>WBZU01000878.1_pt1 | contig 13962 bp, 18 predicted proteins | sample 5204311 | NCBI WGS metagenome assembly WBZU01 (sample SAMN12344359, study PRJNA552823) | activated sludge metagenome | biome: Activated sludge suspended growth; feature: Nitrification reactor; material: Wastewater; isolation source: activated sludge from nitrification reactor of wastewater...
TATCCTGCTATATATGGCAAGCAGCCTTTGTACTTTCAGGATTCTGTGTTTTCTGCGCGGGCTGCTGTTCCTGCACCGGCTTACAGCGACAAAATAATCCAATCATCATGAGAAAAACACGCAATATTCTGGCAGGCATTGTTTTGTCTGTCAGTGCCGGTACATTTCTGTTGAGTATTGTTTTTCGTGTCAGCGGTATTTATTACAATAATACGCCGAGTTTTCCGGTGGGGTTTTACAAGATTGTTGATGAACCAGTAGGGAAGGGCGCATACGTCTCTTTCTGCCCACCACAAGACGAGGTTTTTGATATGGCCGTGGCACGAAATTACATCAATACAGGCAACTGTCCGGGCGGTTATGGCATGTTGCTGAAACGTGTCTTTGCACAGGTAGGAGACACTGTTTCTATCGGTGGGGCAGGGATTAAGGTTAACGGTGAACTGTTGCGCAAATAGTGCGCAGATCAGCGCGGATATTGATGGTCATGAAATGCCGCAATATCGTTTGAGAGAGAGGATGCTGGGTGATTCTGAATATCTGTTTATGTCCGATGTGAATCCGAATTCTTTTGATGCGCGGTATTTTGGGCTGATTGCGGGTTTGCAGATTCAACATGTGGTTGAGCCGTTTTTTACTTGGGGTAAGTGAGAGGTGTGGTTTGCCTAATTACATCATAGCTGTCATACGGTGCCAAATTTAACTGTAAGTATAGGTTCTTCTGCATAAACAGAGCGTCACCTACCTTTATATGATTCGTCTACTAAGTAGTTGGTTTACTTTTCTTCTTTAAAGAAATAAACTGATATGATGGTAGTAAGTGTTATCTTATCTTCCTCTTTCATCCTTATCACTAATGTAACGATAGTATTACTGATAGTATCAAACAATCCTTTCACATTTAAGGAATTAATTGTAATGAATATTTCTTGCAGACGTCTTATAAAATATATAGTACCAATCTTGTTTCTTTGTTTCATTAATTTCCAGGCGCAGGCGAATCGGGATCACGTAAATTATAAAATTGAACAAGCAATTAGTAATGGGGAAAAATTAGTAGAAGGTTCTTATATTGGCATTGTTAAATCTATATAGTTATTAACTTTCAACTAATTGAATGTAATATAAATAAAACCTGTTTTCTATACTTAATTAACAATACCCTTATATTATTGGTTTTAAAAAACCATCCGCTTTTCTTAATAATAAAGAAGACCCTTTAATTCAACCACCTGATGAGTCAAAAAGGGATAGTGGAACGGTTCCTTTTGGAGAACATAGTACTGGTCAGAATAAAGAAGAGTTAGTTAACAAATTAGGGCTTCGAGGAGAAATAGTATCTATATTTGACACTATTAACGCAATCCACGTATTAATGGATGAAACTGAAGCAGAAAGATGGAGAAAGGATGGACGTGTAGAATACGTTGAGCAAGATATGATCTTAACCAGTGGTACCACCCAGAGCAATCCAGGGTGGGGACTGGATAGGTTAGATGAGACATCAGTTACTCTTGATAATACGTATGTTTATACAAATACAGGAGCTGGTCGCGAAATCTATATTCTCGATTCTGGCTTGGATTTATCGAATCCAACAGTCGCCGCTCAATTTGGTGGACGGGCATCTGTACTTTGGGACGTGAATGGTGGAACTGGTGCAGATTGTAATGGTCATGGCACCCAAGTTAGTAGTGCTGCTGCTGGAAGCACCAAAGGCATTGCTAAAGGGGCTACGGTGATAATGGCCAAAATTACATCAGGTTGCACTGGAGGCTCATCTATATCTACTTCGGTTCTCGTACGGGGTCAAATATTTCTGCCTTTGCTCCAGGGGAATCTGTGGCACTATTGAATTTCAATGGAACATCCGTCACAAATAATGGAACATCATTCTCTGCACCTTATATTGCTGGTATTTTTGCAGTGGCGTGCCAAGCTGCGGGTACTTTATGTAATACTGCGACAAATGCAACAACGCTTTATGATGCACTCAGGAACACAGGTGTAATTGGCACTGTTACCAATACTAACGGCACTCCGTTAACCGGCGCAACGTCTCGATTTATAGTGCAGCAATGGTAAGCAACTGTTTACAAAATAAATATTCAAAAGTGGATAGGCGTTTAGGTTTCATAGCGTCCTGTCTGCTTTATAGGAGCTACTGTATGATTAAGGAAAGATATTTAGCTACAACATTGATTTTGTGCAGCTGTATTACTATGGCAATGGCCGATAATGTAATAGCGGAAAGCACAAGTTTTTCGAATAACAATGTACCTAGTTATGAAAACGGTGTTTTGACGATTCCCCGTGTCGACACGCCGGATCAGATTGGGAATTATCAGGATGCAACGCTTAAGTTTGATCCACAGTTAAACACCTGGATTCTACAACAAGTTAATCCAGCGAAATTCAATTCTTCCAACCCAAAAATTAAATCAGTCCACGTTTTCACCATAGATGATTCTTTTCCAACGCAAATCTTCTTACAAGTTGTGGGAGATTTCACATGCGGTGAGTTTGGACAAATTAATACGCGCAGGAAAGATAATCTGTTCGAGGTTCAAATATCTGTAATTCCGACACCGCCAGGACAGACATGTACTGCAAACATTACGGAATTTGTTAGAGTTATCCAGCTAGATGTATATCGTCTAGATGCTGGGGATTATCAATATAGTATCAATGGTGATAATTTAGGTACGTTCAGTCTAACTGAGGCTAATAAATTTGGTGAATGCGGTGGTACAAGAAATCCAGAGGAAATTTGTGAGATCGAAGTAGTAACAGCAAATTGATGACATCACTGTAGATATACGGTTTGTAAACACGCCACCGGCAGTTAGTCGGTGGTTTTTTCCTTCCACATGACTCCATCAAGATCGCTCTTCGCGGGTGAGTCCAATGATCTGGCGTCGCCTCCGGATTCCAGATCGAACGTCATTAGCTGACTTTCACCACGTGATTCAAATCGTTTTTGGCTGGGACGATGAGCATTTGCATCGATTCCACATTTATGGGTAAATTCCAACAAAGGTACGTAATGCGTCATTAGTCTTACAAAGTCTTGTCGTATATGGCAGTTTTCACAGCTATGAGGTAACTACCCGCAGTGCGCAACGCGACAAATTGTACTTTGGGTAAAAGAGCCCCATTAGGTGCCAGGTTGTTCAAAAGAGATCTTGAGGTGTGTGCCAGTGGCTTGTGCAATACGTTGTAGCGTTTTTATCGTTGTGTTGTCTGCTCCACTCTCAAGGCGTGCAACCAGTGATTGTTTAGCTTTCAACCGCTTAGCTAACTCAGATTGTGTCAATCCTGCCAGATTCCTGGCCTCAATAATTGCAGAAGCAATTTCAAATTCCTCAGTGATTGCCTCAAAATCAGCTTTGTAACTTGGATCATTAAGCCACTTCCTGTGGAGTTCATTTACTTTAGTCATTGCTCAATCTCCTTTGCTCTTTTTAGGGCTAGCTTGATTTCTCCGCGAGGCGTTTTTTGCGTTTTCTTTACAAAAACACGCACCACGACTACTCGCTCGGGCTTGACTGTTGCATACAGTGCACGAGAAATTCCATCTTTGCCTTTCATACGGATCTCCCATAAAACATCTTCAACATGTTTTATGTAAGGCTCGCGCACATTTTGTAAACCATGTATCTCAATCAGTTGACTGACCCAAACAAATCTCGCCCTCATATCAGAAGGCAAGGCTTCAAGCTCTTCATCAACGATTTGATCTAATGTTTCAACAGTCCATACCATGATTTAATATAACATATATGTTATAGACTGCAAAAGATTCTTTAATCGCGACTGACATATTGGTCAGTCGCGAGGATTCCTTCATCAATGGGTAATAGAGCAATCAATAAGCAACCTTAAACGTTGGACTATCCTCTGGCCGGGTTTTGCGATGATCATAAATTCTTGTGGTAGCAATATTGGCATGGCCCAACCATTCTTGCACTTTCGCAATATCTGCTTGATGATCGAGTGCATTGGTGGCTGCCGTTGCGCGTAACGAATGTGCGCCGATCTTGAACCCCAGTTTTTCAGAGTATCTCTGTACCAACTTATAAACACCGTCTGGCGTAATTGGTTTTTGTGATTCCTTATCTCGATTATTACTGGCTGAACGGAATAATGCCCCCGTATCTTCCAGGCCATGCCCAGCTGCATCGAGATAATCATGGATTAAGCTACTGGCGGCAGGATGCAATGGTAAATATCGTGTTTTGCCCCCTTTGCCGGATATTTTCATATGTGGCACACCACGCCGCTCCTGCTTAAAATCCTTGACTTTCAATCGGCACAATTCATCACGCCGCAGTGCGTGATAGAGTAGGGTGGCCAGTATCGCACGATCGCGCTTGCCCTTAAGTGAGCTACCATCCGGCGCATCGAGCAATTCACGTGCCTGATGATCGCCGATTGCCGGAGTTTTTCCTTCATAACTTTCTACCGCTGGTCGCTTTACACCCTTGACTGGATTATGCGTAACTGTATTTTTCTCACACAGGTACTCAAATAAAGAAGATATTGCCGCCAAACGGTGCCGAATGCTCATGCTACTTAATGTTCGACTCAACAAATCATCGCGCCAGGCAATAATATGAGCACGAGTTACAATTCTGAATTCTTCCGGATTCTGAATGCCCGTGAAATTCATAAAATCCTTTAAGGCATTTTCATAGGCACGCCGAGTCTCGACGTTACCTAAGTTGGCAAACCATTCAACTTCAGGTGGAACATCTGCAAGGCCCTGAAATTCTTTTGCAGTAAGTGCGCGATTGACTGTAGTAATAAGATCTGTCATGTTATTTGTCTAGCTCAGCATTTTTATACGGCGTTTCACTACCCATAATTGCTTCATAATCTCTACCACCATAAAAGATATTAAGAATGGTGACGCTTTGTTTATTCTCATTAACCTCAAAAGCTGCAATCGCGTTTTTATCAATGGCAACGATTCTGAGATTCTTGCGCAAATCATCGCGCTGTTGTCCAATCAAAGGTGTTGTTTTAAGGTCATGACACTTTTGGCGTAATTTCTCTATATATGCCCACGCGACTTCAGGAAGTCCGCTCTTTGCAGCTATATATTCATAAATATTAGTCAGGTCTTGTATCGCATCGGGTGTCAAGTACACTTCATAGCTTTTCATGGCCTGGTGCGTTTATCCGTTGTTGATGAAATTGCTCTAGCTTTTCAAACGCAGCATCCAGCAAAACAGGTTCACCACTGTGTGCGGATTGTTCCAGACGCGCTCGAATGGAAGCAATTCTCGCATGATGTTCTTCTTCCTGCCTTTGCCATAAACGCATCGCTTCACGAATAACCTCACTTGTGGAAGCGTAAGCGCCATCCTTCACTTTTTCTCTAATAATATTCAGCATATCCGGTGGAAGTGTAATGCTGATTTTTTCTGCTTTATCGGTGCGTTTCATTTTTTGTTTCCTATGTATGTTTCTAACACCTTTCAATGGTAGGATAATATCCTACTCAATGAAATTTAATAAAGCAAAATTATTTCAACCTTCCTTGATGTCATATCTACTTTACTATTGATAACATATTTTATCAATAGTTAGATAGGAAACCATATCAAAAGTATTTTTGTACGAAATATCAGATGGAGTATTTATGTATCATACTATGTAGTATGATAGCTATTTATTCATAATAGTGTGAGCATACTATGACACATCGAACGACGATTACACTGGATGATGAAAGTTTTGCATTTCTGAATAATATTGCCGGTGACAATCGTAGTGCGTATATCAACGAGCTTTTAAAACAGGAGCGCAAGAACTATCTCAAGCAAGCTTTACTCAAGGCAAACCAGGAGGAAGCTCAGGATTTTGACTATCAGAAAGAACTAAAAGAATGGGATACAACCCTGTCCGATGGTCTCTCAAATGACTGAGCTTAAGCAACTAGATATTTATTGGGTTGATCTGGAGCCAACCAAGGGTGCGGAAACTAAAAAACTGAGACCGTGCGTGATTGTTCAAAGCGATCTTGTGAATATCCAATCCAAAACCCTGGTTGTGGCACCGATGCTACCCAACCATAAATCCTGGCCATTTGCAGTAAATCTGACGCCAACCACTAATAACGGATTGGATAAAGATCGCCATATTAATCTTAAACAATTACGTGCAGTTGATATCTCCCGAATTGGCAAAAAGCAAGGTAGGCTTGAGAGAGAATATTTGCAATCAATCAAACAAGCTTTAACAATTGTTTTTGATTTATAGTTATCCTTAATTGGAGAATAAACCGCTGTCGATTTAGTATCAGTTGCTGAGAGAGTGTTATGTATACAGAGCTGCTGTACCGTATCCATTGCACAAACCAGGCATCACTCTTACCTAGATTTATGTCCCATTGCTCCCTTCCATTAGATGTGGCGGTTTTTGCAGCCATGTGTACACTACCTCTATCTAATAAAATACCAGAAAGCCGCACGAACCAATGGATACAAAAATACCTATTCGGGTATAATCCGGCAATTATTCCGCTGTACATTCCGGCATAATCGGGTATATATTCAGGTATGATCAAAACCGACACTATCCAAATCACACCTGAATTGCTGGCCTTACTGTCTGAAATAGACGAATTTAAGGGTGCCTGGCGCGCCCTTGGCACTCTGGCACCGGATCGGTTGAATGCCCTGCGCCGCATTGCCACGATTGAAAGCATCGGCTCTTCAACGCGCATTGAGGGTAATAAGCTCAGTGACCGCGAGGTTGAGCACCTGCTCGGCAAGTTGGAAATCAAGAAATTCGAGACACGCGACGAGCAGGAAGTTGCTGGCTATGCCGAGGCCATGGAAACGATTTTCCAGGCTTGGCAGGATATTCCCATCACCGAGAACCATATCAAACAGCTTCACCGGGACCTTCTGCGCTACAGTGAGAAGGATGAGCGGCACAGGGGGGAGTATAAAACCCTGCGCAATGACGTGGGCGCTTTTGACGCGGACGGAAAAATGATTGGTATCGTGTTCGAGACGGCTACCCCCTTCGATACGCCGCGCCGGATGATAGAACTTGTCACCTGGCTGCGTGATGCTCGCGAGCTGAGACGCATTCACCCCTTGCTGATGATTGCCGTGTTTGTTGTAGTATTTTTGGAAATCCACCCCTTTCAAGACGGAAATGGCCGCCTGAGCCGCGTTCTCACGACCTTGCTCTTGTTGCAAGCCGGATATGCATATGTGCCATTTTCGTCGCTCGAAAGCGTAATTGAGAACAGCAAGGAAGGGTATTATCTCGCCTTGCGTCAGACCCAAGGCACAATTCGCAGTGAAGCCCAGAATTGGCAACCCTGGCTTATGTTTTTCATGCGTGCTTTGCAGCAGCAAAAGCGCCGCCTGGCCACGAAAGTGGAGCGCGAAAAGAATGCCCTGGCTGTCCTGCCAGAATTGGCCGTCAAAATCCTGGATTATGTTCAAAGCCAGGGCCGCGTCACAACCCGCGACATGGTGCGCGAGACAGGCGCAAGCCCGAACACATTGAAAGCAACTTTTGGTTCACTGGTGGAAAAAGGCCTGCTTGTCCGGCACGGCGGCGGCCGATCCACATGGTACAGCCAGCCATGATAGATAGCAGAGTGAAAGCCGGTATGTCTGGCACAGAAAGAAGGTTTAAATGCCGATCCTGAACTGGTTAGATCGTGACAAACATGTGAAGCAGGCCGAGGCTGTGCCGTATTGCCTGCTTGAAGCCGATGATGCCCATAGTGCAGGCGATGCGACCAGCCAGAACATGATAATCCAGGGCGACAATCTGGACGCTGTGAAAGCGTTGTTGCCCTACTATGCTGGACGGGTGAAGTGCATCTTTATCGACCCGCCCTATAACACCAAAAGCGCGTTTGAGCATTACGACGATAATCTGGAGCATAGCCAATGGCTGGCGATGATGTTTCCGCGCTTACGTCTATTACGCGAATTGCTGTCAGAAGACGGCAGTATTTGGGTGACGATTGATGACAACGAAGCCCATTATCTGAAGGTGGTGATGGATGAGGTGTTCGGGCGGAAGAACTTCGTATGTAACGCGATATGGCAGAAGAAATACTCGCCTCAGAACGATGCTAAATGGCTAAGTGACAATCATGACCATATTCTTGTTTTTTCTAAAAACAAAGAAATATGGCGACCAAATTTATTGCCACGATCTGAAGATATGAATGCCAGGTATAAGAACCCTGACAATGATCCAAGAGGTGTTTGGAAACCCGCAGACTTTTCAGTAAAAACGTATTCAGCAGCCAATGATTTTCCAATAAAAACACCGTCTGGAAGAATAGTAAAACCACCAAAAAGCCGGTGTTGGGTAACTTCGGAGGATAAATTTAGGGAGCTTGTTTCGGAAAACAGAATTTGGTTTGGGGAAACAGGAAACAATGTTCCGTCCGTAAAGAAGTTTCTTAGCGAGGTTAAGGATGGTTCTGTTTCAATGACTATATGGCTTTACCAAGATGTCGGGCACAATCAAGACGCAAAAAAAGAAGTGAAGGATTTTAATGAAACAGAAGTTTTTGGCACCCCAAAGCCTGAAAAGCTGATGCAGCGAATTATCACGCTTGCTACCAACGAGAACGATATTATTTTGGATTCCTTCCTTGGTTCTGGAACGACCGCTGCCGTGGCCCATAAAATGGGTAGACGCTATATCGGCATTGAAATGGGCGAACATGCGGTGACGCATTGTGTCCCACGCTTACGCAAAGTCATAGAAGGCGAGCAGGGAGGCATTTCCGAGGCTGTAGGATGGAAAGGCGGCGGCGGATTTCGTTTCTATCGCTTGGGCGAGCCTGTCTTTGATGCAGATGGACGTATCAATCCGGCCATTCGTTTTGCTCACTTGGCCGCCCATATCTGGTTTGCTGAAACCCAATCGGCCTTGCACGGCACAGCTAATAGCCCGTTAATCGGGGTGCATAACGACACGGCCTATTACCTGCTTTATAACGGAATCTTGGGTGACAAGCGGCCAGCTGGTGGCAACGTGTTGACCGCCAAGGTACTTGAATCCCTGCCGTCGCATCAGGGGCAAAAGATCATTTACGGCGAGGCGTCTCGCATCAACGCTGCCCGCTTGAAAGAGCTTGGCATCGTATTCAAACAAACCCCTTATGATGTGAAGGCCCGCTGATGATCTTTGCCCTGAAAAATTACCAGACTCGCTCCCTGGAGGTGCTGAAATCATACCTTGAAGCAGCGCGTACAATCGGTGCGAAAGCGGCTTATGACAGCATGACCCGTGAGGGCGTTCGCGGTGCAAAGCCCTATCGCCCATTGGAGGGTCTGGAAACTATCCCCTATGTCTGTTTGCGCCTGCCCACGGGCGGCGGCAAAACCTTACTTTCTGCCCATACCGTAAAGATTGCGGCGGAAGCCTATCTTGAGCGGGATTATCCCCTGGTGTTATGGCTCGTGCCGACCAATACCATCCGCGCCCAAACGCTCGAAACGCTGCAAAAGCCTGGCCATCCAAACCATGAGGCATTGCGCACGGCCTTTGATGGACGTTTCAGGGTGCTGGATATTGCCGACTTTACGCAAGTGACGCCGACCGACCTGGCAACCCAGGCCTGTGTGGTGGTTGGCACTTTTGCCACCTTACGCGTTAACAATACCGACGGCCGTAAGGTTTATGCCCATAATGAGAACCTGGAGCCGCATTTTACTGCTGTTCCCGCGAATGCCGCAGGTATGGAACGAAAAGAGGATGACGGTACTATCAAGTTTTCATTCCGCAACGTGCTGGCCCTGCATCGCCCGCTTGTGATTGTCGATGAAGCTCATAACAACACGTCATACTTAAGCGTTGAGGTGTTGCAGCGCGTCAATACCGCCTGTGTCGTCGAGTTCACTGCCACCCCTGCCACTGATAGCAACATTCTGCATAATGTATCTGCCACGGAGCTGAAGGCAGAGGAGATGATTAAACTTCCCATCCGCCTAAGCTCCCATAACACATGGGAAGAAGCGGTACGCGATTCAGTACTGAATCGGCAGCGGTTGCACAAGCTGGCATCAAGTGATGCGGCTTATATCCGACCAATTGTTCTGTTCCAGGCAGAGGAAAAGGGAAAAGAAGTAACGAAAGAAGTGCTGCTGAAACACCTGGTGGAGCAAGAAAAAATACCACGGGAGAAAATCGCCGTGGTGACGGGCGACCAAAAAGAGCTGGACGGCATCAACCTATTTGCACGGGATTGTCCGATTGATTTTGTCATTACCGTGGAAGCCCTGAAAGAGGGTTGGGATTGTTCATTTGCCTATGTGTTTTGCTCAGTTGCCAGCATCTATTCCAAAAAAGACGTGGAGCAGATATTGGGCCGTGTCTTAAGAATGCCCTATGCCAAGCGCCGCGTCGAAGCTGATTTGAATCGCGCTTATGCTCATGTTTCCAAATCATCCTGGCAAAACGCCGTCAAGCAGTTGCATGACAGCCTTGTAGATATGGGTTTTGAGGAAACTGAAGCGACCAGCTTTATCGACACAATGCCGTCGTTGCTATTGGAAGGCGGTAGCAATAGTGGGCTTTTTGCCAAGCCCCCCGTCGCTACGGTGATTGAACTCGCGGAGGATTTAAGCCATTACACCGCGTACCCCACGGATGCAAAGAGCATTACGATTGAAAAAACGGAGACCGGCGGCAGCCGGATCATCCTGAATGGCAGCATTTCTCCCGAAACCATGGATAGGCTCAAAGCTGCTGTTCCCGTCGCGGTGCGCCGTAATCTTGAGGTGGAAATACAGGTACATAACGCACAATATCAACGCACTCTTTCCCCTGCGGCGTGTGGTGTGCCATTCCTGGTGCCACAGCTATGCTTCAACCTGGATGGTGATATTACTCTTGCGGAGAAAGACGCTTTCCTTGATGTGAATGGCTGGAACCTGACCAATTACCCCGCCGATATTACCGATACTGAATTCAGGCTCACAGAAAGCGGTGTGCAATGGGAAATCGATCTGAGTGCCATGGGAAAACTTACTGAAAAAGTGGTTGGTACGGCAGAGCAATATGACCTTGACCTGGTAGATACCGGCTGGACACAAAACCAGCTATGCAGTTGGTTGGAGCGCAAAGCGCGACAGGATGACGTGATTCAACCCGTCTTGCTTGACTATGTGTGCCGTGCATTGGTGCATTTGTTAGAAAAACGCGGTTTGCCGCTCACGGCACTCGTGCGCTGGCGCTATGTTCTAGCAAAAGTGCTGATAGAAAAGATCAGTCAGCATCGTATCCAGGCCGGTGAAAACGGCTATCAACAGACCTTATTTGCGCCCCAGGCTGCTGTTGAAACCCGCTTTGACTACGCCTTCAATTTTAGGCCGGATGGTTATGCTCCTCATTCGCTTTATGTCGGGCATCCCTATCAATTCCAGAAACACTATTATGCTGGCATCGGCGAACTGGAAAATAAGGGTGAAGAGTTTGAATGTGCGAAGGCGCTTGATGTAAATAAGGATATTAGGCACTGGGTGCGGAATCTCGACCGTAGGGGCTTTTGGCTACCCCTTGCAACAGCCCGGTTCTATCCCGATTTTGTCGCCGAGCTGGAAGACGGGCGCATTCTTGTCGTAGAGCATAAAGGCAAAATTTACGCGACAAACGACGACAGCAAAGAAAAGGCCTGCATCGGCGCACTTTGGGAAGAGCGCAGTGACGGCAAGGCACTATTTTTGATGACGGTAGTAGAGAAAGGGCGACCAAGTTTAGACGAGCAGATTGCGAGGAAAATATATGGATAACAACAAAACCAAATCAATATCCCTGGCTGAAGCCCTAGCTTTGCCAAATGGTGCGCGTTTTTATCGCTGTGCGCTTCAGGTGAATCCGTTTGCCTATCATGGTCGTCACGGTAAGCAGAACGGCTTTCAGAACGAATCTGATTATAATGCGGCGATGATTGCAACCTGCGAGGAAAACCGCATTGAGGCGATTGCTGTCACAGACCACTATCGTGTTGCAGATTCATGGGGCCTCATTCGTGCCGCCCGCGCCGCCGGCATTTTTGCTTTCGGAGGCTTCGAGGCCACATCTAAGGATGGGGTACATTTCCTGTGTCTCTATGACCCAGATAAAGACGAGAGTCTTGAGAGATTTATAGGACAGCAGGGCGTTCATAATACCACCATGGCTTCACCGAACAGCGATAAGGATTGCATCGATCTTCTCAAATGCGTTCGTGAACAGGGCGGCATTGCCATAGCTGCGCACGTTTGCGCCGATAACGGCCTGCTGGCGACCCTTGAAGGGCAGCCGCGTATGAACGCTTGGAAATCTCACGATCTTTACGCTTGCGCTCTGCCAGGATCTATCGAAGATGCGCCACAAGGGTACAAGGTAATTCTGAAAAACACTGATCCCAACCACAAGCGCGAGCGACTTGTTGCCGTCATCAATGCAGCCGATGTGAATTCGCACGCTGACTTGGCCCTGCCGCGCTCATCTTGCCACATAAAGATGACTTCCCTTTCAGTTGAGGGTTTGCGCCAGGCCTTTTTAGACCCCTCCTCCCGCATCCGGTTAAGCCAATCCGAAGTAGCGGAGCTTCATACCGAATTCGTCGCCATGTCGTGGGAAGGCGGATTCTTGGATGGAACCCGCCTGCACTTCAACGGTAATCTGAATGTTCTGATCGGCGGTCGAGGCACCGGAAAATCCACAGTTATCGAAAGCTTGCGCTATGTCCTGGCGCTTGATCCACTTGGCGAAGAGGCTGGAAAAGCCCATCAGGGCGTCGTGCGCCAGGTGTTGAAACCTGGCACAAAGGTATCCCTGCTCGTTCGCGCCCACCATCCGGCCAAGCACGATTACACCATTGAGCGGACGGTTCCCAACCCTCCTGTCATCAAAGACGAGGCAGGGAATGTGCTGAATCTGTCGCCCCGCGACGTTGTGCCAGGCGTTGAGGTTTTCGGCCAGCACGAGATTTCTGAGCTGACCAAGAGCCGTGAGAAATTAACTCTTTTACTTGAACGTTTCATCGAGCATGATCCGAATGCTGGCGCACGAAAATCCAAGCTGCGACTAGATCTTGAGAAGTCCCGCACCCGCATAGGCAGTCTGCAAAAAGAGATCAAGCAAGCCGACGAACGACTTGCTCTTTTGCCTGGACTAGAAGAGACCCAGAAACGCTTTAAGGATGCTGGGCTTGAGGAAAAACTGAAGGAAAAGAGCCTTTTGGTACGTGAGGAACGCATCTTGACTGCCATGAAAGAACGCTTGGTCCCATTCACGGAAGCCCATAATGAATTTAAGGAAATCCTGCCGGTCGATATGGCCTTTCTGGGCGACAAAGCTATGGAAGGCCTACTAAATGCCGGTCTTCTCTCTGAAGGGAATGCAATACTACAACGCTTCAGCATACAGATGCAGAATATCGTCGGCCAAATAACAAAGGCTGTTGCTGATACCGACGCGGAAATAACTGCGTTGCGCACTAGGTGGGATGAGAAGCGCCAAGTGGCCGAGACCACCTATCAGAGCAAATTGCGCGAGCTGCAAAAAGACAAAATCGACGGTGACGAATTCATAAAACTGCGCCGACAAATCGAAGAACTTCAGCCCCTGCGCGAACGTAAAGATATTCTGAACCGAGACCTTACGGCTAACCTCGTTGCAAGACGTGCCATAATCGATGAATGGGAGAATATTCAAGCAGAAGAATATCGCCGCTTGGAAAAGGCCGCGAAGAAAGTTTCCAAGAAACTGGGCGGCCGTGTCCGTGTCGAAGTCGCAATGGGTGGCAATCGGGAACCGTTGGAGAAGCTGCTGCGTGATGAAATCGGCGGGAATCTTGCTGCCCTGCTCGAAAAGCTGCGCACCCGTGATAGCCTTTCTTTGCGCGAGTTGGGCCAAGCTTGCCGCGACGGCAAGGAGGCACTTATAGCAAGTTTCTTTGCCCCGCCGGCGGCGGCT
>WBZU01002136.1_pt1 | contig 13960 bp, 4 predicted proteins | sample 5204311 | NCBI WGS metagenome assembly WBZU01 (sample SAMN12344359, study PRJNA552823) | activated sludge metagenome | biome: Activated sludge suspended growth; feature: Nitrification reactor; material: Wastewater; isolation source: activated sludge from nitrification reactor of wastewater treatment...
ATCGGTTGTTTCAACTACTTTTTGCCAGCGTGGCTTTTGTTCTTTGTTTCCTGACAGTTTTTGAGTGTAAAACAAAAAATCTTCGTATTCAAAATCCTTTGATAAATAGCTTGCATAATTGCTGATAAGGTTCCAAGTTAAATAAGCTTTCACATCCTCAATAGAGGTTTGTTTCAAAACAGTATTTAGGTTCTTAAAAAATTCAGGTTGCCCCATGTTTACTGTATCTACTTTTTGCAAGCCAAATTCGGTAAACAATTTATTCCAATTTACAGCAGGTACCAACTTTTCGACTTGTGAAAGCGTTAGTTTGTTGTAGTTTTTGAAGGGATCGCGCAAAGCTTCCATTTTGCGGCAAGCTTTAGCGATTGAGGTTTCTAAAGCGAGAATCTGCTGTGACTTGAGTTTCGCATCTTCACTTTTTTCGCCGGCAAGAACAAGCATATTTTGGATGTGCTGTAGATAAGCATTTCTGATTTCGATGGTACGCGTATCGGTATTGCTGTAATAATCACGTTCTGGTAAGCCAAGACCACCTTGCATTAAAGCAACAATCATTTGCGCACTTATTTTCTCATCTTGTCGAACATCAAAATTGAAAAAAACTTCTACTCCCAACTTGTGCAATTCGGCTATTTCAAGCGTGAGCTCTTCAGAAGTGCTAATTTTAGCAATGGCTTCCATGCGTGTCCTAAGTGGTGTAATTCCAGCTTTCTCAATAGATACTGTGTCCATGCCACTATAAAACAGATCGCCTATTTTTTGTTGGTTAGAACCTGCTTTTACATCGCTCAACTTAGCTGATTTTTCACATATATCTCGAATTGCAGCATTTACTGAATCCTGAATAATTAAAAATATTCCGTTGTATGATTCTGATGCAGGTATTGGATTTTCCTTAAACCATCGACCATTCGCAAACGAAAAAAAATCTTCGGCAGGACTAACAGTGCTATCAATATGCTCGGTTAAAGGATCGCTTGTATTTTCGTCAGGTTGCTTTGATTGATTCGAATTACTTGAACAGGCTGTAAACAACAATGCACAACATGCAAGTAAAATGCTTAAATCTTTAAATTTATTCATCGTAATTTTTTTGGAAGCGTAAATATAATTTTAATTGTTGATTGATTGGAATATTGCACTTTATAACCTACAGATTACTATTTCCAACTGATAGAAGACCGGCTTTGAATCAAAAAAAAAACACGCCCCTGAGAGCGTGCTTTTTCATCCATTAATGAAATCAATTATTCTTGCTTCTGCTTATCAAAGTCAATTACAATAGGCGTAGCAATACAAATTGAAGAATAAGTACCGATAACAATACCGATTAACAAGGCAAACGAAAATCCACGTATTACCTCACCTCCAAATATAAATATTGCTAACAATACGAAGAATATAGTAAGTGAAGTATTGATAGTACGGCTTAAAGTACTGTTTAATGCGTAATTAATAATGGTAGTTTGTTCTTTACCAATCAACTCCTTTTTATTGTTGGTAGACAAATATTCGCGGATACGGTCGAATACCACCACCGTATCAGTCATCGAATAAGCCATAACCGTTAATATAGCAGCAATAAAGTTTGCATCAATTTCAAGTGAAAAAGGAAGTACCCCATTAAATATTGCGTAGCAAGAAAGTACAATTAATACGTCATGAAATAAAGCTGCAACCGCACCTAAACCATATTGCCACTTGCGGAATCGGATAAAGATGAAAATAAACATTAAGATACAAGAGAATACAACTGCCCAAACAGAAGATATTTTAATATCGTCGGAAATATTTTCTCCTACCTTTTGTGAACTCATAATGGTATATTTTTTACCAAGCTTGCTAAGTCCTTCGTTAATTTTAGATTCAACTTTTGCATCTACATCGGTTGAGTTATCATCAATTAAGTAAGGTGTGGTAATTTTTACCTGGTTATCCTTACCAAAAGTTTTTACTTCAGGAGCTGCAGCAAGAGGTTGTGCCAAAGCTTCACGCACTTTTTCAGGTTCGGTATCTCCATCAAATCTCACAACATAAGTACGACCTCCTTTAAAATCTACCCCAAAATTTAAACCGTGCATGGTATAACCAACAATTCCCATAGCTATAATAGCACTTGAAATCAGATAATAAAGTTTACGTTTACCAACGAAATTAATGTTGATGTTTTTAAACATATTCTCGGTTGCCTTTGTACTAAAAGAAATCGTGCGATTTTTATCCAACATGTTTTCAAAAATCAAACGTGAAATAAAGATTGCACTAAACAATGAAGTTAAAATACCGATGATTAAAGTAGTTGCGAAACCTTGGATTGGTCCTGTTCCAAATACATAAAGTATGATACCCAATAACAAGGTGGTGATGTTAGAATCGATAACCGATGACATTGCATTGTGGAAACCTTCCTTAATAGCTTGTTTTACTGAATTTCCTGCATGTAACTCTTCGCGCACACGTTCAAAAATTAGAATGTTGGCATCCACCGACATACCTATTGTAAGCACTATACCTGCGATACCCGGCAAGGTTAATACTGCCCCAAGTGATGCAAGAATACCCATGATAAAAAATACGTTTGCGAACAAGGCGATATCGGCCACCCAACCAGCTTTACTGTAGTAAAAGCCCATAAATAAAAGTACCAATACCAAAGCAATTACAAAGGAGAATAAACCATTTACAATTGCTTCTTTTCCTAAAGATGGACCTACCACTGCCTCTTGCACAATGCGCGCAGGTGCTGGTAATTTACCGGCCTTTAAGATGTTGGCCAAATCTTTCGCTTCAGTAATGTCAAAATTTCCGGTGATAGATGAACGGCCACCACCAATTTCTGATTGCACAGTTGGGAATGAATACACTGAATTATCCAAAACAATAGCAATACTTTTTCCAATATTTTCTTTGGTTAATCGCTTCCATGTTTGAGCTCCTTCAGAGTTCATCGACATAGATACTTCAGCTTTAGAACTATTTTGAGCAAAATCGCCACTAGCATCGGTAATTACATTTCCTTCAAGAGGAGCTCTGTTTTCGCGATTTGATTTAATGGCAACCAATTGCAATCTTCTTCCTTCCGTATCAAATGCTTTTACAGTCCACAATGGGCGTAAATTTTGTGGCAATAAGCCTTTTACAATCTGCATGGCCAACATTTCATTTACCTTAGCAGTATCTGCAATTAAAGCAGTTCCAATCACCGGACCGGGAGCTGCATAAAATTGGCCTTTTTCGCCACGTTGAACAGCAGGGGTTAACACTTCAAATAATGGGTTTTCTTGTTTGGCTTTAGCTGTATCGTTTTTAGCTGCCAATTTATTTGTATCTTTTTTAGCAGAGCTTAAAGATGCACCTTCCGATTCGCTAGTTGCTTTTGTAGTATCGGTAGCAGCAGTTTCGGCAACCGGATTTAATTTTGCTTCGGCGGTTGTATCTGCACTTGCAGTATCTTTCATTAATTCGGGATGCAACAAGGCAGCTAATTTTTCGTTTGCCTTGATTAACAATGGAGAAATTTCGTTGTTATCGTATGTTTCCCAAAACTCAAGATTCGCTGTTCCTTGTAAAAGTTTACGAACACGTTCCTTTTCTTTCACACCGGGTAATTCAATTAAAATACGACCTGAAATACCTAATTTTTGGATATTGGGTTGAGTTACCCCAAATTTATCGATACGTGTACGTAGAATCTTTTCAGAACGATCAATAGCATCTGTAGCTTCTTTGCGGATAACGGCAATTACCTCATCGTTGGTTGATTCGTATTTGATTTTATCTTTTAATTCAATTGTATTGAAAATAGCAGCCAATTTACCGTTAGGAGCAACTTCTTTATAGCTTTCGGCAAATAAGGTTACATAGTCCTTTTGGCTATTTTTCATTTTTTGATTCGCTACCTGCAAAGCTTTATTAAATGCAGAATCGTTGCTATTCTTGCTCATTGCCTTAATAAGGTCAACAACCGAAACTTCAAGCGTTACGTTCATTCCACCACGTAAATCCAATCCAAGGTTTATCTCCTTTTCCTTGCATTCGCGGTAGGTATAATTTTTTAATAAAATATTGTAAAGCGGAAGCCCGGCGATAGAATCGAGGTAATGTTTGCTGATTGATTCCTTTACCGAATCAGGATTTGCTTTAGCAGCATCGCTCAAATTTTGCATCGAAGCGAATTTTGAACTTGCATACTCAGTAGCTCTTTTCTCGGCGTTTCGTGTAATCAGCGTAAACGATAATTGAAAAATACAAACAACCGCTAAGGCAATAGCGAAAAACTTAATGGCACCTTTATTTTGCATAACAATCTATTGAATTATTTTATTTTTTTTAAGCCTGCAAATATAGAATAAATATAAATACGATAAGCAGGTATTTTGCAGCCCTTTACAGTACCACATTTTTTTAGATTTAGCTGAATTAAATGTGTCACTAGTGCAAGGTTATTCCATTTCTTTGAAAAGCATGAAATTCAATACTTTAACAAGTATTTAAAATATCGTTAATGGTTTGTGTGATAACTTAACTTCCATTTAATATGCTAATTACATTTCTCAGGTGAGTAATAAAAATCGCTTCTTTTAAAGCTATTATTACTATTTTAGATAAACTAAAATTGTCCTTCTTAAATATTATTATACCTTCGTAGTAATCAATTAATTAGTATTTATTTTATCCCTCACAACTATGTTAACACAGCACAGCACAACACAGCAAAGCTTTATACAACTAACTAAATTTTTATTAATTTGCTTAGTCTTCTTTACAAATGGTCCTAAAGTTTTTGCTACTGGTGAAAACTGTGGAGTTCCTTTCAATTTAGTACCTACTTCAACTTACATTACCCAAGATTATTTAATAAATAACTCAGATGGTAGTGTCTGGTTTTCGTTCATTGCAAATGAACCTTCAGTTGAATTATTTACTTATGAAACTTCTAGTTTGCCTGGTACTGTTGCAAACGAAATTGTTGCTTATTCTGGTACTTGTGGAGGATTCACTATACTAGATTCTAATGTATTTGACGAAGAAGAATATGGTCAAAGAAATTTGGTTCTCGAAAATTTAAGTGTTGGAGATATTTATTTTCTTAAAATAACTGGAGATAAACAAACAAACAACTTGCGTTTGTCCTTAACTTATTTTGAAAGTAATTTATCAGTTAGTCCATGTGCAGATCCTTCTCCACATATTATTTATACATCCTCACAAGTTATTAATTCTATACCAGCAGGTTCTAGTGTTGAAGTTGCGGCAAATGTTACAATTACGATTGGTTCAAATGCGACATTAATTGATAATTGTAGGATATTTATGAATAAAAATTCGAAAATTCTTGTACCAAATGGTCTTCAGGTAAAGGGAGCCAGTAGGATTTACGGTTGCTCTTATATGTGGCAGGGAATTGAAGTGTTAGGAGGTGATGTTGAAATTTCAGAAAATTCAATGATTAGCGATGCTTACATTGCAGTGAATGTTTATGGTGGCTTAGTTAGTATTTATGATGCCCTATTCAACCGAAATAATAAAGCAATTGTATTCAATTCCGGTATATCTGATTTAACTCCTGTTGTGCCTATTACCAATACTATTATTACTTCACGCTATTTCAGTTTAACTTATACTTCCCCCAATCCTACAATTTCAGTTTTAAAAAGTATTGACCCTTTAACCGGTGATTTATTTTTGGAAAGTTACACTCCAATATCTTTATTAAATAATGGAATTGCCCGACCATTTTGTGGCATTGCTGATTATCATACCTATAACAAGCCTTTAATTATTGGAAGTTATCCACTAGGTAATACACTCAGCAACCTAATTGACAATTTGGATTTTGGAATTATTAGTATTCGAACAAGGACAATTTGTAACAATACACTTTTTCAACATATGCCTTTTGCTAGTTCAAATATTGTTGGCCTTTATGGAAACAATGGCTGTGGTATATTAGCTGATGGAGGAAAATCTTTCATAGCAAATAATTATCATTTAGCTGTTGGAGCTGCACTTGCTTCCTATCCTCAAAATACAAATACATTTTTTGATTGTTCTACAGGAATCTATTCATACAACTATTCTAGCAATGTAATACAATCAAATACCTTTTACACCGATGAGATTAATAATCCTCTTTATCAACAAGGTATTCGTATTTTTCCAACTATTCATGGAGCAACGGGTAAAACCATTGTGCATCATAATAATATACATTCACTTCGAGTAGGTATTAATTGTACGATTAGCAATCCCAATTTTTCGCTTAACAATTTTTCGTTCACATCCAACACAATTAATGTAGGACCACTGGCCAATTTGGAAGGCGGTACAGCAATGTTGTTTAATGGGCAAATAAATAAATCTAATAATCCATGGTCTTTTATTGAAGGTAACATAATTTCAAATGCTTCTCGTGGTATAATTCTACAATCGTTTCTAAACAATGTTTATGTAAAGTACAATACTATTTCTTTAATTTCATCAACAAACTTGGCCTTAGATGCATGTGGAATAATGGCTGATCAAACAGGCCATTCTACTAGAATTATTGAAAACACTATTACTGGTGATTTTTTAAAAGGATCAACAAATCAGTTTGCCTCCGGAGTAAAATTACATAGCACCAAAGATGGTATGGTAAATTGCAATATTGTTAGTCATATTCGACAATGTTTTGTATTTGAAGGAGATTGTGATAACACTAATTCAAATGAATTATTTACGAATAATACTATGAGTTATTGCCGAGATGGCTTGGTATTACTAAACGGCGGTATAATTGGCAAAAATGGTAACATTAATGGTCCTTCAGACAATTATTGGCTTTCCGATTTTGATAATTCCCAAACACTGGCAGATCAATCTGATTACAATTATTTAGGTTTAACTACTTCCCTTTTTTATTGCCGTGCAGGGGCAGCATATTTTCCGACAAATAATAAGGTTGAAGGATTAACTCCTATTAATTGGGCACTTAACCCAGACCTAACTAATGGTATTCAAATGGCCTGTAATGGTACTCCTCCAAGTGAACCATTAATAGATCCTATTGAAAAAATCAAAGGCTTATTAATTGATGCTGAAGAGTACTCAGTACTTGGTGAAGAGAACGAATGGCAAAATAAAAAATATGCTTACGAAAAGCTAATTACAGATAGTTCCTTAAATAATATTTACGATAGTGTCATTGTTAGTTTTACTGATAGTGTTCAAAATGAAAATATAGCTACGCTGGTTTGGACAGATGAAATGATAAAACAAAATCAGTTTTATACAGCGAACTCATTGGTAAATGGTTTAAATGCTGAAAATATATTAGAACAAAATTCTAAAACCTACCTACATTATTATTTGTTATGGTATGAAAATCCCGATAGAGTATTTACTTCATTTGAATTAAATGAAATATATAGTGTAGCCAATCAATGTCCAAACCTTGGTGGGAAAGCAGTATTACAAGCACAACTATTTATTGAATATATATTGAATCAACCTGCGAATTGGCCAACAAACTGTAATTTACCTCAAACCTCATTCAGGAAAGCAAAGCAAGTAAACAAACCTAGTATAAGCAATCAACTGCATTTGCAAGATTATCTTACCATTACGCCTAACCCGGCGGCCGATTACTTTAAGTTTAACTTAGCACCATTAGATGTTCTTAAGTCAATTGAGATTTTAGATATTGCAGGTAAAACAATTCGCCATACTTCAATTACGAACACCTCAAATTGTATTGATGTTGCTGATTTGCATGATGGAACTTATTTACTACGCTTTAATTTAGCATCCGGAAATAAAGTATTTAAAAAATTATTTATTGCAAAATGAAAATGAATCGACTACTTTTTGTTTTCATTTTCCTTTTCAGTGAGTTTGATTTACAGGCTCAAAATCTAATTTACAATGGAGGCTTTGAAAACTATTCAAATTGCCCTGGCAGTGGAGGATTTAGCATATCACTGGCTACACCCTGGCAAAGTGCAAGTTTATCACATCCCCCATACATAAATGCATGCGCATCTTTGGGTAGTTGTTGTGGAATACCGGTTCATTTTACTATTGGGTATCAAATGCCTAGAACAGGTGATGGTATGTCTTTATTTGCAACATATTCACAAGGCCATATTAATACACGAGAATATTTACGTTGTGCACTAAAAGATACATTAACTGCTAACCAAACTTATTGTCTAACCTTTTATGTGAATTTAGCAAATCCCAGTTTTGAAGCAATTGATGCTATAGGTGCTTATTTTTCGGACACTGCTATAAGTTGTGGTACATTGTTTTGCCTATTAAATTTTCAACCCCAAGTAAGTAATCCTGCAGGCAATATTTTAGCCGATACCTTAGGTTGGATGCAAATTAGTGGTTGCTTTACAGCGCTTGGTAACGAGCGCTACATTTACATTGGAAATTTTAATACAGATGCTCAAACTCTAACTGCTCCAAATTTTGGAACTGCAGCTACATCCTATTACATTGATGATATTAGTTTGCAGGCAGATATAGGCGCTAATATTAACAAGTACAATAAAGAACATTTACTTACTATTTCACCAAATCCGACTGAAAATATTCTTAGCATACAATCAAATCAAGCAATTTCTGAAATTGAACTAATTGATTTAACAGGAAAAACTATTAAATCTATTTCTTCATCAAAATCTATGGATGTTTCTGATGTATTGAATGGGATTTATGTAGTGAAATGCAAATTACAAAATGGAGAAGTTGCTTTTCTTAAAATAAGTGTAATGCATCGCTAACACAAGGTGATTAATTCGCACATTTAACTGCCACAAAAAATTTGTATAAACTGATTAAGAAACTCTAAACCCAGTTTATTTCAGGTAGGAATACTGCTACTGCATCTGTTGTATAATATAAACTAAAATCGCTTTCAAAAGATTACTAATTCAATAATTTAATTCGCTGAAAATCTCTTTTGTTTTAATAAGTTTTATTAAGATTTAATTAATTCTTGCTCACTTTCTTAAATTCAACAAAAGTTGCATTCGAGAATTTGGATATATAAATTCCATTTGCAAAAGCAGCAATAGAAATTTGAGTCTGCTCACTATTAAGCTCTTGTGCATGCATTAGTTTTCCGCTTATATCGAACAATTCAAACATCACTGTGCTACCTGCTGCAAGAACAATAGTTAGCATATTGCTGGTTGGATTGGGATACATTGAAATTTGATTACCTGTAGTATTTTGAGAATTTAAACCATTTCCAGTTTGACAATTGCTTGTATGCGTTCCTAAAAAAGTATCCGTATTTACTGCATTTACTTGCCATTGACCTTGAACACTGGCCCATGCAGAGGATGGCCCATCTACAGAAGCATTTCTTACTAAAGTATAATCAAGTGTCGAACCTGCACCAACCGTCCAGGAAGTCCCGGGGTTTACTCCAATTTCACCAATTACATCAATTACACTCCCATTATGCTTCAAAGCAACTGCATCGTTTCCATTAAATGCGCAAACCACAGATGTTATGTCGGCCGCGGCAAGCACGGGTGCTGCTGATTGTGAATTTGCAACCACATATACATCAAAAGCAGCCAAAGTGCCTGTTAAATTAAGTGTATTAGTTGCTGTGCTTGTACCATTTGCATAGAGCTCTATACTATATCCACTCAACGAAACCGAAGCACTTGAAGGATTGTAGATTTCAATTGCCTTGGTATTTGATGTACCTTCAAGGTATTCTGAAATAAAAAGTTCGCCACAGGAAAGCGAAGCTAATTGAACGGAAATACAAACGGTTGTATCGGCACAACCATTTTGTGAAACTATAGCAGCATATGTACCACTTACTGTTGGTGTAAATAGGTTTGAAAATGCATTTGATATTACTGTACCTGTTGCACAATTAAGCCATTGGTAAGATAAGCCAGAAGGTGTGGCCGTAAATGTTGAATCTGTTAAAGTTAGTGCTGCTAAAGGTGCTGAATTTATAGAAGCGGTAACCGGAATACGCGCAGCACTTAAACAACCGTTATTGTCGGCTTCAGCATAATAGGTGCTTGTAACAGTTAACAAAGGAGTAACAAATGGAACTCCAGAACCTAACACAGTTCCACCGCTTGCACTGGTATACCAATTTACGGTTCCGGCGCTGGGAATAGCATTTAGCGAAAAACTAGTTGGTTGACAACTCACATAATTATTGGCAGTAATAGTTGGAATAGCAATAATACTCGCAGTTACCGGCACACGAGCAAAGTTACAGCTGGATGCAGCTGCTTCAATGTAATAGGTTTTAGAAGCAGTTAATACAGGAGTTGTAAAGCTATTTCCTGTAAAAAGTATAGTTGAACTTGAAGCAGTGCTATACCAATTTATACTTCCGCTACTGGCTGTTGCTGTTAAAGTCAAACTTCCAGGTCCACAATTTGAGGCATTACTAGTACTGATTATTTGTGCGGTATTTAAGCAGGATAAGTTATAATTCACTAAATACCTTCCGGAAATAAATTTATCATTACCTGTATAATTTACATTGTAACCATCCGAATATCCACCGGTAAAATAAAAGGATAAATTGTCGTCAAAAATGGCTAAATCATATACCAGCTCAATGCCAAATGTGGGATTAGATTTTACATAACTAAAATCACCGTTAGAGGTATAACAAGCGATATACATATCGGCATTGCTTGAGCTAAACGGAATTAAACTTACTAACCCATTGCCAAAATCCACATCCAATGTATCAGCAAAGTTGGCAACCATATAAATGTTTCCTATTCTATCCAACTCCATATCTATAATTTCGTTGGTAGTACTTTTAACCGACGATTTAACCCATTGAACTATACCGGCAGAATCGTATTTGAAAAAATAATAACTAAGTGGAGTATTAAAAGTACCGCTTGTTAAAAAAGTTGAATTGGTTGAATAGAAATTGGTTATTGATTGCGAGGTAGCAACAAGGTAACTATTATCGAGCGAATCGGTTCGAATTTGTTGTGGTGAAGCGGGACCTCCATTAATTCTGGTAGCCCATACAAAATTAAATAGGGCATCGTATCGCGCAACAAAAGCCCCAACGGTATTTGGAGGAGCAACATTGTATACTGCCGGACCAAAATCTAAATCGCGTGTTCCATTGAAAGTACCGCAAAGTAGTAGGTGATTACTTTCGCTTTTGTGCAAATCTGTTAATTTACCAAGAAAAGGATAGGCAAAAACATATGCTCCGGCTGTGTCGTAACATGCAACAAAGTCATTCATACCTCCTACCGAAACTAAAGTATTGCTAGCGGCTGAAGGATTAAAATCAACTGTTCCGAAAAAATTTCCAATTAAATAAATTCGATCATTTACGCACTTTAATTTAACTGCTAAATCATAACCGCTTGTTGCACTATTTCCGCCTAGGTTAAATGCCCATTTATAATTACCTAAGGAATCAAACTTTGCAATGTATATATCATCACTACCACTAGCTGTTAATGTATCATTTAATCCCTTAGGGTCGAAAAATGCTTTTAGTGAAAAACTACCTGCTACATAGAGGTTATTATTTTTATCGAATGTCATGGCTTTTACAGCGCAGGAGCCGGAACCTCGAACATAGTTCATCCACAAATGTTCACCAGTAGCAGTATATTTTACCACATAACTGGCAGTACGACTTGGAGGAAGACTAATCATTGAATTGCTAGTTGGGTTGGCGTTAATGTTACCTTGAAAAGAGCCACCTACCAATATGTTCCCTGAATAATCATTTTCAATCACCTTTTCATTCACAATATAACTTGAATTATCGTCGCGAACACCATTCAACCAAACGAGCCCATTACTTTCGTTATATGCGGCAATAAATCCTGAATTTTGACTAATAGAAGCAAGACTATTATTCGCAGGTGATGGGTCAAAATCAATTACATTTCTGTAGTAGCCAACATGTACAATTTTATTTTTCGCGGTAAAGCATACTTGGGTGCTGCTTGCATCGTTGGCATTAATCATTTGCTGCGACCAAGCAATAGTGCCACTTGCATCGATTTTATTTAAACTTACGCCCCAGGTATTGGTGTTAGAATATCCACTAACATAAATATCGCCGGCTCTACCGGAAGCAATGGAAAGGTTACCGATAGTAGCATAGCTATCACCCCATACTATTGAGTCACTTGGCGTAACTCTAAACACAAATGTTCGATTGCCGGTGTTTACAAATTCATAAAAGGTAGTTCCTGCATTTGCAATTGAAAACTGCACATTAAAAAAACCGGTAACCACTAAGTTGCCTGAACTTTCAAGTGCAATGTCACCACCTTCAGATTCGTTTTGTGGATTGTAATTTACCCAAACTAAATCGCCCAATCCGGAGTATTTAGCTAAATAAAATAATTTACTGTTTAGTGGAGCAGTAAAAGATGTAACAGCCGGGCCAGGATCAAAATCAACGGTGGACATGAAATAACCAGTTAAATAAATATTATCAGATGCATCGAGCGCCATTCCTTTAACTTCATCATAATTATTACCACCAATTTGCTTTGCCCAAACCAAATCACCATTGCTTGTAAAACGTGTAATAAAAATGTCGTAGAAATTGGTAGAAATTGCACTAAAATTTAAAACTGCCGGAGAAGGATCAAAATCAACGGTAACTTTAAAATTTCCGGCTAAAATAACATCTCCATTTGCAGCAATTTCAATATCCTTTCCAATACCAAAACCGTTGGCGCTACTCATTCCTTTAACCCAAATTAAATCGCCTAAAGAAGAATACTTTGCTAAAAAAATAATTCCACTGTTAGAAGGACCATTAATGTGAATTAATGAGGTATCGTCGTCGCCATCAAAATCGGCATTTTCAGAACAAGTACCGCTAATATAGATATCACCATTGCTATCTGTTTTTATTGAGTAGGTATAATCATCAAGTGGACCGCCCATGGTTTTTTTCCACAATAAATTACCGCTTGTATCAAATTTAGCCATGTAAATATCAAGGCCGCCATTAGAAGAAACAAGTGCTGTATCGGTTCCGTATATTAAGTCAGCGGTTCCTGAAAAAACTCCGGTTACAAGCACATTCCCTGAAGAGTCGCTGGTAATGGCTTGAGCAAAATCATCGCCCCCTTGTTCGTTTTTAATTTTATTGGCCCAGGTAAAATCGAGTTGGGCAAAACTGCTTTGAATGCTGCAATAAGCTAGCATTAAGAATAGTATTCTTTTCATGTTGGGTTATGTATGGTGAAAATTTGGTAATTCAGCAATAAATTTAAGAATCGCCACTCAAAAATACTAGAACTTTTTATTTCTAAAAAATTTTAGCTAGCTACAGCAAGAATTATTAAAGTGATGGAAAGATGAATTAGCTTATCATCCAATTAAATCTCATGCTAGTTTTGCTTTTTACTTCGTGTTGCACTTTATTAAAAAGTATAACGCATTAAGGGTTTCGACTTTGAATTATGGCTATACACAAAGAAACCTGCTTTTTGAAAAACCGAATAAATCCCTGTCCAGGCAAAAGCGTCGGGCATTTTAGCAGCATAGGGAATAACAGGATATGCTTCAACTACTTTTATTCCTGAGACACGCGAATAATCAAGGGCTGCTTCAATTAGTTGCAGCGATACTCCTTTTCTTCGCAAATCTTTTCGTACAAAAAAACAGGTAATTGAATAAATCGTTTGCGTATCGTTTCGTTTATAAATGCGGGAATTTTCGATTTTATAAAATTCTTCGCGCGGTGCTATTGAAATCCAGCCAATAGCTTGGTCTTCACAAAAAAGCAACAATCCGTTTTTTTTGCCATTCCAAACAAGTTCCTTTTGTGCCTGGTGATTGCCTACTCCTTTGAGTTCGTTATAAACCGAGGTTTTTAAGCGATGTGCCATGCACCAACAACCACCACATCCTCCTCGTTCGCCTAACAAATCTTCGAAGTAATTCCAATTATTTTTTGAAAGTACTTCGT
>WBZU01002138.1_pt1 | contig 13947 bp, 13 predicted proteins | sample 5204311 | NCBI WGS metagenome assembly WBZU01 (sample SAMN12344359, study PRJNA552823) | activated sludge metagenome | biome: Activated sludge suspended growth; feature: Nitrification reactor; material: Wastewater; isolation source: activated sludge from nitrification reactor of wastewater...
CCCCAGCAGTCCGCACGCAAAGCCCTCCAAGCCCACGAGGGCCAAGAGCCGGCAATCGTCATCGGCTCCCACGGCCACTCACCCTGGACCGGCTGGCACGAACGACACGTCAACCAAGATTCGCCTTCGTTGACATCTCGACCGGCGAGCGATCTTCACGATCCGAAGGTCCTGAAGGAGATCGATGACGCGGCTCGCCGTCAGCCGCTTCGCAACCGACCGGAGAGGATGCGCGTCCAGTCTGGGCGCCCTGGGCGCCTTCCTTCTAGGGCGCAATCGACGGGTATGCGCCCGGCATGGCGATCGACCGCAATCCCCATCCCGCCGATACCGAGGAGGGCGAGACGGCGGTCGGCGTGACGCATTTCCCGAAATTAGCGACACGTTCGATCATGTCCATTGACCCCCAGCCGTGCACGCGACGTCCACCTGTGGTTCCGCTTGACTGCGGTGACCCGCGCGTTTGAGGTGGTCGACCTTGCGCCACTCGCCGCGGCAGCCGAAGCCATCCGGGTCGCGGTGCCGAGACCGTGGCTTGCTGTTCTGGTTCGCGAGACTGGGTCAGGGGTCGCGGCGGCTCGATCAGCGACAGACACCCAGGGCGCAGTTCGCCAGCTTGGGGCAGTCTGCGGAAGCCTGAAGCGCGACTTCGGGTTGGTCCCCCGGGTCCTCGCTGCAATCCGTGCAGTCCGGTGTTGCACCGTATGAGGAGCGAGCCGATCTGATGCTCATCCGAACCCTGCTCGGCAGGCCCGACGTTGGCTCCGCTGCGTCCGATCGTGGCGTTGTCAACGGCAATGCTCGGTGTACGGGTGCACGGCGAAGCGGGATGTCAGCTGGCGAGCACGGGTGCGGGTGCGTTCACGCGAGCAGCAGGCGATCCGCTCTGGCGCTGCTCTTGGCCAACATGAGCAGGTCCGGTCGGTCTCGCACAAGGCGGCGCATCGCTTCAAGGGCCGTTGCGACGGCCCGGGCGCGGTGGTCAAGAATCTGACCGTCAACCGGGTCGCCATGGACAAGGCGGGATCGCGCGTTGTAGACGGCGGCGAGTTCCTTGCGAGCCGACAGCCGCCGGTCGATGTCGTCCTCGCACAGCTTCGCAAGGGCGGCGGTGACCCGAAACGCGGTCTCTGCCCGGGTGCCCAGCATGCTCTCCCAGGCGATGACCGCATCGATCAGCGACTCCGTCGGTTCCGGTTCCCACAGGGAGCGCAGCACTCGGTCTACTCCAATCGCGATTCGGCTCAGGTCTGCGTCGGCCAGTCGGGCGGCCCATTCGCTAAGGCCCGAAATGGCAGCGGCATTCATCGGTTCAGACCGACCGGGCGGAGCGCCGCTCGGCTGCATTGGGCGGGACGCGCTTGACCCCGGCAAGGGCGCGAGCTCTGTGACCCACGCGACCGCCGGACACGACATCGGGGCGCCGTCCGCCGAGCCAAGAGCGGCAGCAAGGCAGAGATCGCGGCCCAACTCCCCAAGCCGAAGCTGTCCGTGCGCTTGTGCCTCCCAGCCTTCCGAGCCGGGGCTGCACAGCCGTCCCGCGACCGTTGTCTCGAGAACAGAGTCCGCCAGAAACGACAAGGGTGCGTAACGCGCCTCACCCGGATTTGCGCTCCGCAGCCGGCCCTGCGGCAACTGAAGCGCCCTGCCGGACGGGACACCCATGCTGACGAAGCCGATCCGGGCCTGGATCGCAACCGAGGCACCAGCGAGCGCATCGCGGCGTTCCTTCACTACATCCGCTGCGAACTGCATGAACGCCTCGGCATTTCGATGGTCTGCGTGGCGCAAGCGCACAGCTGCCGTCCCCAGTACCGATTCGACGCCAACGCTGTCCAGAGGGCCCACGTTCAGGGCCGAGACGAAGAGGTGCCGGACGCCGCCGCGGGTTCGGCGGCACGCAGCGCGGCGTCACACCCGGGCGCTCGGGGATCCTCGGCAACGACCTGAGACAGCGCAATCTCGGGACCAGACGCGGGGAGGCTGCGGCCCGGGCCGGCGGGGACGACCAACTCCGATGGAGCCAGCAGCACCGGAAACGCATCGCGCGCGATCTCGGTCGTCAGCCTGCACGCGTCATCGTCTCCTATCGCCTCCGGCAGAGCGGCGCCGCCGCGGACCCGCAGACTCCATGCGATCGGCAGACCACCAGGAGCCGCCGCTCGCACCAAAGCCACGGGGAGGCGCGGATCGACTCGCTGGAGATCCCCAGCGTGCTCGCAAAGCCACTCGACGACCTCGCCAACCGGCGATTCGTCCCACTCGCCTTCGTCAAGCGGCCCGACGGTGGCTCCGACGAGGAATGCGAGCAACTCGTCGCCGAGCAGGAAACGCCACGTCCGCAGACGGTCAGGACCTGGCTTGCCCACTTGGGTCATCTGCTGGTGGCCGCATCACTCCACGGCGTCCGCAGGTTCTTCATTTCGCCGAGGCTTGGGGCATGCGCGGCGATCCCGCCAGGACTGACAGATGCCCACATGCGGCGGACCGTACCGGTCGCGCCGGCCGCGATCGCCTCCGAGCCGACACGCCGACGCGTCGAGTGGCAGTTCGGGACGCGGCGCGGCCGATTCCACGAGGAACGACGGGAGATCACCTGCAACCAGGCGTGCCGCCGGCTGACCGCGATGCGTGCAAGGGGCCGAGCCAACCGTCGCTGATGCTTCACTGACGCCATGACCACCACGAGCCACCGCTTGATTCGTCCGGGGACCTGCTGGTGGTGTGATGCCGGCACCGCGAACTCGGCCGAGCACAAGTTCAAGAGATCGGATCTGGCGCGTGACTTCGGCAGGGGTGCGTTTCTGGCAGACGGCGGCCTGGCTGAGGTGTCCGGGCGCGACAATCAAGTCCGGCGCATCCAGGGCCCAAGCAGTCGTCGTCTGAAGTTTCTGCCGGTGCTCTGCGCACGCTGCAACAACACCCGAAGCCAGCCCTTTGACCGGGCCTACGATTGCTTCATCGAGTGGGTCATGAGCCACGAGATCCGGGTGCTCACGGAACGAAAGATCGACCTGGAGGACGTCTTTGGCCCGCAGTGGCGCCCCCAGACCGACGATGTGCGGCGCTACTTCGTCAAGCACGTCGGTTGCCGCCTGGCGGAGTGTGCCCAGCGCTACAAAGTGTACGTCGGTGCTGACCTGATCGCGTTCCTCGACGGCGGGTCGTGGCCTGCGACGGTGACGGCTGAGCTCTTCATAGACCCGTCATACCAGCGCGTTTGCGATGAGTTGCGCGCCGCGGGGGAGAACCCGGCTTGGCATGCTCTCAACCCGATCTGGGCTGAACTGCGACAGGACACGAGCACGCTCGTCGGGATCCAATCGCGCTGGAGCAATCGCTGGCTGCGCTTCGCTTGGCAGGTCGACGGCCTCGAACGCCGCTCGCCGCCGATGGCTGAGCGGATCGTGCGCCTTCCCGCGATCGACACCGTGCGTGACGCCCGACGCGCTGCTGCCTCTGGCGCCCAGCCGCCGACCAGTGAACAGTAGTCCGCAGGCGCGTCGCTGTCTCGCCTGCGCTGGGGCAACGCCGCACACGCCAGCGGTTGCGTCCCAACCCCGTGCGGGAGCGCCGACCTCTTCAAACGCTCGTCCGTCTTCCCTTGACTTCTTTGAAGCATCCTTGACACCGGGAGCCGGGAGCATAGCCTGCGCTCGGCCAGCGAACTTCAGGCTAAAGACCGACGCGGGGTGAAGCCATGACGATGTGGCCCCAGATCAAGCGACCGGATGTGGATCCCGCAGTTGCTTATGCGGAGATGCGCGCATTCCTGATCGACAACCTCGACCGAATCGAGGCAGAGTGGGACGTCGAAGGTCGTCCGCACAACTACCCCCGGAGCTTTCGTCCCTTCCTCGGATGCCTTCCGCCTGTCGAGGAGACGACTGAGGCGGACCAGCTCTTCGTCTTCGACGAGGCCTGCGCGAATCGCCTCGAGTTCCTGTTCGGGGAAGAACTCGGCGAGTACACATTCGGCGGGTACGCACTGGCCGGTCGAGAGCGTCTCGGATATGACTCCCTCAGCGAGGAAAGCCAGAGAAAGGCGCGGAGGTCTAGCATTGCAGCCTGCTTCGACAACTCCGGAGCGGGGCCCGGACTCCCGTCTGACGACTAGCGCGCGAGCCGGCCTGCCGGCGGTGGTTGCGACAAGGCGCTCCCGTCTCCGCGATCGCGCAACCTTCATCAGGCGGCGGTCGCGGCCGTACGAGCAGGCCGCAATGTGCGCTCGAAAAGCGACGGCTTTGCAGGTTCCGGTCGGTGACTCGCTCATGTGGAGGTGCGAACACCCCGGCTAGATCTCGGAGTGGTCGAGCTGGAACCACAGGCTCTCGAGAGGCTCGCCAAGTCCTGCCTTCCACGGAGGCGCGATGATCGCGCCATTGAGGACCCGGCCGTCATCGAGGCAGAGGTCGGCTTCGACGCCGCGGAGCGGGTTGCCCTCACCGCGCCGGGGCCCGGGGAGCTGCCTCGCCCAGGCCGGGTCGGAGTCTGAGCCATCCCGGGTCTGACGGAGGCCTCGAAGCCAGGATGATGTCCTGGACGAGAGGAGATCCACAGATCCGATGCCAGCCCCGAGGAAGTACCCCGATGAGCTGCGCGAGCGAGCCGTGCGCCTGGTGTTCGAGAGCGGCCGGCCGATCGCGCACGTCGCGCAGGACCTCGGCGTCCACAAGGAGGCGCTGCGCCAGTGGGTGCGCCAGGCCGAAGCCGACGCCGGCAAGCGCGGCGACCGCCTGACGACATCCGAGCGTGAGCGTCTCAAGCAGCTCGAGCGCGAGAACCGAGAGCTCCGCAAGGCCAACGAGATCCTCAAGGCCGCCTCGGTGTTTTTCGCCAAGGAGCTCGACCCGACCCGGCCGAAGTGAGCGCGTTCATCGACGAGCGCCGCGAGGACTTCGGGGTCGAGCTCGTCTGCAGGACGCTAGGGGTGTCGGCCTCGGCCTACTACGCCCGCCGCAGCGGCCCGCCGTCGCGGCGGGCCGTGAAGGACGCGCGGCTGCTGGCGCTGATCCGACAGCTGCACGCGGCCAACTACTGCGCCTACGGCTCCAGGCGCATGTGGAAGGCGCTGCTCAGGGCCGGCGAGACCGTCGGCCGCGGGCGCGTGGAGCGCCTCATGCGCGCCAACGGGATCCAGGGCGCAAAGCGGCGCGGAAAGCCGTGGCGCACCACGATCCCCAACGCCGCGCATCCGCGCCATCCCGACCTGGTGCAGCGCGACTTCACCGCCTCGCGGCCGGACGAGCTGTGGCTGGCGGACTTCACCTACCTGCGCTGCCAGGGACGGCTGCTGTTCTTCAGCTTCGTGATCGACGCCTGCAGCCGGATGATCGTCGGCTGGCAGTTCTCCACCAGCATGCGCACCGGCCTCGTCCTGGACGCGCTCCGAATGGCGCTGACGCGCCGCGAGGCCGGCGCCGACGTCCAGCTCATCCATCACTCCGACGCCGGCCGCAATACACCAGCTTCGGCTTCACCCAGGAGCTCGCCAATCACGGCGTGCTGGGCTCGATCGGATCGGTCGGCGACGCCTACGACAACGCCATGGCCGAGAGCTTCGCCGGCCACCTTCAAGACCGAGCTCATCGCCGACCGCCGCTGGCGACGACCAGCCAGCTCGAGCTCGCGATCGTCTCATGGGTCTCCTGGTTCAACCACGACCGCCTGCACTCCGAACTCGGCCACATCCCGCCCGCCGAGCACGAAGCCCTCTACGCTGCCCGGACCGCGTGAAGCAATCTCTCTCGAGACAAGAGAGGAAACCAACAAACACGGCCTCCGCGAAACAGTGAGGATGCCGAGTTGGCGTTCTGCTCGGGATCTGGCCTGCCGCGAGACTGGCCCTTGGTGCCATCGCTGGGACCTGTCGGCTCGGGCGGAGCGTCGCGGACCGGCCGATGAGGGGCGGCCGGGAAGGGCGGAGCGTGACCTCATAGGAACCTGCTTGCGACAAGTGCCTTCGTCACTGTTGTGTCCGCCCACCCGACCGGCTGTCCCGCCGATCAGAGGGGGACAGCGGTGCACAGCATGAACGAGCAGAGCCGCCGAGTCATCGGCGGTGTCGACGCACACGCCGACACCCATCACGCTGCTGCGCTGGACGACCGCGGGGGCCTGCTGGCAACCAGGTCGTTCGAGGTCTCGGCTGATCGACCGGATCGGCGTCGAATCGACCGGCTCCTATGCGGCCGGGCTCACTCGCCACCTCGTCGCTGAAGGCCTGCGGGTGCTCGAGGTCGACCAGCCCCATGCCCACACTCGGCGCCGGCGCGGCAAGAGCGATGCGATCGACGCCGAGTTGGCCGCGCGGCACGCTCTCAGCCGCGTGAGCGCTGTCGTGCCCAGGCAGACGACCGGCCTGGTCGAGTCGATCCGCCAGCTGCGCGTTGCGCGCAGCGAGCTGCGCGAGCAGCTCGCCACGCGCAAGACGCTCGCCGGCAAGGCCTCGCAGTGCCGGCGCCTGCGCCCCGACACCACGCGGCTCGCCGATCCGGTCAATGCTGCCAAGCTCGCGCTGCGCAGCCTCGCCCGACGGATCGCTCCTCGACGAGGAGATCACCGAGCTCGACAACCACCTCGCACCGCTCGTCGCGACCGCCGCGCCGCGCACGACCGCACTGCTGGGCATCTCCACCGGGCACGCCGGACAGCTGCTCGTCACCGCCGGCCAGAACATCGATCGCCTCGGCGGCGAAGCAGCATGCGCAGCCCTCTGCGGCGCCAGCCCGATTCCCGTCTCCTCCGGCAAACGCGACCGCTACCGCCTCAATCCCGGCGGCGACCGACAGGCCAACCGCGCTCTGCACATGATCGCCGTCTGCCGCCTGCGCTACTGCCCCAGAACCCGCGCCTATGCCGAGCGCCGCACCACCGAGGGCAAGACCAAGAAGGACATCATGCGCTGCCTCAAGCGCTACATCGCCCGAGAGGTCCACACCAGCCTGCGCGCCGACCTCGCAGACCTTCCAACCCCCTCTTGACATCCATAGGAACGTCCCGGGGGAGGTCCAAGCTTCCGAACCCGGCGTCTGCGGTGAGCGCCCAGGAGACGGAGCCGCGTCCTGGGGAGGCGGCGGGGCGGGCCGGATAGAGTCTTCAGGGTTGCCGCATGTTCGCGGCCGCCTGGGTCGCGCGGCGCCCGAAAGTGCGCTCCACGGCCCAGTGCTCGCGTCCCCAGGAGCCGTGCCCTGCGCCGCGGCGTGCGATCACCGCGAGCTGAAGATCCGTATCGATGATCGCCGGACTGGATATGCTCGGCAAATGCACAGCGGAGACGCGTACGAAACCGAAGTCGGTGGGGCGAGCGTGAAGATCCGGGATCCGTGGAGAGTAGGTGTTCTCTGCGTACTTACTTTCGGGATCTACAGCATCGTCTGGTTCTACAAGGTCAATGATGAGCTGGACCGTTACGGTCGTGCTCAGAATCAGCCAGAGATCCAAGGCAACCCGATTCTGGCGCTTGCGGGGCTTCTCTTGGGATTCCTGATCGTTCCGGCGATAATCGTGTGGGTGTGGACCTTGACGCGCCTCCGTCGTGCTCAGGATCTCGCTAGGACTGGGCAGGAGTTGACTTTGGGGGCGAGTCTGGCGCTGGCCGCTTTCTCGATCGTGCCGATCGTCGGGCCGCTCATTTGGCACGAGCACGTTCAGCATAACTTCAACGTGCTGTGGCTGGACCGCGACGCCAGTGCAGCCCCCGAGCCCGCACCGGTTCAGCGCAGACGATCCGGACTTAGCGTTGAAGCACAGCCGAGCTAGCCACTTCCGGAAACGACTGCAGAGAAGACCGCCGAGCCATCTTCGGCGTCGGCGGAAGCCGACGCGAGACGCCGGCCCGTCTGACGTCGAGTACGAAGAGCTCCGCGCCTTTGTCTCCAATTTCACAGCAAGGACGCCCGCCGGCCAAACTGGAGCTGCGTGCGCGCTGAGACGGGGCTTGTATGCTGCGACACCTTCGCCAAGGACGGGAAGAGGGAGCTGATTGGCTTGATGAACCGAGTGGCTTCAGCCGGACGCGCCCCCGATCGTGTGGCGGGCGCCGCGATGCGCAGCGATGCCACGGCACCAGCCCACACGCCAGCACTCCGGACTCCCAGACGGTGACGAAGTGGGGCCTGCGAGCGGACCTCAGCGTGCGAGGGCGCCTCTCGCTGCGCGCCTTGGGCGCCCGCGGTGCGCTACCGTGCACACCCGGAACGCTCGGCCAGGAGGCAGGATGCTTGCAGGTGCCCGCAGAGCATGCGCGGTGGCGCTCGCAGCGGCGGTGCTGGGAGGGCTGGGCGCTGCAGGAGGGGTCGGCGCCACCCCGGTGGTCACGGCTCGGACGTATTTCGCCAACGGTCAGTCGCCCTCCTTTCCGGTCTACCGTTCACGTGTGCTGGGGGTCGCCGGGGACGGCAGCTTCTATGTCAAGCGCATGCGCTGGTGGGCGTGGGGCTCCCGCTCGGCTCGCGGTCGCGGGACCGGCATTCAGGGCGTCGTCGACCAGGCGAAATTCTCGGGGCCCGTGACCGTGCGTCTGTCGCGTCCGCGGCGGCGGTGCGGGCGCCGGTTCTTCACCCGCGGCCTCTTCGTCTTCACTGCCGGCAAGCCGGCTGGCATCCCGCGCCGGTGGCGCTGGACGCTCGCCGGATTCCCGTGCGGCGCGGAGCAGACCCGCTGTGGCATGCGGGCGCCTCGCCGCCCCGGGTTCGGCGTTTGCCCATCTCAACGCCTTCATGCCTGCTGTGGGTCGTCAGTTGACGCGCTACGCTCAGTTCGTGTCGCTTTTCCCGCGCCACCTCGTTAGGGGAGCCGGATCCGGCGTGCGTGATCGCGTCAAGGTCCTGGCTCCGGCGGCTGTGGCGCTGACCGGCTTGGTCTTCGTCGTGTTGTATGGCGTCGCGCTGACGTCGGTCTCGGGCGCCTCGCGCCGTGCGACGCCGCGGGAATGGGATGCGATCAAGGCGGCGGCGATGCGTGACTGCCGAAAGGAGCAACCGGTTCCGGCTGCCTACGGGACGTGCCGATGGCGCGGTCGTGTGCTCGTCTCAACCGTCAACCGGCGGTACGCGTGGGCGAGTGTGACCGGGCCCAGTTACGACAACTCTGGAATCTTGCGCCGGCCCACGATGCACAGCCGACGCTGGCGGGTGATTCGGGTCGTCGGAGGGGGAGTCTCGCCATGCTCGCGTTGGTGGCGGGCGGCGCCGCGAGAAGTCGTGCACGATCTGAGGATCCGTGGGTACACGGAGGGATCAGGCGACTTCAGCTACCGCCGATGCTGAGCCCACTACGGTTCCTGCGGCGCCTACGACTGCCCGCGCAGGCGGCTCTCATTCGACCGCCCGCATCCAGCTGGCATGCCCGACGGGCGTGCGGCGCGGCAGCGTCAGCCTGCGCTGCTCCCGTGCGCGCGTGAATGAACCCCGGCTTGGGCACGTGAGGTGTTGCACGTGCGCCCGGCAGGGACCGAATGCCAGCCGCGGTGGTTCGTCGCTCCGCTCATGAGCAGCGCGCGGGGCCCGGCGTGCTCAGCGCAGCGGGCGCAGGCTCTTGACAAAGGGAGTGAGGCGATTCAGCGCGACGCGCCTGCCTGACCAAGACCACACGTTGTATGTCCGGCCGCGCTCGCGCCAGGACATCCACCAGCCCCCGGCGTTGTTCTGCGCGAGGTAGAACAGGACGCGCCGCTTGCCGGCCCGCACCCACCGCCGGTTGGTGTAGGTGCGCGGGTTGTCGAGCACCACCGCCAGGTCCGACCACGCTGAGCGTCTCAGGCTCACGCACCACGCGTTCGGGCTGATCGTGTGGCAATCTGCGTTGTCCGGTGTGCCAAAGTCGGCGCTGTAGTCCAGGCCTGCCCAGCGGTACAAGTGGACGTTGGCGTGGCGATGGTGGGCGGGCGGGCGGGACGGGAACAACGGCGCCGGCTTGAGATGCCAGGCCCGCAGCTGCTTGCGCGCTCGCGAGAAGCTCGCGCCGTTGGCGGCGATCGGAAGTGCAAGGCCCAGAGAAAGCAGAGCGAGTGCGCCCGCCAGGACCAGACGCGATACGCCGCCTGGGCGAACCCGCATCGGGCTTTCAGCTTCCTCTGCTGAATGGAATCGCTTCACGGACGTCAACGATATTGGATCCGAAGTCACGAGTCGCACTGAAACCCGTCCGAAGGAGCCGTCTCCCAGGTCCGTGACGCCCGCGGCCAGGTGGGGACATGAATGTTGACGCGAGTGAACAACCAGCGCCGCTCCCGTCGCGTTTGGGAACGATGGCTTGCGCTGGCCCCGGCGTGATGGCTTGAAGTGGCCCCGCCGGGCGTCGGTTGTCTTGGTTGGTTGAGTCTGCCTGATGCTGGTGTGGCGGTGTCGTGTGGTCCCGCGGCGGAGCCGTCGCCCGGAGGGCGGCGGCGGAGCTGCGGGACCACGCGCGCGGGGTCCCGCGGCGGAGCCGTCGCCCGGAGGGCGGCGGCGGAGCTGCGGGACCACGCGCGCGGGTCATTTGGAGGGGGTGCCTCCTTTGCGCTTGAGTCCGTGGCGGAAGCGCCAGGACTCGTTGCCGGTGTCGATGATGTGGGCGCGGTGGGTGAGCCGGTCGACGACGGCCTTGGCGAGCCGGGGGTCGGGGAAGACCTTGGCCCATTCGCCGAACGGCAGGTTGGTGGTGACGATCAGCGAGCCGCGCTCGTGGCGTTCGGAGAGGACCTGGAAGACGAGCTCGGCGGCGCCGTCGGGCAGGGCGAGGTAGCCCAGCTCGTCCAGGACGACGAGCTCGGTGCGGGCGTAGCGGCCGACGACGCGGCCCAGCTCGCGGCGGCTGTCGGCTTCCTGCAGTTCGTTGGCCAGGCCGGCGAGGGTGGTGAACCGGACGCGGCGGCCCTGGTGGCAGGCGCAGACTGCCAGGGCGGTGGCGAGCATCGTCTTGCCGGTGCCCGAGTCGCCGATGAAGATGATGCTCTCGCGGTCGTCGATCCAGGAGCCTTCGGCCAGGGCGGCGATCGTGGCCTGGGGGACCTTGGGGTTGTCGGCGAAGCGGAAGTCCTCCAGGCGCTTGATCTGCGGGAAGCGGGCGTCGATCAGGCGGCGGCGCTCGCGGCGCTCGGCGCGCTCGGCCATCTCGGCCTCCAGGAGCGCGGCGAGGTAGGCGGTCGGGGTCTGCTGCTCGCGCGCGGCCTCGGCGGCCAGGGTGCGGAAGCGGCGGCGGACGGTCGGGAGCTTGAGCTCGATCGCGTGCGCCTCGATCAGCGCTTCCAGCGCCGCGGTCTTCGCGTTCTTGGGCGGCGGGGTCATCGCGTGCCCTCGAGCAGCTGGTCGTAGTCGGCGAGGCCGGGGGCCGGCCGCTCGTGGGCCGCAAGGCGCGGCTGCAGGCCGGTCAGCGGCGCCGGCGCGGCGCGTGCCGTCCCGGCGCGGCGGGCGAGGACCGCGACCGCGCGGCCGTCGATCGCGCCGGCCGCCAGCGCGCCGCTGACCGCGAGCGCGACATCGTCGGGGCCGTGGTCGCGGCACAGCAGCAGAACGTCGACCATCTGCCTGGCGGCCTCCGAGCGGCCGTAGCGATCGGCCAGCGCGGCCCACAGCTCGTCAAGGCAGGCGGGCCACGCGCCGCGGCCGCGCTCCTGGCTGAGCGCGAGCGAATGCTCAAGGCCGCCGGGCCTGCGCGCGAGCAGCTCGAGGTAGTGATCCAGCCGGGCGCTGGTGCCGAAGCGGCCGTGCAGCCGCTCATGCCGCGCGACCACCTGGCCGCCATGGCTGATCGTGATCTCGCGCGCGCCGACCCGGGCGCTGACCCGCAGCCCGGCCAGCGCGACCGGGACCGAGTAGCGGTTCTGGCGGATCGTGACCAGCGACTTCGCGTCGACGCGCGGCGCGGCGGACTCGCACGCATCGAACGGCTCCGCGGGCAGCGCGAGCAGCAGCGGCCGCTCCGCGGCCCACGCCTCGCCGACCGTCCCGGCGCGCCCGTCGATCCGCCGGCCCAGATCCCGCTCGCAGCCGGCGAGCAGCATCTCGTTGAGCTCGGCGAGGTCGGCGACCTGCGGGACCGGGACGAGGTGGTTGCGGCGGTGGCGGCCGACCTCGCCCTCGACACCGCCCTTCTGATGAGCGCCCTCGATGCCCGGCGTCATGAACGCCGACGCGAACAGGTAGTGCGAACGCAACGCAACGAACCGATCGGACTCCACGCGCCGGCGGCCCTTGAGGACCTTCTTGACCGCCGAGGCCAGGTTGTCGAAGCGGATCTCCGCGAACACCCCGCCGAACCACTCGAACGCCTGCGCGTGCATCTCAAGGAACGCCTGCTGGGTCTCGACGAGCGACGCCTGGCAGAACGCCGCGCCACTGAACGACGCGCGCATCACGAACAAATGCACCGTCGTCAGGGCCCCGCCGAGCCCGACGACGGCCTGGCCCCAGTCGACCTCGGCCTCCTGGCCCGGCGCGTGAACCTGCGGCACGAACACGTCCCCGACCGCGAAGCCCATCTCGCGCCGGCGCTTGCGCACATGCTGGCGGACCGTGACCTCGGCGACATCGGCGCCGTGCTCATCAACCAGCCGGCGATGGATCCGCTTCGCGGTGTGCCGCTGCTTGCGCGGCGCGTCGCGATCGGCCACAAGCCATTCGTCGATCAATGCCCGATACGGGCCGAGCTTCGGCGCCGGACGGCCGACCGGCGCGCGCTTCGCCGCCGGCACCGGCGACACCAGCGCCGCCCGAACCGCCCGCCGGTGAACACCGTGGCGCTCCGCCAGCGCCCGGATCGACAACCCCTCACGATCACGATCACGCCTGATCTGCTCGAACTGCTCCACTCTGGATCCCACTCCTTCAAGCCTCCGGTCCGCGCTCACAATGAGCGCCAACCGTCAGGCCACGATCGGACGGAGGTGGGGCCAGTTCAAGCCATCGCAGCGGGGCCAGACCAAAGCATCGTTCTCAGGAACGCAGCCGCCTCCGCTGGGGCGGCGATGCCCGTAGCGAGCGCGACAAGCAGGCAGCCCAAGGCCGTCTTTGCCGGCGCCCTGCGCACCGCAGCGGTCCGTCGCCGATGTCCACGCGGCAAGGCCATTCAGGAGGCGCTGACGAATCTCGCGTAGGCGTCGGAGAATCCGGCCGCCCGGGCCTCCCCTTGGCGGCGGGCGGCGTCGTCCTTGCCTAGGACGCCCGTGTAGGCGACCCAGTAGCCAGCTCGCAGGCTTGAGTGATCTGAGCTGTTCAGGACTCCGACACCTTCCAGCCCGGCCGCACGGGCCCGCGCGGCCACGTTCTCGGCAGAGGAGCGGTCGCCGGCGGAGGCGAGAATCACCGTCCAGGCCGAAGTTCCGGCTGGCCAAGGCCCGCCGGCAGAGGATCCGGGTGACGGCTCGGACGACGGCGACCCGCCAACGGTCACCGTGACCGTCTTGGTGGCCTGCTCCCCGCCCTTCTTGCGCTCCAGCGTGCTCACCTTGTCCTGAAGCGCGCGCTGCTGGTCAAGGAGCCGCTGCTGGGCCGCGCCCTCCTCCTTCGCCTGCTGAAGCTCAGCGGGATCGCTCTGGCCGCACGCGGAAAATCCCGCCGCGGCCACGCACGCGGCCACGGTCAGGCCACGCCGCATCGAGGCAAACTCCCACTTGTCGGAGGACGGCTGCGCGATGCGCAGCGGCTCAGCTTCCGTGATCTTGCTTCGGCCTCCATGCGGCTCCCTGGTCCGGCGGTGCGACGGACGATACCGCCCTGAGTTGCACCGCGCCGCTTCCATCGCGCGCTGGTGGGCGGGGGCCGGCCGTTCGGACGCGATGACTACGTCAGATGGACGAACACGCCGGCGAAGAGGAGCACACGCGGCCGTGGAGTAAGACGCAGCCTCCTCCCGAGTAGCCGCCGTTGTCCGCGATCACGCAACCCTCCCCACATCTGATCACTGAAATTCCCTAGGGGGGAACGCCGCCGCCCCTGCGTAGCGAAGGCCCGGAGGGCCGAGCGGAGC
>WBZU01002144.1_pt1 | contig 13939 bp, 11 predicted proteins | sample 5204311 | NCBI WGS metagenome assembly WBZU01 (sample SAMN12344359, study PRJNA552823) | activated sludge metagenome | biome: Activated sludge suspended growth; feature: Nitrification reactor; material: Wastewater; isolation source: activated sludge from nitrification reactor of wastewater...
ATGAAGAAAACGCGATTCCTTATGCCTCGGTGGCTTGGCCGGGCCTCGTGGGGGTTTTCAGCGGTATGAATGCGCATGGTGTGGCGCTGGTCGTGCATGGAGCGCGGGCGCGAAAACCAAGGTCCGTGGGCGAACCGGTCGTGCACACGACGCGTGACGTATTGGCGCGGGCGAAAACGACGGCGGAGGCCATTGAAATCGTGCGCAATCGTCCGGCGATGGTGTCGCATTTGTTGATGATCGTGGATGCATCCGGGGATGTGGCGATCATCGAACGTGCGCCCGGGGAGCCGATTCATGTACGTCGTGGACGGGGCAAAGTGCCCCTGACGAATCACTTCGAAGGACCATTGGCTACCGATCCGGCCAACCAACGGGTCGAAGCGACGACGTCGACGCGTCCGCGAAGAATGCGCCTCGATGAATTACTGGAGAAGCTTCCGGCGGGGTCCAACGTCGAAGCAGTCGTGGCGACGTTGCGGGACAAGAGAGCTGTGGGTGGTGCGGATTTGCCGCTTGGGCATCGCCGGACCATCGACGCGATCATTGCCACGCATGCGGTCGTCATGGATGCGACGGAACGAGTGTTGTGGGTCAGCGAAGGCCCGCATTTGCTGGGTCGTTTCATTCGTTTCGATCTCGCTCGGTTGCTGGATCCCAAATATGAACCTCGAGACGAACCGCTGCTGGTTTTACCCGAGGATCCCGTATTTCGATCCTCCGCGTACGAGACGTGGAAAAAAGCGGGCGAGCAACACCTGGGAGAAAACTGATGCTTCGACGGGATGTATTGAAGGTTGCGGCACTTGCGGGAGCATTTGCGGGATTGCCGTCATTGGCGCGGGCCGATGAAGTGAGCGACGTATTGGCGGAGATCAAGAAAGCGCGAGCGGGTTTGAAGACGCTCGTGGGACCGTTTGTCCAGGAACGGACGATCGGCCTTCTGGCTACGACCGTGAAGAGCGACGGGGAAGTCACAATGGTACTTCCCGACAGACTGCGTTGGGAGCTTCGGCCGCCGGATGCAGTGACGTATTGGATTGGGCCGGAGGGTTTTTCTTTTGCAACGCCTCGAGGTTCGACGAAAGTGGGCAAAGCAGCGGCAGGAAGGTTCGGTGCGGTGCTTGGTGATTTGATGATATTGCTCGGCGGGGATCTCGAGCAATTACGCGCACGTTATGAGCTTACCGTGCCAAGTCGCAAAGACGGTGTGACATTGCGAGCGGTGCCGAAGGCGGAGGAAGTGAAGAAGCACGTCAAGCGCATCGAGATGCGATCGGGCAGTGAATTGTGGTCGATTCGCGAGATCACGATTGAGGAGCAGAGCGGGGATCTGAGTGTCATTCGTTTCGGAAAGATGGAACGAGACGTTCGCGTGGATCCGGCGAAAATGGTGCCGCCGAAATCGTGACGAATGCTGTTAGGATGGGCGCATGAACAGAGATTGGTTTTTGGTCGGCACGACGCTTCTTAGTGGTTTTGGGCTCGCAGCGGGCTGTTCTTTGATCAACGCGCCCAGCGAAATAATAACGAATGGTGAGGCGGGCGGAGCGGGGGGCGCATCGTCCGCGTCGGCATCGTCGACATCGTCATCCTCCTCGTCATCGTCTTCGTCTTCGTCATCTTCATCAGGCGTTGCGGGAGGCGGCGGCGGCATGCTTTGTCAACCCGGTTCGCAAGCGCCTTGTTATGACGGTCCGCCGATGACCGACGGGGTTGGTAACTGTCATGCGGGCATGATGACGTGTGCCGCCGATGGAATGGCGTACGGTCCGTGCGATGGGCAAGTCCTGCCGGAGATGATGGAGAATTGCCTGACGCCGCTTTTCGATGAAAACTGCGATGGGGCTGCGAATGAAGGGTGTCCGCCGGAGCAAACGGCGATATTGGCTGCGTTGCCGCCCGGATATGCGGACGATATTCGCAATCAACTCATGCTGACGGGGGTGTTCATGACCGTCAATATCATCGATGTAGGCGCAGGGACGCCGACGTTGACGGACTTGCAACCATATCAATCGGTGCTCGTGGTGACCGACAAGGTATTGAGCAATCCGGTGGCGCTCGGAGATATCGTGGCTGATTATTACGACGGCGGAGGTCGCGTGGTATTGGCCTTATTTTCGACGGTGGGTTCAGGAACGCGAATTCAAGGTCGATTTGGGGATCCGGCCGGTGAATATATGATCACCGATCCCGCCGGAATATTGGATGCGCCTGTCGATGATGGACTGGGGATGGTGCTCGAGCCGCAAAATCCATTGATGAAGGCGGTAACCAGTTTTTCGTACGTTATGGCAAGCCGTTCCCAGGCAACCCCCATCAACAGTGGAAAGGTTGTCGCGCAATGGTTGAAAGGCCCGCCGCTCGTGATTCGAGGCACCGCAAAAGGTCGAAATCGCGTGGATGTCAATTTGTACCCGCCGCAAGTGCAAAATGGCATGACCGTTTGGATGGGCGACGTGGGCGTCATTCTTCGCAACGCGCTGTTGTATTGAAGAAAAACAGTCTTTCAAAGCATTCCGACCGGATCGACGTCCACCACGACACGCACTCGATTGTCCAGATCTTTCAGTACGGTCATGGCCGTGCCCGTCGCTTGACGTAAAGCTTTCCGATCGGCGGAACGCAATAAAACACGAAATCGAAAACGACCTCGTAATCGGGCGATCGGTGCCACCGCCGGTCCCAAGACTTCCACGACTTTCGACAATCCGTCGGGCGACGTTCGGGCATACGCGGCAATGCGTCCCGCCGCTTGTCGGGCAGCATTTTCGTCCAGCGCTTCGATGCGAAACAATGTCAATCGACGAAATGGCGGATATCCGACTTCGGCGCGATCGTGCAGCTCATGATCGAGAAATCCCGGAACATCGTGCTGCATTGCGAAACGAATCGCCGGATGATCCGGAGACCGCGTTTGAATGATGACTTTGCCCGGGCGATCGCGCCGTCCCGCGCGTCCTGCGACTTGGACGAGTAATTGAAACCCTCGTTCGCCCGCGCGAAAATCCGGCAATGACAAGGCGGCATCGGCGTTGAGCACGCCGACGAGCGTGACGGTGGCGATATCGTGGCCTTTGGTGACCATTTGCGTACCCACCAAAATATCGATTTCTTGGGCGCGCATGCGGGCCATGATTTCTTCCGCTTTCACGCCGTCGGCGACGTCGCGATCGAGGCGCGCCACGCGGGCGCCCGGAAACGCCTCGGCAATGGTCTCTTCGAGCCTTTCGGTGCCCAATCCTTCGAGCGTCAATGCCGGAGATTGGCAAGACGAACAGGCGGTGGGCATGGGGCCTTCCCAATCGCAATAATGGCAACGCAATCGACCGCCACGCGATTTGTGGTAGGTGAGGGCCACGGAGCAACCCAAGCAAGTGGCCATTTCGCCGCAACTTTCGCAGACGACGCTGGGGGCGAAGCCGCGACGATTCAAAAAAAGAATGACTTGTTCTTTCGCGGCGAGCGTCGCTTCGATGGCACGATGCAAGGGCAATGAAATCAATTTGTTGCCCGTCGGGCCCGCGCCGATGCGGCGCAAATCGACGGTCGACACGACCGGCAAGGTCGCTTCCCGGTGCGCCCGTTCGGGCAATCGCAATTCCACGAGTTTGCCTCGACGCACCAAATCCACCGTTTCGAGCGACGGGGTGGCCGATCCCAACAAAGCGACGGCTTGCGCTCGGAATGCGCGCAGGAGCGCCATATCCCGCGCGTGATAACGAACGCCTTCTTCTTGCTTGAACGATCCGTCGTGCTCTTCGTCGACGATGATGAGGCCCAAATTGGATACGGGCGCGAAAATCGACGAACGCGCGCCGATGGATACTTTGACATGGCCCGATCGCAAGCGTTTCCACATCTCATGCCGATCGGCTTCGGACAAACCACTGTGCAAAACGGCCAAATCATCACCGAAACGAGCTCGAAAACGCGCTACGAATTGCGGGGTGAGCGCAATTTCGGGGACCATGACGAGCGCGCATTTACCTCGCGACAAACACGCCGCGATGGCTCGTAAATAGACTTCGGTTTTTCCGGACCCGGTCACGCCGAAGAGCAAAAATGCCGCTTGTTTTCCGGCATCGAGCGCCGCTTCCAATTGGTTTGTCGCCGCCGCTTGCGCTTCGGTCAATTCGGGCGGAGTATCTCGAGGTTCGGCGAGGGCGAAAAAAGCATCGCGAGGCGCTTCGCGTTCTTCGACGATGACCAGGCCCAAGCTCTCCAGCTTTTTCACGGCAGATCGGGCATTGCCGAATTGATCTTGCAACCGGGCGATGGGAGCTTCCCCATTGGCTCGCAAAAGGGCCAATACAGCGGCGGCTTGACCTCGCAATTTGCCGGATTCTTCGACGACGTCCGTGGCCCGGGCAAACGCAATCCGCCGGCCTCCGACTTGTTTGACGCGGCCGAGCGTTCCGACGAGCTCGCCTTGGGTTTGCATTTCGCGCACGATTTCGCGTTCCATGGCGGGCAGCGCCAAACGCAGCACTTCCCCGATGGGAGCAAAATAATAAGCGGCCAATTCTTTGAGGAATAACAAAAGTTCGGCGGGAAGAACGGGCTGACTATCAATGACGCGGACGATGGGTTTGAGGCGCACCCCTTCCGGGGCCGGGCCTTCCGACGTGGTCAAGACGACCCCGAGGACTTGTTTTCGTCCGAATTCGCAGAGGACGCGCGTACCTGGACGAACTTGCTCGTGAAGAGACGCCGGGACTTCGTAAGAAAACGCCCGGGCAAGAGGAACGGGAACGGCGACTTCACACAGGTGCGGCATGGGGCGGCCAAGACGTACCAGGTTTTGGGCTGGGAGGCACGTTTGCGGTGGAGAAAAATGTAGGGGCTTGTGGTCGGGGTTCTTTCCGCCGGTCAGGCGGCGTTTTCATCGGAATGCCGGATGTTGCGTTTCCTCCGTTCGTCTATTCGATTCCGCCGAATTTTGCCGCGGGCTACGTTTCGCCCGCAATACATCATTCACTTCGACGACGTTTCGGCAACGGCTCCAGCCCATGACGTTTTCCGTTTTTCCCGGCCCATGTCCGGTACGCCTTTTCGCTCGCGTCGAGCACCGACAGGTAAAACGTTTCGGTCGTTTGCTGCGTGTGGCCGCGTTGCAAATGCAGGACGAGCCGTCCTTCGTCGCCATATTCAATAAAGCTCCCGTCGGGCAGCGCAAATGGAATTCGTTTGCGTATTCGTTCTTCAGCCACGTCAAAATCACGCTGGTCGAGGATGATGCGTTGGCAATGCTTGAATTCGTAAGAATGCAGCAGGCCGCCGTAATTGCTGATATCGTACGGATCGGGTTGCGGCAAAAGCCGCACGTCGGGCAAGGGCATTAGTTGGGCAATCGAGTCGGCCGATTCGTCTTTTCCCACGGCTCGGAGCCGCGCGGCAAGCGTTGCCAAGTAATCCGCCTCGGGGAAATGATACTTGCGCGTTTTGATGCGCCCGCGACTGTGCCAATCCCAGCGCCAGAAACGCACCATACCCTGCCGGTCCGGTCGCTTCGGATATTCCAATCCAAACCCCGAATCGGTATTGCCATAACCGCGCCGCTCCCGCGCAAATCGGGCGATATCGTCGAGATTGCGCCAGCTTTCAATGAGACCGAGCGCAAGGCGGTAGGTCCATCGATAGGGGACGATGGTGTAGCCGCAGCGTGCCGAAAACACGAGTTCGACCATGGATCACCAGGATGGTAGGTGATTCCCTCGTTCCTGTAAACCGTGAAATTGGCGATGACGGATTGTGGGGATTTCGGACGGCGAAATGCGCCGGAGAAACGAATCAGCGCGGATACATCGGATATCCACCCTGCGCAGGCGGCATCGCGGCGGGTTGCATGGCCTGTTGCATCGGCTGTTGCATCGGCTGTTGCATTCCGGGGGCCGGCGCTTGCGTCGCAGCTGCGGCACCGCCCGCGGAAACCATCACGTTGCGGTGGAGGATCTGCAGGACCTCTTTGGCCTTCTCTTGATTGACTTCGACGCCTTCGATGAGGCTGCGCTTGAACGCAATGGCGAACGAACCTCCGCCCGTCGTTTCAACCATGATAAACATGCGCTTTTCGAGGAAGAAAAGGACGATCATCACGATGGGAATGATGACCGTGACCGCCGTCAAACCCGCAATGATGAGGTATTCGATGGGTTTGGCATAACCGGCCGACGCACACGCGACCCGCGATACGGGACAAACGGTTACGGTCTCGCCGAAAAGGCTTGCTTGCCGAAATGTGACCTCGGCCGGCGTCACCGTGAGCTCGGTGTTGGCATCGACGCCGATCGCTGAAAGCAGCCAACCCATGAAGCCCGGTTGTCGTCCGACGACATACACGCGTCCCGAGTATTGGTCGGTTGAAAATTGTTTGAGAACGAGCGCGGGCCCGAGAATCCGAATCATGACGCCTCCCTGCTTGGAAAAACAGCGGGCGCTACACTATCACGGGTGCAAACCAGGTAAAACATTTCGCGATCGAATTTCGCCAAACGCCTTCAACAGCCGTGGCTTCTCGTTGCCCGAGCGTGTCGATCATCTGATTAAAACGTAGGACCGTTCACGACGAACAAAACGAGCCCCATGAGCAAGGCCGCGGCAAAGAGCATCACCTGTCCAAGCACGCCGCCTTCGGATGTTTCACGCTTGGCTTTTAATGCCGAATCCGGCTTACGTTTACGCCGAACTCCGCTGGCGGGGACCTTGCTGGAAGGTGGCGCCGCATTCGAATCGGGCGAATTCACATCGGATGCCGATAAAGCCATTCCATAACGACGAATGGGCGACGCAATGGGCGTGAGCATCGCCAACGGGCCGGTCTCCACCGCTTCGACGATGCGCTTGTTGCGCCGACGCGCGGGCAAGAAATCCGACGCGAAATGGTCATGCAAAAACATGCCGAATTCGACGGGCGTCGTCATGAGTTTGGCATGGTACGCGTAACGTTCCAGATCCCGCAGCATGGCTCGCGCCGACGCATAACGATCATCACGGTTTTTCGCGAGCGCTTTGAAGATGATCGCGTGCAGCTGATCCTCCGCCGCACAACCACGACTCGGCAACGGCGGAACGACCGCCCGGCGCGCAACTTCGATCAAGGATTCTTCCGGTTTGGCCTTGTATAGCCTTTTTCCGGCGCAAAGCTCCCATAACATGATGCCCACCGCATACACATCCGACCGCGCATCGAGCATTTCGCCGTGCGCCTGCTCGGGACTCATGTACCCCGCTTTGCCTTGATATGCGTCGTCCACGCGCATCGCCGAACCCGTGCGGGCAATTCCGAAATCACATACCTTCACATCGCCTTGAAAACTCAGCAGTACGTTCGCCGGTGATACGTCGCGATGCACGATGTGCATGAAATTGCCCTGTTCGTCGCGACGCCGATGCGCATGATCGAGACCTCGCAATACATTCGTGATCATGTACAACGAATGCGATATCGGAATCGGCACACGCTGCTGCGCCGCTCGACGCAAAAGCTCACGCATGTCGAGCCCTTCGACGTATTCCATTGCGATGTGGTAATCGTCGCCGTCCCGGCCCAAATCCTCGACCCGCACCACATTCGGATGCTCGAAACGCATCGAAATCCGCGCTTCCTCGACGAGCATCTCCACGGCCTGCGTATGCCCCGCCAAATCCGGCAGAATCTCTTTGAGGACATACAGTTTGCCCGCGGCCGGATCCGTCCGCTTTCGCGCCAAATAAATATTGGCCATCCCGCCGTACCCAATACGCTCGAAAAGCATGTACGGCCCCAAGCGACAAGGCAATCGCCGGCTCGCTTTCGGCTTTTTACGGGACGACGGAATTTCCGACGACGGCGTGGCAGCCGTCAACGTGGACGCGGTTGTCGCAGTGGAGGAATGGGCGAGAGCAGCACTCACAATTCGCCCATTGCCATAGCCGTTCCCGATGGGCCAAAAATTCAGCAGAAATATTTTTCGTGTGTTATGAGGTGCGCGCGAGTATGAGCATGTCTTACATGCGCATACAACGGCGAAACGGCAATGAACCAACGAGGAAGCGGGCCGCGGTCGGACCGTCGCGAATGGTTTGTCGGGAACAATGTGGGCGCAAAGCGAGGGGTGATCAGCGCACCGCCAAACAATTCAAAATGGCTTGTCGCGACGTACGGATGGAATCTTCGGGCGTTTGCGTATCGAAATCCGCGCGTGCCGCTTGCAGCGCCGAAGCGCACGTACCTTGAACGTAATCGGGGCCGAAAGAAATGACGTATTCGATACCGAGCGCCAAAATCGCCGCTTCGGTGCCCGTCACGGCTTCCACGCGTTCGCCGGCTTCCGCCGCCGTATGCGGTTCGACCCAGGCCAATTCACCGGGAATCGTGGTTTTTACTTCGTGCGAGGTGATGTGCTCGATGTTCCATTTGCCCGGGTCGCAAACGGTTTCATAGACGTCGGTACAGGCGTCTTCGTAATGCGCGGCCGTGCATTGCGTTTCGGTGTAACTCGTGTCGACATACGTGTCCGTCCATTCCGTGCAATTACCTTCGCCGTCATACTTGGAACAGGTGCTTTCCCAATATCCATCGGGTATGGTCACGTCCGAACAGGTTTCGTCCACCCAATAGGACGTGCAATCGGTGCGAACGAAATTGTCGCGGCATTGTCCCGGAACCCAGATTTCCTCGTCACGCGCCGGAGCCCAAAACGAACGCTCCATGTCGGCCGTATGTGTCCAATATCCCGCGACGGATTCGCCTTTGCCCACGAGCACCTTGCGTTCGGCGTGTCCCGATTCCGTCAATACCAGGTGCAGCGATTCCCAAACGATGTTCTCCGTCGGTCGAACCATCTTTTCATTGGGGACTTCGCGATTGAACGCGGAAACCGCTTCGTAGTCGCTTCGAAGCACGTAATCGGAAGCATCGGCAAAGATGTCCACACGTCGCTGTGACGAATCGTTTACACCGGCCATCACGTCCGACGACAAGACGCCGATATCGAGGAACGCGCGCACTTTGTCCCATCGCGCACCCACTGCGTGCACTTCATCCGCGCCTGGACCCTGATCAATGCGCCGCTCGAATTCGAAGTCAAACCCCGCGACTTTCGTGTCCGATGTGCCCGACGCCATGGTTTCATCGACCATGGTCCGGAACTGCGCAAAAAAGCCGGGACTATGCTCGACCGATTCCGGAGGAGCGCCCGAACAGCCGGCAAGGAAAGGGACCAACATCAGCGAAAGGGCGCGTAACGAAGTCATGGCATTCCTGAAGGAGTTGGAGTTCGATTCCGCATGTTGCAGAATTCGTGCCGAACAGGCGAAGGGTTGAACGACGTCGAGCGAAGGTGGCCGCAGTGCAAATGGCTCGAGCTCACAGTATGCTCGCGGCGCATGACGACGACGCATCTCGTCGTGGAGGAAGCATCATGAAGCGATTGCAATGGCTTGGAAGTACGCTCTTCGTGGGAATGTTGGTTATGGCATCGGCCCCCGGATGTTCCGACGGGACCAGCGAAACGACCACATCGTCGGGGAGTTCATCCGGACAGACTCCTTGGGTGCCGGTGAAAATCGTCATCAACGAGATGCACGCCGTGACGGAAGATTGGGTCGAAATTTCCAATGAAGACACGATCGAAGCGGATTTGTCAGGCGTTGGATTGACGGATAAAGCAACCGACGGGACGCCGGAACTCACGAATGCATTTCGATTTCCCGCCGGAACCAAATTGGCGCCCGGTGCTTACGTGATCGTCGTGGCGAACTTGAAAACTCCCGCCTCGGGCCCGCAAACGACGTGCCTCATGTCCGGCGGACCGTCTGTTTGTTATCAGGCGTCATGGGGCATCAGCAGCGCCAATGGCGATCGAATTTATTTGCTTTCGCCGACGGATGAAGTGGTCGACGTCGCGACGTATCCGATGGCCGCGACGCCCGACACGCAAAGTTATTGCCGATTGCCCGACGGCACCGGCAACTTTCAACCCTGCACACCCACGCCCGGAGCCGAAAACGCGCCTTGAGAAATCGCGTCTTGATTACGCCCCACCCGTCTCGTCGGCGATAGGTTCGTCCGGGCACACTTCACGGCACAAATCGACGATTTCCACACGTTGCCCGCGCTCGGTTCCAGCCATATCCGCATACGCGGCATCCAATGCCGCAAGGATGGTCGACGCCGTGGCTTGATCGAGCACGCCTTTGGGGTCGACATCCTGTAAATTCATTCCGGTAAAATTCTTGGGACAAGCATCGATCATCGGCAAAGAACGCTTGTTTTCCGCCGGAAATCGAATCGGCAACCCGTGTGTTCGGCATATCGTCGGACGAGCCTCATACGCGGCGCATCGGCCGTTTGTCCCGAGCAACGGGCAAGCCGTGTCATCGCGCAAAGCCCGGTCTCGAATCTCGCGACGCAATTCGATCGGCAATTGTTCAATCGCGTCGGCGAGGGCGATCGCTTCGATCAACGTGACGGAAAATCGTCGTTTACAACAATCATCGCATCCGGCGTGGCAGGTGAGGGCGTCACCGTAAATCAGTTTGGCCTGGTCAAAAAATCCATCCAACTTGGCAAATAACTCCTCGAGGCGCCGGCTGATACTCATCGCGTTCCATGTACCACACCAACGCCAGTCCTCCAAACCCTTTCCCGTTTGGTTTGGCCACATCGTGGACAAACCAATGCCAGGTCCAGGACAGGTCCTGGCGCGGGTCTCGGGGCGCGGAGCCCCGAGTGGGTCCGGGCAACGCCCGGCAAGCAACGCCCGGTAAGCAACGCCCGGTAAGCAACGCCCGGCAAGCAACGCGTACCGGGAAAAACCTTCGCCGACATCTTCGCGCCCGAGCGATTCGTGTGGTAAGGTGCGACGACGTCCATGAGCCTATCCATCGTCATCACGACCTTCGACGAAGAAGCCAACATTTCCGCTTGCGTACAAGGCGCGCGTCTCCTCACGGACGACATCCTGGTCATCGATTCGGGCAGCCGTGACCGCACGGTCGAGCTGGCGAAAGCTGCGGGGGCGCGGGTGTTTGTCCGGAAATTCGACGACATGGCGAGTCAACGCAACGCGGCCCTACGCGAAGGTGACCTCAAAGGCACCCATGCCTTGATTCTCGATGCGGACGAAGTCGTGATGCCTCCGTTTGCCAATGCCCTTGCGGCTTTGCTGGAAAAACGTCCCGAAATCGACGGCGTGCAGATCTGCCGTCGTTTTCACTTTTGGGGACGCTGGGTACCGTCCGCGTCCAGGTTTCCGGCGTATATCGATCGCGTCGTTCGAATCGGGTCCGTTTGGTTCAAAAAAGACGGCCATGGCGAAGTCTTCGATGGCGGGACGACGTACGTACGTCTCGACGAACCATTGCATGATGAAGACAAGAAAGGGATCGGTTCGTGGCTGACGCGGCACAATCGTTATGCCGAGCTCGAGGCGCGGCGGGATCAGGTTTTACGGGACGGACCCATGCAGCCGACGAATCTTCATTGGATTCGAGCGCAATTGCGGCAAGTGCCGGGGTTTCCCGTGGCGATGGGCGCGTATTATCTGGTCGGACGCGGCGGTTTGTTGGAAGGTTCGGAAGGACGAACGTATTGTGCCATGAAGGCGGTTTATGAATATTTCGTGCAGCTTCACGCGCGGGATATGCAGCGGCGCACGAAGGGGTGACGCGGGCTCGTGGGCCGGCATTGTTCGGGGGCGCCAATCGAGCGTCCGCTTCGACGAAGATCTCATCTTTACGTCGCCGTTCACATCGCGTAATCTGGCTTCATGAGTCAGCTGGATACGAACGGTTATTACGCGCTTGGAATTCCCTTTTACTTTGCGGTCATCGGCATTGAAATTCTGGTGGCGCGTCGGCAAAAACGCGAAGTATATGGCTTCGCCGATACGATCGGCAATTTCAGTGCCGGTCTTGGGGAGGTCATCGTCGGTCTGTTTCTCGGGCCGATTCTTCTCGCGATGTACGATTTTGCGTATACCCGGATGGCCGTCGTTTACTGGCCGAAAGATTCGCTCATTCCCTGGATTTTGGCCTTTGCCTTGGGTGATTTTTGTTATTATTGGTACCACCGCGCGGGGCATCATGTCGCGGCGTTTTGGGCCATTCACAGCGTTCATCATCAGACCGAACGATTCAATATTTCCGTGGCGACACGTCATCCATGGTTTTCCGATGGCTATTCGTTCATCTTCTACATTCCCGTCCCGATGCTCGGCATACCGCCTTTTCACTTCTTCGTCGCCATTTCGATCATCTCGTTTTACGCGCTGACGGTGCATTCGCAGATCTTTCATCGTCCGGGGTTTTGGTTTTTGGTCACGCCCGCGACGCACATCGTGCATCACGCGAAAAACCCGCGGTACATGAATCATAATTTCGGTGCGATGTTCACCGTGTGGGATCGCATGTTCGGTACGCACGTGGAAGTCGACCCGGCCGATCCTCCGCAGCTCGGCACGACATTCGGTTATCAAACGCATGATGGCGCTCGGTCGCAATGGATTTTTTTCCAGGATATTTTGACGGTCGCGCGAAATGCGAAAACCTTTGGCGATAAGGTTCGTGCATTTGTTCGACATCCCGGCTGGGCACCCGAAGGAATGGTTTTTCCGAAACATGCGCCGCCGCGATCCGATGCGGCGATTTCCACGGGCATCAAGGTGTACACCTTGTGCGCATTCATGGCGACGCTGGGGTTTGGCGTGTATTTGTTGTGGTTACGAGACAATCACCCGGCGTGGATTTTGGTTCTTGGTGCGCTCGCCGTTTTGTGGGGACTTTCGACGCTGGGCGGGTTGCTCGACGGCCGCGAAGGGGCCGAGACGCGCGAACGAATCCGCGTCGCGGCCACGGTGGCGCTCGGCGCGGCGATTTATGTGAATCGATAGGTGAAAGGAGCGGCAAATGGTTCAAGGAATGAGTCGTGTACAACAAAAGATTGACACGGGTTTGGCATGGCTCTAGGCTTGAGTGTATATGGGGATTCAACGATGAAGCTGCAGCGCATCCGGGTGGAGAACTTCAAGAATCTTTCGAGCGTCGAGATTCACTTCAACGCCGATGTCAATATTTTCACGGGTATCAACAACAGCGGCAAAACGACCGTTCTCGAATCGATTGCACTATGGGCCGAGTGTTTTCGAACATTGGTGCGTTCTACTGCAAAGGGTAGTGCGCCGAAGGGATTAGCCAAAGGTGGATGGTGGTTCGGAAACGAGCACAATTACATTGACCGAGATGGGTTGACATCCGTGCGTTGTCCCCGATTTGCTGATATTTTTTACGAACTTGACGAGAGTAAAACGATTTTACTCGATGCGGAACTCGTTGCCGATGACGGTACGAATTTGTCCATTCCCTTTGAAATTTCCCGCGCACGCGGCGGAAACTATGACGTCGTGCTCAAAGATTACAAAAATTTCGATTATGGAAGATTCAATGCGCTGTTCACCGCTTGGCCCGACCCGATTCGTGTAATATTTGCCTCTCCAGTCGCCTTCTTGCATGCATCGGAAGATTTCGAAACATTACCCAAGATTCGCACGCGCCAAACGGCTCGGGAGTCGATTCAGGTTCTTCGGAATCGACTCTACCAAATGAAAAAGAATCCGCCTCGATATGCGGAATTCATCGAACGCGTGTCGCGCGTCTTGAATGATGGCAAATATCCCCTTGTCTTTCATTTCGAGGGGGACGAGACGCAAGATGTCGAATTGGTGGTCCAAGTACAGGTCGGTCCAAAGGACGCGCCCAAAGATATTTCATTGTTGGGCAGTGGAACCCTGCAAATCATTGAGATCTTATTGGGGGTGCAAGAGGCTTCCCCAGGGTTTTCCGGGGCCGCTAAAGACCTGAATCTCGTGTTGCTCGACGAACCGTTCAACGGACTCGATCCGCGGCAACGACTGCACATGATGCGACTGCTCGAAGCGCGCGCCGATGCCGGGAC
>WBZU01000292.1_pt1 | contig 13936 bp, 11 predicted proteins | sample 5204311 | NCBI WGS metagenome assembly WBZU01 (sample SAMN12344359, study PRJNA552823) | activated sludge metagenome | biome: Activated sludge suspended growth; feature: Nitrification reactor; material: Wastewater; isolation source: activated sludge from nitrification reactor of wastewater...
CATACCATCGAAAATGGGAATTGCGCTTGACCGAGACGTTGGCGCAGAGGCCGTTATGCGGAGCTTGTTCCTGAGACCATTACGTCTCAACGCTTCCGCAATGGAGCACCGGTCAGTGCACGATGGAGTACCGGTCAGCGCTCGATGGAGCACCTGACATCGCACGATGGAGTACCTGTCAGCGCTCGATGGAGCACCTGGCATCGCACGATGGACCGCCTGGCATCGCACGATGGACTGCCTGTACGCGCGTTATGGAATGCCTGCTGTCGACCTGTGGAGCACCGGCACGCGTATGATGGAGGACCCGCAATCCCCCTGTGTAGCGACTGCACCGTAGGGTGGAGTACCGGCAAGCGCTCTGCGGAGCGGCTGCGACCATGAAGTGAATGCTTTGAACGTCCCATTCTCCAGCGAATATCGTCGGTGCGCATTGTAAACGTCGAGCGGCACCGAATCGGACGCTGTTATTGGGACGAGCGGCTATTGGTCGGCGGCATCGTTTGCTGTCCAATCCACAAAAATCACCGTCCACGATTCTGGACACTTGGGTCTGTCATCGAGTTGGCGTACGTTGCCGACGTGAATACCGAACTTGACACCGATCTTGTCCGCACGCGCCAAGAGCGTGATTTTTATCGAAAATTGCTCGATTTAGGCTTCGTGGACACCGTCGAGCCGTTCTTGCAAGAAGCCCTGGCGCTGGTCGTGGACATGGCCGGCGCCGCGCGAGCGTACATTGCGCTCGGCAATGAAAGCGAATCGGGCGGCAAGAGTCATTTTGAAGCGGCGCGAGGATTTTCGGCCGACGACATCGAACAGGAAGTGCGCAAAGCGTTGTCCGAAGGCGTCATTGCCGAGGCGATCGCAACAGGACAAACCATTGTCACCCAGTCGGCCATGACCGATCCTCGATTTCAGAAGCGCAAGAGCGTTCGGCGTAATCGCATCGAAGCGATCGTTTGTGCGCCGATTGGGACATCTCCGCCCATTGGCGTCGTGTATTTGCAGGACCGACGTGCGGGCGGCGCGTTTTCGGAGGACGATCGTCAAAAGGTCGAGCTGTTTGCAAGGCATTTGTTACCGCTCGCCGATCGCTTGATGGTGCACGTGAAGCAGCTGGAAGAAACCGATGCGACGGCGTCGTCGCGCGCGGTTCTCGATGTGCGGCGATTGATTGGGCGCAGTGACGCATTGGCCCGGGTGCTCAAGGATGTGCGCGTCGTGGCGCCGCGGGAAGTATCGGTGCTCTTGACGGGTCCGACGGGAACGGGCAAAACGGAGATTGCGCGGGTGATTCACGAGAATAGCCCTCGTCGGGAAAAACCCTTCGTGGCGCTCAATTGCGCCAATTTATCCGAAACGCTCGCCGAGAGTGAATTGTTCGGGCACGAAAAAGGGTCCTTTACCGGAGCGGATCGCAAGTCACCGGGACGAGTCTCCGCGGCGAACGGTGGGACGTTATTTCTCGATGAAGTGGGAGAATTGCCGCTGGTCGTGCAAGCCAAGCTGCTCAAATTCATCGAATCGAAGGAATATTATTCGGTCGGGGCGGCGCAACCTTCCCGCGCGGACGTGCGGATCTTATCGGCGACGAACATAGACCTACAAGCCGCGGCGGCCGAAAAGCGATTTCGCGATGATCTCTATTATCGATTGCGCGGATATTCGATCCGCGTGCCGTCGCTCGCCGAGCGTCGTGACGACATTGGTGAACTCATGGTCCACTTTTGTCGACAAGCGTGTGAGCGCGAGAAATTGCCGTCGATGTCATTTTCTCCGGGAGCCGTACGCGCGGCGGAGGCGGCGGAATGGCCGGGCAACGTGCGGCAATTGTGCAATGTCGTCGAAGAAGCCGTTTTGCGCGCGGCGGGCGAAAATGTATTGATCATTGAAACGCGTCATCTATTTCCCGAGGACCCCGGGCCTCAACCTCCACCCAAACCCACATTGCAACAAGCCATGCGCGTTTATCAGGCACGCTTCGTGCAAGATGTCTTGGACGAGGTCGGCTGGAACATCACGGAAGCAGCCGAACGCCTCGATATCACGAGGTCCCACGTCTACAACCTCATTAAAGCCTACGGCTTGAAGAGGAAGGGATGAGGGAGCGTGATATTTCCAAGACAAACGTAACAAGGAGTGTGCGTTATGACCGCTATCGTATTGCAAGCGAGTGAAGGCAGTGCCGGTACGCTGGGTGCGGAAGCAATGACGTTGCCCGAGCAAGGAGCGACGCTCCTCTGGTGGTTTGGCAAGCCCTACGGACGCAATTACATACCGCACCTCGTCAAGGCCATTTCATGGGATGGAACGACGTTGCAATTTCGAGGAATCACGCTCGCGAATCGAACGATCGAAATCGGTCCGACATCGGCGAACGACGCCTACGAAGTCGTCGTGACGAATGAAGATCATGCCTTGTCGGTGGAACCGTCGACGTTGAACAACCTCACCGCGACCGGTGCGAAGAAATATGCGATTCTCCTTCTGACGGCCAAATATCTCGAAGAAAACGACTCGAATGAGCGGCTCGCCGACGCACGAAAACCGGATGGCTCGAAGTACCCGCAAAGTGCCGAGGCATTGCACGCGGTGCGAGCGTTGCGCGCGTTGCAGGAGAAATACACAAAAGCATTCAATGACGTAAAAGCCATTGCACTCTTGGACAAGGTGAAGCAGACGGACAAACTTCGTCAATGGCTCGAGCATTATGCTCCGTGATGGGCCCGTATTTCGTTACGATTTGCGCCCGGGCACATAAAATCACCATTCGACGAATCGCGATGAGAGCGACATGTCGCTTTATCGCCTGCACCACCGCTCCATGTTCGACGAGCGGCCATCAACGGAGTCAACCATGGCCATTCATCTGTTCATCGTAGCCCAAGAAGACAACTTTCTCGACCCCTTCAAAACGGCGTATGAACGCGCGAGCGCGCCGCAGCCGGTCGAGGGGTTTGTCGCACGTACATGCAAATCCCCCAATGACTTGCTCGCGGTCGTGCGTGAAGCCGTCCTTCAGGCACGGCAGCACGTACATACTCTCGATATCTTCGGCCACGGAAGCGCCGGCTTTCAATACCTGGGCAAGGACGTGCTTTTCGGCGTGTCCAACGGCGCTTTGACGACGGGAGCCGGCATTGCCCAGGGGCTTCGTCGATTCCTCACGCCGGACGCTCGCATTCGCCTTTTGGGATGTGTGACGGCCGTCGGGGAGAGTGGGCGAGCGCTGCTCCTTTCATTGCGTGAAGAATTGGGGGGATCGGTAACTGTTTATGGGACGGTTGCGTCGCTCAATGCTCGACCGCGGCCTCCCCATGGTGGTATCGACGACGGCGAATTCGACGAACGAGGGTTCAAAGCCGTCAAAGACGACGATTGGCTCTTTTCTTCATCCGAAGCGCGTCGTCGATTGGCGCCCACGCAAGACGAGCTGGCGAACTTGAACCGCGAGTGGTTCAAAGGAATCGAGAAAGATTAATCCCGGACGCACCGCACACCGAGGCCGAAATCCAAATTTCGTTCGTCGCGCTTGTTGCCCCAATGCGCGTGCTTGCCTGGAATATCCCAATTCGCGCCCAACAAATAGCGTAATCCTTTCGACTTGGGCAATTGAACGACATCCCGCGTCCATTCACTGACATTCCCCGCCATATCGACAAGTCCATAAGGACTCGTGTCATGCTCGTACGTGCCCACGGGAAACACGTTGTGCACTCCATCGCCCCGGTTTTCCTCCCAGAAATTCGCCGCGTGTTCAATCACTTGCGCGCCCCAAGGAAATTGTCGCGTCGGTTCGGGATTCGGACCGCTCGGCAACTGAATTCCTCCACGCATGGCCTTCAGCCATTGATGCAACGACGGCAAACGCTTGCCCATGAAGCGGCAATAATTTTCGGCCATCGCGGCGTTCAAGTTCATGATCGGCAAATATCGACCGCCCGGGCGTTCCAAATTCAAATACGTCGTATTGGATGTGCGATCCCCGGTAAACTGCTCCATGGTGGCGTAAATTCCATACGCGCCTCGAGTCACTTCGGTGCGATCAATGAAATACTGCGGCAGCGTCTGCACTTCATTGACCCAATTCGCGCTGACCTCTTCGCTGGGAATGGCCTTGTAAAACTCCCCCGCGGCAATCTCGATCATGTCTTCGCTCGTCGCTTGGCACGTCGGCACCACGAGCGAAATCGTCGCGACTTCTTTGCGATTACGCTCCGCGTACCCGGGCAAACTCTGCAAGCGTATCCAAGACGAACCGCAATCCCCTCCGCGCCCGGTAATCTCCATGAACGCGATGCCGGACCGAGCTTCCACGCGCTGTCGCCAAACGCCTTGCTCGATACGCCGTTCCCCGCGCATGACCTTGTCCGTGGAATACGCTTCTCCCGGCTGATTCAAATCGTCACGAGCCACGCCGTGCAATCGCCAATCGAGCGACGAAGGAGCGGGGACAAACGTTGCTTTTTGGTCTTTCGCATCCCAATCGAAGGTTTTGATTTCCAATTCAAAAATACCAATATCCGCCGCAGCCAGATCAATGAGCTTGTTGGCTTCGACGGCCTGCCGTTCTTTTTTGGCAAACGCAAGCGCCGCGATGATCGCGCTCACCGCCACGACGCCGAGCGCGGTCATCACGCCCGCGACGATTCTTCGACGTCGCCGGTGGAGTTTGTCGCGACGCTTGACCCCGGCATCGAGGAAGTCCTTGGACAACGCCGCCAAATCGAGATCCCACTTGGCAACCGCATGGGTCGCTTGGACCAACGCATCGCCCGCCCATGTTTCATCTTCCAAACGCCCGCGACGATCCCAAAGCTCCGCCGCTTCTTCAATCTCGCGTGCCGTTTGTCCCGACTCGCGCGTTTGTTCAATCCATTCGCGCAACGTTTTCCATTCCCATAAAAGCGCCTCGTGCGCGACTTCATACACGCCCCCTTCGTCGCCCGTTTGTCGCGCCATGATGAGCCGCCCCTTGAGCAATGCATCAATGGCCGTCCGCACCGCCGGCTGATGCCCGCCGAGTTCATCCCACGAGCGTCGCGCCCGCGTGCGTTTCGTATGCGTGAGGCTCAATAAAACCCGCCGCGCCGCCGCTTTTTCTTCCGCTCCGAGCACATTCAACACGGAATCGGCATGTCGCGCCAAAGCTCCGGAGATCGACCCGATCGATTGCAAGACATTTTTCGTCAACGCTTTTTCATGTGCCGGCCGCGCCTGCCACATTTCCGCCAAGGCAAACTCGAGCAATGGCAAACCTCCCGGCGTTTCCGCCGACGTCTTGACGAGATCGTCGACCAATTCCTCGGATTCGAACGTCACACCTTTGCGTAAGGCCGGTTTGACGATCGCGGCGCGTATCCCCTCTTCCGTCATGGGCCGGAGCAAATACAATCGTTGCGCCAGGACAGACCCGAATTCACCGAAGTCCGCCATTTGCGTAATGAAATCCCCGCGCAAGGTCGCGAGCACGCGCACGTGCGGACCGGCGCAGGCCCGCAAAAGAGCGTCCGTGACGAGCTCCGCTTCGCGTCGATCACTCAAGGTACACAGTTCTTCGAGCTGATCGACGAAGAGCACAATATCGTCTTGGGGCGACAAACCACGCGTCAATTCGCGATACAAAGCCGCATGATCCGATTCGAGCAAAACAGGAAGGTCGAAATGCCCCTCGGGGTTCGATGATTGAAGAGCCTCTTGCAAGGCCTTCAAAGGTTGGCGACTTGGAACGAACGAAGAAACACGCAAACTCCGCCCGGTATCCGCCGCACTTCGCAGAAATCGCGGTAACACGCCGGCTTTGCACAACGACGACTTTCCCACGCCGGAATCTCCGGCGACGACGACCATGGGTTCTTTGCGCAAACGCTGTTCAACAGCGCGAATCTCGATATCGCGACCAAAAAAGGCGCCGCGGTGTTCCATTTCAAAGGGTTCGAGGCCGCGATACGGGTTTCCAACCGGAATGTCTTCGGCCAGCTGATCGTCGAGCACGGCTTCGAAGGCCTCGGCCAATGCTTCCGCCGAGCCAAACCTATCTTCGGGCAACCGCGCCAAACAGCGTTGAACAATTTGGGAAAAACGAATTTCTACGGATACGTCGTCACGTTCGTGCAGCGGCGGAGGCACGAAGTCGATCCACGCCTGCAATGGAGCATCTTCGGGCATGAGCTCACGCGGCGCCACACCGGAGACGATTTCATAAAGCAAAGCGCCGACCCCGTAGATATCACTGCCCGAGGACGCGGGTTTACCTTGTAAAACTTCGGGCGCCATGTAAAGCGGTGTGCCGACGAATTCGCCCGATTTCGAGACGCGAGAAAAGTGATCGCGCGCCAATTCGTGGTCCTTGGGAGAACGGAATACCCCTTCGGCATCTTGGCCCAGCTTTGCCAATCCGAAATCGACCACTTTGACGTCGCCTTCGTCATTCACCATCACATTGGAAGGTTTGACGTCGCGATGCAGGACGTTTTTCCGATGCGCCGCCGCCAAACCTCGCGCAACGCCTGCCCCCATGCTCAGCGCTCGAGCCCAAGGAACGGGTTTCGGCCACTCTTCGAGCGATTTGCCCGAAACGAGCTCCGTCACCAAATACGCCAGCCCCTCGAATTCCCCGACGCGATGAACCATGACGACGTGCGAATCGTTCACCCGAGCCAATGCTCGAGCTTCGCGTAGAAAAAGGGTTCGGTCGTCACCGTCGAGGTGCTCGGGGGACAAGAGCTTCACCGCGACATCCCGTTCGAGCAACGTATCGCGGGCGAGGAAAATGGTGCCCATGGCGCCCTGGCCGATGGGTTGGACGAGACGATACTCGTGAATTTTTTCGGGAAAAGATTGCCGAGCGGCGTTGGTCTGGGTCACGTGAGCATAGCCGAGGCTACAGAACGAGCGTGGCCAAGACAAGTCCGTTGATCCATGACGCTGTCGCCGATTGAAGGGGTGACGATGGCGGGAGCAGAACGTCACCGATTCGAGGCGATGACGTTTGGGGCGGGGCCGATCAATTCGCGGCGGCGGGCGCGGGAGCGGATTCGGAGACTTGCTTCAATTGGGCCAAACCCTTTTCGAAGTCCTTGCCGATCATTTTGTCCATGTCCATGAAGATGCACATGGCTTTGCTGATGAAATTGTTCGTCCCGTCCATCGACCAGGTCACTTTGGTTTCTTTGCCTGTGGAGGCAAACGTAAAACCGTTTTTCGCGGATGAATCAAACGGCTTGATGAAATGCAAGTCCACCTCGAAACGCTTCGGCGCATCGGCGGTCAATACGGTCATCGTGCCCTCGCCGACTTGATCGTTTCCCACCCACCCGTACCCGGCTCCCACCGTGCCTTGCGTACCTTTGAACGTCCGCTTCATGTTCGGATCGAGTTTATCCCAGGGAGACCAAGCTTCCCACTTGTGGAAGTCGGAAACCTGGGCGTAAATAGCTTCGGGCGTCGCCGAAATGTTGATCGACCGTTCGACGTGATAGGTGTCCGGACGGGTCGCCACCACAATGAGAAACACCACAATCAGAGCGGCCACGCCACCCGCAATCTTCTTCCACATGAATCAATCCTCCCGGAATCGGTTGATTCGGTTTTACCCGACCAGGCTCGCCAGGGCAAACAAAAAATCACCCGGGCAGGCGTTTTTCTTTCCACACGTATGCACTTATGTATGTGCGCCAAACCTCTGCGCTCCAATCCTCGTTGCAGATAAGACGGAATGCGGCGTCAGGGTTCGTCGTTTTCTATCTTCCCCGACGCGGTGTAATGGCGAAACCGAGGGTTTGTCACAATTTGAACGGCGGCGTGCAACGGGTTCGTATCCATTTTGCGCCTCCAAAGACCAAGCTCCATCGTGATCCACGAATAATGCGGCCATCGATGATGCGCTTCGTGATTACCAATGCCCATCCCCAATGGGAAAAAATACGCATTGGCCACGCGATGTTCGTCGGTGCCGAAGTGTTCACACCAATCCCGAATCGACGCCCAGAAATACAACGAGACGACGTTGAGCCCGACAAACACGAGCGATGGACGTACGAAATACAGCATGATCCCGCAGGTCAACAAGCCGACCCCAAGATAACGAAGACCCACGGGCGGAGCTTTGATATCGGGCGCGGTTTGCGTCTGTTTGCAAACGACGGCCAAAAGCATCGGAACGACATCGAGGATCATGTAGACGATGCGGTTTTTCTCGAACAACTTGGCCTTGGCCGGCAAATACAACGGATCGTTCGGGCCGTTGACGTGCGCGTGATGCAACAAATGGTAACGGCGAAAAACTTCGCCATACAGGGGCAAGACCAAAAGGCCCGCGACGATGCTGCAATAATAACGATCGAATGGCGTCTTGGTGATCGCGCGATGCGCGCCGTCGTGCACGCCCACGACCATGACCGCGTGGGTGAGCAATCCGGAAACAATGACAATCCACCCATGGCCCGCGGAAAAATAGCGTTCGCACATCCACAAAAGCGCCGCGAGCAGTCCGGTCGTTCCGACGGTAATTGTTGGGACGAGCCAAGCCCATTGGCGCAATGCGCGTTCAATCGGAGGTTCGGGAGGCGCCGGGGGAACCATGGTTGCCGTCTCTTTTGCCACCAAGCGATTGGACAATGCGGTGAACTGAAACGCTGCCTGCTTTGCCGCGTCAAGTCCCAATTTCTTCCGCAACGCTATTCCCCTCGCCTCTTCTTTCCGATATCCTCGCGCTCTTCCTCGAGGTGGATCGATGAAACGCTTGTCGAAATTCGGCTTTTCTTCCGCTGGTTTGCTTGCGATTGGCGGCCTCTGCGTCGCCGCGGGAATCTCGGTGACCGCGATGGGTTGCTCGGGCGACCCCAAACCACCTCCGGCAGGTCCTCCGGAAGTGCAAACATTTCAGCCTCAAGGATGCGGTTTTTCCATCGCCACGCGCGCCGAGTATCCTTCGTTTGTCCTGGGTGAACCAACGGTCTCCGCAGCTCCCGACATTCGCCGCGTGCGCCTCGGCTTGGGCGGCAACGTCGAGGTGGGCGCTGCCGGACGCGCGGATCCCGCCACTTCAGCGGGTTTTGGATGGCAAACCGACCTGGAAACTCTCGCCACCGAAGTTCAGTGGGGAAAAACCCCCGATCCCACGACTTGGCCTGCGGAAAATCGAACCAAAGGCGTGACGTTCATCTCGCCCGAAGGCGCGCTCGCTCCGGGAACGGGTGAAGACCGCATGCATGAAGCTTATGTGTGCGGGCTCGAACCGGCGACGACGTATTATTATCGCGTCGGAGGCGGCCCCGCGGGCAAAGAAGTCTGGAGCGACGTTTATTCGTTCACGACGACGCCGAAAGATCCGAATACCGAGGTCACGCTGGGCATCAGCGGAGATTCGCGCGGACAAGACAATGAAGCATTCCGTCTCATTCAAATGCGAATGATGAAAGCGGGGGTGACGGCGGAGATCTTCAGCGGAGACATGGTCAATTTCGCGACCGATCAAAATGAATGGCACAAGTGGCTGGATTTGGCCTGGAAGGATTCGACGGGAAACCTCTCGGCGCTCGGCCAAATTCTGATGTTGTCGACCCACGGCAATCACGAAAACCACACGGTGCATTTCTATTCGAGCGTCATCCTGCCCCAGGATCCCAAATTCGCCAAATACGCCGAATTGATCTATTCGGTCGATATCGGGCCCATACATCTGGTCGTCGTCGACGATTTCTGGGTGACGTCTCCGACGGGTGATCCCGATTATGCGCCGATGCTCAAAGCGTGGCTCGAAAAAGACCTGGAAGCCGCCAATGCCAATCGTGCGAATGTGCCTTGGATCGTCGTGTCCCACCATCACGGCGAATTCTCGTCTTCGAGCCACGGAGCGGATACCGACGTGCTCAAAGGACGCGAGTTTTTCGTGCCAATCTGGGATAAATACCACGTCGATTTCGCCGCGCTCGGACATGATCACAATTACGAACGCTCGAAACCCGTCTCCGGACCGCTGACCGGAGACACGCTGGATCCCGTCGTTCAACCAACGCCGGACAAAGGCACGATTTACATGATTTGCGCCGGAGCCGGCGCCGACGCTTATGGCAAAGGCACGAGCGCTTGGACGGACAAGAGCGAAGTTTACGACAGCAAAACCACGTTTGGTTTCTATTCGTTCCTCAAAGCCAACAAGACCACGTTGACGCTCGAATCGCACCACTTGGTCGCCGATGGCAGCGACCCGATCATCGATACGTTGACCATTACGAAGTGACGAACCGCTCACGTCGTGTGCCGTCGGTGAATGGCGGTCATCATCACCGCGGCAAGGCGCTCGAAAACATCAAGGGCCGGCATTCAATTCACCGGGCGTCGGCGTGCAGGCTTGAAAATCGCCCGCGCCATTTGGCAGCCGACAATAACTCTGGCCATCGAGCACCGCATTGGCAGGATAAACCACGGAGTCGACGACTTCGTCGGTTGGCGACAACAAGAAAATCTTGTCCCCGTTCGTCCCACTGATGCCCCACCCGGCTTGATAACAGGTTGCGGGACCTCCGGATTGGAGGCAATCCCCCTGCGGACCGGTATTTGGATTTTTCACGTTGGCCACAACGAGCAAGTATTCACCCGGCACGAGTTTCTCCCCCTCGATGAAGCGCACGGCTTCCGCAAGTTTGGGCGTTCCGTCCGTATCTTGATCGGCCAAACCCATGGCGGACAAATCCGCGACCGCGTCGCCCACGTTGATGATTTCGACCCAATCCTCCGTCGTCGTTTGCAGCTCGTTGATGACGAGTTTCGCCGTTCCTCCGGAACTGCTTTGGCCCGACGAACTCGATGTGGACGATGACGACGACCCGCCGCTGCTGGATCCCGAGCTCGTTTCGCCTCCCGGAGGTCGTGCGGTCGTCGATTCTGCACAGCCGAAGACCGCCGCATTGGCCAGCGTTACCAGAAAAAGTCCACCGAAAAAACTGCGAAGTCGTTGCATGAGCGTTCCTCCATTACAAGGCGATCCGGCTGATGAGCCGGAATTCCCAAAAATCCGAACCGGCGAGCGCCGATTGCGCAACATTGCTCGGGACTTGCTTGGTCACCGCAAGATGCGTCTCGAAGGGTCGCGCGAAGCGATATCCCAGCGAACCGGTGACATTGACGAGCGTATCCGGGTCCGTCCCTTCAACATTACGATTCCAATACGATCCACGAAGCCCAATCATCAGCTGATTGACCGGTTCAATTCGGAAAAACGTGTCGAATAACATTGAACGCCGTAAGCCGTCGTCCGCCAATCCCCACGCGTACGTCATCCCCGCGCCGGCTCGCAGCCGCAAACCTTGCCATAAAAGAGACGCCGTCAATCGATCGGCCCGCGCGGCGCCCGTACCGGACGAACCAATGATGTACGATCCGAAAATAGCCAATGGTCGCGCAGCGCCTCCCGGTGCCGGGTGCAGGGAGCCCGCGATTTCGACATTCTTGCCCCGATTGAGCTCGCGACGGGTGTAACCTTCACCATTGTATACGCCGGCGGCGAGATAACCGAAGTTTTTGGGGAAATTGAATCGTCCGGTCAAACCCAAATCGGCCGGTGAAGCCATCCCCGTTTGTTCGAGCGGCGCCGGGCCGACAACCCGCAAACGCCACGTGCCTTCGAGTTCCGGTACGGTGAGCGTCGGAACGACGCCCATGGCCGCGGCAAACCATTCTTTGTAACGATAACCGGCCCAGGCTTCACGCAATCGCAACACCAAACTATCGCCGGCCACGCCAATCAATGCCCCTTCGCTCGCCGAACGCACGGCTTCCAAAAGAACGCGTCCCGCGACGGGGCCGAATTCACCTGTCACCGAAGCATGAACCCGGGGCACGTCGAAGATATGAAACCAGGGCGCTTGGCCATCGAGCGTCGAGGTTCGGCGGAGGCTGTATTGCGCAAAAACTTCGAGGCCCGGCATAACCTTGCCAAACCCTGTCGCCCCCGCAGCCGTCGGTGGAGCCGCTTTGCCTTCCGGCCCGGACGGCGGATCCCCAATCGTGTTTTGAGGCTCGGCTTTCGACGGACCCGACCCCTCCGCAAAGGCATCGGTCGACGAGAGGAGCAGAACGAGCACCCATATCCAATAGAAAGGCATTCGCATCACTTGGCCTGCTCGTCGGCAAAAATGGCCGCCACATCCGGGCTCACGACATCGTTGGTGTCCTGGGACAAACCCAAATGGGGACCGCGGTCGTGGAGCGCCAATCGAAAAAGTTCGTAATCCGCGAGCACGCGCTGGGCATAACGATCGCCGATATCCGCCTGCTCATTTGCAAACGCCGTTGAATCGCGCTGAATCACGTAGGCGATATCGCGCGCGACCCATTCCGCATTTTTCGGCGTCCCCGTATGCGCGCGGGCCAGTACCTGACCCAGGTGTCGCGCCAAACTCTGTAACGCCTCCGGCGTCCCGCGCTCTTCGATCATCCGGCGAACGCGAATGGTCTTGTGCGCCGCGCTTTCCCGCTTGATTTGACAGGGCAAACCCAGCCATTCGCTCGTTCCCCACAAAGGTTCGGCGTCGGGCCGAGCCCAAGCGGCCCGCGAGGTCATTCGAATCCGCTCTTGAACGTCGTCGTAATGGATGAACGGCGGATAATGCCCACCCAACCCGCTGTCGTTCAATTCTTTCAATTCGAGGAGCACATCGTCATCGGGAGCATCCGTCGGTCCGCGAACGAGCAAGACGACGCGTATTCGCGCCCAACTTGCCACACCGCTTCCCAACACCCGCGCGGCATCGAGCAAATCGAAATACGTCGCTTCGGGTGGATTCAACAAAGACGCCCGATACCGATTCAACGTTTCCGGCAATGCCGCGTAGGCCCAGTCTGGCAAATCGACATGACGTGCCGTCGGCTCTTCCGGATCGAGCACTCCGCGACGTAAAACCCGACGACCATTTTCGAGCGCGGTCAAATCCTCGAGTTCGGTACGATCTGCCAAACCTTCGGCCGCACGCGAAAACAGATCCTCGAGAATCGGATCGTCGGCGGCTTCTGTGAAACTCGTCCGCTCCAAACCTCCCGAGAACGCCAGAATGGCTCGGGCGTACGACTCCGCCGCAGATCGAGCAATCTCACGCGAGGCTGAAGACGTGGTTTCGTGCGCCATTGGATCGTCGGAATTCGTCAATCTCGCGGCCAGAGCCACACCGGTCGTTAGGCGACGCAGATCCCAGAGATAGGGGGCAAAATCAGCGCTGTCGAAATCGTTTGGTTCCAAGCCGAGGTTGCCTTCGGCGTCGAGCAAGGTGCCGAAATTCTCCGGATGAGGGTCACCGAGGACCGGCGTGAGCGGTCCATCCAATGCAAAGGAGCTATTTCCAAAATCGAATCGATTGTTTTGGTAATCATGCCAGGACAACGGGACTGTTCCGCGAAAAAAATCGTATGGACTCGCAGCCATTCGCGCATATTTGCCGGCGACGAGATTCGGACGGGTTCGAAGGAGCGCTTCGTCGGCCGACGTAACGACATTGATCATCTCGGCTTGACGCACATCATCGAGTGTTGTTTCACCACACCCGACGACCGCCAGGCTCGTAAGCAACGTCAAAAGATGTAATCGAATCACGCGCCCGGACGATACTTCGCCACCCGCGGGGAGCAAGACGATTTCCGCGTCGTCACCGGTTTGTCATGGGACCGACGCACAATACGCAAATGTCAATGACACTCGTGCTGCGATCATTGAATTCAAGCTCGACGATGGTCCGCGTGCGACGCTGGAATCATTCAAGAAAAAGGCTCACGTTTGTCAATGCCGTGTCACGCTTTTTTGCACGTGGTATCCCGGGGATCGAATTCGTAAAGGTCTGCCTGTGTGCGGCTCAATTGTTACTCGCCGGCCGTCAAGCCGTAACTTGACGCAGGTAGCCTTCAAGGTCCATGGCGACCATTCTCGTGATCGAAGACGAGC
>WBZU01002146.1_pt1 | contig 13930 bp, 10 predicted proteins | sample 5204311 | NCBI WGS metagenome assembly WBZU01 (sample SAMN12344359, study PRJNA552823) | activated sludge metagenome | biome: Activated sludge suspended growth; feature: Nitrification reactor; material: Wastewater; isolation source: activated sludge from nitrification reactor of wastewater...
CGCTGAGTTCGACGTGGGGGGATGTCCATGCTCGGACTGTTTCGATCGCGATTTCGGGCGATCGTCGGGCTGCTCGACGCAGTTCTTCTCGGGACGATCGTTTTTTTCGCCTCGCACGCCATGTTCAGCTGGGACCGGGTGGTGCGTGAGCATCGACTGTTCGACGCCGTAACGATCACCCTGGTCGCGGTGGTCTCCCTTTATTATCACGGTCTTTACGAGCGATTGACCGGGACGCATTTTCTCGCCCTTTGCGTACGCATGACGCAATCATTGTTGTTGGCGGGGGTGGTGGTTTGGCTGGTATTGCCTTGGACGCTGGAACAAGGCGCGCAGCGCTCGTGGACGCTTTTTGCGACGCTCTTCACGGCCGCCGTCGTTTTGCCGCCGGCCCGCGTCGGGCTCGTGCAATGGTGGACGAAATCGCGTTTTCGCCCGCATTTGTTGATTCTTGGTTCGGGCCCCTTGGCGATGGCTTGTCGGGACGTCGCCACGAATGTGGAAAATGGTTTTGGATACGTGGGACGTTTGGTTCCCGAAGAAGAAGCGTTCCTTTTTCATGAAAAACCCGACATCATCGGCACATTTTCGCTCTTGCCTGCGGTCATCACGGCCAGGGACGTGCGGCATATCGTGGTCTGTCAATCCGAACGCCGCGGAAAACTTCCCGTCATGGATTTGTTGGAATGGAAGTTCGGCGGGGTGGAAATCGAAGAAGGCGCTGATTTTTATGAAAGTCATACCGGGAGGATCTTCGCGTCCGAGCTGCGCCCGAGTCAGCTGGTTTTTGCCGATGGTTATCGAATCACGCGGCGCACGCTGACGTTGAAACGATGGCTCGATGTTTTCGGAGCCACGACGGGGCTCTTGCTGGCGAGTCCGCTGATGTTACTGGCCGCTCTGGCCATCAAATTGACGTCGGAAGGGCCGGTGATTTATTCGCAAGAACGAATCGGCTTTCGCGGCAAACATTTTTTCATGCACAAGTTTCGTTCGATGCGGATCGACGCCGAGCAGGACGGACGGCCTCGATTTGCCGCGGAAAATGACCCACGGATCACGCCGATTGGGCGATTTCTGCGGCGTTCGCGCATTGATGAATTGCCGCAGTTGTGGAATGTCCTGTGCGGGGACATGAGCCTCGTGGGTCCACGTCCCGAACGACCGGCGTTCGTCGAGCAATTCGAACAGCTGATTCCGTATTTTCGCCAGCGATTGTTCGTCAAACCCGGCGTGACCGGTCATGCGCAGGTGCGTTGTCGTTACAGCGCGGCGCTCGAGGATCACCAGGAAAAACTCGAACACGATTTGTTTTACATTAAAAACGTGTCCGTCTGGTTCGATCTGTCGATTCTGCTCGATACCGTGAAAGTCGTCTTGTTGCGTATCGGATCGCGCTGAGACGAAATCAATCGTTGTTCCAGATATTGCCGCTCGATGTCTTTTTCGACGTGACCGTGGCGGTGGGACGAGTATTCGGCGTCGTCGATCGCGTGGTGGTTTTCGTCGATTTCGTAGGCGTCGTTTTGGCTGAATCGATGGGCAACGCGGTTGGCGTTTCCGTCGCTGTTGCCGTCGGCGTCGAATCGGGTTTGGCCGGAGGTTCGACCGCCACGGCGCTGGCCGAAGGTGTGGGATTTGCGGCTTCGGAGGTGGTTGATGTGGTTGAGCCGGACACAGCCATGTACCCGAGAAGACCGATCAAAACGACCCCGACACTGACCCCGACGGCGATGGCCGCGATGGGTTGGCGTGGAGGCACGGCCGGGGCATTCGTAAAACCGCTGCCGATGGGCGTGAGAACGGATTGAAGCTGCATGTCGGGCGTCGAGGCCATCGGGGATCGAACCGAAGGCGGCGCCAAGCCGGCGGCGGCGAGAATGTCGCGTGAACGAACGCTGCTCGTGTTGAGCGTGATGCGCGTGTTGCCCGAAACCGATGTGGTTCCGTTCATGCTGACCGGGCCGGTGTCGGTGGACGCGACAACGCCGAGGACATGCGCGAGGTCGGCGATGGCGGTGGTGGCGACTTGGTAGCGATCCTCGGGCTTCGGCGCGCACATCCGGAAAAACCACGGGTCAAACTCGGGCGGGAGCGTGATTCCGCGAGCTTCGGCGCGTTTTACGGCGCTCTCTTGCGGGCCTTTGCAAGCGTGCATGGCGAAGGCCACGGCCGCTCCGGCGCGCAAGGTCTCTTCGAGCCAGTAGGGTTTGCCCACGAGCATCGTGTAGGCGATGAGGCCGAGCGCGTAGATGTCCGTTGCCGGTGAAACGGTGGACGACATCAAGAACTGCTCGGGCGACATGTAGAGCGGCGTGCCGATCGATTCGCGGGTTTGTCCGTTCATCGTTCCATCGGCGACGAGCTTGGCGATGCCGAAATCCAGGACTTTTGCGCGCGGAGGCCCGAGCTCACGTTCGCACAAGTAGATGTTGTCCGGCTTGAGATCCCGATGGACGATGCGAGCTTGATGTGTCTTGTCAAGCGCCACGGCCGTCTCGAGGAGGATGCGCACGGTTTCATCGATAGGAATGGGGCCGGAGCGCTTGATGCGTTGCCGAACGTCTTCCCCGCGCAACAGTTCCATCACGAGAAACGGCATCTCGGTCGCGGCGTCGATGCCTGCATCGAACACGTCGACGATGTGCTCGCTTTCGATCTCGGCAGCGACGCGCGCTTCTTGACGAAACCGCGCCCTGAGCTCTTCGCTTTGCACCAGGTTGGCGTGGAGAACTTTCAACGCGCGGCGACGGTTTGTCTCGAGGTGCACGACCTCGTAGACGGCACCCATGCCACCGGTCGCAATACGCCGTTCGACACGGTACCGCTCAGCAAAAACCGCTCCGGGCGCCAAATCCGACGACAAAACTTCCTCCGGCCAACAAGCTGACGTCGACACGCCGGCCCGTGAGTTTCACGAGACGAACGCATGGACGGTGGTTCGAGTTAAGCGGGGATCCGTGTCCACGTCAAGGATGTGCTTCACGGAGGTACGAACTTTGGACGTGCTCACCTGAGCTCGCGAGCCAAAGCATCCGCCAGCGAAGCATGCACGGGTACATCTCCGAGCTCGATCCCTTCGCTCACGAGCGTGCGGGCAAGTGTCGCGCGCACACCGACGACGCGCGAGTCGATACCTTGGAGGGCCAGCGAGCGGATGAGGCGGCGGATCGCCAGGGCCGCGTCGGCATCGACGCCTTCGGAGCCGGTCAGGTCAATCAAGACGACCTTGATTCGTTCCGCTTGCGCCCGCGCTTCGATTCCATCGAGCCCGGCACGAATACGCATTTCGTCGATGCGTCCGATGAGCGGCAAAGCGAGAATACCGCTCCAAATCCGCAGCGGCGAAGCCGCCAGACGCCGCAATTGGTCGGTTTGAAACGCCAATTTCTCACGGCTTTCTTCGAGCGCCTGTTCGGCCTGAATACGTTCGGAAATATCGCGATGATTCATGAGAATCGCCGATTCACCCGTCACCGGATCGGTCGTGGTCCTGGCGTCGATGACATGCCATGCCAAACCATTTTGAACACGCACTTCGAACGTCCCGCACACCGGGCCTCGTTCGAGTCCCTGGCGGATCGTGGCGACATCGACGGGTGAAACGAAAACTTGGGCCAAAGCATCGGTCCCCGACGGAATACTCGTGAGATCTCCCCAAACCATGATCGCGGCGGCGTTACGCATGAGCAATTCGCCATTGGGTTTGTACAATGAAACCATCTCGCTCGTATGCCGCAGAACTTCCACGCCGCGCCGCACGAAAGGATCCACTTCGTCATCGCTCACGGGACGAGCTTCGACCAAAATTGCGATGCGCGACGGCGCCCCCTCCGGCTCGGATATGTCGATCCGGCTGAGGAGCGCTTCCGCCATGAAAGGAGTATGCCCCGTGGGGTAATAGTTCCATCGTTCACGCAAGACTTCGCTGCGCTGCAGACGCGTCTGCAAAGCTTCGAGGCGCAAACGCGTCGCTTCGGAGACCGTGCTATTTCGCCCCCGTTCACGGAATTCTTCGACGCTCGAGGCATGCCACAGTCGCAATGCACTGCGATTGGCCCACCACTTGTTGTTCGATTGGAAATCAAAAACCCACAACGGCGTTTGAAGATGATCCAATACGCCGAGCTCTTTTTCAGTCCAAACCTTCACCGAAGGAGTCAATTCCGAATTCATTGGCCATGACCAAGCTGGAGGTATGTTTCCCGGCGCATCGTACACTCCAAATAGCAAACACAGAGCAATCCTCGAACATCAACACCGCCATCGCCAATTCTTTGACTACCGCCGGGAATCCAACGACGCGTATTAGTCAAACCATTTCAACGACTTGAGGTCGAGAGTCCAACGGCGAATCTACCCGGGACACCGGCTTCGCGCAAGAGAAATCCCGGCTCTTCGACATTTCATTTTGATGAGGTTGATGACGAGGTCGCCATGGCTGCCGGTCCTCTGCTCGCTGGGACCCATTTCATTCAGGGCGACACGCAAACTTTGGGCATTCCCATGCAATATCCCCCCGCGCATTCCGTAGCGTTGTTGCAAGGTTGGTTGTCGGCCAGCAGGCAAGCTCCGGCGCCGCTTCCGCCATTGCACGCTTTCGTTCCGTCACATGTGCCTGCGGGATTCGTATCTTGTTGGCCTTGAGCGAGCGCCGCGCAGAGTCCATTTCCGGCTGCGCAGGACTGGCAAATGGCACACGCGGCGACGGCGCAGCAAACACCGTCGACGCAATTGCCCGAACTGCATTGCGAGCCGCTCGCACACGCCACCCCCTGAGCTTTCTTGGCCACACAAGTCGTCATCAGACAATAGGCGCCCGAGACGCAATCGCTGTCGGCCGCGCACGACGTCTTGCAAGCGGTCGCTCCACAGACGTAAGGGCTGCACAAGGAGGTCCCTCGATCGACACACGTGCCCATACCATTGCAATTGTCGGCGTTTGTCTGAGTCGAACCACTGCACGACGACGGCGCACAAATGGTCCCCGACGGATATTTTTGGCAGGCACCCGCGCCATCGCAAACGCCGGTGGTGCCGCACGTCATGGCGCCTTGATCCGCGCATTCGTTGTCCGCGTCGGTCCCCGCTGCCGAATTGGAACAAGTCCCGAGCATCCCGGCGATCGCGCATGATTTACAAACGCCCGTGCAAGCCGAAGAGCAACAGACACCGTCGACGCAGTACGTCGTGAGGCAATCGGCGGACACGGCGCAGGCATTTCCCGTGGATTTTTTGCAACTTCCGCTTCCGTCGCAGACGTTGTTTCCGTTTTCGTTGCACGCCGTGTTAATCGGGGAAAACGGGTTCGACGGGACGCCCATGATATCGCAGACGTCCGCGGTGCATTGTTTGCCATCGACGGGAAGATCGGTTGTCGCAACCGACGTCTTGACATTACCCGCACCGTCGCATTCCAATACTTTGCAATCGCCGGGAACTTGTCCCGTCGGCAAATCGGTGCCGCTCGCCGTGAAAGACAAACCGCACACCTGATTGGTACACGTCCGTTTCTTGCAGAAATCGTCCGGTGGAAGATTCACGCAATCGGACGGCGTATTGCATCCGACGCATTTGCCCATACCGTCGCAGACTTGCGTGCCTCCGCAATTGAGGTTTTGGGCTTCGGGAGGATTCGCCGGGACTCCGCTTTTGCACTGGTCGGCGGTGCACGGATTGCCGTCTTTGGGAATATCCGTGTCGTCATTCACGCTCGTCGTGCCCATCGCGCCATTGCAGACGATTTTCTGGCAATCACCAAGCTTTTGTAATACGGGGCTCGCCAGTGTATCCGTGCCTTGATAAGCGATTTTGCAAGTGTTATTGACGCAGCTGCGTTTTTCACATTCCGTCTCGACGATATTCACGCAATCTTCGGGCACGACGCATTCGACGCACGTCCCCGCGCTCGTGCAAACATCCGGTTTACCGACCACACAAAGGGTTCGCTCGGGAACGGGCACATACGCCGGCATGCCGGCGTTGCATTGGTCGACAGTGCACGGATTTGTGTCGTCCTTGGGGTCGCCGTCGTCATTGACCGACATATCCACGCCGCTCACGCAGAACTGAACCTTGCAATCCCCTGAAACTTGCATGGCTCCCGGCGTCGGAACGCCGTCGAATTTGGTATAAACACACGTACTCGACGCGGAATTGCAATATTCTTCCGTGCACGGGTTGGCGTCGTCGCAATCGACGTTCGTAGTGCAGGAAACTTGGCATACATTCGCCGCGCAAATGCCCGTTTTGTCGCCTTGGGCGCAGGATGATCCGTCAGGCAGAGGAGTATTCGTGGGCACGCCGTCGACACAGGCATCGACCGTGCAGGCAATGCCGTCATTGGAATAATCTTGGGGCTCGTCTTCAATGACTCCTTGGCCCGCCGAACAGACGATGCGTTTGCAATCGGCGACAATTTGCTCCGAATCGGGAGCCAATCCTTCGGCTTGGAGCACATATTCGCAAACTCGCGTTTCCGCGGGACACGTATCCATCGTGCACGGATTGTCATCGTCGCACTTCTCGGCCGTGTCGCATGGCGCCCCCGTGAGCGTCGTATCGCCTTGCTTGTACGGGTGTTCGCCGTCCAAAATGGCCACGCAACCGGCCCCCGACAATACCATCAATCCCGCCCAAAACCAGTTGCGTGAACGCATTAGAATGCTCCTTCAATCGACCAATTCGTTTGACCCGGTAAAACAACCGCCCGCAAATGCATATCCACGCCCGCAAACGTGGGGTTGCGGCGCGAAACCAAGAGCAACGTCACCCCCACGCCCGCAAGAACCCCGCCCGCAATGAATGAAACCGTGCTGGCGGTGCCGAATGTGCGAAATCGATCGACCGCAGCGGTTCCCACCGGATCACAAATATAATTCGCATTGCAGCGAGCATCCACGGTTTCTTTTTGCTTCATCGCCATATATCCCGTAATGCCCCCCGTAATGAGCCCCGCCGCCCCCAGCCCGATTCCGACATACCCACCGATCTTGGCCGGATCGACCTTTTTCGATTTATTCACACCCCCGATTTTATCTTTCGGACCGCCGGAATCCGGCACATCCACATCGTTCTCGCCCGGCTTGGCCGGAGTCAAATCAATGATCGACGACCCGCCCTTGGCCAAAGTAACGGTACGCTTCCTATTGGGCTCTCCAGGCAGCTGAACCACAATTTCGTGCGTTCCCGGATCGAGCGGCAAAAGGACATCCAACGTGTCCGCCCTAAATTCGACTCCATCCACGATAATCTTGGACTCGGGCGGCGGGGCCGTTTCCCAAATGAACTTCACCTTTGGAATCGTCGCTTCGATGTCGGTCAAACGTGCCTGGGCCTTCGATGCTCGCTCTTCGTGCTTCTGCCGCGTCGCCCCCGTCATCTTTTCGAATACACGCAAATAAGCGCGATAATGCCCCATCGCCAACGTCGACTTGCCCTCGAGATCCCGACAATTCGCCAGCGTAAACAATGTGCCGTCTTTCGGATCGAGCTGGTAGCTGCGTTCGAGCAGCGGGCACGCCGATGCGAAATTTCGCGCGTTCATTTCATCGACGGCTTGACGAAACAGCTTGTCCGCAACCACGGAAGCCTGTGCAAACGCATTGTTCGAAACGACAAACGCCAACAAACAAGCGGCCGGCGCCAAAGACAAGCGGATTCCACGCATCAGGATCCGAATAGCGTGAAACACATTCCGACGTCAAGAACTCAGCCGTCAATCTTCCTCATCGCCGAACGGACCAAGTTCATCGATAGGCGACGTATCGGCACGACGCACTGCGCGAACCGGCGACACAGCTCGTTCGTCGTACCCCGGCAACAAGGGATCGCGCGCCAGGAGCCGTCGGCGATCGGTCGATGTGGAAGCGACGATTCCCACGGAAAACAAAATTCGGTACGATATCGGTGGATCCCCGCGTAGCGGCTCAGGTTCGACACGGGCCGAAACGATTTCCAAATCGACGCCGGCATTCGAAGACCAACCCAATGCGTGCGCTCGGCTCATCGAAAGACCCAACGCCCCCGATCGCGTCGAAAGAGTCCCCGAAGCATCGGCCGACGCCGCAGCGTTCGCCGGCAATAACAGCAATGACTGCGCCGCCCTCGCCCGCGCAATGCAATGCAGGTACACATCACGCCGATCCGATCCACGAAATGGTCTGGCCCACACGTCGAGCAGGCCGGAATAATCCGTGCCAAACCCGATTCGCGGTCCGATCGCTTGATATCCGAAGGCCAAAACCAAGGTCGCCCCGGTACGACTGCCCGTGGACCGGACCTCCAAACGAACATCCGGAGACACCACGGGTTTGCGATTTTCAACCCCCGGCGGCGCCGACGCCAAGGTCGCTCCCGCCGTCAACGATACACGCATTTTCGGCGTCATGTCGAGACGCGCGAATCCAAGCACCGCCAAGGACGCAACGTCGGCCGGGCCGCCAGTGAAATTCGCGTCGACCAATGCGTGATTAAAATGCGTGAATCCAATTCGAGTCACCGGGCCCGTGAAAAAACGACGCGATACTTGAATCGTTGCCGACGCAGCCGCCGTAACCGCATGCGTGTCAATGCCGACGGCTGACGAAACATCGGCCGCAATGGCGCCCATTTGAGCATAACGCAGATCGAAGCGTAATGCGGACGTCGGGGTCGCTCGAGCCATGATGCTCGATTGCGCGCTCCAACCATCGAGCACTCGATTGGCCGAAAAAGGATCCCGCAAAACGAGCTCGTCGGACGCTCGCAATCCAATACGCGACGAAATGAATCCGTCGGCGGAGATCGCAAGGTTCACCGTAGGCATTGCCACCAAATCCAAGCGCGCTCGGCCACGTGTGGCGATATCCTGCGGAGGTAACTGCGTGCCGGTCGCAAAAATCGCCCGACCATAATGGCCCGACCAATCAAAAACAGCCGAAGTTCTCGGCCCGATGAATCTCGTCCACAAGGAAGCGTCCGCCGCAGCGAGCGCCATTGCATAAGGAGACGCGGCCGTCGAGCTCACCAGGGCGCTCGCCGAAGGAGCCAACGTAGCCGTCGCATCGACTTGCCACGGAATTGCCGCCCCAAACAGCGACCACCACATCGATCAACGCACCACGAGCCGCTCGGGCTCGGCTTCTTGCGACACACGCCCGGCATAACGAAAGAGGCCCAGGGCAAACCCGAACGCATGCGTAAAATGCATGACGGGAAAAATCAGCGTGACCCTGGGAAATAATCGAATATCCATCCGCCAGGCGACGCGCAAAGCTTCGAACACGACGACGGCACCGTACAATGCGCCGAGGACCATGACAATCGGGGTGATTCGAGGTTCGAGCAGGGCGGCGAGAGCGAGCAGGACAAACGTCGTTCCGGCAAGAAATGGCAGCATCGGGCGCAAAGAGAGCAATCTTCTATGACGACACAAAGTGCGGGCGCGTCCAAGGCCATAAGCAAAATATTGTCGACCGAGCGCTCCGTAGGATTTGCGCGGATAATAATGATTGATGACGTGCTTGCATTGATACACGCGACCACCGCGTTCGATGATCCGTTGACAAAGCTCGGCATCTTCATTCGTTCGCGCGGCGGGATCGTACAGCCCGACGAGTTCAAACGTTTGTCGCCGAAATGCGCCTCCCCAAACGCTTTCGACAAACCCGGTGCGCGCCGCATTCCAAGCGGCGGATCCACCCACCCCGAGCGGACTTTCGAGCGCCGCGCAAAGCGCCCGCTGAAATGGCGTTTTGGCTCGTAAACGAACCGCACCACCCACATTGAGCGCTCCGGTGCGCCGTAATGCGGAAATCGCCGCGACAACATAATTCGCGTCGTAATCGGCATGCGCGTCCATACGCACGATCACGTCCCCGCGCGAGCGGACGATGGCCAGGTTCATCGCCGACGCTTGTAATCGTGCGGCATTGTGGAGCAACGTAATGCGCGGATCCTCGCGGGCCAGCGCCTCGACGATTTCCCGCGTGCGATCACTCGAGCCCCCATCGACGACGAAGATCTCGATGTGCTGCGGCGAATAGGTTTGTCGCGCCGCCATACGGACGACATTCTCGATATGCTCTTCTTCTTGATAACACGGAATCACAATGGAGACGAACGGCGCCGCAGCGAGCGGCGGCAATACAACCCCCAGACGTCCGGACTGCCATGTCCATTCCTCCATTCTGCCTCCCCTATCAACGTCGACGAAATGTTCGGCCGCTGAACCACGCTCACCCATCATCCCATATCAGGCCTTTTTTTCAACGCGGCGCGTTCGGATCGGGACTATTTCGGTTTTCATGTTCCGCACGGAATCGCCGCAAGAATTGCATTGAAATTGCATGCTGAAAGTGGGGTGTCATGACTGCTCACGTCCATCGCTCAGATCCATCCGGTGAACGCCGAAGAATCCGCGTTCTCGCGATTACGCGCATTTTCCCGAATCGCCTGGAACCTCTGGCCTGCCCTTTTCAACGCCGACAATTTGTCGCTCTTTCCGAATACGTCGATTTGACCGTCATGGCCTGTATTCCAAGTTTTCCCGGCGCACGCCGACTGGCCCCTCGGCACCGTGCGGGCCGCCTGAGTCGCTTGCCCGAAGGCGACATCATCGACGGATTGTCCGTCATTCATCCCCGCATTCCGTATTTACCACGCGTCGGTCCCCACGTGTCCGCAGTCAATGGCCCGCTTTTTGCCGCGGGACTTTTGCCGTATCGGTCGGAATTGAAAGATCGCTTCGATCTCATTCTGGGCGCATTTCTATTTCCCGATGCGTGGGCCGCAGGAAAAATGGCCGAATGGCTTGGCATACCCTACGTCGTCAAAGCCCACGGAACGGATGCCAACGTCACCGCGCGCTCGCCGTGGATTGCGCGCTTGATTCGAAACAGCTTGCATAAAGCCCAAGCCGTCGTTGCCGTGAGCCGCCCGATGGTGGATTCCTTGATTGCTCTCGGCGCATCGCCGCATCTCGTGCACCATGTTCCCAATGGCGTCGATCGGAACGTGTTTGCACCACGAAACAAAAAAGAGGCCCGAGAAAACCTTGGCTGGTCGCCCCATAACAAAAGACTGCTTTTCGTGGGACGCCTGGAACGAGAAAAAGGCCTGTTCGAATTGCTCGAAGCCTATCGACAACTGCGATCGATAGCTGACGAACCCATTTCGCTCGTCATCGTCGGGGAAGGATCACTGCAAAATCGTTTGGCAGAACGCACTCGCGACATGCCCGATGTCGTTTTCGCTGGCGCTCGTCGCCCGGACGAAATCGCTTCATTCCTCGCCGCCGCCGATTTACTGGTTTTACCCAGCTGGGCGGAAGGAACTCCCAATGTCGTGCTGGAAGCCCTGGCTGCCGGAAGACCCGTCGTAGCGTCCCACGTTGGAGGGATCCCCGATTTGGTTTGTCAAGGTAAAACCGGCCTGCTGATCCCACCCAACGATGTCCCCGCGTTGGTCAACGCCCTGCAAACCGCTCTCGATCATCCCTGGGACGAAAACGAAATCGTGCAAACTGCCCCACCCGACTGGAAACACAGCGGCGCACGTCTGTTCGGTGTTCTGCAAGCAGTGCTTGACGCATCGCAACACAAATCCGTCAACGCATAGTGTCGTCGGATTCTGCACCGACCGGACGAACCACAGGGAGCGGTTCGTCGGTTAAGATGGCGCCATCGATGAGCCGTTCCCCGGCAAACCCTGCGGCCCCCTCCGGTCAAGCTGCGCTTCGGCCTCGGCCAAAGCGCAAACTTGCGCCCATTGGGCCACCTCCTGCGGACATCAGCATCGCGGAAGAAGTCGGCACGGGCTTTTTGGAAGTGGCCGGCACGTTGGGGGGAATGGCGATCCTCGGTGGAGGCATCCTGCGGCGCGTGCTGACGTTGCGCATCGACGGCGAAGAGCTGATGCGCAACTTGTACAAAATGGGCGTGAAGTCCGCGCCGATCGTGATCGTGACGGCGCTCTTCACCGGAGCGCTCGTCGTGATTCAGTCGGCTCCCGTCGTGGTTCGTCTTGGCGCACACGGCTTGCTCGGATGGGCCGCGGGCTTCGGGATCCTGCGTGAAATCGCGCCTCTGCTCACGGCGCTCATGATCAACGGCCGCGTCGGCGCCAACAACACGGCGGAGCTCGGAACCATGGTCGTGACCGAGCAAATCGATGCGTTGCGCGTCCTCGCGATCGACCCCATCGCGTTCCTCATCGCGCCACGCTTCGTCGCGATGGTGGTCACGCTTTTTCTCTCGGCGATCTTCTCCGACACGCTCGCGCTGCTCGGAGCAGCCTACGGCGGCTATGGCCTTCTCGGCGTCGAGCCGCGCACGTTTTACAACGGCATGACGAGCGGCCTGCTCGGCGTGAACGACATTCTGAGCGGCGTCATCAAGAGCGTGATCTTCGGCATCGTGATGGGTTTGTCCAGTTGTCACTACGGCTTGAGCGTCAAAGGCGGAGCTCCCGGTGTGGGCAAAGCCGTCAATGCCACGGTCGTCACGAGCGCCGCCGGGATCTTCGTCGTCGACTACTTCGTCTCGTTCACCCTCAACTGATGACGACCTCGTGAAACATCTGGCCGCGCAACCCGATCAATCCGCCGCAAGTCTGGAAGAGAGCGGCATCGATCTGGATCCGCCGTTCACGCAAGCCGTCGGTCGCGAAGCGCTCAACCTGCTGAACACGGGTTTCGAGTTGTTCTCGGTGTTTGTCCAGACGCTCTACTACTGCGTCCGAGGTCGTCCGGACACACGCGCCGTGCTCAACCAAATGTTCGAGATCGGCAATCGATCGCTGGTGTTTCTGACCGTCGTGATGGGGTTCATCGGCATGATCCTCGTGCTTCAAGGCGGTCTTCAGCTCTCCCGCATCATCCCCGAATTCAGTCTGGTGGGCGCGACGTACATGGAGCTGATGATCCGCGATCTCTCGGCCTCGATCGGCGCGCTGATGCTCGCCACGCGCGTCGGTGCGGGCATCGCCGCCGAGATCGGATCCATGGTCGTGACCGAGCAGATCGATGCGCTGCGCATGTGTGCCGCAGATCCGATCGACTACCTCATCAAGCCGCGGTTTGTCGCGAGCATCGTGATGACGGTTTGTCTCATCATCTGGGTCACCGCCGTGGCTTTCATCACCGGCGGTTTGACCGGCTACGTGATGTTCGACATCCAGCCGCGAACGTTTTTCAATCTGCAACTCATCGACAAGGGCGACCTCATCATCTGTTTGGCGAAGTGCCTGGCCTACGGTGCGGCAATTCCCATCGTTTCCGCTCATTCCGGACTGACCACGCACGGCGGCAGCGAAGGCGTCGGCTGGGCGACGACCCGGGCCGTGGTGAACACGTCCCTCGCGATCATCGTGCTCGATCTGATCTTGTCTGCGCTCGGCTACTTGATCTTTGGCGCCTGATCGTTTGTCCTGACCGCGTGCCCGAACTCCCCGAAGTCGAATACCACGCTCGCGAACTCCGCCTCTGGCTCGACGGTCGGCGCATCGAACGAGCCGTCGCGGAAAAAACGCGGATGCTGCGTGGGAAAACCTCACCCGCTTCGTTCGCGCAAACGCTCTCGCAGAGCGCGGTGATCGAAGTGGAACGGCGCGCGAAGGTGCTGCTGTTTCACTTGGACAACGATCACACCTTGGTCTCGCACCTCGGCATGAGCGGCAAGTGGATCCGTCTCGGCGCATTCGATCCAACGCCCCGCGCGTCGCACGCGCAGCTGTACCTGTCCGACACATCGGTGCTGCACAACGTGGATCCACGCATGTTCGGGATGCTCCAAGTGGTCGCGAAGGACAAACTCGCGAAACTCAAAGAGCTGCGCAATCTCGGCCCGGATCCCCTTCGCGATCGTTTCGATGGCTCTGTTTTGCAAACGGCGCTTGGTGCATCACGCGCAGCGATCAAAGGGCTGTTGCTCAACCCGCGGATCATCGCCGG
>WBZU01000949.1_pt3 | contig 13923 bp, 11 predicted proteins | sample 5204311 | NCBI WGS metagenome assembly WBZU01 (sample SAMN12344359, study PRJNA552823) | activated sludge metagenome | biome: Activated sludge suspended growth; feature: Nitrification reactor; material: Wastewater; isolation source: activated sludge from nitrification reactor of wastewater...
GAATGAAGCGGTCCGGACCCGACTTCTTCTCACTCGCACCGATATTGGGTTCCTTCTTGCCATTTCGATCGGCAAGCTCTTCGTCCGACGCGCCCCCAAGAACGGCCTTCACCGTGAGCCGTTTGGTGTCGCGGACAAGGCCGATCTCCACTGACGAACCTGCTTCGGATGCGGCGATCAAGCTGCGAAGGCCGATGGTGTTCTCCACGTGCTGGCCATTCACGCTGACAATGACATCCCCTTCCTGGATGCCTGCCTTTGAAGCCGGCGAATCCGCGACCACCCGGTTGACCAATACTCCGGATGCGTCGGGCAGCCCAAGCGCCTTTTCGAGACCCTCCTGGAGGTTCTCCATGCCAACCCCGAGAAATCCGCGGGACACTTTGCCATCATCGACCAAGTCCTCAGCCACCCTCAGAACCAGGCTGATGGGGATCGAGAACCCGATGCCGGCATTCATTCCTGATTGTGTCATGATAGCGGTGTTGATCCCTACGACACGACCGAGGCCATCCACCAGCGGCCCGCCTGAATTGCCCGGATTGATCGCGGCGTCGGTTTGAATGAAGTTCTCAATTCCAGGATTCGTGCCTTGATGCACGATCCCCATGCCGGTGCGACCCAGTGCACTCACGATCCCCTGAGTCAGAGTCTGAGACAGTTCCATCGGGCTTCCAGCTGCCAAAACCACATCGCCAACACGCAGCTTCGTGGAATCGCCAATGGTCGCTGCCGGCAGGCCTTTGGCATCGATCTTGATGATCGCGACATCTGTGAGCGGATCCGTTCCGACCACGGTTGCAGCGTAGTTTTTGGTGTCGTTACCGACCGTGACTTCAATCTTCTCAGCATCGGCCACAACATGATTATTTGTAAGAATATAGCCATCTGTGGATACGATTACGCCTGAACCAGTGCCCTTCTGCAAAGGCCCTTTGCGCTCGCCGCCCTCGTCCCCGCCCCGACGATCACCGCGCCGCCGCGGCGCGTCATTCTCGCCATCGCTGCCAAATGGCTCGCCGCCATCATCAGGAATGCCATAGAACCGCCGGAAGAACTCGCGCAATTGAGGCGGCACGCGATCCATGCCAAGCCCTCCCTGTGCTTTGGAGCGAACGGATGAAGTCACACGCACCACGCTGGGCAAAATCTTATCCGCAACCGATGCATAGCTCAACACCACCTGGCCATTGTTCGGAAGGGGGCTGTCATCGCGTTTGACCTTGGCGCGAAGTTCTTCTGGTTTTAGCCGAGCTGCCGGTTTGGTCACAGCAGGTGCCTCGGCCAGAACTGGCTGAGATCCGCCGCTGACCAGCACGAGGCCGGCACCAACATACGAGAGGAGTTTATTGTGGTTCATCTGATTGATTGGATTGGATTGAATCGAGCACGTTCCCTGTAGCCACCAACGATGGCGTGGGAGCTGCCGGGACTATGACGCTGGCGAATGTCGTTTGTTGAGCACTTTAAGTTTGAACGAACGCTGAATCGTAACGATTTCGGTCAACCAAGGCACGCAACGATCAGCACCAGCACGAGAAAATTTTTCACGGCTTCTTTCCTGGCGTGCTCTTCCCGGTCACTGCTGGAGTGGAAACCGGCTTGCCCATCTCACCGCGCTGCCAGATGGCGTGACCGCTCAGTTGCGCCAGGAACGCCCCGACCACCATGGATCCACCGATGAACACAGAAGCTTTTAGCCACCAAGGGCTCGGGTCACTCCCCTCATTCCAGCCCCCAACCTCGCCGGAATCAAAAGCCTCGCTTGCTCCCTTGCCCCAGCCTTCGGTGTCGGGCTTCGCTGCGCCCCCGCCTTTGCTCTGGAATAGAAGCTCGGCAAACCCGACACTCTCATCGCCACTGGCATCCGAAGCCAGGGTGGGCAAACTCAGTGTCACCGCCGCAGCGACGGGAGAAATGGGTAGAGCCGCTTCCCCTGGAGCCTGCTTCTCGGCCTCCAGTGGCGGTGCAGTGTGCTTGGGCACCTCTCTCGACTTTGGCCGGCTCGCTTCGGACGCCGAAATCGGCGGAGGAGCCACCAAATCATAGTGCTGAATGACACGAACAAAGCGGGCCAGCACGTCACTGCGGGACGCCGGCACCGAGTCCAGAGCCCGCGCAATTTCTTCGTCAAACAACCTCGCCGCCGAATCGCGAGTGGCATCCGCAGGCGCCGTGCCATTGATGAGAAGCATCTTACCCAGGCACGACAACCAGCCGCCGTGCCACTGACCCGCCCGCAAGGAGGCAGGTGGCAGAGCGCATCCAATGTTGGTTCCACGACACGCCATCGCCGCAAGCGTGGGATGGGCGCGCAGCATTACAGTGAACGATGGCCACTCATTGAGCTTTGTGCTCAGCAAACGCGCCGTGCGGGGGTCATCCCGACCGAATCCCGAGAGCAAGAACACATCCTCAAGGCGCAGTTTCCTGGTGCCCACACCCGATTTCTCCAGCTGCGTCAGCGCAGCATCCGCGCCGGCCAGGACAACGTAAACTTCCGCAACTCCCAGACCACCACGCTCCCGCAATATCTCAGCCAGCGGAATGCCCTCTGGAGCCTCTTCAGCCAGGCAAGCCAGGCCTTCCGCGTCATTCACCAACGGCAACGATAGGAGCGCGGTGATTTCCCGCCTGCGGTTGAGCTTTTGCACGGCCTTGTCGGCCTCCAGCACACGTTTGCCACAGAGCCGGGCGGGCGGCACCTGCTCCACCAGCACGGCCCGTCCGCTGCGCGTGTGTGTGCCGCGCATGGAATACGGATTCGCCATGTCAAGACGCTGGCTCTGAATGCGCACCAGATTCACCACGCCGCGCGCCACCTCCTGGTAGGTGGCCAGCAAGGGCGCCACCAGCGCCCGCGGTTTCTGCGATGTCGGAATCTCACCGGCCAGATGCTCTGGCACCATCTTGAGCAACGCATTCCGCAGGTCACCCATCACACCGGTCAAACCCGGGCCGCCGCTGGACAGAGTGCCACCGAGAAGCTCGCCGAAATCAACCGCAGACACCATGGTGTCTGGAAGCGCCGGCCCTGGCCCCCCGCCCTGCTCTTTGAGGAACGTGCGCAGAAATTTTGCCTGCCGCTCAAAGTTGGCCTTCACCAAGCGTGATTTTCCCTTCGCTACCCCGTCAGCAAGCCGATAATCCGCCACCATCACTTGCAGCGCTGACGCTCCTGTTTGGATCAAGCGGAAGCTCTCCAAAGGCTGCTCCGTCACGAAATCACCCCGATCGGCCAGCGCCACGGCAGCGTCCAGCGACCGCGTTGCCAACATCGCAGCCAGCCACAACGGCAGTTCTGAATGGCGCTGCAGGTAGCCGCGGAGGTTCTCTCCATCGACGTTGCTCGTGATGTAGAACGGATTCCCGTCATCCTCGCCGTAGTCCACGAGTGCCGCCAGCAGCGGGTGTCCGCCGCGCTGGATCGTTTGCGCGGCGTCCTCGAACGCAGCCTTGTTCTTCAGCGGCTCCAGCAGCACGTGGCAGTGCACAAACTCCAGCCGGTCATTATCAAATGCCAGCACAGCCACCTGCTCCGCCGAGCGTGCCAGCTCGACGTTGTTGCCCTCTGCATCCTGGACAATTTGATAGTGCCTGAAAAGACTCGGCTCCGACATGAAGGAAAGATCGCAGCACCATGCCCGAAGCATCCAGTGCTGACAAGCGGCGGATCGAACTTCCGCCTTTACGACGCACCGCTTGTGCGGAACATCTGCGCCCGCCCGCAGCCCATGTTCAAAGACCTCCACGATTATCTTTATCATTACAATCCCACGGGCGGCATCGCGCTGAAAAGCACCGCCATCGTCGTGGCTCTGGCATTGATCGCAGGACATCTCTTCGCGTGGTTGCACAAAGAGCGCACACAAGCGTTTCTGAAGGCTTTCCCGCGCAACTACAAATGGGGCGTGATTCTGCTCTCCATAGGCCTCCTGTGGGCCATGCTGTGCATCGCTTACATGCACATGGGCGAGTTCTTCTACCTGCGTCCCTGGTTCCTCAAGCTTGTGCCCGTCGCCTTCGTTCTGGTGCTCATCTATGTAAAAGAGTTCCTCGCGGTGCGCGCACTCGGCTCGCTTATGCTCCTCGTCGCCGGCATCGTGCTGGAAGCAGCGTTTCTCCAGCCTCCCACCACTCGCCTGCTGCTTCCGATCCTCGCCTACTCGGCATGGATCATCCCGGGTTTGTATTTCGTCGGCATGCCTTACTTGATGCGCGACTGGATCGCGTGGATCACCGCCACGGATCAGCGCTGGAAGATCGCCACGCTGGGAGGCGTCGCCTACGGCGCACTCATTCTGGTGTGTGCACTTGTCTGGTATTGATCGGTGACGGGCAGGCTGCATGAAACGTGCCCTCGTCATCCGCGGCGGTGCCATAGGCGATTTCATACTCACCCTGCCGGCCATCAAGTTGGTTCGCGACAGCATCGCTGGCTGTCGCATTGAGATTCTCGGTTACCCAGACATCACCGATCTCGCCCTCGCCAGCGGCATCGCGGATGCCACGCATCACATCGAGCATCGTCGCATGGCCACACTCTTCGTGCCAGGCGCAAGCGTAGAAGAGCCCTTTGCCGAATGGCTGCGCAGCTTCAATCTCATCGTGAGCTATCTTCACGATCCGGATGGCATTCTTCAGGCCAACATGGAACGCCTCGGAGTCCGCACTTACCTGCATGCTCCCCATCGGGTGCAAGACGGTCTGGGTCATGCCGCATCCCAACTGGCGAAACCGCTCGAATCACTGGCGATGTATTTGGATGACCCGGCGCCCCGCATACGCGTGCCCGATGCCGACGCACCGTCCGCGCGCAGCATCGCCATTCATCCGGGCAGCGGCTCGCTGCGAAAGAACTGGCCCGTGGAGCATTGGTTGAGGCTTTGCGAAAGCTTGCATGCCCATCGTCTCGTCCTCATCACCGGGGAGGCGGAGCGCGATCGCGGCACCACACAGGCATTCGCCCAGGCGGACATCGAGCACTGGGACTCACTGCCGCTCCGCGAACTCGCGCGCCGCCTGCCTTCGTGCCGCGCATTCCTCGGCCACGACAGCGGCATCAGTCATCTCGCGGCCGCTTGCGGCGTTCCATGTCACCTGTTCTTTGGCCCCACAGATCCCTCCACGTGGGCGCCCGCGAACGCCGGCGTCACTGTGCACCGTGCCAGCGCCTTCGACGTCAACAAGATGTCATGGCACGAGGGCTCCGATGCTATCATAACCTTCCTCACTCAAAATGTGATCGGCGGCTTGTAATCTCGCCGCTCGCGGTGTTAGCGTTGCGCCCTATGCCAGACGATCCGCCCACCAAGAAATTCCGCACTCTCCTCATCATGGGCGCCCCAGGCAGCGGCAAGGGCACCCAGGGCAAAGTGCTCGGGAGCATCCCGCGCTTCCATCATCTCGCGTGCGGCGACGTCTTCCGCTCGCTCGACACGCGCACACCGCTCGGGCAGGAGTTTGTCAAATTCGCCAGCCAGGGTCAGCTCATGCCCGATGATCTGACCGTGCAACTGTGGCGCGCCAACGTGCATCACCGTGTGGAGAGCTACGTCTTCAAACCCGACATTGATCTCCTGGTGCTCGACGGCATCCCGCGCAACGTCGAGCAGGCAAAGCTCCTCGAAACCGACGTGGAAGTGTTGAAACTCTTCCATCTCTCCTGCCCCGACCGCACCGAACTCGCCCGACGCCTGCGCAAGCGCGCCCTCAAAGACAACCGCTTCGATGACGCCAGCGACAAAGTCATCCAGGAGCGATTCAAAACCTACGAGGACGAAACCAAACCCATCCTGGAATACTACACGCGCGAAAAGGTAGTGGACATCGACGCCTCGCAGCCCCCGGCCAAAGTGCTCTACGACATCCTCGGCGAAGTCATGAAGCTGGATGCGTGGCGGGAGATCGAGGCTAAGAAAGCCTAGCCCTGCATGCGCATCGTATTCATCGGCACCGGCGACATCGGCATCCCCTCGCTCGAGTGGCTGATCGCCACACCGAAGCATGAACTCGTCGGCGTCGTGTGCCAGCCAGACAAACCAGTCGGGCGGAAGCTTGTCCTCACACCGCCGCAGGTCAAAGTGCGCGCACTCGCAGCGGGCATTCCGGTGATTCAACCAGAGCGGCTTCGTCGTGCCGTGGAAGAACTGAAAGCCTTCAACGCCGATCTCGCCGTCGTCATCGCGTATGGCCAGATCCTCAGCCGCGCCGTGCTCGACACACCGCGGCACGGCTGCATCAACGTGCACACGTCTTTGTTGCCAAAGTATCGCGGTGCCGCACCCATCCAGGCCGCCATTCGCGCTGGCGATGCAGAGACCGGCATCACCATCATGCACGTCGATGAAGCACTCGACGCCGGCGACATCATCCTCGCCGAGCGTGTGCCGATCACCCCCGATGAGACTGGCGGCAGCTTGCACGACAAACTCGCGTTGCTCGCCCCCGCCGTGCTCGAACGCGCTCTCGATCTTCTCGCTGCAGGCACCGCACCTCGCACTCCGCAAGATCACTCACAAGCGACCCACATCGGCAAACTCACCCGCGAGCACGGCCACCTCGACTGGACCCGCAGCGCCACCGAGATCGAACGCACCGTGCGCGCCTACACCCCCTGGCCCGGAACCTTTGCCAAACTGCCCGACGGCGGCACTCTGAAAGTGCACGCCGCCAAACTCATCCCGCATGGTGAAGCCTGTCCTGTCGGCGGCACCGTCATCGCATCGGATCCCAAGCATGGCCTCATCGTCGCCTGCGGCGAAGGCTTGCTCGAACTCACCGAAGTGCAAGGCGAAGGCAGCAAGCGCATGCCCGCCCGTGATTACTTGCGCGGACATCCGCTGAAGCTTGGCAGCCGCCTCGCTTAGCCTGCGGGCGACGGCCCCGTTAGACATCGGGGTTGGATCGTCCTGACTTCCCGCGCTGTAGCAAGCTTCGCTTCTCCCCATCAGGTTTCGCGCGCACGAACGAACCCAGGTGCTGTGCCTGTAGAAATCCGGTCACATGCTCGACGACGTCCGTGATCGAATCGTGCATTGGACACGGCTCGCCGTTTCCGCACCAGTTCGGACCGAACGGGCACATCGGGCGCGCGTCGATGCGTTCGAACGCCTCCACGATGGCGAACAGCGTGATGTCTTTCGGTGCCCGCGCCAGCCGGTATCCTCCCGTAGGACCCGTGGTGCCGCTGGTGATGCCGCGCATCGAGAGCTGGGCGAGAACCTTCGCGACCACCGGGCGCGGCAACTCACGTGCATCAGCAATCTCCGCTGCGCTTACACGGGTTCCCGCCTCATCGTAGCGCTCCGCCAGATAGCTGGCAGCGACAATGGCTTGTTGGGCGAGTCTTCCGATCTTGAGCATGCTAGGAACGTGCTCACCTAAGCGCAGGGATTCACCTTTTGCTAGATCGTCGCGAAGCGAAGCCGGCAGATCACAAGAACCGCACAAGCGACGCCAGCATGGGAAGGGCTTTCAAGATTGAGCACAAGACCCAACCCATCATTGTGGAAATCCGGAACTGCAATTCCCTGATAGCAACTCAATCACTCTCATCGCCATGAACACCCGTCGAATCAGTCTTCTCCTTGCGGCATCCCTCGCCCTCTGTTCATGCGGCTCCAAGGAAGCGGCAGACGCCGCAGCCAAGGCCGCTCCCACCCCAGGTGAAATTATCGCAAACTCGCCCGTGGTGCACGGACCGGAGATCAAGAATGTGGAGGTCACGACTCCCCTGAACGCCGCCTGGGTCACCGGCGGCAAGGCGCAATACGATACCAAGTGCATGCCCTGCCATCGGCTGGATGCGACGAAGCTTGTCGGCCCCGGGTGGAAAGACGTCACGAAACGACGCCAGCCGATCTGGATCATGAACATGATCTGCAACACCGATTACATGCTCTCCCAGGACGCCGACGCACAGAAGCAGCTTGAACTCTGTCTGGTGCGCATGCCGAACCAGAACGTCGCGGTCGAGGACGCGCGAAAGATTCTCGAGTTCATGCGCAGCAACGATGGCGAGAAATGATTCTCTCGAGCCCGAACTCACCGACCACCCACCCAACCACACCTCACAGATGATTATGAAACTGACTCAATCCCAAACGCGATTCGCGTTACGCTGTGCGCTGGCTTTGTCCGGCGCGGTCATGTTCGTCGGTTGCAAGCCGCAGAACCTCGTCAATACCGCGCAGACCGGCGGGGCGGCTGAAAAGGTCTATGTGCCGCCGGGCAAGCACGATGAATTCTACAACATCGTCTCCGGCGGTTTCAGCGGCAATGTCAGCGTTGTCGGCCTGCCTTCCGGGCGCTTGTTTCGCCAGATTCCGGTGTTTGCGCAATTCCCGGAATGCGGCTGGGGTTACAGCGAGGAAACAAAGCCGATGCTGAACACCTCGCACGGCCAGTTGCCGTGGGATGACACGCATCACATCACCTTGTCGATGACGAAAGGCGAGCACGACGGCCGCTGGGCGTTCGTGAACTCGAACAACACGCCGCGCGTGGCGCGCATCAGCTTGAAGACCTTCCGCACGGAGGAAATCATCGAGCTGCCGAACTGCGCGGGCAATCACTCGTCGCCGTTCATCACGGAGAACACGGAATACATCGTTGCGGGCGGACGATTCGCCGTTCCCTACGCCGATGAAGGCGCGAATCCCGACGTGCCGATCAGCAGCTACAAGGAGAACTTCAAGTCCACGATCAGCTTCATCAAAGTCGATCCACAGACGGGGCACTTTAAGGTCGCGTTCCAGATCATGTTCCCCGGCATGGACTTCGACCTCGCACGCGCAGGCAAAGGCAAGTCGCACGGCTGGTTCTTCTTCTCCTGCTACAACAGCGAGCAGGTGCACACACTGCTGGAAGTGAATGCCTCGCAGAACGACAAGGACTTCATCACCGCGATCAATTGGAAGGGATGCGAAGAACTCGTGAAGGCCGGCAAGGCACGCATCTCCAGGGTGAAGTATGCCCATAACGTGTGGGATGAGGCCACGCACAGCGGCACATCGACCATCGAAGGCGAAGTTCCTGTGCTGGACGCGAAACAGATCAAAGGTCTCGTCTATCTCATGCCGTGCCCGAAATCACCGCACGGCTGCGACACCGATCCCACGGGCAGCTACATTGTCGGCAGTGGCAAGCTCGCGGCGATCATTCCGGTATTCTCCTTCGACAAGATGGTGAAGGCGATCGCCGACAAGAAGTTCGACAGCGACTATGACGGCATTCCAGTGCTGAAGTATGAGGAAGTGCTGCACGGCGAAGTGAAGAAACCTGGCCTTGGACCCTTGCACACGGAGTTCGACGATAAGGGCTTCGCTTACACATCGATGTTTGTGTCATCGGAAGTGGTGAAGTGGGACCCGAAGACGCTGCAGGTCATTGACCGCATCCCAACATACTACTCGGTCGGTCACCTTTGCGTGGCGGGCGGACCCACGATGAAGCCGCATGGGAAGTATTTGATCGCCTACAACAAAATCACCAAGGACCGCTATCTTCCGACCGGACCTGAACTGACGCAATCCGCGCAGTTGATCGACATCAGCGGCGAGAAAATGAAGATGCTGCTCGATTTCCCCACTGTGGGCGAACCTCACTACGCGGAAGCCATTCCGGCAAGCATGATCGAACCCAATTCGGTGAAGTTCTTCAAGATCGAAGAGAACAAGCACCCGCAAGTCACGAAGTCAGAGAAGGACGCGCGTGTGGAGCGCACTGGCAACCAAGTTCACGTGTTCATGACCGCAATTCGCTCGCACTTCGCGCCGGACAACATTGAAGGCGTTCAGCTCGGTGATGAAGTCTATTTCCACGTCACGAACCTCGAGCAAGACTGGGACGTGCCGCACGGCTTCGTCATCAAGGGATCGAAAGCCGCCGAACTGCTCATCATGCCAGGTGAAACGCAGACGTTGAAGTGGACTGCGGACCGTGTGGGTGTCACGCCCTTCTACTGCACCGACTTCTGCTCGGCGCTCCACCAGGAGATGCAGGGATACCTGCGCGTCTCGCCACAGGGATCGACCACGCCGGTGAAGTTCGGCGTCGGCGACACTGCGGCAGCGCATTGATCTGCCCCTGTTGCTCACAAAGCAAACGCCTCCCTCGTAGCAGCAAGGGAGGCGGAACCCTCAGCGCCTGTCATTCATGAACCGTATTCATCCAATCTCCCGCCTCGTTCTTGCCATCGCCGTGCTCGCGTTGATTGCTGGTTTCTTCACGCCACTGTGGGAGATCCAGCTCTGGGCGCCGCAGTATCCCGAGGGTCTGAACATGAAGATTTGGATCAACAACTTGAGCGGCGCCTTCGACATCATCAACGGCCTCAATCACTACATCGGCATGGGTTTGATCAAGGTGGAGATGTTCCCCGAGTTCGGCTTCATGATCTATGTGCTCGGCGCGCTTATCTTGTTTGGCATGTTTGCTGCGATCAAAGGCACGCGAACCTGGCTGTGGATGTATGTCATCGTGCTGTGTTGCGGCGCGCTTGCGGGTCTCATCGACTTCTATGCCTGGGGCTACAAGTATGGCCACAACCTGAATCCCAACGCCGCCATCCAGGTGCCCGGCATGTCCTACCAGCCGCCGCTCTTTGGCTACAAGAACCTGCTGAACTTCACCGCGTATTCCGGCCCTGACATCGGCGGCTGGATTATGATCGCATCGGGTGCGCTGTGCGGGCTGCTCCTCGTGTGGGAGCAGTGGTTCCGCAAACGCAATGTGGCACCGCAGTCCGCCATCGGTGCGGCAAAGCAGGCCGTGACCGCAGCGGCGGTTCTCATCACGGCGTGCAGCCTGACGGGATGCGATGCAAAGCCGGAGCCGATGCGCTACGGCCTAGATGAATGTTCGAGCTGCAAGATGACCATCGCCGACAAGCGCTTCGGTGCCGAAATCATCACGAAGAAGGGCCGCGTCATCAAATTCGACGACCTCGGCTGCATGGCCGACTACATCAAGGACGGACACATCACCGAGGGCGACATCAAACAGCGCGTGGTGTGTGACTTCACGCATCCCAATGTTTTCATTCCCGTGGAGTTGGCGCTGTTCCTGAAGAACGACGACTTGAAGAGCCCCATGCGCAGCGACAGCGCAGCGTTCGCCAGCCAGACTGAACTTGAGACTGTCAAAACGCAGCTCGGTGCGGGACAAGAGGCGAAATGGCCTGCCATCGTCTGCATTCCTTGAAATCACATCAGTCATGCGACTGCCTGCCGTCAGCCTCTTCTGCCTCGCATCCGCGTTCGCCGCTACCGGTGCGGATTTGCATGTCGGCAAGGGACAGCCACATGCCACGGTCACGGGAGCCATCGCCGCCGCAGTCTCCGGCGACACCATCACCGTTCACGGCGGCCGGTATGCGGAAGGCACGCTTCGCATCGACAAGCCGCTAACTCTCATCGGCCTGGACTCGCCCGTCCTCGATGGCGAGTCCAAGAGCGAAATTGTCCTGATCAGCGCGTCCGATGTCACCGTGCGAGGCTTTACGCTTCGCAACGGCGGCCATTCCAGCACCAGAGAATTCGCAGGCGTCCGCATCGACTCCGCGGAGCGCGCGAACGTGGAGGACAACAAGCTGATCAATTGCGACTACGGCATCTACCTCGCGCGCGCCAAGCGGTGCTCCGTGCTGCGCAACGCCGTCGAAGGGGTGCCCGACCGCGAGTGGAATGGCGGCAACGGCATTCATCTCTGGAGCAGCGAGGGCGTTCACATCGCCGGCAATCGCGTCACCGGCCATCGCGACGGCATCTATCTCGAGTTCTCATCGCAATCATCGGTCGAGGACAACGTCGTGGAGAAGAACCTGCGCTACGGCCTGCACTTTATGACTTCGCACGACAGCAGCTATCACAAGAATCGCTTCAGCCGGAACGGCGCGGGCGTCGCCGTGATGTATTCACGGCATGTGGAGATGACGGGCAATGTGTTTGAGTTCAGTTGGGGCAGCTCTGCTTACGGACTGCTGATCAAGGACATCAGCGACAGCACCATCAGCGGCAATCGCTTCAATCACAACTCGACCGCCGTGTATTGCCAGGGTGCCACGCGCACCGCCTTCGATCGCAATGATTTCCACGAAAACGGCTGGGCGCTGCGCATCCTCGCGAGCGGTGAGGACAACACCTTTTTGAAGAACAACTTCTCCGGCAACTCCTTTGATGTCGCCACCAACGGCCAGCTCGTGAAACACACGTTTGCCGGCAACTACTGGGATCGCTACGAAGGCTACGACCTCAAACACGATGGCACGGGCGACGTGCCCTTCCGCCCGGTGAGCGTTTACTCGATCGTCACCGAGCGCGTGCCGGCCTCATTATTCCTCATGCACAGCTTCATGATTCATCTGCTCGATCACGCGGAGAAGGCATTCCCGTCGATCACGCCAGACAGTGTCGTGGATGCCTCGCCCGCCATGCGCCCCCACGCACTGTGAATTCCTCACGTCATCAACCTCAACCATGTCACCACCATGAAATCATCCCCCGTCACTCGCATCTTCCTTGCCATCGCGCTCACCGTGCTGGGCACGCACTGCGGCGATCAATCGAAACCCTCCGCTTCAGCTCCTGAGGCTTACGCTGCACCCGCCGCCGGCCAGTCTGCCGTGAAGGACGATCAATCCAAACCGGACATTCCGAAAATCGCCGTCAGCAGCAAAGACCACACCACGCTCGTCGCTGCGCTGAAGGCCGCGGAATACCTCGATGTCGTGTCAAACGCCGGTCCCTTCACCGTGTTCGCACCGACCAACGACGCCTTTGGCAAGCTGCCAGCCGGCACGGTGGAGAATCTTGTGAAGCCCGAGAACAAGGCCAAGCTACGCGACATTCTCGAATACCACGTGGCCCTCAGCACCTTCAAGCCAGACATGCTGCGCGATGGCATGACTCTGAACATGGCGAATGGCGACAACGTAAAGATCAGCAACAAGGACGGCAAGATCACGCTGAACGGAAGCGCCACCATCATCGCTACCGTGCCGGCCACGAACGGCATCGTGCATGTGGTCGATGGCGTCTTGCTGCCCCCGGCGAAATAGAGGTAAAGTCATGAAGGGTGGAATGATGAGGCCCATTATTCTACCCGACATCAATCTACCTTCACTGCTCTCACCCGTGATCGAAGCCTGCCATATCACCAAGTCTTTCGGACGCCTGAGCGCGCTGGACGACTTCAGCGCGTCGATGAGCGCAGGGCATGCCTACTCCCTGATCGGCCCGAACGGATCGGGCAAAACAACCTTCATCAAGTGCATGCTCGGCACTGTGATTCCCGACGCCGGCACACTCACGCTCGACAGCGAGAGCATGCTGGACAATCCCGCACTGCGCTCGCGCATCGGCTACATGCCGCAGATCGGACGCTACCCCGACAACATGCGCGTCGCGCAGCTCTTCGATTCGCCGCACGCGCCGGACCTCGTGCTCTCGCCCTGCGACTGGGCGCAGGGGATCCAGCCGGGAACCCACGGCGCGCTGCACGTCCGTCATCGGGCAGAGCAGGTCCATCTCCACCTTCTGCGGGAGCTCCGTGGCGACCTCGTTCTTCGTGCGGCGCAGGATGAACGGCGCCAGCTGCGCGCGCAGGCGCTCCAGCGTGTTCGCGCGGTCGGCGCTCAGCGCCGCCTCGAACCCGCTCCGGGAGCCGAGCAGGCCCGGCAGCAGGAAGCGAAAAATGCTCCACAGGTCCAGCTGGCGGTTCTCCAGCGGCGTACCGGTCAGCACCAGCCGGTGCCGCGCCCGCACCGCGAAGCAGGTCTGCGTGATCTTCGCGTCGGGGTTCTTGATGAACTGGCCCTCGTCCAGCACCGCGTAGCCGAATTCGTGCGCGTCCAGCAGGTGACGGTGCTTGCGCAGCTGCGTGTAGCTCGAGAGCCAGAGCTTGTTGCCCTTGCAATGGACG
>WBZU01002149.1_pt1 | contig 13917 bp, 3 predicted proteins | sample 5204311 | NCBI WGS metagenome assembly WBZU01 (sample SAMN12344359, study PRJNA552823) | activated sludge metagenome | biome: Activated sludge suspended growth; feature: Nitrification reactor; material: Wastewater; isolation source: activated sludge from nitrification reactor of wastewater treatment...
GTTTTTCCTCCACGTAAGGCCGCATAAAGACAGAATCGCATCCGATAGTAAATTGCTGGGAACCAGCGGCGTTCGAGGTTCTGAAATCCCAATACCAACTTCCAATCGAAATGATTCATCAGTTCTTGGCGAATGGCCATTGCATTTGCGCCATTGTACAACCCCTCGGGAACGATCTGTGCAACCATGCCATTCAACCGGACAGTGGTTAAAGCCGTTTCGACAAACATGCGATAAGTATTAAAATCGCCCTTGCCCAGGTTACCAGGAGCATACAGCTTGTATCGTCCCGATTCTCTTAGGAAATGCACCTCGAAATACAGATTCTTGCGATGCTTTTCCCAATTCGACGCAATAGTGGGATCGGCAGTCAGCGCAGCGATTGTCGCTGATTGTGTAGCCAAATCTTGGAAGCGGACCTGTGGATCGTACTGTGAAAAGAACTCCTTCGCGTCCGGGCTCAAGGTGTCCCACGGCGGATTGCCCAGCACCACATCGAATCCCCCGGCCCAACCCGTCTCCTTATCCTTGTCCGGTACCCCTTGACCCGCCAAAAACACCTGCGGAAATGCCAAATGCCAATGGAAAAACGAATACGCCTGCGATAACTCCCGCACCTTGCTCCGCGTCGTTTTCGACATCGCCGCCAAGTCGGTCTTCATTCGCTGAAACAAATCATGCGTAATCGCCCCGTCCTCGTATTTCGACTCCTTTGGCCAGACAAACGCCGCACACCACGCATCGGCGAGCAACCACGCGTCCGTGTACTCCTTCGATTCGGTAAATCGATCCCAATCCGCTTCCTTCTTTTCCACCGCATCGATATCGCCGTCCCCGTCCGCCTCCACCGCCGCCGCTCCCGACGATAACCGCCCGTAACTCATCGGCGCCGCTTTCGCGAATTCGCTGAACAAAGTCGTTTGTCCCTCCCGCTCGTCCTTGTTCCGCTTCTTCAGCCGCTTCGTGACGTTTTTATCGTCCCCCTCCAGCACCTCGAAGGCTTCATTCGGAATGCCCCCGTCCATCAATTTCGGCGTCGCCCCGAGCAAGGCATTGCCTTGCCGAATATGCGCCTCCAAAAAACTCAATGGCTTACCAGGCTCGATCGCCTCCATCCACAACGATACTTTGCACAGCTCCACCGCCATGGGATTGAGGTCCACGCCATAGATACACCGCCCCACGACGTCCCGTAATGCGTGCCGCACGTCTTGCGGGCTCGGTTCGTCCCCGCCACAACGCACCATCGCCAAACGCGTCGCAATGCGCCGCGCCGCCGCGACCAAGAAATGCCCCGAACCACACGCCGGATCACACACCTTCAATTGCAAAATCGCGGCTTCCCCCTGCTTCGCCGCTTCATCGAGCACCGGATCGAGCGCCGAATCGAGCAGACATTCCACCAGCGATTTCGGCGTATAATAAGATCCCGTCGTTTTTCGCTCGTGCCCCGCCGCCGTGTCCAATTCGAACGTCGCCGATTCCAACAAAAGATTCGGATGCCGCTCGAGCAGACTTTCGTACACGCTGCCCAATTCTTCCGAACCCATGTTCCGCCAACTCACGGGAAAACGGGTTTTCCCCTGCTCGGTGTAACACAATTCTCTCAACGCCGCGTACAAATGCTCGTTCGCGATTTCGCAACCGTCGAGCAATCCAATGCCGTGACGTCGCCACAAAAAGCTCCCCAACGCGGGCAAACCCAGCTCGGACGAACCCGTCGCCAGCTTGCGCATCACCACAAGCAGCCCTTGCCACGCGTCCCCGTGCGGACCACCGCGCCGTTTGTCCGCCAATGCGCGCAAGCGCCCCGTCGCATACCAGCGCGCATAACGCTCCCGCGCTTCGGGCGACGTTTTTTCCGTATCGTGCAACAAATCGCGATCTTCCGCGACAAACAAGAAAATCAGCCGGTACACCAGGCGCAGCAGCAGCCGATAATACTCTTGTTTGGGGAGGATTCCGTGTTGCAAATCGTGCTGGAGCTGCTTGTTGGCCTTGTGCTTCAAAAAGCCCGTGCCCAGCGCGCAGATGGCTTTTTCCACGCCGTGGCGCAATTTGTCCAGCGCGCGAACGCCTTCCTCCTGAGCCAGTTGGAACCATTTTTCGAGCCACGCATCTTCGAGTTTTTCCGCATCGACGCGACTTTGGTGGCATACCAACCACAACAAGCAGAATTCGCTGAAATGTTCCCCCTCCATCATCGCCTGGAGGTCGAATTCCACGTACGCGAGTTGCGTCAGGCTATGGTGATCACGCAAAATGCGCAGCGTATACCCATTCGAAACGAAACCCCAGAGGTGCTTCTCGGATCGATTCAGGTAATCCTGCACCAAACCGTGGGCCGTAATGGTTCGCCCCGACTTGTCGCGTTGCGGATCGTCCAATTTGGTGCGACAACCCAGGAAATGAATGGGCGAATGGTTGTAGCCATGAGAAATGGCGTAGGTTTTTCCGTCGATTTGTTCTTCGGACGCTTTGGCCAAACGCCCGTACCCGAGCAAGGAAAAAAGCTGCAAGAGCCATTTGTCGCGCGTCAATACGTTTGCGCGATCCGATTCGGGCAATTTCTCGAGGGCCGATTTGAAATTTTTCCAAACTGTCGTCAACTGGCTCCATGCGCGATTCATGGCATCGCGCAATCGTTCGCCCCCGAGCAAATAATACGCGTCGTCCGACAAACCCGGCAAGGTCTTGTCTTCCAGCACGATCCGCTGAAGCAAATCGACAGGCAGCAACGAGCCTTCGGTGCGGACCGTGGTAAACGAGATGTGAGCGCGGGCGTTTTTCATGCCGCACCTCCCTGGGAACCCGCCGGCAAATACACGAAAAACCCGAGCACATCCACCGCGCCGCTCAGATCCACCCGCGTCGTTTGGTGTCCCCCGCGGACGACTTTGCGCACGCGTTTGTGCGCTTCGAGCAACGCTTGACCTCGTTTCTTGGCCTCGTCACGCAAATGCGGCTGCAAGACTTCCCAGCCGTCGAGCACGGCTTGCACGTGCGGCCGTTTCAAATCGTCCGGAATGTTTTCGTGCGGTTCGGCTTCGAGCAACGGATCGATACGTTCCTGGGACAACCATTCCGCATGTTCGGGACTTCCGGCAAACCCGAGAAGCGCCAGGTCTTCGGCGAGCAATTTTTGTTCGGCACCGGCGGCGTTTTTCCCGAGCAAATGGAAACGCAAACGCAAGAGCAAAAGCGTTGTGCGTTTGTCCACGTTCCGCGTCTTGATGACCCCGCAACGGCGCGCGGGACCAACGGCGCTTCCCATGGCGGGATCGAGCGCAGTTTCCAGCACATACGCTGCCAACCCTTCGACCACGGGATGCGTACGCGTCAAGAGCAACGCTCCATCTTTGGCGTGCCCGCCAAACACGGCTTTGAACGACGTATCCGTGGCAATGGCATCGCGCAAGGCCGCGGGGCATTCGTTGACGCGCAATTCGAAGGGATTCGTTCCCGAAACCAGACCGCCCGTCGATTTCAGTGTCGTGAGCGTGAATCGTTGCACATCGGTTTCTCCGCCGATGGCTCGACGTACTTCCTGCAATTCGGCGTAGATGTCGTCGTTGACGGCTTTCATGATTTGATGCTGGGCGAAGATGGCGCGGCTCTTCTTTTCGCGCTCGACGGCGGCGTTCCACGTCAATTCGAATTCTTTTTGTTTCGGCCCGTAGAATTCGAATCCCAGTTGTTTGCCCGCCCGAGCGTCTTTCAGCAAAAGCCCTTCTTTGATGGCTTCTTCGACGGCTTCCGTATCCATCGGCACGGGAACGGCAATATGCAATGTATTGCGAATGCTCTTGTGTTTGCGCAAAAGAACTTGGAGGACCAAACCATCGACGGGATTGTCCCGACCATAAAACGTGACGGTTTGGACGGTGGATTTTTCCTGGCCATAACGATCGACACGGCCTTCGCGTTGTTCGTGACGCGTCGGATTCCACGAGAGATCGTAATGAAATACCGTATCAAAACCGTGCTGAAGGTTGATACCTTCCGACAAACAGTCGGTACACACGAGCACGCGGCGCGGATGTTTGGTGAGTTCTTCGACGCGTTTTTCGCGTTCTTCGGCGGGAAGTTTTCCCGTCACCGATTCCACTTTCACGTCTTTGGGCAGTTTGTCGCGTAAAGCGGCGGCGACATAATCGGCTGTGGGGATGAAGCGGCAAAACAGAATCGGTGTATGACCCGAGGAAAGCAACCCCTGTACCAATTCGATGGTCCGCGTCAATTTCGCGTCTTCTTTTCCGGCGAGTTTTTCGGCTTCTTTGGCCAATTCCAAAAGTTTGCGCCGTTCGTTGGACGTTTCGCCCTCTTCCATGGCGGCGCCGGGCACGACATCCAAACCTTCGGCACTTTCATCGTCCACATCGAGCACTTGGCGACGCCCGGTCTCTTCGACTTGCTCGACCGTTTCCGCGTCCGCCACACCCGAGCGATTACGCAACGTTTCCGCGGCGGCCGGAGGACTCGATGCAATCGACCGCAAAAGCGCCAGCGCCGACCACCAACGGACACGTTGACGGCGTTTGTCCCCGGAAGCTTCGTGCACGATTTCTCGGCAATACGTCAGCACCTTGTCGAAGAATTTGCGATAATCGGAACGCAGCGTGTACGTGTCTTCCGTTTCCAAACGCTCGGGAAATGGCGTGACCGTATCGAGGTATGATTTGATGTCGCCGCGACGTCGTTGCACGAAATGCGCGGCGAGTTTTTCGCGGTGTTTACGATTGACCTCGCCCCCGAGGTCTTCCGGTAAATCGAGAAAGGTTTCGTCGAGCAAACCCAGCAATGATCGAAACGATTCGGTTTTTCCACTGTGCGGCGTGGCCGTGACGAGCAACAGATGGCGCGCGGGGTTTTTGATGATTTCCCGAAGCAACGCAAAACGCAGTTGCGCCGCGCTACGCCCGCCCGGATCCGCGCATGTGTGGGCTTCGTCGACGATGACCAATTCGGGACACGTCCGGAGAAACTCGAAACGCCGCCGCTCTTGCTTGATATAATCGGTCGAAACGACGGTGATGGGATAACGTTCGAAAATGGATTGCGTACCTGAAAGATTGCGTTCGAGCCGTGCGGCCGTACCTGACAGAACCAAGGTGGCATCGTCGAAATGGAATTGTTCGCGTAATGCTTTTTGCCATTGTTCGGCCAGGTGCGGAGGGCACAACACGGCCAGTCGCTGAATCTCGCCGCGATCGAACAATTCGCGCGCAATGAGACACGCTTCGACGGTTTTGCCGATACCGACATCGTCCGCGATCAACATGCGCACGGGGTCGAGCTTGAGCGCCAGAAGCAACGGGACGAGTTGATACGGGCGAGGCTCCACGGCGATTCGCGCGAGGGAACGAAACGGCCCGGCGGCGGAACGAAAACCCAGACGAACGGCATCGCGCAGCAGACTGCACGAAAGGTGACTGCCGAGATCCGACGCGGGGTTTGGCGGTTGAAACGACGCCGATTCTACGACTTCAAAAGGTTTTCCGTCGGGGCCCGGACCGACGAAGATCCCGGTGATTTCGTCATCCGTTCCGCCGAGAGGACGAAGCACGAGCAGGTCTCGCTCTTTGGTTGTTTCGGGTTGAACCACCCATTCACGCCCGCGTGCGCGCACCAACGAACCAACAGCGAAAGTCATCGTGTATCGTTGCTCCTCAAACCGTTCGGCGCGCCACTACACAACAGGGCCAAACGCGAGTCAAGGAGGAAGTGTTACTCGAGCATCGCCAGAATCCGCGCCACCAGATCCGGCAGATTTTCGCGGATGCGCACGACACGTTGGCTTTTGGCCAGGAGCGCGGCTTCGAGATCGGATGCCGATTTGGCCGTGGCGTCGATCAGATGCACACGGAGCGTATCCCGCTGAATCGACGCAATGGTTTCTCCCAACGAACGTCCTCCCCGCGTGATTTCTTCGCCGCTATCGACACGCAAACCGGGCATGGAGGCCAGTGTATCGAGCAGGCTTCGCCAACGAGGTTCGAAGGCATTGGGATCGTATGGGTGGGCCGTGCTGACGTCCGGAATGGGTGATTGACGCGACGGGGGAGGTTCGGATTTGGCCGTGGGTTTGCCAAAAATGCTGGGGTAACGGGCAAAAATGGCTTCCCAATCGGCGCTGTGGTGAAAACGAAGTACCGTGGTTCCGTGATTGGTCAACGTTTCGTCTTGCGCTCGATCGCGATTGCGTTGCGCGGGCGTATCGTGGTGCGGTCCGTCGATGAAAATGGCGACGTTGTCCTCTTGGTAGAGAAAATCCGGTCGGGCATTGCAGATTTCAATCAGAGCTTGGGCATTCGTGGGCAAACGTAACCCGAGCTGATCCACCAAGTCGATCCAGCGCCGTTCGAGGTCCGATTGGCACAATCGCAAAAGCGCCTGTTTGTGCTCTTCGCGCGTATGGGTCGACGGGGATGTGTCGACGGTGCCTTGCTCCCACGTTGCCAGCAAATCGCGTAATAACTTGCGATCGAGCTGGTTGTGGTCGCGTTGATTGAAATACGAGCGCAAGCAATCGTAACACGCGGATTCACACGTTTCGCGAGCTCGAGGTGCGTGTTTTTTGTCTTCGAGCGTGCCGGGTTCGTAATGGCAGATCTCGAGGGCCCTTCGGGCAACTCGTTTTAATGCCCCCGGCTCTTCGACGAGGCGCCGCAAAATGCCGGCGCCACCTTCGGAAGCTTCATACAACAAAAGCAGCCGGCGATCGATATCGCTGGGCAGTGGCTCCGTCGCCAGTTCGCGATCTTCAACTTGGAATTCCACTTGAATCGCCGCTTTGAGCGCGGCTTCGAGCGACGCCATGACGGCAACGTCCAAATACGTCGCCGGTTCGATGAGCAAACAATTGCGGTGATCCTCGACATAAGGGATCACGCGTTGTACGCGCGCGGCTTTGGGATTGTCGCGATCCTCGTCGTCGTCGGGTTTTTTCTCCCAATGGCCGCGATCGATATCGAGGTTGTAGCCGAGTTCATCTTTATTTTGCCGCCGCCTCCATCCGAGGTTCATGCGCCAAACCGTCGCGGAATGCCCGTAGGTCAACGTGGCCAGCGTCTCGCCCGTATCGCCGTGTAAAACGGCGGTTTGCGCCGACGTTGTCCCGTGACGCTGCGCGAATCGAATGCCCGTTTTGATATCGTATCCCAAACGAATACGTTCTTCTTCATCCGAATTGATGCGGGCTCGGCGCCGGGTCGAAACGTTCTGCATACGGAGCAAATTCGACCACTTTTGTCCGAATTTCGCTCCACACTGTTGACATAAATCCAGTTCCGCCGTTTCCAATGGATGCAAGTATCCACACGCGCCGCACAACGACGCTTTTTGAAGCAGGGCTCCGCCGCTCTCCTCCACGGGCAAGAGCACTTTGTAGACTTCGTACTTTGAACCTTCGTGGTAAATGATGCTGCGTGGACCGAATTCGCTGATGGCCAAAAAACGAGGCCGCGAAAGGAATTCATCCGTATCGCCTCGACGATGGCGCCCTTTGATGTACGCGACGAGCGGCAGACGCGGGAAGTTGTACCCCGGCAAGAACCCTTCGCTCGCAAAATAACGATACGTGTAAAAATCGGATTGCTGCGACGAACCCTGTTCCAAGAGCAACTGCAATTGCTTGTAAGCGTCTAAAGCTTGGTTTCGAGCTTGTTCACGCTCCTTGGCGTCGCGGGAGGCATCGACGGCGCGTTTGGTTTGCTCCTTGTATTGGCTCAATGCGACGCGGTACAAACTCCGAAATCGCTCGCAGGCCATTTCAAAGCTTCGGGGCAATTCGCGGAGCACGCGTTCGAGCCATCCATCGATGGAGCTTTCCGGTTCGACGAGAGCTTGGATCACTTCGCCCAGGGCCTTATTCGCGGCGACCATGGCGCGCTCCCGAATCGACCGATCCTCGAGTTTGGCGAGGAGTTCCGGCAAGATGTCGAGCGTCGGGGTTTCGCCGTTGACATCGAGAATGTCGGAAAGCGACTTTTTGAGATTCAAACCGGCCACGGCAAGCCAGACGGCATGGACATGAGCGCGGACGAGATCTTCATTTTGCAGATCGAGGCGCGGCGCGGCGACGGCTCCCGCGACCATATTGGCGGGACGCCGAAAGAAGTATTGGTCATGGGGACTGCCCGCAGAACAATACGTCAATACGAACGCGGGTTGTCCACTTCGCCCGGCGCGGCCGCTGCGTTGAGCATAATTCGCCGGCGTGGGCGGTACGTTGCGCATGTTGACGACATTCAGTTCACGAATATCGACACCGAGCTCCATCGTCGGAGAACAATACAAAAGTGGTAAGCGTCCTTCGCGGAATGCTTCTTCACGTTCTTCGCGTTTGTCCGAGGGAACCTGCGCGGTGTGTTCGTGGGCGTGGAGGTATTTGGCGTCGTCTTTGGGAATTCGATAATGCGCTTCAAAGAAGGGATTGACGCGCAAACCCCGCTCGGGTGCATTGGGAACACGCACGGGATCATGAAATGCGGTTTTGCCTGTGCCCGCTCGCCAAATCAGCGCCGACGCATTGAGTTGATATCCCGGCACGTCGCCTTTGCGCTTGGCATCGACCACACGATGAAGAATCGCTCCGGGCGCGGTCAGGATCTCGAGCAGCTGGCGAATGATTTCATCGGTATCCTCGAGCTTGAGCGGCGCCGACAAGGCGGGCAGGGTGGTCGAGCGCCGCAAATAACGCCCGAACCCGCCGCGAGCGGACACGTACACGGCACGCGCTTGCGGCCGCTTGTCGTCTTTGCGTGAGCCCGGAAAAACGATTCGGCTCTGTTCGAGAAGAGCATTTTCGTCAAACGCCCACGGAGACGTCAGGTATTGATTGGATTGATGCCGAATTCCCTCCAGCGTCACCGGATCCAAGAATTCGACGCGAATGGCCAGTTCGCGGCGCATGAAATCGCATAAGACCCGACAAACGCCGGCTCGTTCGGCGGGCGACGCAGCGGCGAGAGCCGCATGGAGTTTTTGCCATCGAGGCTCATCGGCGCAAAGCGAATCGAGCGAAACGTAATCGATATCGAGCAAGCCGCATTGTTCGAGGTTGGGCGAAGTAATGCGCCAACCACGTTGCAAATCGCGGTAGATGTAATGTCCCAGCACATTACGCAGCGCTTTTTCGGTTGCTTCACGCTGAGCATATTCGACGTCGGGGTTCGAAGCATAAAGTGACAAGGGAAAAGCCAACGCTTCGAAAACGCGCAACGGTAATTTGTCATGCTCGAGGCCTGAAGAACCTGCCGCCAAAACAGCTTGATGCAAAGCAGAACGAAGCAAACCGATTTCAATGAAATCATTGAAGTGACCGGCTTGGAGGGATGCGTCTTGTCGATTGTCGGTAAATGACAAGAGTTTTTGCGCTTCTTTGGTGAGTGATGTGTCTTGCCGCAGGTGTTCGAGCGTCGAAAGCGACAAAATGGTCGTTGCGGTGCTTCGTCCTTCCGTGCCCAAGGTGGAGAGTTTGCCGAAATCGGAAGTCGGCCGAGCTTCATAGGTTACGCCGCATTGCAAGCAAAATCGAAAAGGCGTCTTGATAAAGTGCATCCGCTGCCGGCCTTTGCCTTCGATTCCATCGGGCGAAACGAAGACTTCTCGCGGCAAGTGATCGCGCAGCGTTTTTTTGACGATTTGTCGCCCACCATCGACGTCCACCCAGCTTTCGGGAAGACGAGTCAACAATTCGGGAGAATCCACCGACGGCCAAGGTTTGTCCGTATTGAGATACAAATAACCCGGCTCGTACCCATCGGGATCGTCGAGGCGGTCGGACAAACGATGTTCACGATACCGAATGGGCCCGGACTTATCTCCACCGCGACGAACCACGTAATACTCTTGCCCGCATTCACGGCAAAATGCCAGCGGGAGTAAAATGCTTTCGCGTCCCTTGTCGGGAACGAATTGTTGCGCTTCGAGCGTGAGATAACGCGATTCTTCGGGCTCGAGCGAAGCATACACGCTCTCGCCTTTCGAGACGAATTGGTGCAAACGAAATGCAAAAACCGAACGCCCGTCGTGGTCTTTGTTTTGATGGCCCGCGAGCAGCGTGCGCTCAATGGCATTGGCGCAGACGTCGGCCGAAAGTCCTGTGTCCACGGCGAGTTGTGTGGCGGCTCCATCGGTTCCAAAAAGTGGGCGCGGGGCGCCTCGCACGAGTTTCCCTGTTTCTGGATCCTCGCGTAATCCGAGATTGGACTCGAGCCAAATAGCCAATGGATATCGCGTAAATGCGGCGGCATCCGCGGCCGGTGGGGATTGTTGTGATTCGATGTTCGACCGAATGGCCTTGAAAAACGATTTTTTGTTTTCGGGCGGCAAGGGTGTCACGCGACGCAAGGTTTCCCCAATGACGCGGTTTTCCTTGACTTCCGCGCCAAACAGGGAAGTCCCAATGCGGGCGACTTCCACTTGTTGTTTCGACCAAGAGTCCGACCCCGCGAGAGTCGCCGACGTCCCGACGCACAGCATATTGTCGGCTTCGCACGCTTCACGCACGCGGCGCACCAGCAAGGCGACGTCGGCGCCTTGGCGACCGCGATAGGTATGCAATTCATCGAGGACGAGAAACGGCAACCCGCGGGCTGCGCTCACCAGGTCTTTTTCATCGGTTCGGGTGAGCACGAGTTCGAGCATGACATAGTTGGTGAGCAAAATATCGGGCGGATTGGCGAGGATTTCTTTGCGCTCCGCATCTTTCTCCTGGCCGGTATACCGGCGAAAGGTCACGAGTGGACGCCCGCCATAACCGTAGCTCAAAAACTTCTGGAGTTCTCCCATTTGGCTATTGGCCAACGCGTTCATGGGATACACGATGATGGCTTGAATTCCGCGTCCGCTGCCTTTGCGAAGAACATGGTCCACAATGGGCACGATGTACGCGAGGCTTTTGCCTGAACCGGTGCCGGTGGTCAGAATGTAATGGTCGCGGGCTCGAGCGGCGCGGATGCCGGCGACTTGGTGTTCGTGCAATCGAATGGGTGGTCCGATAGGTCCGGTGTCATTCTTTGTGGCGAAGATTTTCAAGCATTCGGGATGCAGCAGATCCTTGGCGACCAAATCGCGCATCGGTTCGCCCGGTTCGAACGCGGGATTGAGCTGAATCAACGGTTCGGGCCAGAGAAATCCGCCGTTGAGTTCGTGTTTGACGAGCTCTTCGATACGTTTGTCTCGAATCGCGACGAAACTCTGGACGTAGCGGGCGTAGTCGTCGATGACTTTGGTGCGGAGGTCGAATACGTCCATGGGTGCGAGGTTCGTCCGATTAGCGGGCGCCTTGGAAGCCACCGAAAGCGAGCCGAAAACCGCAAAGGCGCGGGGCATCTGCGCGATGGTAGCAGGACGCTCGTGACATGCATCGCGACGGTACGCTGGTTTGCGATCTGTTGGGAAGGGGGAACGTTTGGTCAGGTGGGGTTTTGGGTGCGGCAGGGACGGGTTGTGCGTTGCGGTGAACGATGCGGCTGTGGAACCGGTCCCGCGGCAGAATTGCCGGTAGTACCAGCATGGTTGTAACAATTCATACTATCATAGGAGGTCGGGGAACGGATTGTAGAAGTCGAATTCTCTATTCGACTCGAGGTCGAAATAAACGAACTCCTTTCCTACTTGCACAACGCGCGAACCGCGTCGATATGTCTTGAGCGTTTGATATTGGAACGAGATTCCGCCGAAGCTGGGGCCGAACCAGAACCGCACGTATTGACAGCCATCGTCACCCTCGCCTGCTGCAATGTCTTGAAACACGATACCGCCCCTCTGGTCTTTCAGCGTATATCTGAATTCGAAGCAAGTCCATTTGGGAACATCGCCAGGTTCGCGATTGAATCGGTTCAACTCTCTGAAGACCAGAGCAATCAAGTCACGCGAGCTTCCCGGCGATCGCTCGGGATGCTCAGCAACGATTGTGAATCGATGTTCATCCTGGTTATACGCGAACGCGATGATGAGCATCTCCAGCAGCTTATCGAGCGCAATGGGGGGTAAGCTTTGCATCTCCATATGCAATCACCAAGGACCTTCGTACATAATGTGTGTTAATTCCGCAAACTGCGGATGGTCCCACGGAACGACGTTTCCGTCAACATCCAGATATTCACGGTTGGCATTCTGCCATCGAAAATATCCGTTGGTTTGTCTACTCCATTGATTACTTGCTGGGTTCCTACCCGTTGGCCGCATAAACCGAAGCCGCTCGACTCCGTTTGGATCTTTCCATATCCACCCCTGATTGTGCCCTGTTGGCACCGTTTGCCACCCACTTGGCTTGTTGCGTTCCAGCCATTTGAGTGAAACACCGCGCAGTGTTTCCCGAGGGAAAGGAGCGGCCGGACTCCCGATACGCGTGCCCAACCCCACTGCCGCCGCGGCAATTCCCGCAAGCGCGACTGCTGCTCGATACCCGTATTCACCGGCCTGCTTGTACTCGCCTTTTTCCGCCGCGTCAACCGTCGCCGCCACAGAAATGCCGACATGGGCCAACGGATTGATGACGTTGATCGCCCCGGCAAACGCTCCGAACACGCCGTCTTGCGCATAGCCCGTTGTGGCTCCGTCATAAATGCCGCTCCAAAACCGATATCCCTGCCACGCCATATACGCCTGTGGCGAGACCGTGAACAGCGCAATGCTTTTGAAGTTATCGAGTACGTCATGGCCATACGCCGATGCCGCTCCGGCAATCACATCACCCATAATGCCGAGGCCATTCGATGAACCGTCTGCCGCAACAATTCCTCCCGCCCCATCACCCGTCGTGCCGACGTCCGTCAAGAATCGCAACGAATTCGTAGATTCCGGCGCCTCATCATTGTAAACGAGCTGGAGTTCCTCCTCGTGGTCTTCCTCGTCTGGATATTCGACGTTGACCGTCTCTTCAATGCAGCAATAGGTGCCGGGCAGCGTCGTTGCTGGTTCCGCGACAAACCCACTCGGATCCACCATTGTGAGCGGGTTATTGCGCACGTACGCATACGCGGCAAAACTCTGCCCGTTGTACACGTTCGCAATGACGGGATCCGTCGTCGTAAACCGACCCAGCTTTGGATCGAGCAAACGCCCCTTCATGTCGATGAGCCCGAATTCGTCTTGCTCTTCGTGCCCAGTAAAACCTTTCTTCGTTTTGCTCGTCAGTGCAATCGAGGGGCCGCCCCATTCCGGATTTCTGCGCGCTCCGAAAGCATCGTAACTGCGCTTCTCCACCACGGCGCCACTTTCATTCGTGATCGTTTCGGTTGAGCCCAAATGATCCACATGTAAGTATTTTGTCCCGGGCTCGACGCCTCCACGTGTTACGACCGCAATCGCGCGTTCCGGTGAATGCACGTAATAGCGATGCTCTGTAACGCCAGGACTTTTCACCCGTTCATAAAGGTCGTCGAAATAGATCGTCTCGGAATTCGTTGTCGTCCTTCGTATCTTTTGTTCGTCGCCGTCGTATCCGAACGAAACCGTTTTTCCGGGTCGCGATATCGTTTTGGGCAAATCGAAAGGAGTATACGTGATCGTTACGCCTCCCGGCCGTGTTATTTGATTGCCCACCGCATCGTGCCCATAACCCGCTCCCGCAGCATTGGTGACTGCGTGAGGATGTTTTGGATCCGCATACGACAAAGTGCCGACATCGGACTTCGTGGTCAAATTGCCATTGGGCGCATACCCATACGAAGTGTCGCACGCCGCATTTGCGTTTTCGACGAGCCCGAAATATGCACAGGTCAAGCGTTCAAGCGCGTCATATCGGAATCGCTCCGTCGTGTTTTGCACCTGCCTTGAGTCCTTGCGGCTTTTCAGATTGAGCCGTTCGTCCCAATCATACGACAAGTCTTGAATCGTCGTGCCCGCATGCGTTGTCGAGAGGCTTTTCAGTGTTTGTTTGTCGTTGTAGTACGCTCGCGTGGTCTC
>WBZU01002150.1_pt1 | contig 13914 bp, 13 predicted proteins | sample 5204311 | NCBI WGS metagenome assembly WBZU01 (sample SAMN12344359, study PRJNA552823) | activated sludge metagenome | biome: Activated sludge suspended growth; feature: Nitrification reactor; material: Wastewater; isolation source: activated sludge from nitrification reactor of wastewater...
ATGTGGGTCCAAGCGCCCGATGGGCAATTGATTCGCGTTCCGCGACAGCAGCTTGGACCGGTCAATCAATTCGTCAATCGGGTGATGCAATTGCCTGAATTCCAACGGGCAGCGTGAAGGGGGAAACCATGAATAGCGAACTGGCCAGAAGTCAAGGAATGTACGATTTGTTTTCGCGTACCGACGCCGAAGGAGAAACGGCCGATCCGGCATTGGATACCGAAATGGATACCGCAGGTCCGACGGACGATGACGATGACGTCGCCGGCGCGGAACTCGACGCGGAAGACGGGGATACGGGCGATATTCGAGCATTGCAGCGGCGCGGGCGGCATTCGATTTCCATCGAAGAAGCCAAAGCATTGCAAGCTCGGGCTCGATTGCGCGGAAAAAAGGTCGGGCAGAAAAAAGCAATCGCGCAAGTTCGGAAAAACCCGGCGCAGATCAAGCTTCCGCCGAACATGATTTCCCCGCAACACGGGACGAAGCAGTTGTTCGACAAATGGCATCGTCGCGGAGAGCCGTTCGTCGTGCGACAAGACGGCCATTATTATTCCGTGGCCGAAATTCGCTGCTTCTGCGAAGGCACGCCAAAGCGCGCATTTGCCCGTATTCCCGCGGGCAAATATACGTTTTTCGATCGGTCTGTGGGAGATCAAATCACCTTCCTCGGAACGATTACCGGCGAAATGACGACGAACTTGACAAACCTGCAACGTCCATCAAAGAATACGTACAATGAGCAGGATTTCTTGATTCGTTCGATTACGATGCAAGAAGCGGGATTGCGCGTTCGGTATGATGCCGCCGAAATCGGCAAAGTCCCGGAACTTGCAGCCGCCGAATCGGTGCTGACGGGTCGTTCGTGGTTGTGGGACGACGCGGGAGCGTTTTTGCCGAAAGAGATATTCCATGATTACTCGGGCGAAAATCTCTTGTATCGAGCGCTTCGTCGTTCCGGCGTGCTCTACTTCAATTGGGACAAACGGCGCACCGGTGGAAATGGAACGACGCGCCAAGTGCTCATCGACCATTTGCGTAACGTGCCGGATACCAAAGTGAAATCGCTCGCGCGAACGTCCGGCGGTGCGCCCGTGTTGCCCATGCCCGACGGGTATATTTTTACGGACAATCCGGAGCGAAGCGACGAGGGCGCATTCTCGGCGACGCTCGTCGTCGTTGATGACATTGCACTGCCGATCAATCCGATTGACTTGGGAATGGGAACGCCATTGAAGCCCATTGAAATTGGGCTTTACGTTCAGCTTTCCCTGAATGGCGTGAGCTTTGAACATGCCAAACGGGCTGAGGCGACTACCCGTTGAAATGAGGGAGGAGCGATAACATGAGCGTGGCAGAGATTGACAGCGAAAAGTCGACCAACGTGGTGAAAACGGATCCGAAGTTTGGACTGTCGAACCATTGCGTGGTCATCATGGAGCAGCCGCCGCTTTTGGGCGAGGCGAACATTCCGCGCTGGAGAATCGCTGTCACGCTCACGTTGCGAGATTCAACGTTGGGGCCCGACCCGCTCGAGGCGGATTTGCCGACGGTAATGGTCGGACCGCTCATTCACAAGAGGGAGATTGTCGCGATTGCGAAGTATCCGGGACGAGTCACTCAATGGGCATTTCGTTTCGAGAGCGACGAAGGTCGCGCGAAAGCTCGGGTATGGTTGCACCCTGGTTTTTCTGCGCGTGGTGATTGCGGAATTTTTGTTGTCGAGCATGCTCGGGGGTTGCCGTTATGACACCGATTGAATTGCGGGCATCGATTCTGCATGCATTGCCCGTTGTATTGGGCACGAATCGAATTTCGCCCACAGAACTGCAAGCGATCGAATCGGTATTGCACGATGCAATGGTACCGATTTCACACGCATTGCATTGGCTCTATCGGGATCCGACGACAGCGAAGGCGCTGAAATGGGGCGATGTTTCCGCGGTTGCCGAAGCCTTGAAATGGCGACAGGAAGGGCCGAATCCATCGCCGGACGAGCTTTGGCGGCGAAAACAACAAAGTGCCCGGGCATTGGGCGAACCCATTTATGTGCCCGTTGCGCAAGCCGAAATCGAGGAAATCCCCGAGAAAGTGTTAACGGTCGAGGGAATGGTTGCGTTTGAGAGCAATTACATTCCCCGTGTCGTTACGGGTGAGCTTGGTCATGGGCATCCAGAGGCGAAAGCGGTTCAAGCGACTGCTGCGCGCACGTACGTTCTGCGGGCGATGCGCGATCATCCGACGCTCGGGCGGACGACACCGCTCAAGAATGACGCGACTTTCCAAGCAATGGCCGCGGGCGCTACCGCGTCCTGCATTGCCGCGGCTGAACGCACGCGTGGGTTTGTCATGCGGCACGGTGGCAGGTTGATTCTTTCAAACTACGTCGCCGGAGCGTTATGGCGCGAGAATGGTTCGCGCGGTTCAGACGCGACAAACACCGAGAAGTGGGTGACGTACAATTACGAGCGCAGCGGCGATGACGTGATCCCATCACGGATTTCTTTATCGTCGCACCCTGGGAATCGCGGCTGCATGAGTCAAAATGGCGCGCACTGGCTTGGCGCGCATGGATGGGATTGCGAGGGCATTCTGCGATTCTTTTATGGGGACGATATCGAAATTGTGCGGCTTGGAGCGCGCGAGGAAAGGAAAACCGCAGGATTGGGCGGGATCGTGGCGTTGGGATTGGTGGGGTTGGCAGTAGCGGGGCGGTAATAAATTCGACTTGAGTTCTTACGAAATCGGGAGGGGCTTCGATGGACACTCAGAATTCGTCTTCATTCACGCGTTTATCTTCGACGACGCCGTTGCTCAGTATTCCAACATCTTCCAGGCCAACAACCCCGTCCGCACAGGAGATTCGCGAGAGGTGGGGCGAAGAGGTCTTCGAGGTGCTCGTGGGTATCGTGATGACCATGCACGCTCGGAAGGGTGGTTCCAAATGAAAAACATTCGCGCCGCCATTTATGCTCGAAGGTCCACGGACGAACACCAAATCGAGAGCCTTGCCACGCAGCTCGACAATGCGCGACGATTTGCCATTTCGAAGGGTTATCATATTGACCCGCGTCACGAATTCACGGATACGGCCAGCCGCGCGGAGTTCTCGCCCAAACGAAGGCCGGGATTTGCGGCAATTCGCGAAGCGGCGGCGGACGGGCAATTCGATGTGATTATCACGCGCGACGATTCGCGTCTAGGCGGGGATATGCTCCGCGTCGCCACGTTTGCGCAAGAAATGACCGACGCCGATGTACGGATTGTTTTTTATTCGACGGACGAAGAAATGGTTTTGGAGAATGAAACTTCGCGATTGCTTGCGGTAATGCGCGGATTCGCGAGCGAGAGCGAACGGCGCAAGATTTCAAGCCGTACGCGAGAAAGCGCAGAACGAAAAGCGCGTCGAGGGCTCGTGGCGGGTGGCGTGGTGTATGGATATCAGAATATCGCCGCGCCGGATGGGGCGGGGAAGGTGAGGGCGATTGACGAGTTTCAAGCCGGCATCGTGCGCGACGTTTTCGAGCGATATGCGAGGGGCGAGGGATTGCGAAAAATATGTAAATCGCTCGCGGAACGAGGAATCTCGTCGCCGCGCGCGGGCAAACGGGGCATCGGAGCGTGGGTGCCGAGCGCCGTGCATGCCATGCTTCGACGGCCACTGTACATCGGGCGCATGGAGTGGGGACGCATTCACAAGACGTACAAAGCGGGCACGCGTGTCCGGACAAACCAACACAAGCACGACGTGGTCGTCGTCGACGTTCCGCACTTGCGCATCATCCCGGACGAACTCTGGAACGCGGTCCAGGCGCGCGTGAATTCGCAAAAAACGCCCGAGAAAATGGGCGGTCGGCCTGCATTCTATTTGCTTTCGGGCGTGCTTCGTTGCGATGCGTGTAATGGCCCGCTGACGGTGATCAACGCGAAGCGAGGCCAGCAATCGATTAAGGTGTACGCGTGCGCGCGACGTCGGGATCGCGGCGGCACGGTTTGTCCGTCGACACTTCGGCGAGATGTCGACGCGCTCGATGGGCTCGTTTTGAACTGGGTTCGCGACAATGTGCTGACCGAGGAATACGTCACCGAGGTGCTCGCGGAAGCTCGTAGGCGCCTCGAAGCGCAAGGTTTGTCGAGGGAAGGGGAGACGGAGCCGCTCGAACGATTGGCCAAGAAACTGCGGGCGGAAATCGACAAGTTTGCCGAAATGGCGCTCGAGGCGCCGAACGAGACGCGCGCCGTGTTCTTCGCGAAGGTGAGCGAACGGCAAAAGCAGCTTGCAGATGTCGAGGCGCGCATGCGTGCGATGTGCGGGACGTCGACGGCGACAAACGTCGAGTTTGCCGAAGTGGAACAGGAGGCGAGGGAGCAATTGGGACAACTCGGCGAGCTGGTCAAGGGCTATCCCGCGGAGATGAGGGCGATCGTGAAAAAGGTATTTCGGGAGGGATTACAATGAGATGGTGCGAGGTTACAAACGGCAGGTGCAATTTGGAATTTTTGGCGTTTGTCTGGCCAATGAACACGCTCGACCCCCGCTCGATGTGACGTACACGTGCTCAAGGCCCACGGACCCCGTGTCATCGACCCGCTCTCGGCGGGTTTTCCCGTGGGTTCGTCCTTCTCGCACTAAGTTCTTGCCCCGGTTTTTCCGTTCGTGTATCGTCGCGCGCGTGCTTCGTCTTTCCCGCGCTTTTCTAGGTGTCGCCTCGCTGCTCGCGACTTCTTTGTCGTTCGCCGACGAACCCACCGTCGAACAGCCCGTAACAAAACCGTCCATCGGCGAAGGCGACGAGGTGCGCTTCCACGCTCTGGTCAAAGACGCCGTTCGAGCGGTCAACGACGGGCGACTCAACGACGCCGTGAAGGCATACAACGCGGCCCTCGACATCCGAAGTGATCCGCTGATTGCCGGGCGCCTGGGCCTCATTTTCGCCATGTTCGACGGGCCCTCGAATCAAGTCGCAGCTGCCATAAACCTCTATCGAGCCATCTCCGAACATGCGGGAACCTCGCGTTCCGAACGAAAAACTTTCTTTGATGCCTTCGATTTGGCCCAAACCCGCATCTGCCGCGTCGATATAACCACGAGTGATGTCAATTCATTCGTGCAAATCGACGACGAAGAGCCACACAAGAGCAACGGCGCATTTTGGCACTACATCGAGCCGGGAATACACGAAATCATCGGAACACTCGAAGGACGCGACAGCGTACGAAGAACTGTCGAATGCCCGAAAGGAAAGAAGATTGAGGTCTACCTGAATTTTCCCGGCGGAGTAACCGAGGTCAAAACGGTCGAAAAGGTCCGAGATCGGATGGTTTTCGTCGAATCGCCTTCGCCAATGTCGAATGCCGACAAAGTGGCCACGTCAGAAGCACGAAAAAAGCGCCGGTTAAACGTCAATGTTGGACCAGCCATGGTTTTTGGCGCCGCACCATCCCCGGCATTTGGGATTTCTCTCTCGACCACGTATGACCTGGGAAGCATTCTCGTCAATGCGGGAACTCGTGGAGCCTATGCGGTAGGCCCGTTTGCGAATACGCCCGTGGACATCTTTTCGTTTTCGGGTTTGGCTGGGCCATGCAAACGTTGGTCGTGGTTCAATGCGTGCGGATTCGCAAGCATCAACGTCATCAAGCCGAGACTGAGCGCCACGAATGACTCCGACGCGTACACGACGGCGAAAGCCGTTCCCGGGTTTGGAATTGGAATCAGCGGCCGACGCGCATTTTCCGATGGCTTCACCGCATACGCGAGCGCCGATGCGTCGTTTTTGACGGAACGTTCCCCGGTGCTCTTATCCAAAGCGAACAGGACGTCTGTTCTTTGGGAAGGTAGTCCGTTCTTGGCTTCGTTATCGTTGGGTGTGGAATTTGCGCCGTGATGCAGTCGATGAGTCGAAAAGATTGAGGAGCCCATGCTGACCAAAAAGCAAAGTATCGCGATAACAGGTTTCTTGGTATCGATTGCAATGTACGGGTCGATGTTCACCGTCCAAAGCTGCGGCGATGCGGCAATCGTTTGTCCTCCTGACGCGAGGCCGGACGACCCATATTGCGGCACGGGAGGCGGAGGCGGCGGCGGTGAAGCAGGGAGCCCTGGGCTCAATTCGGAATCGTGTACGGGTCAATGCCTCCCCATGAGCACTTCCGGTTTTGCTACGCGGATTTCGCTCGTATGGATGGGAAAGGAAGGGAGCGAACCACAATGCCCGGAACGCGCGGAAAGCGTTTATTTCACCGGGTACAAAGATTTGAACGTTGCCGTGCCTTGCCAAAAATGCGAATGCGGTCCTGCCGAGTGCATCCTGCCGAGCGGCCTTGTCGCGCATTCTGAAAACTCCTGTCTAGCCGGCAATACGACGAAGTATGATGGCCCAGCGCAATGGGACGGTTCGTGCGTATCACCCGCGCAAGTGCCCGCAGGTGAATTTCGCTCGATCGAATTGACGCCCGCGGAAGTTTCATCGTGCAAACCTATCGGCGATGCCGAACCCAAAGCGCCGTCCTTCGCGCCGAAAATCTCGAACTTCGCCGGAGGAGTGTACTGGAAAAACAGCTTGAGAGCATGTCAAGGGAATGCCGACGGAAAATGCTCGAGCGGTTTCGATTGCGTCCCCAATGTCCAGCCGGCTCCCCCCGAATTTCGATATTGTGTCGAATACATAAGAGACATTGACGAAAACGACTTGCCTTATTGCCCCCACGAGTATCCCGACCGTTTCGTGTACTACGAGGAGGCCGAAGGCAAAGCCGAATGCTCGCCATGCGAATGCGGCGATCCCGTTGGTGCACAATGCACGGTTTCATTCTCGGCGTATCAGGACACGACGTGTTCTGGCGCCCAGATGCCATTGTTTGAAAACGTTCCAGCAGCCAGTGGCAATGGAACATGCATTGATTTCGGCGGGATGTCTGTCGCATTGGAATCGATGTCGGCCCAATGGTCGGTAAATCAACCGGGGCAGTGTTTACCCAAAGGCGGCGAATTGGTTGGTGAGGTAAAACCTGCAAAGCCACACATGTTCTGTTGTAAACCACTCGAGGCGCCGATGAAGGCGCCGAAGGAATGAAAGTAGCACACGTCCACCTTATGGTTCGATGTCGGAGGAAGCTGATGCAATTGCGATTATTTCTGTCGACGGCGCTGCTTGGATTTGCCATTTTCACGCATGCGGGATGCACACCGACGTGTGAACCGGGTTTTGAAGGGCCGTACGATAATCGGGAGGGCCAGCTTTCCGAGCAGGGGCCGCACGATTGGATTTGTGTGGATAGGTCTGCTGTGGTTCATCAACCCTATCCGGATCTTGGTGGCGACAAACCCTTGGACGCTCCAGGACCAAAGGATATGGACGCGGTCGCCAAAGCGGCGGTATTCGTCGAAAGCTGCCTTGGTGACGAGATTGATTGGCCACAGAATGTCAATCGTCGAATTGACACGATCTACAGTACCGTTTCCGCTTGGGCAATCGAACAGGGCATTTCCGACCGGGTCCATTGTTTCAAAGACAAGGCGAATGGCTGTGACGCGGTACGTGAATGTCTTGGAATGGCGACCGTAGTCGCCAAAATCGGCGGCACTTTCCCATGTACCGACGAAGGTGTCGGACATGGCGCATTCAGCGACGACGGCGCCGCATCAGAATCCAGCATTTGGTACGATGTATGGTACAATTGCCCGGGCTTGGGATTGGAGTGCAATGATAATTACAACAGACACATTTGCGAACTTCCACGCGAAATATGTTTCACCTATTTTTTGCCCCACTGTACCGAAAACAATGAACCACGATATTGCGGAGAAATCCCCCACGCCGGCCAATCGAAGTTCAGCGAGTCCCATCCCAGTTGCTCGAAGGCAGGTTTGACATGCAAAGCCGATAATAAAACCGCATATTGCGCAGGTTCGGGTCCTACTTGCGAATGGAAGGCGATCCCGGGGATTTCAGCGGATTTCGGTCAAGGCATTGCTTGCACCGATTCGAATACCTTGCGCGTTTGCGTCAACGGGTTCGAGCAAATCGTGGATTGTTCGGCGGTGGCCAAGGGGTTTCATTGCATCGACGGCACGCGACCGCATTGCGGCGCCGATTTTCAATGCAACTACGACCGGTCGAATCCATTGCCCACGTGCAATGGCACGGTGCTCGAAGTCTGCAATGGCGGCGTTCGAACGCAAATAGACTGCACGAGTTTGGGCTTTGAAACATGCGATCCGGTTCGAGGCTTGTGTGGCCCGATCGTGAAAAAGGCGCCATAGAGCGACGATGCATTTGGGGAATTCATCGAGCGGGGACGTGGTGAAGGAAAACGCGTACGAAGCGCCCGTTGAGGAAGCCCCGACAAACCATTCGCGGTTTTCGGCCGACGAATGGCGCTACATGGCCAACGAGTTCACCGCATGGCTGGTGGGGTTTGCCATTTGGTGCGCATGCATCTTGGTTGCGCAGCTTCATTACACGTTACAAACCTTCAACGCCGAAAAGCACATCGCTGGGATACTCTTTGTCTCCACGGCACGTGATCTAAGCGTGCACATCGTGTTTATCGCGGCGATCAATACGCTCGTGATGGTCACCGAGCGACGCGCCAAACGAGAACTCTTGCAACCCGTCTTGTTTGCACCGTGGTGGACGCCCGGTATCTTGGTGTTAGCCCTGCTCGTTGCGAATGTGGTTGCAATTGGCCTTGGATTGATCTTGACGACGTTTGCCGTTGGAATACCCTGGCTGACATCATGGGAATCGGTCTGCAGGACCTTCGTACCGAAGGATCTGATGTTTCCGATCATCTACATGGGCGCCCTGACGCCTCTGCTGATGTTCTGCACAGGACCGTGGATGCGTTTGCAATTTCGATTTCGCGGCCGACTGATTCTAAAATTGCTCGTCGCGATGTTTCTGATGGGCCTGGTGAAGAGTCTCCTCGTTGAGCCGGCCTTTTGGCTCATGTCGTTGTTCGACGACGCGTACAAGGTTGCGTAGGGTTTACGCGATCACGGCGGGGAGGGCGTGGTCGACGGGGACAAACGTTGCGCCTCTAAGATTGTGGGCTTTGAACGCTCGCGCCAGCTCCTGCGAAATGAACACGGCACGATAGGGATAACCAGTCCCAAACCCCTGCCGCGATCTTGCCATCGCTCCGACGGGTTCTTGCACCAGAGCCGGAAACGGTCCACGCACAGGCCATTCGTACTGAATACGACCACACGCGTCACATAAAAGGGGTTTCAGGCTGTTGGTGACGATATCGATTTCTTCCTTTGCCACCAATTGCACCACGGTTTTCAAGAGATTCCCCTTGGTATTGGCCACCGGGCGGTATTCGATGCCGAAGGGTTTGAAGACGGTTTCCCAAACCGCGGGCGGAACGAAGAATTCCTCATGCGTCCAAAACGTTGTCATGATTCCTCGCCGGTTCCATTTGGGCTCGCCTTTCAATCGAAATGGCGCATTTTGGACTTTTCCAAATGTGCAACGGGGACATGCTGGGGTCAGGTCATACGTGACGCGTCTGTATTCGTTTACATCTTGCGGTTGCGGAAAACCGTTGTTCCACGCCCCCAGCGTCAACCAACGCGCGGATTCGATTTCGCGAGAGGCAAACTCAGTCCACACGACATGGAGGTCATGCTTCCATTGCTTCAGCAATACCGCAAGAACAGGCCAACCTGGATGATCTTCATACGCGTCAAAAGCAACCAGCGGCAAGTCTCCGGGAAGTGAAGCGTTTGGTGCGACTTTCGCCGGAAATCCAAGGGAGAGCATCTGTCGGTGCTGTTCGGGCGTTGCATTAATCGCGATTCGGTGAACGATCCTCATAAACCCAGCGCTTTCAGAATTGCTGGATACTGCGCATAAATTTGAGCTGCATGTTGCAAGATTATGTCCTTCGGCGGCAAGGGCGTTCCGTACGCAATCCGTTGGCGCCATGCATTGGTAAAAAGCTGATGCTCCACTTCCGTCACAGCGACGGTCAGTTTGAGGCGTGGATCTCCTGTAAACGCTTCGGTAAACCTCTGCTCGAGCAGGTGATGCTTTTCCAGCCCCGTCTTGGCAATTGCCTTGGCGAGACTGCTTTCGGCCTGAATACCAAACTCGGCGGCTCGGGACAAGTTTCCGAACGGTGGCGGCGTTCCAACGGGCGGCGGCGGCACGCCGATCGGCAACGAAGGAGCGTTCGCATTGGCCGGCGGAGGCTTGGGGATGCGCAGGAAAAACCCCGGACCACCCACCGTCCCCGGCACGAACAAGCGCAGCGTGCTTACACGCGTAAGTGCGGCGCGCAATGTTCTTACTGCAATCGATTCAACGGCAACGGCGACGTTCCCCTGAATCGATAGAAGCGCCGTAGCAGCAACATTCAACGCCGTTGCGCGAGCCATCGCCTTATCGAATCCAGCTCCAAAACCTGCCTCGAACCCGCGGTGCGCCGCTTCGGCAAACTCTTGCGTGTCAAACGTGGGCAGCTCTGGCAGCGATTCCAGCTTCATCGCCAGCCACGTTTGGATGTCGCCGAAAGCATGAGCCCGCCCTTCCTTGATGTCATTGACGAGGTATTTCGATCCCTGATAACTCCATTTGACCGACGCCAGCCCAGCTTCGGCCTCACCGAAAACAGCTCCATACTGTTTTCCCAACGCCTTCAGTTGGTTCTCGACATCTTGAATGGCACGCTCCCGCGCCGTGGTTTGTCGCGGCACCATGCATCTGTCCTTGACGTAGGGTTTTGGATCAGCCTGCCCAAGGAACATTGCCGCTTGACGCAGTTCGTTTTCCTCTTGAAACTTTCGACAACGTTCTGCAAAGAAAAACCGCTCGTCAGGTAGTTCCTCGTCCGACTTTTCTGCAGGCTTTGGCGGCAACGGCTGATATCGCTCGGGACAAACGAGGGTATTGTGCGGGTAGGGCAAACGCTGCACCGACACGGGATCGGCGTCTTGGTTGTGTTCGTAGATGCTCCGCGCCTCGCGCGCAATGCGATCGAATACCTCGGGATGCTCACTCGAGACGACTGCACCCGAGTCCGCATAGACCCAATGCGCGGCATCAGGCTCGACCCCCGGAGGACGCACACAAACTTTTTCCACGCGCGCCTGCGGATATCGCTGTGCAATGGGCGCCGCTGCACAACCCATGTTTGCCAGGGCCATACCCACCACAATCGTCCAGGCAAACGAACGCAAAAGCACGAATACGATCGCTAGACACCGTTGCATCGTTCGCCACACGTTCATGTATGCCTCTCCGCAAGGACCACGGCGAGAAGAACAGAATGGCGCGGGCAGAGCAAGGGGATTGGAACAATATGGCTGCGAGCCAATCACCCATTGATCCGCCGCGGTGACACGCAGCGTGCGGTATCGGTGGGAGCATATCTCGCCCCCAAAGCGACGGCCCCTTTTTGAAGCATGCGACGGGAATCGCGAATGTGCTCGACGGCATCGCGGTCATTGCCGATTTGGTTTTGGGTGTAGTAGGGCAAAAGCTTTTTTCGATTTTAACCAATACCGACAGACCATTCAAACTATCGAGCGGTACGGCAAACGTCATCAAAGAAGCCTCAATGAGCGCAATCGAATTGGCGCAGTAGGAGACCAACGACATGGACGCCGAACGTCAAGCACTCGAAGAAAAGGTTGACGAACTTTGGAACGCGGTCCAGGCGCGCGTGAATTCGCAAAAGACGCCCGAGAAAATGGGCGGTCGGCCCGCATTCTATCTGCTCTCGGGCGTGCTTCGTTGCGATGCGTGTAATGGCCCGCTGACGGTGATCAACGCGAAGCGAGGCCAGCAGTCGATTAAGGTGTACGCATGCGCTCGACGTCGGGATCGCGGCGGCACGGTTTGTCCGTCGACGCTTCGGCGAGATGTCGACGCGCTCGATGGTCTCGTTTTGAACTGGGTTCGCGACAATGTGCTGACCGAGGAATACGTGAACGAGGTGCTCGCGGAAGCTCGTAGTCGCATCGAAGCGCAAGGTTTGTCGAGGGAAGGGGAGACCGAGCCGCTCGAACGATTGGCCAAGAAACTGCGGGCGGAAATCGACAAGTTTGCCGAAATGGCGCTTGAGGCGCCGAACGAGACGCGCGCGGTGTTCTTCGCGAAGGTGAGCGAACGGCAAAAGCAGCTTGCGGATGTCGAGGCGCGCATGCGTGCGATGTGCGTGACGTCGACCGCAACAAACGTCGAGTTTGCCGAAGTGGAACGGGAGGCGCGTGAGCGGTTCGGGAAGCCGCAGGAATTGGTGGCAAGCTATCCGGCGGAGATGAGGGCGGTGGTTAGGGCGCTGTTTGGGAGGGGTTCGCCGTGAAGCAGACAAAGGAGTCGAAGGGAAGCATTTTTGAGTTGAAAGCCCGACCAAACGGAGCGACCCTACATCTCTCTTGAGCCCGCCAACGTGAGGTCGAACGGGCCCACCATGACACTCCTATGAAGTACCCGACACGCGCCAAGTCACACGTTACCGAGACAGCCTCTTTTAAGCGACTCGACGCGTGTATTCCCTCACATTGGATTATCAGGCACGTATCTGAAAGAGATTATGGCATCGATTGTCTAATCGAGCCGGTGGTCAAACCTGACGGCCCCGTCACAGGAGATTTGCTGGCGCTCCAGTTGAAAGGAACCGAGGCACTTACGTGGAATAAATCCGATGATGCGAGCGATGACCTGCGAACAGTGTTTAGCGGTATCGAGGTTGAAACAGTAAACTATTGGATGGGTCTCCCCATTCCTGTATTTCTGTGTATTCACAATCAAGCTTCCGACGCAATTCACATTGCGGACGTAAAACGCCAAGTTCGAAGACGGTACAGTGAACTTCTCTCCCAAAAGACGTTTGGCTTCGCATTGCGCTCCAAACTAAACATCTCTGATACCAACGCACATATTCTTCTGTACGCGCTCTATGTCCAAGAGCGCGCATATTCGAAGTTTGGTGCTGCACTAACTGACTTGCTTGCCAATTGTGACACCTACGTTGAATATATTGTTGGCAATATCGGGCTCGATTTCTTCTTTGAGGTGGAAACCCCAGAACTCGTAAGACTTTTTAACCTGTACCGCAATATGGAGCAGGTTGCCTACTATACCGGCACTGACTGGACAGTACCAAGCCTATATAGTTTCCTTGAAGATGATCGCAAAAAATTTACTGATAATCCCGCAATACTTCACGAAGGCACACACAGTCGTATCCTACGACTACTGGCACCATTATACCTAGAAATCATAACGAGGGGCTGTAAGGTCGTCACAGAAACAGAGTGTGACTATTGGAAATCGCGTGAATTGTTGCTGCATCGCTGGATAACCGAGCGTGGCGTTGACGAGTGGATATCTCACGCAAAAAACGAGCTACAAAACATATTTTGATTCCATTCAGCATGAAAGAGGCTTGCAACGCTAACTAGCTCGATGCCGAAAATGTCGATATGCTCGGAAATGAATAAATGGAAGCTAATCATGTTTATGCTCACCTAACAGCCGTCCTCGATGTGAACGTTTTACGCAATGAAGACATTGTCGATGCATGCATTCGGCGCTTTGAACGCACGCATGAACCAATCGTCATCCCAGAAATGACTTTGTTCGAATTGACAAAACATCCGGAAAAGTGGGAATATACGCTCAAGCGTTCGTTACGTCTTGTCGCACGATGCCCTCGGGCTGTCGTCCTTGCAAGATCGTCAAAACCGCTTGGGCTCGCCGAGGAGGCTACCGGGGTTTCAACTCGTTCCGTGATAGATGTCGAACGAACTGAGGCATTTCGCGCAATACTCAAGGACGTCGAACTGCAAGATGGCCCGCAATTGCAAAGCATGCTCAATGCAATACGGCAATTTCGGAGTCTCTTTCAGCATGATGGGCATGTAAGAGATAGTCTTGCGGTTATGCAGACATTAAA
>WBZU01002154.1_pt1 | contig 13901 bp, 12 predicted proteins | sample 5204311 | NCBI WGS metagenome assembly WBZU01 (sample SAMN12344359, study PRJNA552823) | activated sludge metagenome | biome: Activated sludge suspended growth; feature: Nitrification reactor; material: Wastewater; isolation source: activated sludge from nitrification reactor of wastewater...
CATCCGCATTCGCTGGGAGGGCGAGGGCGTGGATGAGGTCGGTTACGACCAGGAGGGCAAGGCGGTGGTGCGCGTGGATCCGCGCTACTTTCGCCCGACCGAGGTGGAAACGCTGCTCGGCGATCCGACGAAGGCGCACGCCAAACTCGGCTGGAAGCCCCGCATCGGATTCGAGGAACTCGTGCAGGAAATGGTGCGCGAGGATCTGAGGATTGCCGAGCGTGATTCGCTCATCCGAAGCCATGGCTATCGGCCGATGGCTTACAACGAGTGACCCTTGCCCGTGCCGGTCAATCAGGGCGCCATTTGCGTGTTTCGCTCCACCTTGTTTGATGCCGGTCCACATCGCGAGGTGCTGCTGCCAAGGTGGCTCGACCCGTGTCTCGGGCTGGGGCAGGGGGCGCGGCTAGCCGAACATGGACGACCTCCGCAAGAAGCCTGACGCGGTCGCTACCCGCGGTTTCAATGCGCTCGTCTGGGCCTATTCGGGAACGGCAGTAAGAGTTCTCCTTCAGATCGGGGCGCAGATAGCTCTTGCCAGAATTCTCGGCCCCGAGGCCTATGGAGCTGCCGCTGCCGCAATACTCATAACCACGGTCTTGAATCTGCTTGCAGAACTCGGGTTGGGGGCGGCGCTCGTACAATGCCGGGCCGTTGGGTCGGGTGACGTTCAGGTTGTCTTCGGCTCGACTCTTGCTGCCGCCCTGGCGTGCGCCGCGGTCTTTTTTGCGGTTTCCGATTGGATCGGTGCGTTCTTCGATGACCTGAGAGTGGGCGGTGTCGCCAGGCTAATGGCAGTAGCCGTCGTGCTCCAGGCCGTCGGAATCGTGCCCGGTGCTTTGCTGCGCAGACACCTCGACTACCGAAGCATCCAGCAAGCGCAGATTTCCGGGTACGTGATCGGATTTCCGGTTGTAGGCATTTTGTTTGCCTATCATGGATTCGCCGAGCAGTCCTTCGGGGCTGCCTGGATCGCTCAGGCAGCAGTAACCTCCGCACTCATGTGGCGTGCCGCCGCAAAGGTAAGGCGACACGATTTCGAGGGCAGGTCGCAGGGGCTCGTTTCGTTTGCTGGGACCGCGTTGTCGACGAATCTCGTGAACTGGGCAATCGACAACCTGGATAATTTCCTGATCGGCCGTTTCTTTGGAACAGCTACGCTCGGCAGCTATGCTGCCGGCTACAACCTGGTCCGGACGGCGGCAAACCAGGTCGTGCTATCGCTTCAACAGGTCTTGTTTCCCGTAAGCGCGCGAAAGTCGACCGAAACGCGGATGCTGGTCTCTGCATACGTTCTCGTACTTTGGGGGCTCAGTCTCGTCGTGTTTCCGGTGTTTCTCGGAATCTCGGCAGCGTCATCCACGGTTGTCCAGGCCATCTTCGGCAGCAAATGGAGTTCGTCGGCCGCCTACCTCGTTCCACTGGCACTCGCGATGCCCTTGCACGCAATCATGTCGATTGCGGGCCCGGTGTTGTGGGGACGCGGGCGTCCCGGAGTTGAATTTCGCGTCCAACTCGGAACGGTCGTCCTGCTCTTCCTTGCACTCCTTGGAGGCTCGTTTGTGTCGGCGGTTGCCATGGCCTGGGCTGTGTTCCTCGTCTACGGCGTTCGCGCGTTCTGGCTGACGTTCGCACTGTCTCGCGAAACCGGCACGAATGTGCTCGGTATCGGACGTGCGATTCTGCCCGGCGCGTTTGCTGGTGGCATCACCATGATCGGCGTTGGTCTTGTCGATGGATACTTGAAGCAGTGCGACATATCCCTAATGGCGCAATTCGCGTCAGTCGTCGCGACCGGGGCACTCTTATCCTTGGTCGCCGTGCTTTCGACGATACGGTGGATGGCCGGTGAGACGGTACGGGCCGCCGTGGCTGCGGTATCCCCGTCGATGCCATTGCAATTCCAGCGAATGCTTTGCGGCCTCATGAAGCTTCGCATCGTGGAAAGTACCGCAGTGGGGAGGGAAGCGCGATGAGCCCGGCAAGCCGAGACCGGATTCATATCGCGTCTCCTGCAGCGCCTGAGGCCCTGAAGGCGCACCTGCGAGCGAATCAGCAGATTCCCGACGGGCTCGGCGGCACGCCGATCAACATTCTGGTCGACGAATTCCTGTCTCGCGGGTTCCCCGTCGTCGTCTACACGCTCTCCGCCCAGGTCCATGAACCCGTGATGCTCGAAGGCGATCGACTGAGAGTTCATGTCGGGCCCTATCGCGCGCGGCCGCGCGACCGCGCACTGGATTTCTTTCATGCAGAGCGCAGGTTTCTCGAACAGGCGATCCGTACGGAAGCACCCGCATTCGTACATGCGCACTGGAGTTACGAGTTCGCTCTCGCCGCGCTTGCGGCCGCACCGAAAGCGCTGGTGAGCGCGCATGACGCGCCGCTCAACATCCTGCGTGCGCAGCCGGATACCTACCGTATCATCCGCACCGGTATGGCATACCGGGCATTGCGAAAGGCGACGTACGTAACGGCGGTATCACCCCACGTCGCGGGACACCTCCGGAAATATCGGTTTGTTCGAGCGGGTTGCAACATCGATTGCATTCCGAACGGCCTTCCCGGCGCCTGCTTTGAGGACAGGGGACGCGATTCCGGCACCGGGACGACAAGGTTCGCGACCATCCTCAACGGCTGGACGAAGCTCAAGAACGCGACATCGGCGCTCCAGGCCTTTTCGATGCTCCGGAAGGCGCATCCCGAGAGCACGCTGCTGATGTTCGGCGAAGATTACGGCATATCCGGCAAGGCGGAATCCTGGGCGCGTGCGAACGAGCTGCATCATGGCGTGCAGTTTCGCGGACGAACCGCATACGAGCCGTTGATGGACGCCTTGCGGGACGAAGTGGACATACTCGTGCACCCCTCCCGTGAAGAATCCCAAGGCATGGTGCTCATCGAAGCGATGGCACGAGGCATCCCGGTCATCGGCGGCGGGCAGGCCGGTGCCGTGCCGTGGACGCTCGATGAAGGTCGGGCAGGCGTGCTCGTCGATGTTGATGATCCGGCTTCGATCGCTTCCGCGATGGAACGGCTTGCGCGGGACTCGGCATCGAGGCGATCGGTCGGCAAGGCTGGATTCGATTCGGCGAGATCCCGTTTCGGCATCGGCGCCGTGGCCGACCGGTACCTCGACGTATATGAACGGGTAAGCCGCCATGAATGAGCGAAAGACCTGTCGCGTTCTGCACGTCCTGAATGAACTCAGGCCGTCCGGCGCCGAGAGCATGCTTGCCTCTGCCGGGAACCTCTGGCGCGAGGCCGGCATCTCGGCAACGATAGTGGCCACCGGACAGGACATCGGGCCTTACGCCGAAAGGCTGCGGGACTCGGGATTCGAGATCATCCACGTTCCTTTTGCAAAGTCGCCGCGCTTCTTCGCGCGCTTCTGGCAAATCCTGAAATCCCACCCGTGGGACGCGATTCATCTGCATACCGAGCGCGCCAATTTCTATTTCGGCATTCTTGCGGCACTGTCCCGCCGCGGACGGGTGATCCGGACCGTGCATTCCGCGTTCGACTACTCGGGTGTGCTGCGATGGCGCCGTGCTATACAGCGCCGTATCCTGTCTGCAGCGGGGGTCCGGTTCGTTGCAATCAGCGAAGGCGTCAGGGAGATCGAGGAAAGCCGGTTCGGTGTCCGTTGCAATGTCGTCGAGAACTGGTACGACAGCAATCGATTTCGGGTGCCGTCGGTCGCTGAACGTCGAGAAGCGCGGGCACTTCTGGGAATCGCCGACGACTGCCTGGTCTTCGCCATTGTCGGCAACTGCTCCGATATCAAGAACCACCAGCTGGCCCTCAGGGCGCTGGCTGGCGCGAAGCTGGCGCAACCCTGGGTCCTGATGCATGTCGGCCTCGAGGAGGAAGGGTTTCTCGAGCGGGAACTTGCCCGATCGCTCGGCATCGCGGAGAACGTCATGTTTCTCGGCGGTCGGGACGATGTCCCGGCGCTGCTTTGGGCGGCAGACGTCTTCCTGCACCCCTCTCTTCGCGAAGGTTTCGGCATTGCCATGCTCGAAGCGATCGCGTGCCAGGCGCATCCGATTGCATCCGACGTGCCGGGGCTCCGTTCCGTGATCCGCGAGTTCGAAGGAATGCGTGGCTATCCGACAGACCTCACTTCGTGGACAGAAGCCGTGCTGGCCGCGGCAGGAACGGACCGCACATCGCGGAGTCGGATGGGCGAACTATGGTCGAAGCGCGCGCGCGCGCGTTTCGCCATCGAGCGGGGGGCAAACATGTATGCCAGTCTCTACAGGGGAGAAGCGCAATGAGAGGTCAGTACCTCTCGGTGGGATCGCGCCCGCGTGCCGGGCGCTACGGAGCGTTCGGAACGGTGTTCGTGTCGGTCGTTCTGCTGCTGTTCGCGGTTTTATTCGCAGCAGCGATTCCGATCTTTCCGCTCAAACTCAACATCTACCTGGTCGGAGCGATCGCGGGGCTGACGCTGCTTGCGTTGAGCGTCGAACGCTTGGTGATGGCGACCCTGGTCGTCACGTTCCTCGTCGTCGGCCCGGTCGAGTATTTCACCGGCATGCGCATCGTGTGGATCGCCTACGGGATGGTCATCCTGGTAGGCCTCCGGTCGCTGATCGCGAAATTGAGCATGCGGCGCGAAACACCCGCGCCGATCCCGATGCCGGGCCTGCTGGTGCTGCTGGGACTGTTCTTTGCGGTTCAGATCGCGATGACGCTGGTTCAGCGTCCGCCGACCGGGTTGCTGATCGTGGAGGTTCGTGACCGGTTCCTGCCGTGGTTGCTGCTGCTGCCGTTCCTGTTCAGGCAGATCGATGCCGAGGGGTGCAAGCGCATCTGGAAGCTGGTCGCCGCCTTCGCGTTCTTCCAGTTGCCCTTTGTCCTGTTCCAGTATTTCTACTACGGCCGCAAGCGCACCGATTCGACCTGGTGGGATGCAATCGTCGGTACCTTTATTGGAGATCCGCACAGAGGGGGGGACAGCGGTGCGATGGCACTGTTTGTAATATCCGTCGCGGCCTTGATGCTTGGTCTATGGAGAGCCAAAGCTCTAAGTACGCGGTACCTAGTATTGTTGTTGCCCACAATACTCGGATGCCTTCTCATGTCAGAGGTGAAGGTGGCTTTATTTCTGATTCCTCTAGGTGTCCTCGGAGTGTTTGGACTAGAACTGGTTCGGCGACCCGCCGTTGCAACTGCAATAGTGCTGTCGACGGCGCTGATTGTCGCGGGAATATATACATCGTATGGAACTCTGTTCTCGGAGAACGCCAGCGGGACCGGAGGGCTGGAGAGCGGTGCAAAGTTCTCGTTTGATCCGGGAATGATCAAGTCAAATGGAGAAATGGGCCGTTTCGCTGCACTGAATTATTGGTGGAATCATGGCGGCGACTTTTTGGGTCCGGTTGGCTACGCGTTCGGAAATGGAATTGGATCGAGCAACAGCGACAATCCTTTCGAACTTGGAGTGGTCGCGAGAAGGGTCGCGCCGGTACATATCGCTGCAACGGGAGCAGTGAAACTCCTGTGGGAAGGGGGAGTGTTCGGGCTAGCAGTGTTCTTGCTTCTGCTGATGTCGATTTACGCGCGAATGATGCGCCTTGCAGCGCAATGCGGTGATTTGCAGCTTCGCGGGCTTTGCTACGGGTTGTGTGCAATCGTGCTACTCGATTTAGCTCATCTTTTCTACACGAAATCGGTCATTGGCCATACTCCCCAGATATACCTCCTCGTCGTCCTTATCGCTGGAGTTTCGATGGTGTTAACTAGATCTACTCAGTTCCACCATGCTCGCCGAATCAACTAGCCCGCTCACGAGATTTGCTGCGCTAGATGGCCTTCGAGGTTGGGCGGCGTTAAGTGTCTTGTTCTCACATGTGGTTGGGGCGTTGGCTCTAGACAAATCGTACTGGTTGACGTTGATACCTTTTCGTTTGATGTGGGATGGCACCGGGGCGGTAGCGCTGTTCTTTGTACTGAGTGGATTCGTTTTAAGCGTGCCCTTCAACGGGAACACCGGACAAGTTGGAAGTCGTGTGGGATTGATAATCGGGTATTGGGTCCGGCGGGTCCTTAGAATTCTCCCAGCGCATGCTTTCGTACTTGTAGTTTGCTTACTTGGAATTCACTTGTTAGCAGGCGTTCGAGTTGAAGGATGGAGTGAGTGGATCACAGGGTTCTGGAACAAGACGCCATCCATCGCTGAGTTCGTGAGCTCAGCGCTGCTGATTGGCCCTAAGTTTGACAGTCGAACGATCAACCCTGTGATATGGACGTTGGTGATCGAATTGAAGATCAGCCTCATATATCCAATGTTTCCAATAGCCGCTGCAATTCTCGGTGCTCGAGTCTCTGCGGCGGGGGCGTTATTTTTCGGGGTTTGGCTCTGGGGCACTGGAGTTACAGGGTATTGGCCCTATCTGTTTCAGTTCATGGTGGGTGGCATAATCTTCAGGCTGATTGCGGATCATGCGACGTCGATCAAGCGCTATCGAATCGAAATACTTTTGTCGTGTTTGTTGCTGTACCTTTCCTCGCTCTTTGCGTTTGAGTCAAGGGATTCCGTAGCTGCACAGTTGGTGCTGGGGCTCGCGTTTGGTGGGTTGATCCTGTCCTCGTTGACAGTCGTCCGTCTCCGCTGCGCCTTGGAGTCGGCAATCAGCCAGTTTCTTGGAAAGGTGTCGTTTTCGCTGTATCTCCTGCATCTCCCCCTTCTTCTAGCATTTGTTCGTTTGACTACTGCCCAAGACGGTATAGAGAAGGCCTCGTTTGTGATGATCTTTCTTTGCTCAAGTCTTCTCTTGGCGACTTTGCTAAATCGATTTGTCGAGATTCCAGCAATGCGTCTGGGGCGCGACTTGGATCGACGAATTCGCCTAGAAATCGAAACTGCTTGGACCTCAAGATGAGGTTGGCTGTCATCCTTGCTTGTTTCAATAGGCGCCAAAGAACTTTGGACTGCCTCAGATCTGCGTCGTCCATGTTATTGGTTGCCGGACTGGAGCCTTCTGCCTTTCTGCTTGATGACGGGAGCACAGATGGAACGGCCGCTTCAGTACGGCAGGTGTTCCCGTGGGTGCACGTGATCGACGGTGCTGGGGATCTGTTCTGGAACCGCGGCATGTACGAGGCGTGGCGCTGTGCACACGCGGAAGGCTTCGATGCCTATCTTTGGGTCAATGACGACGTGGTACTCGAAGCGGATGCGCTGAAAAGGGCGCTCGATTGCATGGCGGCGACGCGTGATAAGGACGGTCGGCCGGCGATTGTCGTCGGCAGCCTGCGATGGCCGGGGACCGATCGCGTCGCGTACGGCGGGGTGGTCCGTCCCAATCGGTGGTTGCGCACGCGCTTCCGGATTGTCCAGCCGGGGACGTCCGCCGCGGATTGCGAGACGATGAACGGCAATTTCGTGCTGATTCCGCGCGAAGTGGTGGACCGTGTCGGGTTGCTCGATCCGGCGTTCGAACACGGCATGGGTGATTTCGATTACGGCTTGCGGGCGCGTGCCGCGGGCTGCCGGGTGGTCGCGATGCCGGGGTTCGTGGGCGAATGCTCGCGCAATCCCGTGGGCGGCAGTTTTGCGGACTTGTCGCTGCCCCGGTTCAAGCGGTTCCGCAAGTTGCTCGATCGGCGATTCCTGCCCCCTCGCAGTTGGCTCCATTTCACGCGGCGTCACGGCGGGGTGCTCTGGCCGGCGTTCTGGATCTGGCCTTATCTGAGGGTGCTGGTCGGTGGCCGTTGATTCCGGAAGGGCGGCCGGCGGATGGCTGGCCCGTTTCATCGCGGGCATGGTGTTGACGCTCGGGGTTGCCGTCGCGGGCCAGGGGCCGGTCGAGACGGGTTCCCGCGCCTCGTCCGGCAACGCGATTGCCGAAGATTATTTCGGGCTCCATGTGTTCTACCCCCACATGGGCACGGCCTGGCCGGCGATCCGTTTCGGCTCGCTGCGCATCTGGGATGTGCCGGGCACGACCTGGTCGGACATCGAGCCGGTGCGCGGGCAGTGGAATTTCGAGGCGCTCGACAAGGTGGTCGATCTGGCCACGCGCAACGGCGTATCGATCGTCTATACCCTGGGCCAGACGCCGCCATGGGCTTCGGCCCGGCCTGACGAGCCTGCGTCGCGCGGACCGGGGCGCGGTGCGGAGCCGAAATCACTCGCGGACTGGGAGGGCTACGTTCGCGCGGTGGCAACGCGGTATCGCGGGCGGATCAAGGCTTACGAGATCTGGAACGAGCCGCGCTTCCGGGATCTTTATCCCTGGCGAAATGCGGGGTTCTATTCAGGCAGCGCGCGTGCAATGGTCGATCTTTCACGGGTTGCTTACCGAACGATCAAGTCGGTCGATCCCGACGCCGTGGTTGTCTCGCCGGCGATGGATGGTGAGGACCAGGCAATCAAAAAGTTCGAGCTTTTTGCCCGCGAAGGCGGGGGAGAATGGTGCGATGTCATCGGCTGGCACTTCTATTCGCTGACGAGCACAAGGCCCGAAGACCTGGCGGTTCACTATCGCGACGTGAGGCGAATGCTCGATCGCGTCGGCCTTTCGAACAAGCCCGTCTGGAACACGGAGACGGGCGTCTTGGTCGACCATGGCAAGGCTGTGAAGCCGATGGACAGCCGCGGCATCCTGAGTCGCGTGATGACACCCCAGGAGGCTGCGAACTACCTGGCGCGTTCGATGGTAATCCTCGCGGGCGAGGGGGCCGTGCGCTACTACTGGTTTGCCTGGGATAGTGGTTCGATGGGGGCGCTGAGCTCGCTCCCGCCCAGGGCGCCGAGCGAGGTGGCCTTTGCGTACTCCGGCCTTCGCCGCTGGCTGGTCGGAGCAAGCGTCGAACCGTGCCGGGATTTCCCGGGTGGCATTTTCGCGTGTTCCCTGAGGCGGGCTGGCCGGACGGCTTTCATCGTGTGGAGCGCGTCTGGCGCGCGTGAGTTCAGCATTCCTGACGCCTGGAAGGCAACCAGTCGTGAGGCGCTGTTCGGGGGCAGCGCCAGGCTGGAGGGGCAATCGATCGCGCTCGGAGAGCGCCCGATCCTGCTCAAACAGGAGAATGACGATTGGAAATAGCAGAACAGGGTTTCGCGGGCATCGCGGCCGACACCCGTTACAAGGTGACGATCCTGCAGTACCGCTTGTTTCACTACCGAGTGGATTTGTTCCACCACTTGAAAGCTCTGGCTGCGACGCACGGCGTGGATCTGAACCTCGTCGTCGGCCAGCCGTATGGCAAGGAGCTGCTGAAGAAGGACGAGGGGGAGATCGCCTGGGCACGCAAGGTTCGCAATCGCTACCTCCCGGTCGTGGAAAAGAAGGATCTTTGCTGGCAACCGACACCCCGGGACTTGCGCAATTCCGATCTGGTGATATTCATGCAGGAGAACCGTCTGCTTTCCAACTACCTCTGGATGCTGAAGCGCCGATTCGGAGGGCCGATGGTCGCGTACTGGGGTCATGGACGCGACTTCCAGAGCCGTGCTCCCGGCGGCCTGCGAGAGAAATGGAAGCAGCGCTCGATCCAGTGGGTCGACTGGTGGTTCGCCTACACGAGCATCACTTCCGGCCTGCTTGTCGAGGCGGGGTTTCCGGCGTCCCGGATAACCTGCCTCAACAATGCGATCGACGTGCGCGGCATGCGCGATGATTGGGCCGGGGTCACGGCGGAGCACAAGGCAGGCATTCGACGCGAATGCAAAATCGACGATCGATCGGTAGTGGGATTGTTCTGCGGCTCGTTGTATCCGGACAAGAAGCTGGATCTCCTGCTGGCTGCAGCGGACCTGATTCACGCCGCAATCCCGGATTTCCGGATGGTCGTGATCGGCGATGGTTCGAGCCGGGCCGAGCTGGCGTCGGAGTTGGAGACGCGCCCCTGGGCAACGTGGGTTGGCGTTAAGCGCGGAGCGGAGAAGGCAGCCTATTTCGGTTTTGCCCATATCGTGTTGAACCCTGGCCTGGTCGGGTTGCACATTCTCGATGCCTTTGCGATGGGCCTGCCGATGATCACCACCCGAACCGCACTTCACAGCCCCGAGATTGCGTACCTCGAGCATGGGAGCAATGGACTGATGTGCGGCGATTCGGCGAACGAGTATGCCGATGCGGTGATATCTCTTTTGCGTGACAGGGGAGCGCTGGCAGGCATGTCCGATCGCGCCCGAAAGACTTCGGACAGGTATACGGTTGAAGCGATGGCCTCGAACTTCATGGGCGGGATCGTGGACGCCCTCAATGCGGGCAAGCGCACGTGAAGGTGACCGTGGTCGGGCTGCGCGGGTTTCCCGACGTGCAGGGCGGCGTCGAGACGCATGCCGAGAAACTCTATCCGCGACTCGTGGCTGCCGGGTGCGCCGTGGAAGTCCTGGGGCGGCAGGGCTATCTCGCCCCAGGGTCTCCGCCATATCTCGGCGTGACATTCCGGGTGCTGCCGACGCTGCGGACGGCCGGTCTCGAGGCGGTACTCCATACGTTCCTTTGCGTTCTTGTCTGCGCGGTGCGGCGTCCCGACATCGTGCATTTTCACGCGATAGGGCCTTCCCTTTGGGTTCCGTTGGCTCGGCTGGCCGGGCTGCGCGTCGTGATGACCCACCATGGCCCGGATTACCAGCGTGAAAAATGGGGGGGCTTCGCGAAGTTGGTGCTTCGACTCGGCGAGTGGGCGGGCGCCCGATTCTCACACCGGGTCATCGCGATCAGTGGCGGCATTCGGCGCGCGTTGCAAGAGCGGTTTGGTGTCGAGGCGGAGCTGATCCCCAATGGTGTCGAACTGCCTGAGATTGGGTCCGGCACCGGCGCGCTCACGCAATTCGATCTGCTGCCGGGAAAGTACCTGTTGCATGTCGGGCGGTTCGTGCCCGAGAAGCGCCAACTCGATCTGTTGGGCGCGTTCGAGGCGTTGCAGTCGCGTCCCGGTTTTGAGCATTGGAAACTCGTCCTGGTCGGTGCGGCGGACCATCAAAGCGGATACAGCCGAGAGGTGGTTGAGCGTGCGAAGGGCCAGTCGAATGTCGTGATTGCGGGATTCCAGAAGAATCCCGCTCTGGGCGAGCTTTTTCGTTGGGCCGGCGTGTTCGTTCTGCCGAGTACGCATGAGGGACTTCCGATTGCGCTGCTCGAAGCGCTCAGCTACGGCCTGCCTGTCGTGGCGAGCGATATCGAGGCGAACATGGAGGTGGGCTTGCCGCCGGAGAGCTATGCACGGGTGGGGGACGTTCAAGATCTCGCTGCACGAATCGACCTGGCCGCGCGCACGGAACAAACCGACGAGATGCGCACCGGCCGGCGACAGATGGTTGCCGAGCGATATTGCTGGGACCAGGTTGCGGCACACACTTGCGCGGTGTACCGGGAAGTCATCGAGTCGGGGGCGCACAAGTCGCGCGCAGAATCCGATTCGGTTGCGCGAAACCAACCATCGACGGATGGCCGAATTGAGGTTCGGGAAACGGAATGAGCGGAATCGGCCATGCGGCGCGCGTATCCATGACTGGGCATCGGGTGCCAACACCTTGTTCGTGATTGGGCCGTACGGCAGTTGATGCAGCCTGCCGGGGCAGCGCGTGATGACGCTGGTGGAAGACGGGCACGCGAGCGCCAGGTTCGCGATCGGCGGTAGATGGCGCGAAACGCGCGCTTGCCCGGGCCTGCCGGCGCCGTTAATATAACAACCGTTATAACGTCAGGCGGAGGCTGCAATGCACGCGCTCAAGCTCACCCAGATCGGCAATTCGGTCGGCGTCATCCTGCCGAAGGAGATCCTCGCACGGCTCAAGCTGGAGAAGGGCGACACGGTGTTCGTCACCGATTCCCCGGACGGCTTGCGTATCACGCGGAACGACCCGCAATTCGAAACGCAGATGGACGCCGCGCGCGAGATCATGAAGCGGCGCCGCAACGTGCTGCGTGAACTGGCCAAGTGATGACAGAATGACCTGGGTCTGGCTCGACCGGCAGGTTGTGCTGGCCGTTCATGACGAGCAATTGGCCGAGCATGGCGGCGCAACGGGCATTCGCGACATCGGATTGCTCGAATCGGCACTTGCACGCCCGCTGAACCTCGTTGCGTATGGCGAACCCGATGTGGCGGCGCTCGCCGCGGCCTACGGTGTCGGGATAGCGTCGAATCACCCTTTCGTCGATGGCAACAAGCGGACTGCGTTTGTCGCGGTCGAGCTTTTTCTCGCGCTCAATGGCCATGCGTTGCAGGCGGATGACGTTGCGTGCGTCCTGGCGATGCTGGCCGTTGCCGCCAGCGATCTCGACGAGACCGCCTTCGCGACATGGATTCGCGCCAGCGTCACACGAAGGTAAGCCTCGACCCCCATCATTGCCGCCCAGCCTCGCCCGGTTGCGCACGGCGTAGTGATCCTTTCGACATTCGAGGACAGATGATGAGCAGCATCGACAAGCAGGCACGCATCTTCGTTGCCGGCCATCGCGGCCTGGTTGGTTCGGCGCTGGTGCGCCGCCTCATGCAGGGCGGCTACGAGAACATCGTGACCGCGACGCGGCAGGAGGTGGACCTGCTCGACCCGCATGCGGTCGGGGCTTTCCTGATGCGCGAGCGGCCCGACTACATCTTCGGCGCGGCGGCCAAGGTGGGCGGCATCCACGCGAACAACACCTATCGCGGCGCGTTCATCTACGAGAACCTGATGATCGAGGCGAACCTGGTGCATTGCGCGCACCTCGCCTGCGTGCAGCGCATGCTGGTGCTGGGCTCGTCGTGCATCTATCCGCGCGATTGCCCGCAGCCGATCCGCGAGGATTATCTGCTGACCGGCCCGCTGGAGCAGACCAACGAGCCCTACGCGATTGCCAAGATCGCGGGCATCAAGCTGGCGGATGCTTACAACCACCAGTACGGCCACCGGTATGTGTCGGTGATGCCGACCAACCTATACGGCCCGAACGACAATTACGACCTGGCGAATTCGCATGTGCTGCCGGCGCTGATCCGCAAGGCGCACGAGGCGAAGCAGCGCGGCGATGCGGAACTGGTGGTGTGGGGCACGGGTTCGCCGCGGCGCGAGTTCCTGCATGTGGACGACTTGGCCGATGCCTGCGTGTTCCTGATGGAATCGGGTTACGACGGGCCGCTGCTCAACATCGGCGTCGGCGACGACGTGACGATCGCGGAACTGGCGCGCCTGGTCGTGGCGGCGGTGGGGTTCGAGGGCGAGTTGCGCTTCGATACCTCCAAGCCGGACGGCACACCGCGCAAGCTGCTCGATGTGTCGCGCCTGCATGCGTTGGGCTGGCGGGCGTCGATCCCGCTCGACCGGGGGATCGCGGACACCTATCGCAGCTTCCTCAGCGAGCAGGGGCGACGCTGACGGCGGAAGGCGATAACGGGCCATTGGCCCGGAAGGCGCATGGATGCTGCGCCTCAGCCGTGCCATGCCGGAGAGCACCTATCCATGAGCCTCGTGGCATGATGTGCCTCTAGATTGCCGGTTCATGCGCCTTTCAGGCATGGCAGGCGGGGTGGTTTGGCCCGAATCAGGCCGCAGGACGCCGACCTGAAGTAAACTCGCGCTTCTTCGGCCATCCATCGCGACGCACCGTCGCAATCCAGGCAGGGACATGATCCTCATCACAGGCGGCGCCGGCTTCATCGGCGCGAATTTCGTGCTCGACTGGCTGCGTGTAACCGGCGAGCCGGTGGTCAATCTCGATGCGCTGACTTACGCCGGCAACCTCGAGAACCTCGCTGCGCTCGAGGGCGACGGCCGCCATGCGTTCGTCAAGGGTGACATCTGCGACCGCGCGCTGCTCGATCGCCTGCTCGCCGAACACAAGCCGCGGGCGATCATCCACTTCGCGGCGGAGAGCCATGTCGATCGTTCGATCCACGGGCCGGGGGCGTTCGTGCAGACCAACGTGGTGGGCACCTTCACGCTGCTCGAGGCGGTG
>WBZU01002155.1_pt1 | contig 13897 bp, 9 predicted proteins | sample 5204311 | NCBI WGS metagenome assembly WBZU01 (sample SAMN12344359, study PRJNA552823) | activated sludge metagenome | biome: Activated sludge suspended growth; feature: Nitrification reactor; material: Wastewater; isolation source: activated sludge from nitrification reactor of wastewater treatment...
TGAACGCATCCGCTTCGCTCTCCTCATCCACGATGCGAATATCCAGCGCACGCAGGCGGGTGATCATCTCGTCCATCAACTCGGCGGTCACGTGGCCGTTGGGCAGCGCCATGTTGATGTCGTCAAAGCTCAGGTAGTCCTGCTCTTTGGCCAGCAGGATGAGATCACGCAGTCTCGACTGAACTTCGGGCGCCTGGATGTCGTCATAGATCACCACCGGCTGAGGTGATTGCGCGCTCTTTGGCGGACGACCGCGCCGGCGGCCCGCAGGAGTTCCGGCAGCAGATGCAACCGCAGACGGATCCTTGCGCGGACGACCGCGCCTGCGTTTCAACGGCTGCCCGGCAGCACACTCGCCATTCGATGGCGCGGAGATCTGCTGCGGGCGATGAGGGTCTTTTAGGGTCGGTGATCCAGCCATGGCGTAGTCCGCGAACGCCCAAACCGTGGGGGGGTCTCAGGGCCTTTGACTATCCGGGGACCCCTTTACACGGTCAAGGCATTCTTTGCGCCATGCCATCACCTGATCGTGCAGGTCCGCAATCTTCTCTGGCGTCAAATCCGTGCGGCGCATTTGTGCCTGTGTTTGCACGATCAAATGATTCAATCGCGCGAGATCCAGCGCCTTCACTGCCTCCATAGCAGCAGGCAGCCCGCCCAGTGGCATGGGACGTGCCGCCAGTTGCAGGAATGCCATCTCTTCCTCCGCGGGCAGTGTGCTGAAGAACGCCCCCTGCGCGGCATGATCGCCGGCATCGAAGTTTGCGTGCCACACGCGGCCAAGCATTTCGCAGCCAGGCAGATCATTGAGCAACGGCTCGATGTCCACGCCGCGCAGCCAGCTCAATACATCTGGTTGGGACAGCGCCAGATGGCAAAGCATCAGCGCTGTGCGGTGCTGTGCCGCCAGGAGCTTTTGCGCTTGTTCCGCAGGCTGGGGGCCGGCTTGTTCGATGTGGTTTGGCGACGGTGCCAGTTGCTTCTGACGCTCTGCATCCTGCTGCCGGCGGCGCACAAACATGTTCACCTCTTTGCGCAGAGCGTCCTCCGTGATTCCGAGCTGCGCCGCGTGGCCGCGAATCATGAGATCACGCGCCGCCACGCTCGGATTCATGGCGATGGTCACCGCTGTCTGTTCGATCAACTGCACCTGGCTGCGCAATTCACCCCCCGCGCTTGCCTTCTTGTATGCGATCTGAAAGTCGAGAAAATCCTGCGCCCCTGCGAGCACCTGCTGGAATACCTCCACGCCTTGTTTCCGAATCAGCGAGTCGGGATCCTCGCCCTTGGGCAGCGCGGCGACTTTCACGGTGAGTCCCGCAGGCGACAGGATTTGATAGCTGCGCTCGGCCGCTTTCACGCCCGCGCTATCGCTGTCGTAACATAGAATGATTTCGTCACAGTGACGCTTCAGCATCTTCGCGTGGAATTCCGTGAACGCCGTGCCGAGCGCGGCGCACACGTTTTGAATGCCGGCCTCATAGACCATGATCAGGTCGATCTGGCCTTCGCAAACAATCGCACTGTGCGCCTTCGCGATCGGACTCTTGCTCTTGTCGAAGCCGAACAGCACCTTGCTTTTCGAGAACAGCGCTGTCTCCGGCGAGTTCAGATACTTCGCCGCCTTCGCATCCGGATCGAGCAGGCGCCCGCTGAAGGCGATCACCTCGGCGTTCTCATTGCGAATCGGAAACATCAGCCGGTGGCGGAAGCCCGGGTAGATGCGGCCATCGTCGGCCTTCTTGAAGATGCCGCCCAGCAGCATCAGCTCATCTGAATACGAGTGCTCCGCCGCCCAGCGCCGGATCAGGTTCGGTTGCTCGGGCGCGTAGCCGAGCTGCCAGTGCTTGGCGACATCCGAACTGATGCTGCGCGACTTCAAATAGCGCCGTGCCGGATCGGCGAGTTCATGGCGCAGCAGCAGTTGGTGGAACCACTCGCTGATTTCCGTGTGCAGCTTCTTCAAGGTGGAGCGCAAGCGCGCTTCACGTTCCGCGTTCGCATCCAGCACTTGTTCCTCGATGCGGATGTTGGCCGCGTCGGCGAGCTTGCGCACGGATTCGCCGAAGGTCAGTCCATCGTGCTCCATCAGGAATCGAATGGCCGTGCCGCTCGCCTTGCAGCCGAAGCAGTGATAGGCGTTCCGCGTGGGGCTGACCTTGAACGATCCCGACTTCTCCGTGTGGAACGGGCACAGGCCCCAGTAGTCCGCGCCTTTGCGCTTCAACTGCACGTAGTGACCAATCAGCGCCACGATGTCCGTCGCGGCGAGCACTTGCTGAATGGTTTCCTCCGGGATGCGCTGCATGGCGGGAGTCATGCCCAGTCCCGGCCCTTTGCCAAGCCTCCGACCGGAAAAACGAAACGGGCCGGAGTCGCCTCCGGCCCGCCTGTTGTCGTTGGGTGTTGAGGCGTCCCACGCGCCCTGCCTCCCATGCAGAACGCGTGGTTGTGACGCCACGGAAGCATGAGAACCCGATGCCCTTTTCCTGTTCAAAATATTTTCAAACCACGACGGCTTGGCGCAAAGAAACGGTTGTCCCGCCAGCAGCACGCAGCACCATCCGCACTGCGCAAGCCATGAACCCAAGAATCCTCCTCGCCTGGCTCTTCGTCGCCATCCCGCTCGGATGGGGCGTGTATCGCTCAGTGAACAACTCCTTGCCGCTTTTCGGCGTGCAGCGGCCCGCCGCCGCTCCCGCGGGCAAGTAGCACCGCATGCGGCGTGAACTCTGGTTTCGGCGACGCAGCCTGCCGCTGCCCACCTGGCGCACCTGCGCCGTGCTTGGTCTGCTCGTGCTGGTTCTCGCCAGCACCGTGATCCTGCGCGTGCACGACTGGCTTTGCCTGAACCAGCCCCTGCCCGCCGCGAAGTATCTCATCGTCGAGGGTTGGGCTCCCGATCCTGTGCCGTGGGCCGCCGTGCAGTGGGCCAAAGCGCATGACATCGAGCGCATCTACGTCACCGGCGTGCCGCTGGAGCGGGCGCGGTTTGGCAACACGAAACTGAGCTACGCGGACATCACCGCGGAGACGCTCGTGCGCATGGGGGCGGACCCGGCAAAAGTGATCAAAGCCCCCGCCACCACGGTGGCCACCGAGCGCACCCGCGCCATGGCGCGCGCACTGCGCACTGTGCTCGACACGCAACCGCCCGGCGTCGGCGAGCGCGAGATTCTGCTTTTCAGCCACGGCACGCATGCGCGGCGGTCGCACATGCACTTCCAGCAGGCGCTCGGCAGCGCGTGGCAGGTCGGCGTGATCAGCGTGCCGAACGAGGGCTATCCCGCGAATCGTTGGTGGCGTTATAGCGAGGGGGTCAAAGCCGTGCTGGATGAACTCGTAGGACTGCTCGTGCAAAGCCTCGGTGGCGAATGATCGCCTTTGGGCTTTCACCTTTCCGCTTTCCACTCTACCCTAGCACGGGTCGGCCGGGGATGGCCGCTCGTCGGGTCGCAAGGCTGCGGACGGGAGGAAAGTCCGGACACCACAGGGCAGCATGCCGCGCGCAAGCGTCGGAGGCTGTCGGCGAAAGCCACAGTCATGGACAGTGTCACAGAAAACAAACCACCCTTTGGCAACAAAGGGAACGGGTGAAAAGGCGAGGTAAAAGCTCACCGCTCCAACCGCAAGGAAGGAGGCACGACAAACCCCATGCGGTGCAAGACAGAACAGGACAAAGGGCGGCCCGCCCGCAACTCTCCGCGAGGAGAGGGATACGTCCGGGTAATAGTCGCGTAGATAAATGGCCATCACCCGCGCAGCGATGCGCGGGCACAGAATCCGGCTTACACCGGCCGACCCACGCCTGCCTTTCCACGCCCATGCTCTCGCGCCTTCGATCCAAGATCGCTCCGTGGAGCCGTGCGTTGCTGAACCTGGTCTATCCGCGCACCTGCCGCGTGTGTGATGCACCGCTCGTCGGCCAGGATGACGGCGCACATTGTTTGCGCCAGTGGTTCTGCGAGGCCTGCGAGCGGGCTTTGCCCAAAGTCGAGCCGCCCTACTGCAGGGTCTGCGGTGAGCCCTACGATGGGGCGATCGATCGCGCGTTTCAGTGCACGAATTGCGCCGAGCGCGATCTCGCCATCGACTTCGCCTTCGCCCGCTACCGGGCCTGGGATGCGGTGCGCGAACTCGTCCATCAGTTCAAATACAGCCGCGATATCTCTCTGCGCGCAACGCTCGGCGATCTGCTGCTCGAGGCACTGGACGAGCCGCGCCTCGCTCTCGAAGACCTCACGCAGTGGCGGCTCGTGCCCGTGCCGCTGCATCGCACGCGCGAACGCGAACGGCAGTTCAATCAGAGCTGGGAACTCTGCCTTCACCTTCAGAAGCACGCGGGAATCCCTGCACTCGATGCGATGCGGCGCATCAAGTCCACCGGCAAGCAGGCACGGCTCACGCGCGCACAACGCCTGCAAAACCTGCGGGGTGCCTTCGAGATGAAACCCAAGTATCGCGCCCCGCATCATGCTCTGCGCGGCGCGAAGGTGCTGCTCATCGACGATGTCTTTACCACGGGCGCCACCACCGATGCCTGTGCCCGCGTGCTGCGCCGGCAGGCCGGCGTGGAGAAGGTGGTTGTGCTCGCCGTGGCACGTGGTTAGCATGACACCGCTATGGGTTTCTTCAAAAAACGCACCGTCGATGATCTCGGCGAAAAGAAGCGCGACATGCCTGAGGGTCTTTGGACCAAGTGCCCGTCGTGCAACGAAAGTCTCTACGAGGCCGCGCTGGCCAAAAATCTCCGTGTTTGCACCAACTGCGGCCACCACTTCACGCAGAGCGCACCGGAGCGCATCGAGAGCATCTGTGACGAAGGCAGCTTCCAGGAAATGGATGCGAAGCTCGACAGCGTGAACGCCCTCGGTTTCAAAGGCTACCTCGACAAAGTAAAAGCCTACCAGGAAAAGACCGGCCTGGGCGAAGCAGTCGTCACCGGTCGTGCTACGATCGAAGGCCAGCCCGTGCTGCTCGCCATCATGGACTTCCGCTTCCTCGGTGCCAGCATGGGCAGTGTCGTCGGCGAAAAGATCACGCGCGCCATCGAGGCCGCCACGAAGGAGAAAAAGCCCGTCATCGTCTTCAGTGCCAGCGGCGGCGCACGCATGCACGAAGGCATCCTCAGCCTCATGCAGATGGCCAAGACCAGCGGTGCGCTCGCGCGCCACTCGCAGGCGGGCCTCGGCTACATCAGCGTGCTCACGCATCCCACCACCGGCGGCGTCACCGCCAGCTATGCCACGCTGGGCGACGTGATTTTGGCGGAGCCCAAGTGCATGATCGGCTTTGCCGGACCACGCGTGGTGAAGGAAACCACGCACGCCGATCTGCCGCCGGGATTCCAAACAGCCGAGTTCATGATGGAACACGGCCTCGTGGACGTGATCGTGCAGCGCAAAGACATGCGAGGCACACTCGGCAAGATCGTGGGCTACATGAATGCGCGCAGAGCGGCGTAGGATGTGAATCGGCGCATGGCCGATTGCATACATTTCTTGTCCGACACATTCCGCATCTGCTCGCGTTCTGGCTCTTCAGCCATGAAAGCTATCACCGCGCTCGTCTTCGCTGCCACTCTGTCCCACGCAGCCACGCAGATCACCTGGGAACGAAAACAGCTCCACGGCGACTTCTACTCCGAGGGCGCAGCGATTGGCGACATCAACGGCGACGGCAAACCCGACGTGGTGGCAGGCCCCTTCTGGTGGGAAGGCCCGGCCTTCGAAAAGAAGCACGCGTTCTACGAGCCGAAGATCTTCAGCATCAATGGCTACTCGGACAACTTCTTCGCCTACGTCTATGATTTCAACGGCGACAAAAAGAACGACATCCTCGTCCTCGGCTTCCCCGGCAAAGAAGCGCGCTTGTATTTGAATCCCGGCACGCACGACGAGAAACCGTGGCCGATGAGCATCGTCGCCGACGTGGTGGACAACGAGTCGCCCGTCTTCACCGACATCACGGGCGATGGCAAACCCGAGATCGTATGCAGCACCGGCGGCAGGCTGGGTTACTTCGAGCCGAACTGGGACAAGCCGACGGAGAAGTGGCCCTTCGTCGCCGTGAGCGAGGATTTGAAGATGGGCAAATTCACCCACGGCCTCGGCGTCGGTGACGTGGATGGCGATGGCAAACTCGACATGCTCGAAGCCCGCCATTGGTGGAAGCACGCGGACACTGGCCTGTGGGAGCAGCACTCGTTCGCCGCGGGCATCGGCGGAGGCGCGCAGATGTTTGCGTATGACTTCGATGGCAACGGCACCAACGACGTCTTCACCAGCCTCGCAGCGCATCGGTATGGCGTGGCGGTGTATTTGCAGAACAAGCCCGCGCCCAATCAGCCGACATGGAAACAAGTCATGCTCGCCAGCGAGAACCCGGCGGACAACGATTACGGCATCGTCTTCTCCCAGCCACACGCCGCCGCGCTCGCCGACATCAATGGCGATGGCGTCAAAGACATCGTCGTGGGCAAGCGCTACTGGGCGCACAACGGTCACGACCCCGACGAGCACGGCGCGCGCGTCGTCTATTGGTATGAAACCAAACGCGATGGCAAAGGCGGCGTTGATTTCATCCCGCACCTCGTCGATGCGAACAGCGGCGTCGGTGTGGATGTCACCGTCGGTGACGTGAATGGCGATGGCTTGCCCGACATCGTCTCCGCCAACAAAGGCGGTGTGTTTGTTCTCACCCAGAAACGCAGTGACACGACGGCGGATGTGAAGCCCGTGAAGATGTATGGCCCCGGCTTGAAGCCGCAGACCGACTACGCGCACGGGCAGTCGCCGCAGGACGCGCTCAAGAACTTGCAACTGCCCACCGGCTTCAAAGCCGACCTCATCGCTGCTGAGCCCGACATCGTGCAACCCATCGCGTTTTGCTTTGATGAGCGTGGGCGCATTTGGGTGCTCGAAGGTCTGAGCTATCCGCAGCCGCGCAAAGAAGGCGAGGGCAAGGACCGCATCGTGATCCTGGAAGACAGCAACGGTGACGGCACCTATGAGACGAAGAAGGTCTTCTGCGAAGGCATCAATCTCGGCAGCGGCATCGAGGTCGGCTTCGGCGGCGTGTGGGTGGGAGCGGCACCGTATTTGATGTTTATCCCGCGCGATGGCGATGGGCCACTTCCAAGGCTCGAAGGGACAGAAAGGACGAAAGGGACGGCTGGCGCGAAGGCCTCTCCGTTGTTGGCGTCCTTTTCGTCTTTCACTCAAGTTCCCGGCGTCACCTTTACCGCCTATGCATTGTTAGACGGCTTCGGCTCCCAGGACACCCACGAAACGTTGAACTCCTTCATCTGGGGCCCGGATGGCTGGCTCTACGGCTGCCACGGCGTGTTTACGCACTCGAAGATCGGCAAGCCCGGCACCCCCGACGACCAGCGCATTCCCATCAATGCCGGCGTGTGGCGTTATCATCCCGTGCGGCATGTGTTTGAAGTCTTCGCCGAGGGCACCAGCAATCCCTGGGGCCTCGACTACGATCAGAATGGTGAGTGGTTCGTCACCGCCTGCGTCATCCCGCACCTCTACCACGTCGTGCCCGGTGGCCGGTATCAACGGCAGGCCGGCCAGCCCTTCAACCCCTACACCTACGACGACATCAAGACCATCGCCGATCACGCGCACTACTCTGGGAATCTGAGGCCGGACGTGACCTTCGACAAGACCACCGGCTCCGGCGTGATGAACAACGACACCAACGCCGTCGGCGGCGGCCACGCGCACTGCGGACTGGCCATCTACCAGAGCAGCCAGTTTCCCGCCGACTACCGGAACAAGCTCATCTTCGGCAATCTGCACGGCCATCGCCTGGTGATGGACTACCTCGACCCGCACGGCAGCACCTACATCGGCAAGCACGGCAGCGACTTCATGCGCAGCAACGACATGAACTTCATCCCCGTCACGCAGAAGGTCGGCCCCGACGGCTCGCTGTATGTCAGCGACTGGAGCGACAAGCAGGTGTGCCATCGCGGCAGCGGAGCCGTGGAGTTGTGGGATCGCAGCAACGGGCGGATTTATCGGATAAAGTATATTGGAGATGGACCCAATATTGGAGAAGAGGCCAAAGCGTTTCTCGCCAAGTTACCGATGCCTAAGCTTGATCTCGCGAAGGAAAGTGACGAGGCCCTAGCAACGACTGCTGTTCAGACGGAGAACGAGTGGTTCTCACGCATGGCGCGGAGAGTGTTGATGGAGAGAGTTGCAAATGAATCAGCCTCACCCGCCAGCGGCGACAAACCCAACCGCTTCTCCGGCATTTTGGCGAAGCTTAATTACACTTCGAAGGTTCCAGCCAATTCGTCTGCTGCCATTCGTCTTCTTTGGTTGGATGCCGCCCTCAATCCAAATCAGTGGCTCCCAGCGAAGGCCGATGACACATCAACCGACCAAGTCATTGCGCAAAGGGTCCGACTGGCGACTTCGCGCTACGATTTTGCCGATACGGACATGAAGGTCCTGCAACGGCTCGCGGACAAACAACCTTCGCCGGTGATCCGCCGCGAAATCGCCTCTGCGCTCCAACGCATCCCCAACGACCAACGCACCCCCATCGCCCGCGCCCTGCTCGCCCACGGCGAGGACAAAGACGACCCCTACATCCCGCTGCTGATCTGGTATGGCATCGAGCCGCTCGTCGGGGCGGACCCGAAGGCGGGGCTGGAGCTGGCGAAGGTGTCGAAGCTGCCGAAGGTCACCGACTTCATCTACCGCCGCCTCGCCACCGAGCCGGAGGGCCGGAATGCCCTGCTCCGGGTGCTGGCGGGCTTGGAAACCGACAAAAACACCGCCCCCGCCGCTTCCGGGGGGACCGCTCCGGCAAATGGGGGCTCCGCTGCGCCGCGCGGGGGCACCGCTCCGCGAAAAGGGGGCGTCGATGCGCCGTCCGGGGGGACCGCTCCCGCCAATGGGGGCTCCGCTGGACCAAATGGGGGCGTCGGTGCGTCGTCCGGGGGGACCGCTGCGCGGAATGGGGGTGCCCCCATTCCGTCCGGGGGCGTCGCTGGCGCGCGCGGGGGCAGCGGTCCAGCGTCCGGGGCCAGCGCTCCGGCAGAAGGGGGCCGGCCTGGAAGCGCCGATTTGGCACCCTCGACCGGTTTTAGCCCCGCCGAGCGCCAGCAGCTTCTCACCGCCATCGTCACCGCCGCGCGCAGCGCTGGGAGGCAGGCGGCTCCGGCGGACTGGGCCACCATTGCCGCCCGCCTGCGCGAGGGTGCTTCGCCCGCCGTCAACGATCTCGTGGACGAACTCGCCGCCCTGTATGGCGATGCCGGGGTGCTGGCCCGGTTGCGCGGCCTGCTCACTGCGGACAAGGCCGCGGGTCGCGGTCGCGCTTTGCCCATCCTGATGGAGGTGCGCGACCCGGACACCGCTCCGCTGCTGATCGACCTGCTGGCCGGGCACCCGGATGCCGCCACCCAGCGCGCGATCGTGCAGGCGCTGGCCGTGCTGCCGCACCCGCGGACGCCGGAGGTGCTGGTGGAAAACTTTGCCGGCTTCGATGCGGGCACGAAGCAGGACGCCGTGAACACCCTGGCCACCACCGCCACCGGTGCGAAGGCGCTGCTCACCGCCGTGAAGGCGAAGACGATTCCGGGCACGATGCTTTCGCCCTTCCTCGCGCGACAGCTCGCCGCGCTGAACAACGCGGACGTGGCCGCTTTGCTCAAAGAGACCTTCGGCGATCTCAACGCGCCAAAGGCGAACCTGGACGAGCAGAAGAAGAAATTCCGCGCGCTGCTGACGAAGGGCGATCTGGCGGGGGCGGACAAGGCGAAGGGACACGTGCTGTTCACGGCGATCTGCGGCCAGTGCCACTCGATGTTTGGCGAAGGCCAGAAGGTCGGCCCTGACCTCACTGGCTCGAATCGCGGCAACCTCGACTACTTGCTCGACAACGTGCTCGATCCCAACGCGGTGATCGGCAAGGACTACCAGCTCAACATTTTTGAACTGAAGGATGGTCGCGTGGCCAGCGGTGTGGTGAAGGAAGACACGCCCGCCTCGGTGCGCATCGCGATGCCCGGCGGTCTGGAGCAGACGATCACGACGAGCGAGATCAAGAAGCGCACCGTGTCGAAGGTGAGCACGATGCCGGAGGGCTTGTTCGATGCGCTGCCGGTGGAGCAACTGCGACAATTGGTGGCCTATTTGCAAACGAACGCCTCGCCCGACAAAGGCAAGGGCGGTCCCGCGATGAAAGTCGATGGCGCGATCGAAGGCGAGACGCTGAAGGTATTGTCCAAGACCGGCGGCAATCCGCACGTGCAAGGCATGGCCGGCTTCGGCGGACGCTGGAGCAATGGCGCGCAGCTCTGGTGGACGGGCGCGAAGCCGAATGATGTGCTCACGCTCGCGCTGCCCGTGGAGAAGGCGGGCAAGTTCGCCGTGAAGACGGTGCTCACCAAAGCTCGCGACTATGGCATCTGCGACATCGCGCTGGATGGCAAGCTGGTGCTCGCGGGCTTCGATGGCTACAACTCGCCCAGCGTGGTCCTCAGCGACGAACTCGATCTCGGCACGCACGACCTCGCCGCTGGCGAGCACAAGCTGACCTTCACCATCAAAGGCACGAACCCGCAGGCCGTGAAGAGCTACATGGTGGGCGTCGATTACGTGAAGCTGGAGGCGAAGTGATGCGCGATTTCCGCAGCACGCGCGCCATGTGGCTGAAAGGCTGGCTCTTTCTGCTCATCGGCCTCCTTTCTGCGGCGATGCTCTTGATCGAGGCTTGGTCGTGGCGACGGGCTGCATTGCTGGCCCTGTGCGTGTGGGGCTTCTGCCGGGCCTACTACTTCGCCTTCTACGTGATCGAGCGCTGGGTGGATCCGCAGTTCAAGTTCAGCGGCCTGCTGCACTTCCTCGCCTGGCTGTGGAGACGGCGCTGAGGTGGCGGCAAATTTGACGGGCACGGAATCAAAGCGTGCAACCGTTCGCGCGTTCTGATAAAAAACTCTCCGTGCCATGAATACCTCTGATGTGCTTTTGATCATCCGCTCACGGCTTAACCGAGACGCCCGGCTGCAATCTCTCGCCTGGGGTCTCGCGATCGGCGGCGGGCTGCTGCTTGCGGCGTCCCTGGCATGCGTGCTTCAGGGCTACCCGGTGTTGTGGTGGTGCTATGCGCTCGGAGCTGCTGCGTGCGGGCTCACCTTCGGCATCTGCTACCTGCGCAAGCGCCGCACGCTCGAAGACGCGGCCCGGTTCGCCGATTCGCACTTCGATCTCAAAGACACGCTGACTTCAGATTTGCATTTCCAGACCGAGCATCGCTCCGGCGAGTTCTTCGATTTGGTGCGCAAGCAAGCGTCCGCCACCGCGGATCGAATCAGTGGACAAAGCATTGCCTTGCCCCTGCCAGGCCGCCTGCTGGCGCTGGGCTGTGTGCTGGTGCTCGCCGGATTCAGCCTCAGCTTCCGCAGTCCATCGCCAGAAGTGATCAAGCGCTGGCAGCAGGAAGCGGAGACGCAGAAGAAGACCGCGGAGGTGAACGAAGAGATCAAGAAGCAGTTGGACGAACTCATGAAGGGCGCGCACGACGGCGATGATCCCGCGCTCGCCGATTTAAAGAAGCTGGCCGCCGAACTTCGCCAGACGAAGGACATGAAGGAGGCGATGCGGCAGTATGCCGAACTGGAGCGCCGCATCGCCGACCAGATGCAGCGCATGAACCGCCGCGAGCAAGAGGAGCTGCTGCGCCAGGCAGGCGAGGCGCTGCAGCAGGACCCGGCGAACCGCCAGCTCGGCCAGCAGCTCGCGAACAAGCAGTTTGCCGAGGCCGCGCAGCAGCTCGCCGCCATGCAGCCGAAGATCGACGCTGCGAATCCCGATCAAAGCCGGCAGGCGATGGAAAAACTTCGCAGCGCCGCCCAGCGCATGGGCCAGGTGGCGAAGGATGCCATGCAGCGCCGCCAGCAAAGCAGCGGCGAAAGCGGCCAGCAGAGCCAGAGCGAGCTGGCGCAAAACATGGCCGCGCTCGATGACGCCACGCGCAAGCTGGATGAATCGCTAAGGCAGGCGCAGCAACTGCAAAAGCAAAACGCCAGCGATCAGCAGCGGCAGCAGAACCAGCAGCAGCAAAAGCAGGCGCAGAGCCAGTGCCAGCAGTGCATGAGCCAGATGCAAAAGCAGCTCAGCCAGTGCCAGCAATGCCGGAACATGGCGCAGAAACTCAGCAAGCTCAGCCAGTGCATGAGCCAGTGCCAGAGCTACATGAACGGCCAGTGCCAGTCCTGCCAGGCGAACAAGCCCGGCGGGAAAAAGGCAGGCACCGGCACGGTCGAATCACGTCGCGATGGCAGCGATCCGCTGCCCTTCACCAACGACACGCTCGAAATCCAGGGGCAGAAAGGCCAGGGCCCGAGCGAGAAGACCATCGAAGCGGCCGACAGTGGCGACCGCACCGGATCGCGTCGTGCCGGCGCGCGCGAACGCAGCTATCAAAAGCAGGCGGAGTCTTTCGTGAACCGCGAAGACGTGCCCGCCGAGGTGCGCGAAGGCGTGAAGAACTACTTCCGCACCATCCAGGACAAGCCCGAGGAAAAACCGAAGGAGGAGCCGGTAAAGAAGGACGCGCCGCAGGTGAAGGAGGCGGTGAAGCCGAAGAAGCCTGCGGCGGCCTAGCTGCTGGTCATTGTAAGTTGAAGATTGTAAATCGTAAGTTTGACCTCTCATGCCTGGTGATGACTTTCAATCGAGCCTCGAACGTGCGGAGGAAATGGAAGACAGGCTCGTGGATTTCGCGGTCCGAATAGGCATCCTGGCAGAAGAGCTGCCATCAACGAGGTTTGGCAAACACATCTGCGGCCAGATCATTCGCAGCGGCAGTTCGCCTGCGCCGAACTATGGTGAAACGGCTGCCGCCGTGAGCCGGGACGACTTCATTCACAAGCTCGCCGTCGTCTTCAAAGAGCTGCGCGAAACACGAGTGTGGCTCAAGATCGTTCGCCGAGGCAAGATGCTGCCGCCCGCACGGCTCGGGCGGCATCTACGACGAGTGCCAGCAGTTCTGCAATTTTGCCGGCAAGTCCCTGAAGACCGCGCGAGCCAACAAGAACAAGCCGCCTCAAACACCACCACCGCAAAAGTAATCCGTCTCCACGCCCAACGGATCGCAAGCACACCAAAAAATTACAACTTACAATCTGCAACTTACAACTCCCCAGATCCCAACGCATGACTCCCGAACAATCCGCCGAACACTTCAAACAAACCTTCGACGCTCTCCGCACTGAAATCGCGAAGTGCATCGTCGGCCAAAAAGACATCATCGACAACGTCCTCACCGCCATCATCTGCGGCGGACACGTGTTGCTCGAAGGCGTGCCGGGTCTTGGCAAGACGACGCTGGTCCACACGCTCGCCAGCGCGTTGCATCTGAAGTATCAGCGCATCCAGTTCACCCCGGACTTGCTGCCCGCCGACATCGTCGGCACGCAGGTGCTCACGGATCGTGGTGGCAGTCGCGTGCTGGAGTTCCAGCAGGGTCCGGTGTTTTGCAACGTGTTGCTCGCTGACGAAATCAATCGCGCCACGCCGAAGACGCAGTCCGCGTTGCTCGAGACCATGCAGGAAAAAACCGTGACCGTCGCGGGCAAGACGCACCCGTTGGACATGCCTTTCTTCGTGCTCGCCACGCAGAACCCCATCGAGCACGACGGCACGTATCCGTTGCCTGAGGCGCAGCTTGACCGGTTCTTCTTCAAGCTCTTCGTCGAGGTCCCCGGTCACGACGAATGGATGGGCATCCTCGATCGCACCACCGGCAGCAAGCGCCCCGAGATCAACGCCGTCGCCACCGGTGACGACATCTTGCAAATGGGAGCCGTGGCACGCGACGTGCCCATCGACAAAGAGATCCAGGCCTGGCTTGTGCGTCTCGTCCG
>WBZU01001829.1_pt2 | contig 13895 bp, 15 predicted proteins | sample 5204311 | NCBI WGS metagenome assembly WBZU01 (sample SAMN12344359, study PRJNA552823) | activated sludge metagenome | biome: Activated sludge suspended growth; feature: Nitrification reactor; material: Wastewater; isolation source: activated sludge from nitrification reactor of wastewater...
ACGAGGCCCTGATCGACGGCCTTGACCAGCCCGGCATAGGCCGCCGCCCCGGCCGGTTCGGCAAACACGCCGGAGCCGCGAGCCAGGGCCGGGATAGCGGCCAGTATTTCCTCGTCGGTGACGGTGATATAGGCCCCGCCCGTTTCCTTCACAGCGGCCATGGCCTTCATCCGGTCGCGCGGCAGCCCGGCGCTGATGCTGTCGGCCACGGTGTGGTCGTCGATGGGCGCTTTGGTCAGTACGTCCTCGCCGTTCTCCCAGGCTTCGGCCAGGTAGTTGCTGCCCGCGGCCTGCACGCCCATCAGCCTGGGCATGTGGTCGATCCAGCCGAGGGCCATCAAGTCTTTCAACCCCTTGTGCAACCCGCCGATGATGCAGCCGTCGCCGACGCTGACGAAGATGCGGTCGGGGGCCTGCCAGCTCATCTGCTCGCAGATCTCCAGCGTGGCCGTCTTCTTGCCCTCGCTCATGTAAGGGTTGAAGCCGGTGTTGCGGTTGTACCAACCATAGGCGTCGGCCGCCTGGAGGCACAGCTCGAAGGCGTCATCGTACTTGCCCCGCACCAGCATGACCGTCGCGCCATAAGCCAGCAGTTGGGCGACTTTGGCCGCGGGCGCTTTCTCCGGCACGAAGATGACGTTGGGCTGGCCCACGCTGGCGCAGATGCCGCTGAGGGCGGCGGCGGCGTTGCCCGTGCTGGCCGTGGTGATGATCTTGGCCCCGCGCTCCTGGGCCTTGACCACGGCGATGACGCTGGCCCGATCCTTGAAGGAGGCGGTCGGGTTGCGGCCGTCGTCCTTCACCCACAGGTGGTTCAGTCCGAGGTCGGCCGCCAGCCGGGGCGTGGCGTAGATGGGCGTCCAGCCGATTTGCAACGGCGGCACGGGCGCATCCGGCTCCACGGGCAAGAGCGGCTTGTAGCGCCAGACGGAGTAGTCGCGGTTGTCGCGCAAGCTCTCGCGGCTGATGTGGCGCTTGATGACGTCATAATCATAGACGACGTCGACGATGCCGTCCGGCCCATATTCCGGGTCGACGTAATCGATCTCGTCCGGCCGGAAGGTTCGGCCGCTGATGAGGCTTCTTAGATGGAGTACGTGGTTCATAGCCGTTTTTAGTAAATTAGTGGGGCAGTGGATCAGTATTCAGTGAGCCAGCATTCAGTGGGTCGGTTCGCTAAACTGACCCTACTGTATGAAATGCGTTCCCGTCTTCCCCGCCAGGGCCTGCGGGATGCTGGCCGGATCGGTGACGATGGCGTGTTGGCCGCCGGCTTCCAGGAAGTTGATGACCGCCTGAATCTTGGGGGCCATGCTGCCCTTGGCGAAGTGGCTGCCTTCGGCCAGATAGGCTTTGGCTTCGGCCAGTGTCACTTTATCGAGCCACTTTTGGTCGGGTTTGCCGAAGTTGAGGGCCACCTTCTCGACGGCCGTGCTGATGATGAACGTGTCCGCGCCCAGGTTGGTAGCCAGCAGGGACGAGGCGAAGTCCTTGTCGATGACCGCGGCGACGCCGCGCAGATGGCCCTTCTCGTCGGCCACGACGGGGATGCCGCCGCCGCCGACGGTGACGACGATGACCCCGGCGTCGATCAGCGCCTTGATCGCCGGTTCTTCGACGATGCGCATCGGCAGGGGCGAGGCCACGACTCGTCGCCAGCCGCGGCCGGCGTCCTCGGTGCAGTCCCAGCCGTCAACCTCGATGCGCCGTTGGGCGTCCTCTTCGCCCATGAACGAACCGATGGGCTTGCTGGGGTTCTCGAAAGCCGGATCGGCGGCGCTAACTTCAACCTGAGTGACGACTGTGGCGACGGGGCGGTCGATGCCCATGTCGAGAAAGTGATTTTGCAGGCTTTGTTGCAGGGCGTAGCCGATGGCCCCCTGCGAGTCCGCGCCGCACACGTCGAGCGGCACTTCGTGTAGTTCGTGGGCCGCCAGTTCGGAGCGGCGCAGGATAAAGCCGACCTGGGGGCCGTTGCCGTGGGCGATGGCGACGTTCCAGCCATCCTTGATCATCTTGGCGATGTGGCCGGCCGTTTCGTAGGCCGCATCATACTGGTCTTCGACAGATTGGTGGGCCTTGTCTTTTATCAATGAGTTGCCGCCGATGGCGATGACGGCCAGTTTGTGGGTCATGGGTTCAATTCTCCTATTGTGGGGATGGGACAGACCGCCGACGGCCGACCGCTGACCGCCGTAAGAGTGAACGCCAAGGCGCAAAGTCGCAAAGAATTCTCCTTTTAGCATCCTTTGCGCCTTCGCGTCTTGGCGTTTTTCTTGCGGCGGTCAGCAGTCGGTCATCGGCGGTCATTTTTACGAACGCATCGTCAGGGCCATGACGGCCTTCTGCGCGTGCAGGCGGTTCTCGGCCTGGTCGAAGACGACCGAGTTGGGGCCGTCCATCACTTCGCTGGTGACCTCGACGTCGCGGTCGGCCGGCAGCGGATGCATGTAGACGGCGTCGTCCTTCGCCAGGGACATCAGTTTGGCGTCGGTGATCCAGTGCTTGTACTGGTCCTGGATGCGCTTGCCCTCGGTCTGGTCGTCGGTGACGAGCAGTGGGCCCCAGGACTTGGCGTAGACCACGTCGGCATCCTGGACGGCCGCGGTCATGCCGTCGGCGTCGCTGATGACCTCGAAGCCGGACTTGTACTTGCGGGCCTGCTCCTGAGCCTGTTCCATGATGTCGGGCATCAGCTTAAACTCCGGCGGGTGGGCCAGAACGACGTCGACCCCAAAGCGCGGCAGTTGCAGGATGAGCGACTGGGGCACGGAGATCGGTTTCAGGTAGGACGAGGCATAGGCCCAGGAAACGACGACTTTGCGGCGACGCAGGTCGCGGCCCTTCTTCTCCATGATGGTCATCAGGTCGGCCAGGCACTGGAAGGGATGATAGATCTCGCACTGCATGTTGAGCACGGGCACGCGCGAGGCCTGGGCCACCAGATTGAGGTAGCGGTTGCCCGTGCCCCAGGTGACGTGGCGGATGGCGATGCCGTCGAAGTAGCGGCCGAAAATCTCGCCCATCTCGGTCTCGGTGTCGCCGTGGGCGATCTGGGTGGTCTTGCTCTCGATGAAGGCCGCGTGGCCGCCGAGTTGGGCCATGCCCGCCTCGAAGGAGCCGCGGGTGCGCGTGCTGCTGAAGAAGAAGAGCATCGCCAGCACCTTGTCGCGCAGATAGGCGTGGGATTCGCCCAGGGCGCGCTTGCGCTTCAGGTCCCAGGCCACGTCAAGGACGGTCTCCACTTCTTCCTTCGAGAAGTCGAGGTCGCCGATCAGGTCACGATTACGAAGGTCAGTCTGCATGATATTTCTCCCAAGAGATATCATCCGCAGATTTCGCAGATTACGCAGATTTTTCTCTTAAATCTGCGAAATCTGCGTAATCTGCGGATTCTTCTCTCTTACTCCATTTTGCCCAGGACGACGGCCAGCAGGGCCATGCGCATGACGACGCCGTTGAAGGCTTCTTGCCAGTAGCGCGACCAGCGGGTGATGTCGACGTCGGCCGGGATTTCGTCCATGCGCGGCAGCGAGTGCAGCAGGATGGCGTCGGACTTGGCCTTGGTCGAGAGCAGTTCGCGGGTGATCTTGTAGTTCGCGGGCGTGCCGCCGACGTCGCCGGAGCGCTCGTCGCGGCTCTTGGTGTAGTCGGGCTGCACGACCGGCTCAACGAGGATGACGTCGGCGTCGGCGATGGCCTGCTCCACGTGCTCGGCCTCGCGGAAATTCAGGTTGTAGTTTTGCAGGTCGCCCTTCATTTCATCCGTCAGAGACATGTCGGGCGGGGAGACGAAGGTGATGGGGCAGTCGAACTGGCTCAGGCCATAGGCCAGCGAGTGCATCGTGCGCATACGCATGTCGCCCACGGCCAGCCACTTCAGGCCGTCGATGCGACCCTTCTCGCGCAGCACGGTGTAGAAGTCGGTCAGGATTTGCGTCGGGTGCTCGCCCCAGCCGTCGCCGCCGTTGATGATCGGCACGCTGGCCCACTTGGCGGCCTCCTGCGGCGCGCCCTGCTGGAAGTGGCGCATGACGATGACGTCGCCGTAGAACTCCAACATCTTGACCGTGTCCTTGATCGACTCCTGATAGAAGTCGCCGGCGCGGGTCATCTTGGCGTCGGAAAAGCCGGTCACTTTGCCGCCCAGACGCAGCATGGCCGATTCGTGGGCCAGGCGAGTGCGGGTCGAGGGTTGATAGAAGGCTGTCACCAGAATTTTGTTCTTCAAAAGGTCCGACATCTGGCGTTCACGAGCGATCGGCTCCAGTCGTTCCGCGATCTCGAAGACGCGGAAAAATTCCTGGCGCTCGAAGTCCTTGAGGGACAGAATGTCACGTCCGGCAAAACTACGCATTTTTCTTTCTCCTATAGATGATGAATCCACAGATCCCACCGATTACACAGATTTCGAGCAGTGTGTTCCGCGGATTCTGAGGATTGTTTCAAAAAATTTGTAATGCGATTTCTTCAGCTTTCGAAGCGACCGGTTGGTGAAGATTAACCAATCTGTGAAATCTGTGAAATCTGTGGATTCTCTTCTTACACTCTGCGACGTAATAGCCGCAAGCGCAGAAGGTCGTCACGAAAGTAGGAATGGGCCTTGACGATCGGCTCGTTATTGTCGTTGTAGCCGATTTCGTCGAAGGACACCAGCGCCGTCCCCGGCTCCAGCTTCAGCAGGCCGGCGATTTCCTCGTCGGCCACCAGCGGCACGATGTCGGTCACGTAATAGGCCAGGCGCTGGCGAGTAAACTGCTCCAGGAATTCATAGAGCGGCCGGGACAGGTCGTCGTCACTGTACAGCTCCGTCAACAGGCGGTCGGGGATCGAGTTACGGGTCAGGATGACCGGCACGTCGTTTTCCAGAAACAGCTTGGCGACCAGCAACAGCGGTTCGTCGGGGGCCAGTTGCAGGTCGGACGCGGTGCACTTGTCGAAGGGCGAGGCATCGGCCGGCACGTGGTCGGCGCTGATCAGGCGCGCCGAGGGCGTGAAGCCATGATCGGCCAGCATCCGCTCGTAGCCCCAAATCTCTTCCAGACGTGACCGAATTTGCAGGACGGGGTTGTTGACGAATGTGCCCGCGCCCTGGCGGCGGCTGATGGCGCCTTCCATCTCCAACCGGCTGAGCGCGTCGCGCACCGTCGTCCGGCTGACGCCCAGCGCTTCGGCCAGTTCTATCTCCGGGGGGACGCGGCCGTCGGCGAAATCGCCCCGGACGATCATCTCCCGGATATGGGTCTTAACCTGGTCAGTTAGGGATGGGGCGCGCTTGAGCATGAATGAAGTGACAACTTGTATAATAGTATGGTTGTATGATGAATGATAGTGATTTGCCGCCCGCTGTCAAGCGAATTTTGTCATAAGAATGTCATAAACTTGACAGATATTTCGTCTATCAGGTAAGAATCATGCTCAAAAGACAGGGGATCGTGAAAACTTCCGTCTTGCCGCGCGGATCGGGCTATGGTAGCATTGGGCAATCACTTTGGGGCGTCGCCAAGTGGTTTAAGGCACCGGACTTTGAATCCGGCACTCGTAGGTTCGAATCCTACCGCCCCAGCCTACAAGTAGAAATGTTTCTCATAAGGGATGAGGGAGTGTAGAATATCTGCGCTCCCTTTTTTGCATGATGGAGGTGATCCGACTATGACGATGGAAACAGCAGCCAAACGCGCGGCCTTCCGCAAGCTCCACGAATCCGGCCACTTCATCTTGCCCAACCCCTGGGACATCGGCAGCGCGCGCCGGTTGGAAAGGTTGGGTTTCAAGGCACTGGCCTCGACCAGCGCCGGCTTTGCCTGGACACTCGGCCGGGAAGACGGCGAGGCGACGCTGGAAGAGGTGCTGGATCATTTGCGCATACTTTGCGAGGCCACGGATTTGCCGATCAACGCCGATTTCGAAGGTGGGTATGCCGACCGGCCGGAGGACGTGGCGATCAACGTGACGCGGGCCGTGGATACCGGCGTGGCGGGCTTGTCCATCGAGGATCGCACCGGCAACACGCTTTATCCCCTCTCGCTGGCCGTCGAGCGCATCCAGGCGGCGCGGGCGGCCATCGACGCCACCGGGCAGGACGTGTTGCTCGTCGGCCGCACCGAGGGCTACCTGATCGAGCAGACGGATATCGACGCGGCGATTGAGCGCCTCGTGGCTTATTCGGCCGCCGGGGCCGACGTGCTCTACGCGCCGTGGGTCATCGACCTGGCCGAGAACCGGGCCATCGTCGAGGCGGTGTCGCCCAAGCCGGTGAACGTGCTGTTGCGCACGCCGAGCATGAACGTCGCCGACCTGGCGGCGATTGGTGTGCGCCGCATGAGCACCGGCGGCTGGTTGGGCCGCTACGCCTGGGACGCCTTCGAGCGCGCCGCCGTCTCGATTCGCGACGCCGGCCACATGCCGGAATGAATCATGGATAAGCAACAGCTCCTGACCAAGATCGACAAAGCCTGGTCGGCGCTACAGGCGTCCATCGACGGCCTGACGGACGGGCAAATGACGCAACCCGGCGTCACCGGCGACTGGTCGGTGAAGGACATCCTGGGTCACGTGACGACTTGGGAGGAGGAAGCGCTCAAGCACTTGCCCCACATTCTGGAGGGCAAGCGGCCGCCGCGCTATTCGGTCCAGTACGGCGGCATCGACGCCTTCAACGCCCTGAAAACGATGGAGAATCGCGCGCGCTCCCTGGGCGACGTGCGGACGCGCATGGACGAGACCCATGTCCGCCTCGTCGATTACGTCCGGGCCGCGCCCGACGAGCTAATCGCCACCGAGACGCGCTTTCGCCGTCGCATCCGGCTGGACAGCTACAGCCACTATCCGGTTCATACGGAGGCCATTCTTGCCTGGCGCGCCGAGCAAGGCATCTGACAAGAATAAAGAATCCACAGATTTCACAGATGGCACAGATTTTAGGAATTTGGCAGGAGGAAGAGGTTAACGCAAGGACGCCAAGGCGCAAGGGCGCAAAGAAATAAGGCAGTAATCCATGTATAGAAAAACACTCTATCCTTCGCGTCCTGGTGTCTTTGCGCCTTTGTGTTGTTTCTTTAAATCTGTGAAATCTGTGTAATCTGTGGATTGTTTTTGTATGATTAAGTCATGATAGCCGTCGTTATCCTCGCCGCCGGACAAGGCGTGCGCATGAATTCCCGGAAGCAGAAAATCCTCCATGAGGTTGGCGGCCGGCCGATGGTGCTTCATGCATTTTTGGCGGCCGAGGCCGCGGCCGACTTGCCGCCGGTGCTGGTCGTCGGCCCCGACGAGACGGGCGTCCGCGACCTCATCGGCGACCGGGCGACCTACGTCGTGCAACCGGAAGCGCTGGGCACGGGCCACGCGACGAGGATGGCCGCCGATGTCTTGCGCGGCCGCCAGGCCGACCAGGTCATCGTCACTTACGGTGACATGCCCCTGTTGCGGGCCGAGACGATGTGCCGGTTGGTCGACGCGCAGCGGGCGAGTGGGGCGGCCGTCGTCCTGCTCTCCGTGCCCGGCGAGCCGAGCAGCAGCTTCGGCCGCGTCCTGCGGAACGAGGCGGGGCAGGTGCGGGAGATCGTCGAAGTGGCCGAGGCGCGCCGGCGGCCGGATGCCGACAGGCTGCTGGCGCGCCGCGAACTGAACGCGGGCGTCTACTGCTTCGACGGCGACTGGCTGTGGGCCAACATCGGCGATTTGCCCCTGGTGGCGGCGGTGATGAGCGAAGACCCCGACGAGGGGCTGGGCGCGGGCACGCGGGCCGAGATGGTGGTCGTCGAGCGCGCCTTCCGCCGCCGGATCAACGCCCATTGGCTGGACAACGGCGTGACGCTGGTCGAACCGGATGCGGCCTACATCGGGCCGGACGTGGTCATCGGCCGCGATACGGTCATCTGGCCCAACACCTTTTTGCAAGGCCGGACGACCATCGGCGAGGATTGCGTCATCGGGCCTAATGCCATCGTCCGCGACGCGACCGTGGGCGACCGCTGCCGGATCGAGCAACTGATGATCGAGGGGATCGCCGTGCCCGACGACACGACGGCCCGGCCCGGCGAGTGGCGAACGCCGCCGCGCCGCCGCACAGGTGTGGTATGAATGAAACCAGGGCAATCACCGACGAGACGCGCGACCGGCTGATCGCCGCGGCCTGCGAGGCGCGGTCGAAAGCCTACGCGCCGTATTCGCATTTCACCGTCGGCGCGGCGCTGTTGGCCGAGGACGGCCGCATCTATAGCGGCGTCAACATCGAGAATGCTTCCTACGGCCTGACCGTGTGCGCCGAGCGCAACGCCATCGGCGCGATGGTGCTGGCGGGCGAGCAACGCATCCGGGCCGTGGCTGTCTGCACTGAGAACGGCGTGACGCCCTGCGGCGCGTGCCGGCAGGTGCTGGCCGAATTCGCGGCGGATGGGGATGACGTGCCGGTGTGGATGGTGGATGGGCAGGGCGAGGTGCGCGAATCATCACTGGCGGCGCTATTGCCTGATAGTTTTGGAGGGCGGCACCTGACCTGAGCCGTCCCGGCGCGCATATAAGGAGGACTTTTTCCATGACAACAGCCGTGAAAGTTGACGTTGCCCACCCGGCCAAGACGCCGAACGCCGCCGCCGCGGCCGGCATCGCCTTCGCCGTGTTATTCGCGCTCGGTATTACACTCGTACGCCTGGCGGCCGATGCGTTAGGGGCAGGCGAAGCCGTTAGCGAAGAAACGCAGAGCCGCCTGTCGCTGGCAATGGCGCTGATGCCCTTTGCCGGGATCTTCTTCCTGTGGTTCCTCGGCGTCGTGCGCCACCATTTGGGGGCATACGAAGACCAATTCTTCGCCACGGTAAGCCTGGGCAGCGGGTTGCTGTTCGTTGGCCTGGCGTTTGTCGCCTTTGCCGTGGCCGGGGGCACGCTGGCCGCCTATGAGGGGGGGCAGATGTCCGCCGGAACCTATGCGCTCAACCGGGCCATCGTCGACCAGCTTTTCAATACGTACGCTCTGAAAATGGCGAGCGTCCTCATGCTCTCGTTGGGCACGCTCTGGCGCAAGACCGGCGTAATGCCGCGCGGCCTGACGCTGGTCACCTACGCTCTGGCGCTGGTTATGATGGTCAGCCTCAGCCGCAATCTGTGGCTGGCGCTGATCTTCCCGGCCTGGGTGCTGATCATCAGCATCTATATTCTCTTTGCCGGCTTGCGGCATCGGACCGACGGCATCGACAATCAGCCGGCCGGGGTAGCCGGCTAATCGGCGGCGACGATGATAACTGAGTTCGACCTGATCGTTCTGATGCGCGTCGGCCTGGCGGCGGTGTTGGGGCTGCTGGTCGGCCTGGAGCGGATGGCCGCCGGCGTGCCGATCCGGGGGCGTACTATGGCGCTGGTAACGATGACCACGACGCTGGTCATGGCCTTCAGCGTCGAGAACTACGGCATGGAAAGTAGCCGGGTGGTGCAGGGATTGGTGACGGGCATGGGATTTCTGGGAGCGGGCATCATCCTTCATTCCACGGCGGGTGAGGTGCGGGGTCTGACCACGGCGGCCACCCTATGGGCTATGGGCGCAATCGGAATCATCATCGGCAGCGGGCATGAGCTTTTAGCCGTTCTGGTAACGGTGCTGTTCGGCGCGTTCATCGTCTTAAGCGATTCGTCGCTCATCACGCGGGCCGTGGATAGCTGGGCCAAACGCAAAGCCGGCGGCGAAACTGACCGCGGTACCTAACAGCCGACCGCTAGTACTTCTTGTCCGTTAGTTCCTGCTGCTCCTCCCGCAACCGCAAGTAACTGTCGTATCGTTCGTACGAGATGCGGCCGTCCTCCACCGCCGCCCGCACGGCGCAATCCGGCTCGTGGGTGTGGGTGCAGTCGCTGAAGGCGCACTGCGCCACCAGCGGCGCGATCTCGCGATAGTAGGCGTCCAGTTCGCCCGGCTCCAGATCGAACAGGGCCAGGCTGCGGATGCCCGGCGTGTCGGCCACGTAGCCGCCGCCGTCGAGGGGGATGAGTTCGACGTGGCGCGTGGTGTGCAGCCCTTTGCCCGTGGCGTCGCTAACTTCCTTCACGCGCAGGCCCAGGCCCTCCTGCACGGCGTTGAGCAGGCTCGACTTGCCCACGCCCGACGACCCGGCCAGCACGGAGATGCGGCCGCGCAATAACTCGCGCAGCTCATCGACCCCCTCGCCGGTCAACGTGCTGGTGTGGAGCACGGGGTAGCCGATGGCCTCGTAGATGCGAAACATCTCCCGCGCCTCAGCCGGGTCGACCAGATCGACCTTGTTGGCGCAGATAATGGCCGGGAGGTGATTCATCTCGGCCACGACGAGAAAGCGGTCGAGTTTGCGCGGGCTGAAGCCGGGGTTGCGCACGGAGAAGACGAAGATGACCTGATCGGGGTTGGCGACGAGCACCTGTTCCTGCTCGGTCTGGAGGTTGCGCTGTTCGGGGCCGGTGCGCGTGCGCGAGAGGGCCGATTGACGCTCGGCGACGGACTCGATTTGCCCCGTGCCGTCGGCGTTGAGGGTGAAAGTTACCCGGTCGCCGACGGCGGCGATGTTGGAGCGCCGGCGATCCTGCTTCAACCGGCCGCGAATCCGGCAGACGACTAGCTCGCCCCCGTCGTCGGGCTGGACGGTGAAAAAGCCGCTCTGGGCTTTGATGATGAGGCCGGTCGGGTGGGACAAGAAGTAACCAGTCTAGAAGGAATTAGGATTAGGATGCAGTTAGTGAACAGTATACAGTATCCAGTGGAGAATAAAACAGTAGGTCAGTAATCCGCAAACTATTTACTGAATACTGACCTACTGGATACTGTCCACTAACACGGATCTGATTAGTTGAGCCGCTTCTTGAACTCGGCCGTCAGCGCCGGGACGACCTTGAACAGGTCGCCGACGATGCCGTAACGGGCCAGCTTAAAGATCGGCGCATCGGGGTCCTTGTTGACGGCGACGATGACCTTCGAGCTGCGCATACCGGCCTGGTGCTGGATGGCGCCGCTGATGCCACAGGCCAGGTAGAGATCGGGGGCGACGGTCTTGCCCGTCTGGCCCACCTGATGCTCATAGGGAATCCAGCCGGCGTCGACGGTGGCCCGCGACGCGCCCAAGGCCGCGCCGAGCACCTCGGCCAGCTCGCGCAGCGGCTCGAAGCCCTCCGGCCCGCCCACGCCGCGTCCGCCGCTGACGATCTTGCCGGCGTCGGTCAGACTGACCTGGCCGCCCTTGCCCTCGAAGCCGGTGATCTTGGTCGGGATGGCGTCCTCGGCCACGGCCACGTCCACCCTCTCCGGCGTGCCGGTCTTGCCCGTCGATCCGGCCTGGGCGAAAGCGCGGCTGCGCAACGTCACGATCTGCGGCGCGCCCTTGACGAAGGTATCGCACAGCAGTTTGCCGGTGTAGACGGCGCGCGTGGCCTTGACGGTTTGGCCCTCGACGGCCAGATCGATGGCCTCGGCGATGACGCCGGCGTCCAGATCGGCCCCCGTCCACGCGGCCAGATCGCGGCCGAGCGTCGACGCGCCGAAGAAGATCACGTCCGGTTGGCGTTCCTGGGCCAGCTTGACGACCAGTGGGCCGAAGGCCTCCAGACGGTCGCCGGCCAACGTGGCGTCGTCGGCGGCGATGACCGCGTCCGCACCCAGGTCGAAAGCCTCCGTGGCCGCAGCGCCCACGTTTTGGCCCAGGACCAGGGCGGTCAGGGGCGCGCCCAGATCCGTGGCGACGCCGCGCGCCGCGCCCAGCGCCTCGCGGCTGATGGCGTTGATCTCGCCGTCACGATTTTCGATGAATACCCACACTCCGCCGCTCATATCACCTTCTCCTCAAACAGTTTGTTGACCAGGATACGCGCCTGCTCTTCGACGCTGTCGGCGGTGATCATCTCGACCTCGCCCTCGCGCGGGGGCGGAGGATAGACGTTCGACCAGTTGGATTTGGCCGCGCCCGCGCCGACTTCGGTGACGCCCACGTCGCCGGCCGACCAGGTGGGGATGACGGCCTTGCTGGCCTTGCGGATACCCATGAACGACGGATAGCGCGGCTCGTTGATTTCCTTGACGACGCTGATGACGACCGGCAGTTGGGTCGTGACCGTTTCCTTGCCGTCGTCGGTCAGGCGCTCGACGGTGATGGTGTCACCGTCCAGCGACTGGACGGCCGAGACGTAGGTCAGCGGCGTCCAGCCCAACACCCGGGCGGTCTGCACGGGCACGTGGCCGGAATCGCCGTCGATCGCTTGCTTGCCGAACAGGGCGACCTTGACGTCGCCGATCTTGCCGATGGCCGCGGCCAACGTGCGGGCTGTGCCCAGGGTGTCGGAGCCGGCCAAGGCCGGGTCGGAGACCAGCACGGCCTCGGTGCAGCCCATCGCCAGGCAGGTCTTCAGCGCCTCGTCGCTCGACGGGTCGCCGACGCACAGGGCCACGGCATCCGTCGCCCCGCGGTCTTCCTTGAATTTGATCGCCTCTTCCACGGCGTACTCGTCCCAGGGGTTGACGACGTTGGGCTTGCCGCCGGGGTCTTCCCAGCTCACCGCACCGTCCTTCACCGAGAATACCGCGGTCGTGCTGGGCGTTTGTTTCACACACACGACTACTTTCATATTCCAACCTCCATCAGAGTTCCAGAAATGGATATCGTTAAATCAGATAGACAGCTCTTCGACCGGCGTCGCGGATGTTTCCGTCGCGGCGTCGGGCGTCGGGTTTTGTGTAAATGCCGGATTCATGGCCCGCACGCGCTCGGCCATTTCACCGTCGGCGAAGGCCAGGGTCATATCGCGCCAGGTGAAATCGTCGATGCGGGCGGCCTCGCGCACGGCCCGACGCTCCGGCAATTCGGCCGCCACTGCCCGCCGCGCCAGCGCCCGGCGAACCCACACGCCTGCGGCCAGGCCGACAATCAGCCCCACCAGCAACCGCGGCCACCAGGCATCGAACGGCAAAGCGACCAGAGCCACTACGACCCATAGGAGCGCCGCGGCGGCGGCCGCCAGCCAACTGAGCCGCAGCAATCGCTCCTCCCGGCCGGAGCGCCGCGCCAGCCGGCGGGCGCACTCGGCGCAGAGGGGCACATCGACCCGGCGCGTGAGTTGGCCGCGACGTTTTTGTAAGGTCAGGCGTTCGCCGGCCGGTTGCCCGCAGGCAACGCACACGGCCGGAAAGCGCATCGCCTGGCCGGGACGTACCCGGAGCGTTAGCTGTCGTTCCATCTTAATCGGCCGTCGCACATCTGTCATGTGTCATGTGTCAGTATTTGGGGTGACACATGACACCCTTCCGATGGGGCCGGATGGGTTTGTACGGGGTAATCACGGCCATGATTATATTGCCGCGATGCGTTATGGGCAACGGGAGGGGTTAAGAGATCAGGATTTATCGATGATAGGCGGCTCTCTGTAGCGTCGGTTTTTTAACCGGGGCCGCTGCCTTTGCATCGCCGGATAAGAATCCGGCGCCACATGCCGACGGCTGAAAAGACTTGATGGTTTTGATGGTAAGCATGGTAATCGCCCCAACATTGCCACTTTGCGGCTGCTGGGCTAATCTTCTGCATTCGTTGGCCGGGTGGGACGACCGGAAATCGGTGGATTCCGGCCGATGGATGGCTTATGGCTCGATTAATCGTTCGCAAACTGATCCTGATGGTCATCATTCTGGCGACGTTGAACTACGTCGCCTATCATTATGCCATCCGCCATCCCGGCCTTCTCTTCTATCCCTTCAGCACGATCACCGACCCCGACGCCGGGTTTGCCGAAAGCCAATACCCCGCTTACGTGCGGGCCGTGTTGCAAGGCGATCTGGGGGAAGTGGCCGGCACGCCCGTGACGGAGATCATCCGTGAGCCGATTCGCAACAGCCTCGTGCTGTTGGCCGTCGCCCTGGCGACGACGGTGGTGGTGGGGGTGGCGCTGGGCTT
>WBZU01002156.1_pt1 | contig 13895 bp, 9 predicted proteins | sample 5204311 | NCBI WGS metagenome assembly WBZU01 (sample SAMN12344359, study PRJNA552823) | activated sludge metagenome | biome: Activated sludge suspended growth; feature: Nitrification reactor; material: Wastewater; isolation source: activated sludge from nitrification reactor of wastewater treatment...
TGTCAGTATTTTTTATAACAGGTTTGATTTTTTTAAGCAGGATACCCTCGAAGAATATTTATTCAGTAAAAATAAAATCTTAAATTAAAATAGATTGCAGACTTATTTATAATTCCTTTTTCATCAGAATTTTTTACGGAGTTTTTTAAAGACTTGCAATGTTGCTGATATGGTTAAAATAAAACAGGAGAAATTTAAATTGGTTGATCAAAAAGTGATCTCAGATAAAGAAGTAATGGAATTCGGACACCTCATTAAATTGCTGGATGATGAAGATGAGAACATTTACTATAATATAAAAGAAAGATTCCTTTCACACGGTAACAATTCCTCGGTTTTCTTAAAAAATTATTTGAATGACGAAAATTATCTTCTAAGGAAAAGAGCAAATGAGATCTTTTCAATTTTAAATTTTGAAGAACTCGATGATAAGTTCAGCAGACTTTCCTTAAAAGAAGACATTCTTGAAGAAGCCGCATTCCTTCTGGCATCTTTCGAATATCCGGATGTCAATATGAATGATTACAGCAAGGAACTTGACAAAATGGCTATGGATATAGAATCTATGCTTTTAAAAGTTAATATAAATTCCAAAAGACTTGAAACACTTGAGATTCTGAATACGGTTAATAATTATCTTTTTTTCGAAAAAGGATTTACAGGTAATGCCGAAAATTATTATGAACCTGATAACAGCTATGTAAATAAAGTTATGGAAACCAAACTGGGTATTCCTATATCTCTTTCTTTGATCTATATTCTTATTTCAAGAAGGCTGAACCTTCCCGTTTACGGGATAAGTCTTCCCGGACATTTTATTCTTAAGTATTCAGATGCAGAAGAAGAATTTTTTATTGATCCGTTCAACAAGGGGGTTATCATTTCAATGAGAGAGGCGGAAGAATTTATTAAAAAAAGCGGTATGACTAAAGATGCATTTGAAAACATACCATATCTGAAAAATACCTCGGATAAAGAAATAATTTTAAGAGTCATCCGGAATCTTGTCGAGATCTATAAAAAAAAGAGCGAAGCTTTAAAATCAGAACAGCTCGAAAAACTGATGGAGCATTTCACTTAAAACATACATTATTGCTCATGATTAAAAAGCTGACATATCTTAATTTGATTTTATTTCTATTCTTAGTTGTAAACTTACAATCCGCACTTTCACAGCAGGATGAATTCGAGCTTGTGGAAAGCGTTCCTGCTGAAACAATTCTTGATCAGTCTTCACTTCCCCGGACATCAGATGTATGGCTTAAAATGATCAATGATGCAAAGTCGAGTTTAGACATAGAGGTCTTTTATTTTGCAGATGAAAAAGGTCAGCCGCTTGAGGAAATTATGAATGCTCTGAAAAATGCAGCCGGCCGCGGCGTTAATGTCAGGATCATAGTGGATTCAAGCTTCTACAGTAATAATGATAAATCAGTTGACAAGCTCGAAGCTGTAGAAAACATTCAGATAAAGAAGATCCCTTTAGGAAATATTGCCGGAGGTGTAATGCATGCAAAATATTTTATAGCTGACAAAGAGAATCTTTTTATAGGAAGTCAGAATATGGACTGGCGTGCACTTATTCATATTCATGAAATCGGAGTAAGGGTAAAAAATTCTGACCTTGCGAAAACATTCGGTGATGTTTTCGAAACAGACTGGCTACTATGTGACGGCAATCGCGAAGGACTCTCAGCTCAGCAGGGAAAATATAATATAAATTCATCCAACCCTGTTACTTTAAGTTCAGAAAAATACGGCAAGATAGTTTTATATCCTGCATTCAGCCCTCCGTCATTAAACATGATCGGACTCAGCAGTGAAGAAACAGAGCTGCTGAAAATGATAAGTATTGCTCAGGACAGCCTGCACATTCAGATGTATTCTTATTCTCCCAAAGCAAAGAATGAAAATAACTATTATGATAAAATTGACCTGGCAATTCGTGAAGCCGCATCAAGGAATGTAAAGATAAAAATAATTTTTTCCGACTGGGCGATCAGGGATCCTGCAACAGATTTTATAAAAGATCTTTCGAAAGTTGATAATATTCAAATTAAATTCAGCTCTATACCTGAATACAGCGGAGGATTTATTCCTTATTCACGGGTAGAACACTGTAAATATTTTACTGTTGATAATACTATATCATGGATAAGCACATCCAACTGGGAATGGGGTTACTTTTATAATTGCCGCAATGCAACTCTTATAATTGAAAACAAAAAAGTAAATTCTGATTTAAGTGAAGTTTTTTTCAGAGACTGGAACGGACCTTATACAAGCAATGTAGATGTAAATAAAGAGTATAAGTCAGTTAAACGAAATTGACATATACTTAAAGCATAAAGCACTATGGTTTATAAAAGCCGGTTTATGTACTCGCCGGTTTTTTTTTATTTTAATCAAAAATAATAAAATCGGAAATATAATTCATAATTGAACGGAATCAGAATAAATAGCAAGAATATAATCGTCCGTGTCAAAACGGTTGTTGATTGATGCTCATAAAATTAAAAAAACCTGTCCCCAATAAATTGAGAACAGGTCAAGCAGACAGTAATTAATTACGCTGCAATGGAGATCAAGTCTCCATGTGCCCGGGATCGGAATCGAACCGATACTGCCTTTACAGGCAACAGGATTTTAAGTCCTGCGCGTCTACCAGTTCCGCCACCCGGGCAAACTGATAAGATGCAAAATACTATCTTTTACTATTATTTACCACACCAAAATTTGTTTTGAATTGAAATTATTTTTCATAATAAGTAAAATGCTTACTTAAAAAATTCAAACTTAATTGTATACATAATGTTTTTTTCAAAAGAGGAAAAACATTTTTTATTTATTGACAATGGAAAATATATTAAATAACTTGATAAAAATTTTTTTAACAAACTAAATTAAACAAGGAGATAAAAATGAAATCAAAGTTATTGATTTATTCTTTACCCGTTTTACTTGTAATATTTCTGATCTACGGATTTTCCACACAGGATGATCCCAGAAATGATGCAGCACCTCATTTTACAACAGACATAACTTCTACAGGTCCGGGAATTACTCCTCCCGAATCTGATACTGCAACACCAGCTGGATTTCCTTACCCAAAACTCTGGGGTTGGGTCTATTCCGGAATACCCGGAATTAACGGCGGAACCGTAGGAGCCTGCTACTTCGGTGGAAAATATATAGAGAACAGATGGAACAGCGCTACTTTATATAGAATTAATCCTGACGGTCCAAACGGTGGTCCTGGTACAACTGCTGATTCAAACAATGCATATAATGGCGGTGCCGGTGCAATCCGGGACATGACAGTTGCTCCAGACGGATCAGGAAGAAAATTCCTTTGGGGTGGATCTGCTTCTACAGTCTTATATAAAATGGATTCTTTAGGTAACAGACTTGCATCTTATACGCATGCAGGGGCTGCATACAGAACCATTGCCTGGGATCCAAACAGAAAAGGTTTCTGGAGTTCAAATTTTTCTGATAATATTGTCTGCAGAGATACAAATGGAGTTGTTCTTAAAACTATTGTAAATACAACTGCCGGTAAATACGGACTGGCTTGGGACAGTACTTCTACTGCTGATTCCGCTTATCTTTGGGTCTGGTCACAGAATTTTACAGTTGCGACAGATACGACAAATGATCTTGTAAAAATAAATATAGGAACCGGTCAGATCGTCAGAACATGGAATTTCAACAAAGGTTCAAACATTGCCGGAGGAGCAGAAATATTTGTAAAGGACAATAAATTGGTTTTATGTTTGAATTTTCAGAATTATGGAGTTTCAGCTTATAATCTGAAAGACCTGACACCTCCTCCACCAGTTGGAAATACTCTGGTATTAGTTCATGATACCACTGCAACAAGTACTGTTCCGCGAAAATCTGACCGGGATACATTAAACAGATACCTGGGAGGATTCATTGGAAGTTATACTATGAAAGGATTTGATACAAATACTGTATTACCTGATTTAAGTGCTTTCAATACTATTATTCTTCAGGAAACAAGTTTTGATGCTGCAGGTTTAAGATATCTGGGAGTAGGTGCTAGAAATCAGATCAAAACCTGGTTAGCATCAGGAACACCTACAAGCAAAAAATCACTTATCAGCATAGGTGCAGATCAGGCATATAATTACCAAAGAACAGGAAGCGGAGGAATTGATCAAGTATTTTCTCAGGATATTGGAAAATATATTTACCGTGTAGACAATGCAATGGCAACCGCACCTGTAATAGAAGGAGTAACTATTGATGTTGGAAATCAAAGAGCTATGTCAACAGCACCTCCGGGAGCTAACTACTGGCCGGACGGAGCTAGTGTGGTTGCAGGCGGTTCTTCAGTTCTGTACCGCTACTTGAATCATACAATTGCTGATACAGTTGCAGGTATTGGAAATGTTCAGCCTGGCTATGTAGTAGCTACTATATTCCAGGATCCAAGATACTTCACCGGCGGATTCAGCAATGTATTTTCAGCTTTAGTCGGATGGGTAAGATCAAACGGAGGATTGATCACTGGAACAGGAAATAACAATGCTTCACTTACAATTCCGGATAATTACAATCTTTCACAGAATTATCCAAACCCATTTAATCCTTCTACTAAAATAAATTACACTATTCCTAAATCAGGATTGGTTACTTTAAAAGTTTATGATTTACTTGGTAAAGAAGTTGCATCGCTTGTAAACGAGGTTGTAAACGCAGGAAGTCACGAAGTACAGTTTAATGCTTCAAATCTTTCAAGCGGAACATACTTCTACAGAATTAAAGTTGGAGATTTTATTTCAACAAAAAAGATGTCTTTGCTGAAGTAATTTTTTATATGTTTTACACAAAGCCTGTGAATTTATATTCACAGGCTTTTTTTTTACCTTATTCGAATCTTGAAATTAAAGAGTTAAAAATATATCTTGTAATAAATAAATTATGCTGAATTGTTAAAAAATAATTAACAAAAGATGAATTTATTTAAATTATTTTTTAAAGATTTAAAAAATTTTAAACAATTAATTAATTTAATTAAAAACGAAAGGTAATAAAATGACTTCAAGAATTTTTACATTCTTAGTGTTTGGAGTTTTGACCTTAGGTGTAATGCTGGGATTTACTAACAGCAATGACAATCCTGCAGGTTCAAAATCAAACACAACATCCACAGAAACCCCAATAGTAACTCCCCCATCAATCAGCGCTGCTTATTATACCGACAATTTTGACGGTGCAAATGATACTGTCGCATTAAAATCCAGAGGTTATAAAGTATGGTACAGAGGCGGCGGTGCTCAGGGATTAGGAGCAACATGGTTCCAGGGAAACGATGCTGTTTTCTCAGCTTATAATGGTCCGACTACAGGTTATGTTGCATGCAATTTTCAGGTTGTAACAGGAACAAATAATATTGACAGCTGGCTTGTCTTACCAAGGATGAATGTAGGTGCAGGGGATACTCTGTCTTTCTGGAGCAGATCAACCGATCCGGGAACAACAATTTATCCTGATTCATTCAGAGTTATGTATTCTGCAGTAGGTGATTCTACACCGGAAGCAGCTTCATGGGTGAATCTCGGAAGATATATGGCACCTAACGGTCCTTGGGTAAAGAAAACATATTTAGCTCCTTCCGCAGGTGCTAATGCAAGATTTGCTATCAGATATAATGTTGTAAATGGTGGACCAAACGGAGTTAACAGTGATTTTGCAGGTATTGATGCTCTTAATGTTTCAGCAGGAGGCGCTCCTACACCTTGTGACTACACATGGTCAACACAAACATCCGGCACTACTGCTTTAATACATAGCGTAAAAACAGTTTCAAACCTTATCGGCTGGGCCGGTGGAGTTGGAGGTGTTGTAAGAAAAACTACCAACGGCGGAGTTACCTGGGAAAATGGAAATCCAACACCTGGTGTTATTACAGGTGATATTTATAATATCTATGCATGGAGTGCAAACGATGCAATCTGTACAACTTCACCGGGTGCAACATTCATTTACAAAACCTCAAACGGCGGAACAACCTGGACACAGGTTTATACTTTAGCCGGTGGATTTTTGAATGGTTTACAAATGGTTTCAGCAACAGAAGGTTATGGAGAAGGTGATCCGGTTGGCGGAAAATGGACAATCGTAAAAACCACAGACGGTGGAAATACCTGGAACAGAATGGCTACTGAACCTACACAGGTTGGATCCGAAGCAGGCTGGAACAATTCATTTTACATTTTAGGAAACAATATATGGTTTGGAACAAGCAATACAAAAGTTTACCATTCAACTGATTTAGGAGTAACATGGACAAGTGCAGCTACAACTGGTTCAGCAAGTACATTTGCAGTTCATTTTAATGATGCAAATAATGGTTTAACGGGTGGTACAGCAATGCTTAAAACTGTAGATGGTGGAACTACCTGGACCTCAACAACTATTCCGGGAGCATCAGGAAGCTTAGACGGTATCTCCGGTATCGGAACAGACTACTGGGCAATCAGAACAGGAACAGATGTTTACCGCACAACAAATCAGGGCGGAACATGGACAACTGCTTATACAGTAACAGGTGCAGCTTTCAATGACATAGATATCATCAGTGGAACAGGCGGATGTCCTACAGGATGGGCTGTCGGTACAGGTACAATAGTAAGATTAGGATCTACTGTTGGAATTACTTCTTATTCCAGCGAAATTCCTGAATCTTATCTTTTAAAACAAAACTTCCCGAATCCTTTCAATCCTACAACAAACATTAACTTTACAATTCCTTCATCAGGATTTGTAACTTTAAAAGTTTATAATATGGCAGGAATGGAAGTTGCTTCACTTATTAATGAAACAAAAACCGCAGGAAGCTATGTAGTTGGATTTAATGCAGCTAATCTTCCAAGTGGTGCATACTTCTACAGATTAGAAACAAACAACTTTACTGATACAAAGAAAATGCTTCTGATCAAATAAGATCATCAGTTATTTTTTTCAAACCCTCTGGTTTTTTAAATCAGGGGGTTTTTTATTTATATAAAATATTTTCCTAAAAATGTATTTTACAATCTAATTTAAATACAAAAAATATGTCAAAATTATCTTTACAAAAATTAATAGATGAAAATAAAATCAAAGGTAAAAGAGTATTAGTGAGGGTTGATTTCAATGTACCTCTAGATGCCGAAGGAGTTATCACGGATGACAAAAGAATTCTGGAATCATTACCAACCATAAAAGCGATTACATCTAACGGAGGGAAATGTATTCTGATGAGTCATCTCGGCAGACCAAAAGGAGAAAAGAATTCCAAGTATTCACTATCAGTAGTTGCTGAATATTTATCCAATGTGCTTAATAAACCGGTCCTGTTTTCGGATGACTGTATAGGTGAAGATAATGTAAATGTAACAAATGAAATGAAAGAAGGTGATGTATTACTCCTTGAAAATCTCCGTTTCTATAAAGAAGAGGAAAAAAATGACCCGGTATTCGCGGAGAAGCTTTCTAAATACGGAGACATTTATGTTAATGATGCATTCGGAACTGCCCACAGAGCTCATGCTTCCACCGAGGGAGTGACAAAATTTATTAAAAACTGTGCTGCAGGTTTCCTTATGGAAAAAGAACTTAAATATCTCAGCAGCGCCATAGCTGATCCTAAAAGACCGCTATGTGCCATACTCGGAGGTTCTAAAATATCAGGCAAGATCGATGTTCTTGAAAATCTGCTAAATGTTGCAGATACAATACTCATTGGCGGAGGTATGATGTTCACTTTTTATAAAGCTCTTGGTTACAATATCGGCAAATCTATCCTTGAGGAAGACAAGGTTTCACTGGCAAAGGAAATCCTGGAAAAAGTAAAGACCTCAAAAACAAAATTCGAACTTCCTGAAGATGTTCTGATGGCTGATAAATTTGATAAAGATGCACATACTAAAGAAATGTTTTCTGACAGAATTACTTCTGATTTCAATGACTGGATAGGAGTAGATATCGGACCGAAGACAATTCATAAATACAGGGAAGAAATCCTTCGTTCGAATACTATTATATGGAACGGACCTATGGGTGTTTTTGAAATTGATATTTTTGCTACCGGAACAATTGAAATTGCTAAAGCTCTGGCCGAAGCTACTCAAAAAGGTGCTGTTACAATTGTAGGCGGAGGTGATTCAGCAAGCGCAATTGCTAAAGCCGGTCTGGAAGATAAAGTTACTCATGTTTCTACAGGCGGAGGCGCTTCTCTTGAGTTTCTTGAAGGGAAAAAATTGCCGGGAGTAGAAGCGCTTAGTGAAGCCAGTTAATAGTTAATAGTTAATAGTTAATAGTTAATAGTTAATAGTTAATAGTTAATAGTTAATTGTTAATAGTTAATAGTTAATAGTTAATAGTTAATAGTTAATAGTTAATGGAAAAATAGTGGAAGTGGGGTTGAGAGTTTATACTAAACAGTTAGCAGTTTCAGTAATTAACCGATAATTTGTAATTCGTAATTCGTAATTATTTATCAATTATTGCAGCCATAAATTCTCCTTCGCAGGCAAGTTCGCCGCCGATATAGTTCTTATAAGCTTTTCCGGCTATTTTGCATATGCCTCTTTTGTATGACATAAGAAACATTTCGAAAACCAGTTGATCACCGGGTGTAACAGGTTTTCTGAATTTTACTTTCTCAATGGATGCGAAATATGCCATCTTTGACTGAGGATCATCCAGTGCATTTAGTAATAAAATAAACCCGCACTGAGCCATTGCTTCTACGATCAGAACACCGGGCATCACTCTTCTGTTAGGAAAATGTCCGTTAAAAAATGGTTCATTATATGTGACGTTCTTTATACCTACTATACGCTTATTACCTTCCATTTCTATTATTCTGTCTACAAGAAGAAACGGATACCTGTGTGGCATTATTTCCAGTATTGCCTCAATGTCGAAGACGCAGTCTTTTGATTTCATCACCTGAAACTGCTTTTCTATCTTCTTCTGAAGATATAGCTTTCTCAGCATTTTAGTAAACTCCACATTAGACTTATGGCCCGGTCGGGCAGCTAATATCTGACCTTTTATAGGAGCACCTATAAGAGCAAGATCTCCAATCAGGTCTAAGAGTTTATGTCTTGCCGGTTCATTTTTGAATCTGAGTGTTTTATTATTTATGATGCCGTTTGAACCCAGTATTATACTCTCCTCAATACCCAATTTTTTTTCAATGTTCGAGAGTTCCTCTTCCGAGGCATCCTTATCCACTATTACTATTGCATTATTAAGATCACCGCCCTTTATCAGACCCTGTTCTCTTAAATATTCCACTTCACTTAAAAAACAGAATGTGCGGGAGGGTGCAAACTCTTTTTCAAATTCATTTTCCAGATTGAATAATCCAGTGTGCTGTACACCGAGCGCAGGGTTATTGTAATCTATCATCACTGATATTCTGAAATCATCTTTTAGAGGAAGAGCCACAATGTCAACATTGTTTTTTTCATCCTGATAATGAACGGTGTCTTCAATCACGAGATAATCCCTCTTCGCTTCCTGTGCTATTATCCCGGCCTTTTTTAAAGTTTCTACATAATCTTTTGCACTCCCGTCCATGATCGGAGGCTCGTTAGAATCAAGCTCTACTATTATGTTATCTATTTCACAACCCATTATACTCGCCAGGACATGTTCTACCGTATGAACTTCTGCGCCGTCCAGTGCTATAGTAGTACCTCTGGATATATCAATTACGTGATCTATGTCAGCAGGTATCTCAGGAGAATTAGGCATGTCAATTCTTTTGAATTTCACTCCGTAATTTTCAGGAGCAGGTTTGAACGTCATATTGGATTTGTTTCCTGTATGAAGCCCGACTCCTGATAAAGTTACTTCTGTTTTAATGGTCTGCTGTTTTTCTAACATAATAAAATTGATTTATTTGTATAATTTTTTTTCCAGTTCTTTTACACGGTCTTCAAGTTTCCTGATGTTCTGCATTCCAACTTCCATCCTTAACGTCTCTTTCAATGGTCTTGCCCTGTAGCCGGTGTATAATCCCGGTTTATCTATGGATTTCGGAACTCCTACAGCTGCGCCGATTATTACATCATCACAGATTGTAATATGACCCACTATGCCTGACTGTCCTCCTATCATGCATCTCTTTCCTATTTTAGTGGACCCGGCTATTCCCACCTGTGATGCTATTACTGTATTCTCATCAATTGTTACATTATGAGCTATCTGTATCATATTATCCAGCTTTACTCCTCTGCATATTCTTGTATCTCCCAGTGTGGCTCTGTCAATGGAGCAGTTTGAACCAATCTCCACATTGTCTTCAATCACGACTCTGCCGGTTTGCGGAATTTTATTATAAGTACCGTCATCCTGTTTTGCAAATCCAAATCCGTCCGAACCTATAACAGTACCAGAGTGAATAATTACATTATTTCCGATCACTGTATCTTTATACAAAGATACATTTGCATAAATTATACAGTTATTTCCTATTTCAGTATTATTATCAATAGAACAGCTGGAAAATATTTTTGTGTCAGCACCTATTTTGCAGTTGCTTCCTATTGACACGAAATTTCCAATGTATACACGCTCTCCTATTTCAGAATCCGTTCCCACAATGCTGAATTCAGATATTCCTGTAAGAGTGTTGGTTTTTGATTCTTCAAACTTATCAAGCAGTTTGAGAAAAGACAGGTAAGGATCTGCAACTCTGACTAGAGTAATGTCCTTTCTTAAATCACCTTTATCAAAATCTTCCGAGACTATTACAGCACACGCTTTTGTATTTTTAAAATATTTTACATAAAGGGGATTTGAAATAAAGGTGATCTCATTTTCTGCGGCGGTTTCTATTTTTCCAACGCCTGCAATTTCCTTATCTTCATCACCTTCGGTCTTTCCGTTCAACAGCAGAGCTATTTCCCTTAGGTTCATTATTTTCCTTCTATTTGTTTGATCACTTTTGCTGTAAGATCATAATTCTCATTTACATACAGCAGCATTATATCACTGTTCCTGTCAAAAACATAATCATAACCTCCGTCTTTTGCGACATATTCAATTGCCTTGAATACTCTGTCCTGAACGGGCTTCATATATTCCGTCTGCTTCTGAAAGTACTCACCGTTCTCCCCGAATTTCTGAACCTTAAAATTCGTAACTGAATTTTCCAAACCCGTTATCTGTAGCTCTGTCTGGGTTTTCAGCTGATCGGTAAGTATAAGCTTTTTCTTTTCATAATCATCTTTCAAAAATTTCAGGCTGTCCTGCAAAACTTTCAGTTCTGTCTGCCATTCAGTTACTAAGTTATCTAAACGAAGTTTGGCATCCTTTGAATCCTGCATTGCATCAAGGATTCTTTTTGAATCTATGTATCCAACTTTTGTCTGAGCCGAAACATCTGTATTCAGATTGCAAAAGACAATTATTAAACTGAATAACAGAAATGAATTTTTTATAATGTTCATAATCGCAAAGTTTTAATAATAAAATGCCTGCAATGCAGCAGCAGGCAGGCAAAATAATAATCAGTTCTTTTTAAAATGAAAATATTTATTTCAATTTATCAAGAACCTTAAAAGTTATATCGTATTCTTTATCACCATACAGAAGAGTTCCGTCAGCTTTATCAAATACAAAATTAATCTTCATTGATTTTGCCACTTCTTCAATGGTTTTTGTGATCTTTTCCTTCACCGGTTTAAACAATTCTGACTGTCTCTGCAGAAGCACATTCTGAATGCTCTGCTTATATGCATCCAGACCTTCTCCAAGCGATTGTATCTCCTGCTGCATCCCTCCGATCTGAGCCTGCAGTTCTTTCATTTCGGCATCTGATTTTATGGCTCCTGATTCAACTTTTTTCTGTGCATCATCATACTGAGTCTTGAAATTCTCAGCTTTTGCCTTCAGATCAGTTTCCCTTGTCTGTATTGTGTCGAGATATAGTTTCTGAAGACCTTCAAGCTCTGTCTGAACTTTCTGTGCTTCAGGCAGCTGCTTTAAAATTGTTTCGCTGTCAACATATCCTAATTTTACCTGTGATTTTGCTTCACCGCAAAAGGCAATACTTATGACGGCAAATAATACTAAGAAATATTTTTCATAACTGGTTTTCAAGAATGTGCTCCTTCTTATTTTTTATTAATTGTTTTTTATTGGTTAATTAAAATCCTTTTCCGAATTGAAAATGAAATAAAAATTTTGGATCCTGTCCGTCCACAGCTTTTCTGTCAAAGCCGTATCCGAAATCAAATCCGACAAGCCCTACTGCTGGTAAAATAAGTCTTGTTCCGAAACCTGCAGCTCTGTAAAGGTCAAACGGATCTGTTTTTGTAATATCTGCCCAGACATTTCCGGCTTCCGCAAACGCTAATATAAAAATCGGAAGCGGGTCCTGAGAAAGTGAATATCTGAGCTCCACTCCGAATTTTGTCAGTACTGATCCCCCTATCGGGCTTCCGAACTGATTCTTAGGTCCGATACTTCTGTCATCATATCCGCGCAATGCAATTGTGTTATATGTAAGTCCGTTGCCTCCCATATAAAATACTTCCGTCGGGGGCAGATATCCGTCATCTGTAAAAGCATTTACAAATGAAAAATTAAAATTGGTCATCAATACAAGCTTCCGGTTGAATGTAAGCGGTGTATATGCTTCCGTTAAGAATATATTTTTTATGAATCCGACAGAACCCGGTAAAAGAAGTCCGCCTGACATTTCAGTTGAATTTGAAACCCTTGTTCCCTGAGTAGGAAATACAGGTTCGAATACAGATGACCTGGAAATTATCTGCCTTATGCTGAACTGACTCGTTACGCCTTCCCGGTAATAATCATCTCCGTTTAAGACATCGGTCTTCTGAAATTTCACAGTCCAGTCACCTCTGAAATAATCATCAGGCCATTTAAATCTTCTTCCTAAATTTAATGATATACCTGTTTCTTTCAGATCTATATTTGAATTCTGTCTGGTATCAAAAATATTAAATCCGAAAAGTGTCGGAGTATCGAATAACCATGGCTCCTGAAATCCAATATCAAAAGTCCTGTATGTCCCACCGGTTCCGAATGTCCAGTTGAATGATAAAATCTGTCCTGCTCCACCCTGAAAAGGCTGGGCAATGTCAAAATTATTGAAAGTAAGTCCTAAAGAACCCGTCACACCGTAGCTTCCGCTGTATCCTACCGATGCATTGAACTGATCAGAAGATTTTTCTTCTACAAGATACTTTATATTGACAGTACTGTCATCTGCAAGAGATATATCCTGTGACAGTTTTTCAGGGTTGAAATAGTTAAGTCCGGAAAGCTGCTGCATGCTTCTTTTTATGCTGCTCTTGCTGAAATAATCACCGGGAAAAGAATAAAGCTCTCTTCTTAATACTTTATCTTTAGTTTTGTCGTTACCTTCGAAACCAACCATTCCAAACTTGAACTGTTTTCCTTCATTGATAACTATTTTCAGATCAACTTTTCCGCTGCCTGCTGATACTTCCTCTACATCTGCATTAAAAGATAAATAACCTTTATCAAGATAAAGCGAGCTGATATCGGATTCCTTTTCATTTCCAAAAATATTCTCCTGAATTATTTTTGAGTTATAAACATCCCCGTTATTAAGCTCAATTTTTGACATTAAAGTATTATCATCAAAAAGAGTATTTCCTTCAAAATAAATTTTGTTTACATAATATTTCTGCCCTTCATCTATGACAATTTTAATGTTGACATCTTCCTTTGACGGCAGGATATCGAGCTTATCTTCCACTATTGCTGCGTCTTTAAATCCTTTTTCCCTGTAAAGCTTCAGTATAAGTTCTTTGTCTTCTTCATATTTCTTTTTATCAAATGTTGCACCGTCAAATATATTCCACCATGCT
>WBZU01002157.1_pt1 | contig 13895 bp, 14 predicted proteins | sample 5204311 | NCBI WGS metagenome assembly WBZU01 (sample SAMN12344359, study PRJNA552823) | activated sludge metagenome | biome: Activated sludge suspended growth; feature: Nitrification reactor; material: Wastewater; isolation source: activated sludge from nitrification reactor of wastewater...
GCCGCCGCAGGCTTGCGTCCGGGCCCGGCCAGGCGCTGAGCTGCTCACTGACCAGCTCACGGTCCCCGTCGAAGTCCACGGAGGCGCGGAACCGGAAGAACAGATCCCGCAGGAGCCGGCGGGCTTCCGGGCGGGTCACGGACCCGGGCTCGGGGAGGTCCGCGCCCGCGGCGGCCTGGACGGCCGCGGGCAGGCAGGCCAGGCACGCGCGCAGCAGCCGGCCCTCGGCGCTGCCGGGCTGCTCGTCATCCGCATGCGCGAACTCTGCGGCGGCTCCGGCCACGGCCTCGGCCAGCTCGGCGCCGTCCTGGACGGCCTCCGCGGCCGAGCGGGCCAGCAGGCCGCAGTCGGCGTGGCCTTCGAACGCCGGCCAGGCGCGGACGATGAGCGCGAGCGCGGCGAGGACGTCAGCCTGGACGTCGCGGCGGGCCTGGGCGGAGCGGCGGGCGCGCTGCGCGCGGGCTCCGGAACGGCGGGGGCTTGAAGGCGGCATGGCGTGATCTCCCAGATAGCGGTCAGAAACTGCGGGTTCGCCGCGGTGGCTCAGCTGCGGCAGGTCCGGCGCGCGGCCCGGAGGCGGCGCTGCATCGGCTGGCGCTGGGGCGCTGGCGGCCTTTCTGCCGTATACCATATCCGCCTCGGAGCGGAACGCCCCGGCCGGCGCTCAGGCGGCTCTCAGAAGGACAGGATCTGGCCGGTGAACTGCGACCTGGCGCCCTGCCAGGCCCAGGCGAAGCTGCCGTTGAGCTGGGATGGGCCCGCGACGCCGAACACCGCCTGCAGGCTGCCCTGGACGCTGTCCTGGCCGGCGGACCCGCGGACGGCAGCTTCAGAGCCATCCGGGGACAGGGAGCCCTGCCAGGCGACAGAGCCGTCCAGCTGGACGGTGACGGTCATCAGCTGCCCGATGTCCGACGGGCACGCGGAAATTTCGACGGGGCCCAGCTGGCGGGCGGCGCACGGCAGCGCCCCGGCGCCTCGCAAGTTCATCGTCAGGACCGGAGCCGGCCCGCGGGCGCTTCCGGCCCGCTGCGGCGAGCGGGGCAGCTCGTGGACGTGCGCGACCGGAACCCCGGCGATCTCGAGCGTGTGCCGGCGGGGGCTGAACCGCAGCGAGCGCACCAGCAGCCGGTACGGCCGCTTGACGCCGTGGCGGCTGTCGGTGACGGCCGCGTGCAGGGACAGGCTCCGGCCGTTCCATCCGGCCAGCGCCGAAGCGCGCGTGCGAGGGGAACGCGTGCCCAGCGTCACCTTGTGCGCGCGCGGGCGCACGCCCGACATCACCATCAGCACGCAGCCGCGGCACGGCCCCGGACGCGCCGAGCGCCACACCGAGGATCCGTGCACCAGCAGATGCTCGCCGGCGCGGGCCTGCGCGCAGGCAGGCGCCAGCAGCGCGAACGCCAGGGATGACAGGGCCAGGAGCCGCTTCATGAAAGCCACGGTAGGCCACGGGCGGCCCGGAATGCGACCGCAGGCCCCCGGTCTCGCGTCCGAAGGCCTTCCTTAACGCCCGGGCAACACCGTCCAGCGCCCGCGCCCTTGATCGCCGGGCGCGACGGGCCGTACCGTGCGGGGTCCGTGGCCGCCCTGACTTCCCATGCCCGCAGAGCCCGCCTGGCCTGCCTCGCCGCCGCGGCAGCGGCGGCTGCCTGCTCCCTGCCGGCCGCTCCAGCCTCGGCGGGAGCGCAGGCCGCCGGCGCCGGCAGCTACCTGACGTCAACGCCCGCCGGCGGCTCGCATCTGCCGGGCACGATCTACCGGACCTCGAACCTGTCCGGGCCGGTCCCGACGAACGACTGGTCCTCCTCGGTGCTGTGGCAGAACCTCAACGGGGCTGCGCATCCGTTCGGCGAGCCGCAGTTCCCGCATCCGCTCGCGGTCCGCAACGAGCCCGCCGGCCTGCGCGTGCACTACCCAGGCACTCACATCGACGTGCCCGGCGACCTGGCGTGCATCTGCGCGGTGATGCCCGGGGCCCTGGACGACCTCACGCTCGGCAGCTCCGCCGCGCCGTCGTTCGCGCAGGTGCGCACCGACGACGTGAGCGACTGGCTCGTCTCCAACGAGTTCACCGCGCCGGGCACCAGCATGCGCGTCTCCTACGGGCACGGCAGCCCGTTCGTCTTTGCCTCCTACGCCGGCGGCAGCCCGACGGTGACGTTCCCGGCCGTCCCGCAGGTCCTGTCGGGCAATGCGTCCTCGGCGGTGCTGAGCGTCGCGGCGCTGCCGGGCCGCTACTACGGCCTGTTCGCGCCGGCAGGGACGACATGGGCGGGCCTGGGCACCAGCCGCCTGACCGCGAGCCTGCCCTCCGGCCGCAGCTACCTGACCGTTGCGCTGCTGCCTGACGCCAGCGCGGCCACCCTGGACCTGTTCCGCCACTACGCCTACAACGAGGTGACGTCCACCCGGGCCGAGCCTGACTATGACCGCGCCAGCGGGCAGGTCGCCACCACGTTCACGCCCACGCTGCTGCGCCATCCTGAAAGCGACCGGGGCGGGACCCTGTTCGCGCTGTACCCGCATCAGTGGCGCCACAGCTCCGCGCCGCTGCTCGGGAAGTCCTACGCGTCGGTGCGCGGGACGATGAAGCTCACGGCCGGGCCCAGCTTCACGACCGTGCACACGTTCAGCGGGGTGCTGCCGGCGCTGCCTGACGCCGGCGGCTATGACAAGGCCCAGCTGCGGGCGCTGGTCGACCAGGCTGCCGCCGAGCCGTACTCCGGCGCGCAGGACACTTATTGGTATGGCAAGCGCCTGGGCAAGCTCGCGGCGCTGGCGCCGATCGCCGAGCAGATCGGCGACCAGGCCGCCGCCGACGCCATCCACGCGAAAATCCGGGCGGGCCTGGAGGACTGGTTCACTGCCGTGAAGGCCGGCGGTGCGGAGAAGTCCGCCTCAGAGCACGTGTTCGCCTACGACAGCAGCTGGGGCGCGCTGCTGGGCTACCCGGACAGCTACGGGTCCGTCACCGAGCTCAACGACCATCACTTCCACTACGGCTACTTCGTCCGGGCGGCCGCGGAGATCGCGCGCACGGATCCGTCCTGGGCGTCAGACAGCCGATATGGGCCGATGGTCCGGCTGCTCGTCCGCGACTACGCCGCCGGCCGCGGCGACAGCATGTTCCCGTACCTGCGCAACTTCGACCCGTACGCCGGGCATTCCTGGGCGTCAGGGCACGCCCTGTTCGGAGACGGCAACAACAACGAGTCGTCCTCTGAGGCCATGAACGCGTGGGGCGCGATGATCCTGTGGGGAGAAGCCACCGGCGACCAGGCGCTGCGCAGCCGCGGCGTGTACATGTACGCCACCGAAGCCGACGCGATCGACGAGTACTGGTGGGACCGCTACCGCACGAACTTCCCGGCCAGCTACACGGCGTCGCAGGCGTCGATGATCTGGGGCGGCAAGAGCGCCAACGCCACCTGGTTTTCGGCATGGCCCGAGCATTTGCACGGCATAGAATGGCTGCCTTTTAGCGGCACGAGCCTGTACATGGGCCGCGACCCCGCCTACGTGCAGGCCAACTACCAGGCGCTGCTTTCTGAGCGCTCCGCCCGCAGCGACTGCTCCCTGGCCGCCGGGCAGCAGCTGTGCACCTGGGAGGACCTCGCGTGGATGTACCACGCGTTCGCTGACCCCGCCGACGCCCTCGCCCGCTACCAGCAGCGCGCCGGCGCCTACACCCCCGAGGAAGGCGTCTCGCGCGCCCAGACCTACCAGTGGATCGCGACGCTGGGGCAGCTCGGCCACGTGGACGCGTCCGTGACCGCCGACAGCCCGCTGGCCGCCACGTTCATCAAGGCCGGCAAGCGCACTCACACCGCCTACAACATGGGCGCCGCCGCGCAGGACGTCTGCTTCTCAGACGGCCGGACGCTGACCGTGGCGCCGCACTCGTGGGCGTCCGGGGCCGGACAGGGCACCAGCTGCACCCCCACCGGCGACCAGGGCGGCGGCTCCGGCGGCGGGTCAGGCGGCGGGGGAGGGGGAGGAGGCCGCCCGCGCCTGGCGATCTCCAACGTCAGGCTGACGCCGCGGCAGTTCGCGCCGCAGGCCGCCGGCAAGGCCGGAACCGGCGGGCTGAAGCCCGGGACGGCCGCCCGGCCGGCCCGCGGCGCCACCCTGCGGTTCACGGTGAACGCGCCGGCCGTCCTGACGATGAAGCTGATGCGCCTGATCGCGGCCCGGCCCGGCGCGCCGGCGCATGCGGTGCTCGCCGGGACGCTGAAGGCCTCCGTGAAGGCAGGGCCCGGCCGGCTGCGCGTCACCGGCCGGGCCCGCGGACGCGCGCTGCGCCCCGGCGCCTACCAGGCCCGGATGTCCGCCCGTGCCCCGGGGCGCCAGGCCAGCCGCACCCGGGCCGTGGCCTTCCGGATCCTGCCGGCGCGCTAACCGGCAGGCGATCCGGCGCGGCTGCCGGCTGGCCAGCCGGAACGCTCGAGGAACGCGCCGGCCTGGCGTGCGAACTGCGAGTGGAACTGGAACAGGAACGCGTGCCCGCCGGACGGGAAGGCGATCCGGCGCGCGCCGGCGATCGCCGCCGCGAGGATCCGGTCGTTGGCGGGAGGAGTCAGGACGTCCCGGCCGCCGCCGGCGACCAGCGCCGGCATCCGCAGCCGCCGCAGCCCTGCCAGGTTCTCCCCGGATCCCATCCAGCGTTCCTCGGCGTCCAGCTGCGCCTGGTAGGCGCCGGCCGGGACCGTGAAGTCGTCGGGGATATCCCCGGAGTCCGCGGCGGCCTCCACCCGGCCCAGGAACGCCGCCCCGGCCCGGCGGCCGGCCGGGCCCGGCGGGAACAGCACCCGCAGCGCCTGCGCGTCGGAGAGGCCCTGCTCGCTGTCGGCCTGCTGCGCCCATTCAGGCCCGAGGACCGCCGCGCTGCCGCCGGGGTTGGTGCCGGCCAGCACGATCGCGCTGACCGTCCCGGGATGGCGGATCGCCAGCTGCTGGGCGACGAACCCGCCCAGCGACCAGCCGAGCACCGCCGCACGCCGGACGTGCAATGCCCGCAGCAGCCCGGCGGCGCGGTCAGCCAGGGCGCCCATCGTCCGCTGCGCCTTGGGGTCCGGCTGGGAGAGCCCGAACCCGGGGTAGTCCCAGAGGATCAGCCGGTGGCGGGCGGCGAGATCCCTCAGCAGCGCCGGATCCCATTCGGCCATGGTGGAGCCGCTGCCCATGTTCATCAGCAGCGCCGGCCCGCGCCCGCGGACGTAGTAGGCGATGCGGGCGCCGCCGACAATGGCGTGGCGCACCTGCGCCCGGAACGGCACTGAAGCTGCCGCGCGCTCGCCGGCGCCGCATCCGGACGCGGCGAGCGCGAAGGCCGCCAGGGCGCAGCAGGCGGCAGAGAGCGGACGGGCGTGCATGGCGCCAGGATGCCAGCGCGCCGCAGGACAGCGCCCGGTCAGGAGCCGGTTTCCGCGCCGCCGACCGGGCAGCCGGCGGCGCGGGCGGCGTTGCGGTAGTCCTCGTCGAGGCGGTCGGCGGTCCGGGCGAGGCGCGGGACGTGATCGCGGGCGAGGCTCACCCGCTTGAGCGCGGCCTGGCGCTCATCGCTGAGGCTGAACCGCTGCCGTCTCGCATCAGGCGGCTCGAGCTCGAGCTGGCGTTCGATCTGCGCGGCGCGGCACGCAATTTCCATGAGCTCTTCGGCGCCGCCTGCGGGCCACAGGTCATCCAGGCGCTGCACGCCGGCCCGCAGCGCGTCCAGGCGCACGACCAGGTCATACACGAAGGGAGCGGGATGCTGCGCGCGCATGTGCTCCTCGCAGTCGGCCCAGTGCGCGAACAGGGCGGCCGCCTGGGCGCGGGCGGTCCCGGCGGCGGCGTCCAGCTCCGGGAGCTCCTCGGCGAGCCCGGCCGGGACCTCGAACTCGCCGAGGGCGAGCTCCAGGCGCCTGACCGCCTTGGCGGCGTCAGCGGCCAGGCCGGACGCAAGCTGGCTCTGGCGGCGCAGGTCCTCGGCGGCGCGTCCGGCGGCGAGCTCCAGCCGGCCGTACTCCGCGCTGGGCCCGTCCGTGTGCTTTCCGGGGGCCCTGTGGGCGCGCTCCCAGTCCTCCTTCGCGCTGGCGGCAGCTCCGGCGCGGGAGCCCAGCAGCACCAGCTCCTCCTGGGCGGCCTGGGCGGCGCCGGCCAGCTCTGAAGCCTGCGCGACTTCGCCCTCGAGCTCTGCGGGGGCGCCGGCGGCCAGCAAGGCCAGGCGGGCGCTCAGGCCGGAAACGGAATCACGGACGACTGCCATGGGCCCAGTGTGCGCCCTCCAGCCCAGGCTGCAAGGGGCTGCCCCTGCACGCCGCCGGTCCGGTGGCATGAATGAGAGTGCCTGGACCGCCTGCCCTGGCGGACCCGGCGCGTCCCGGGCCATGCGCTTTCGCCTTGCCATTCCGATCATAGCCGCGGCGGCCTGTGCCGCGGCTCCGGCGTGCGCGTCCGCCGGCGTGCGCGCGGACACGCCGGTGATCGCGCTGCCCGGGCAGGCGCCTCCGGGCGCTGCGGTCGTCGCCGGGCCCGCCGTGAACGCCGCCGGCTCCACATGGGCGGTGCAGTGCCTGCCGCTGGCGGAGAAGTCCGGCTACTTCGTGACCGCCCGGCCGGACGGGACGGCGTCCTACTCGTTCTTTGACCTGGGCCGCCCGACTCATACAGTCACGGTCGCCGCCGACGGCACGCCGCTGGCGCTGCAGGAAGCCGGCGGGCCTCAAGTCGCGCTCGCTGCCGCCCCTCCGGCTCCGGCCGGCCTGCCGGCATCCGCGTCCTCAGTCCGGATTCGCTGCGGCGCGAAGAAGCTCACGGTCCTGCTGACCGTGGGGCAGGGCCTGCGGGTCGTTTGCAGCGTGGTTGACACAGGGTCCGGCGGGCGCCGGCCCCTGGGATCGCGCGCCCGCGCGTACTGCCGGCGCCATCCCGCCCGCTGCCAGCTGATCGCCTGACCTGTCCCGGCTGCCCGTGCGCGAAAGCTACGGGCGGATGTGCGTGAACCCGCCCGGGGACACATGGCGCTCGCGCAGCGCTCCGGAGCCCACGTGAATGCCCACCCGTGCGGCCCCGTGGTCGTGCATGCCGGTTTCCTGGCCGGCCATCCAGAACAGCGCCCACACTTCCAGGAACTCGCTGCGATGCAGCGCAGCGTACTGGCGTTCGGCGGCGTCGGAGACCACGTGCTCCTGCCAGGCGCCGCTGCGCCAGGCGTCCTGCGCGACCGCCTCGAGCTCCTGGCAGTCCAGGGCGCGGCCGGGCGGCTGCGGAGTCCAAAGGCCGGATGCGGAGCTCATGCGTGAACGTACGCGCCGCCCGGACGTTCGCAGGCCCCATGCGCGCCAGCCCGGCAGGCTCGGCGCGCCCTTGCGGCCGGGGGAGAGCGAAGGTACGCTCAGAGCATGAGCTTCGACCCTTTCACGGCCGCCTATATCGAGGCGGCGCTCTGGACTTCAAGCATCAGCGAATCCGACGACCGCGGGATGGACACCGAGTATTCCTCCGAGGACATCGACGGGGATTCCCTGGAGGCGATGGCCGCTGACTGCGCCCGCTTTCAGTCCGAAGCCGGGGATCTGCTCGACGGCGTGGACTCATCCCAGGCCGGCCATGACTTCTGGCTTGACCGAAACGGCCACGGCGCCGGGGCCTGGGATCGCGGCAACGGCGAGACCGGGGAGAGGCTCGCGGCAATTGCCAGGACGTTCGGCGAGGCGCACCTGTTCCTCTCCGACGACGAGGACAGCCCGCGCGAGCCGGGCAGCCGCCCGATCGTCTGCGCGTCCGGGTAAGGCGGCCTACAGGCCCGGACCTTCGGGCTCGTCGTCGGCCCAGGCCGGCCGGCAGTCCAGCTCGAACTCCGGGCAGCGCACCCAGTCGCGGCTGCCGTCGCGACGCCAGAACTCCAGGATCCGCAGCGGCACCGCCGTCATGGTCGGGCCGGCGGCGCAGCAGCCGATGTTCGGCGGGTCGCCGTACCCGAACTCCCGGCGCATCGGCACGCCGCCGAAATCGACGAAGGTTTCCTCCAGCACGGTCGCGCGGACGTACTGCTCAAGCGATTCGGAGCCGTCCAGGGCGTCATTCGCCGCCGATGAGCTCAGGCAGACGTCGAACGGATGCCCGCAGCCCTGGCACTGGACACGCAGGAGCAGCGCCTGGGAGGCATAGATGCTGTCCGTCTCGGAAGGGGAGAACGCGCAGTAGCGAGGCACGCCGCGCTCGCCCCACCATTTCGGCTCGCCCATCACGTCCAGGATCTCCGCGTAGTGCGCCTGCATCAGCTTGAACGTACTCGCCTGCGGGGAAGGCCCGGGGACGGCTTCACGCGGGCCCGGCCGTGGCCGCGTCGGGCGCCATGTCCGCGAGCGCGTTCTCGGAGATCCAGGGCAATGAGCCGGTCACGTCAGCGGTCACGGGCCGGACAGGAGCTTGTTCGTGCGCCGCCACCGGTCCAGCGCGATGTCCTGGAGAGCGAGGAGATCCTCGACGGTGTGGCGCTCGCCGGCTTCCAGCCACTGCGCGAGGCCGGCCCGGGCGGGAGTGCCGGCTGAGACAGCCGCGTGCGCCGGCAGCTTCCCGAATCCCGCGGCCAGGCCTCGCACAAGCGGCCGGGAATGCGTGGCGACGATGATGCCGAGGCACGCCCGGGGCATCTCGAGCGCCTGGCGGCCGATGTACTCGCCCAGCGCGCCGGCGTAGGACTCCGACAGCCCGAGCTCCGGCTCGTCGAGGATGAGCAGCGAGCCTTCCGGCCGGCCGAGGTTGTTGAACGCGGTCTTCACGGCGCCCACGGACGTGGCGCCGGTGGATTGCTCCTGCTCGTCGCCGAACATCATCACCCGGCGCAGGCCTCCCATCTCGAATGACCCGGCGCCTGTGCGCTCGCGGATGGAGACGCTGACCGGCAGCGCGCTGCTGCCGTCCTGCTGCAGCAGCGCCGCTGCCGCCCGGACGAACAGGCTCTTGCCGGACGCGTTCTCTCCGGTCACGACCACGAGCTTGCCGGCGCCGCGGGACACGGCCGCGTGGAACGGGCTCTCCTCGCCGCCGAACAGCAAGGTTTCCGTCGCGGCCTGCCGCGCCAGGGCGGCAGCGTTCAGGCTCGGCTTCCTGGCCTTGGCGGGCATGCCGGCAACGTATCCGCCCGGGAAGCTTCGCCGCCGGAACTGGCGCGCTGGCATGTCCGCGGGGCGCTGAGGCACAGTGGCTTCACCCGACGAGAACGGACTCTTCTGTTGCGCCGCTTCCACCGCCTTGCCGCTTCTGCCGTGCTGGCCTTCTTCCTGGCCGCGGCCTCTCCGGCGGCAGCTGACACCGTCAGCGTCTCCTTGAGCGCGGACCCGACCACCGGCAAGCCTGTGACCGTCACGCTGGACTGGACGACGACCTACGCCGGCTCGTACTCCTACGCCGGCGCCTACGTGCATGCCGGCGGCGACCCGTGCGCAGCGACGCCGGAGCTCGAATGGGCGCGGGCGGGCGCGTCCGGCAGCGACCAGGACCGCGTCGCGGCCGGCACGTCGAAGAAGGGCCCGGGCACGTTCAGCTACTCCGGCACGTGGACGCCGGGCCTCAAGGGCGCTTACACCGTGTGCGCGTTCCTGGTCGCCGACAGCGTGCACGGCGCCGAACGGGCCCGCGCGATCACGTCCGTGCATGTGTATGACCCGGCGGCCGAGCCGACACTCGAGTACCCCTACAGCCAGCCTCTGGCCACGGCCGTGCGGGTGCTGGCGTCCTGCCCGCGCACGTGCACGCTTCGCGGCACCGGGACCGCGCGCAGCTCCAGCGGCCTGTCCGTGCCGCTCGGAGGCGTCATCTCAACGATCTCAGGCGAAGGCAGCCGGCAGCTGGACATGCGGCCGGTGAAGGCAGACCGCAAGCTCCTGTCCGCCGACCTGAAAGCCGGAGAGGTGCTCACCGCCGGCTTCACCGTGAGCGCGACGTACGCCGACGATTCGAAGTACACGACGTCCGGAGCGGTCACGCTCACCAGCCTGGCCCTGCCCGGCGGCGTCATCGTCCTCGCCCGCGGCCCCATCAAGGTCCTGTGCAAAGCGAAGCCCTCGAAGAAGAAGCCCAAGGCCTGCAAGCTGCCCAAGCCGGCGCGGAACTGACCGGGCGGCCAGGATGCTCAGGCTGCGGCGGCGCCCGGCCCGCCCGCCAGCTCCCGAATCGCAGCCAGGCGCGCGAGGACCATCGCCTCGCCCTGCACTGCTGCCGGGGCGTCGTCAGGGCCGTGCGTCATCTGGGCGGGGTGGCGGCGGTAGAGGAACGTCTCCTGGTCCACGTACACCCCCGCATGGGACTCCGCGATGGCGAGCAGCACCGAGATGTCTTCGCTGCGGAGCATCGCGGCGTAGCCGCCGTGGGCGAGCAGATGCGGACGCGACCAGGTCACCCCGGCGCAATGAACCGGGAAGGATCCGCGGAAGCCGGCGCCCTCTCGGCGCCGCTCCTCGAAGGCGGCAGCCAGCTTCCCGGGCTCGATCAGGCCCGGCTGGAACGGCATGACGAAGCGGCGAATGCTCCCGTCTGGAAGAAGGTCAACAGATCGGCCGAATGCGTAGGCGGCTTCCCGGTTCGCGCGCATGGCACGGATGACCCCGGCGAGGGCGCCTGGCAGCAGCACGTCGTCGCAGTCAAGAGTGTGCAGCAGCCGTGATTGTGAGTTCAGCACCGCAAGGTTGCGCGCTGCGGCGGGCCCGAGCGGGCTCGAAGGCGCCGCCCCAACTCGCACGCGCGGATCGGCGGCGATCTCATCGGGGACTCTGGACTCGGCGCCGTCCAGCTGAATGCACCATTCCCAGTCTGCTTCCTGCGCGCGGAGGGAGCACCACGCTTCGGCAAGAAGGGCCGAGTCAGGGCGGCGGGCGGCCGTGATGACAGACACCGCATGCATGCCCGCCAGCATGCCGCGCCCCCTGGCTTCCGAGGCACTTTCCGCCCGGGAAGCTTCGCCGCCGGAACTGGCGCGCTGGCATGTCCTTCAAGGTCCTGTGCAAGGCGAAGCCCGCGAAGAAGAAGCCCAAGGCCTGCAAGCTGCCCAAGCCGGCGCGGGGCTGAGCCGGCGGGCGAGCGGTCAGAACGGAATATCGTCGAGCGCCTCCCATGCCGCGGCGCTGATCGACGGCCCCGGGCGGCCCTGGGCGCTGGGAGCGTAGGGGCTGTACGGGCGCACCAGCGCGCAGCCGAGAGGGCCCAGGCCGCGCGTCAGCCTCGAGTTCTGCGGCGAACTGGCAGTGTGCACCAGCCCGAACGGGCCGCCCGCCGAAACGAATCGGGCGCCGGCCGCCGCAGCCAGGCGCAGCGGCGGCTCCGAAAAGCTCGCGGCCGGCATATCCGTCGTGTACGGATGGACGGCCAGGGCCGGGCCGAGGCGCTGGAGGTCCGCTTCTCCTTCGGCGGCCAGGCGCCGGGCTTCGGCTTCTCCGCCGCAGAAGTCCGCGACCGAGCAGTGCCCGGTGTCGTCCCATTGGGCCTCAGGCGGGTACTCGAATTCCGTGAAGGCCTTCACGCAGGCGGCCGTGTGGCGGGTCACGCCGATCATAGGGCCTCTGCGGGCGGTCAGCCCAGGCCCGTTCTCGCCGCCGAACATCCGCACGGCCAGCTCCAGCAGCCCCTCCGGGCTGGGATTCTCGATCGCCTCCGGGATGCCAGTCAGCGCCGCCCTGGCCTGCAGGCGGCCGTCTTGCAGATGCACGGCGATCAGGCCGCGGGTCTCCCACGGGGTGGCCACGATCACGAGAGAGCCGGGCCTTGACACGGCCAGCGCCGGAAGGCCGGGATCCCGGCCGGGCTGGCGCGGCGCGAGGTGCCCGGGGATCACGGCGGCCGCCTCAGTGCCGGCGGCGGCAGCGCCGAGGACCAAGGCCAGCGGGACCGGAGCCGCCTCCGGGGAGTATCCATCCAGGCGGCTGCCGTGGGCGAAAGGCTCCCCGTCCGTCCGGCACACCTGCCAGTCGCCCGGCTGCTCGGGCACGCACACGCATCCGTGAGCTTCGATCGCCTCCTGCACGAAGTCCGTCAGGTCCAGGAAGCCGTCAGGGATCCGCAGGCCCGGGCCGGATGGGGCGTCGGCCAGGGCAGGGGAGTCCGCGCTCACAGGCATGAACGCAACGTATCCGCGCCCGCTGGGATCCGGTGGCACCGGGCCGGGCCCGTCCCTGTACCGTCGGCCGGCCCGATCCTGTACCGCCGGCCGGACCGGATCCTGCGCCTGTCAGGCCTGGCACGGACGGGGCTCAGCTGGCGTCCCGGGCGAGCGCCCGCTGGTAAGCGGCGAGGTCACGGGATGAGAACAGGCAGAACCGGACGAGCTGCAGGAAGCGGGCGCCTTCGCAGGCCTGGCGCACCGCGCCCACTGCGATCGGCGCTGCGCGCTCCACCGGGAACCCGTAGATGCCGGTGGACAGGCTCGAGAACGCCAGAGTGCGCACGCCCAGGTCCTCGGCCTGCATGACTGCGCTGCGGTAGGCGCTGGCCAGCAGCGCCGGCTCGCCGCTGTCCCCGCCGGTCCAGCGCGGGCCGACCGCGTGAATGACCCACCGGCACGGCAGATCCCCGGCGCATGTGAAGCCGGCGCCGCCCACGGGAATCCGCGGATGCGCGAGGGATTCGCGCTCGAGCGCCGGGCCGGCGGCCACGGCGATCGCGCGGGCGACGCCGCCGCCGTGGCTGAGCGCCCCGTTGCCGGCGTTGACGATCGCGTCGACCGCCTGGACGGTGATGTCAGCCCGAACTGCTTCGATATCGGCAGGCATGCCTGAAGCGTACGCGCGGCCGCGGGGGAGGGAGGGGCCTTCGCGCTCAGGCGGCCAGGGCGGCGATCTGGCGCCACGCGAGCTCGCGCGGCAGATGCGACAGGGCGGTGTGCTGCAGGTCGCCGGCTTCGATGACGGTCCAGCCGCCGCCGGCGAGCTCGGCGACGTCGACGGCCAGCAGCGGCGCGTCCAGCCGGCCGGCGGCGTCCCGGGCGAGATCGAGCATCTCCTGCAGCTCGGAGCCTTCGGGAGCTCCGAACGGGTCGGGGCCCCAGTACGGCCGCCAGCCGCTGACCTTCCCGCCGGCGAGCGCGACCCGGTACTCCCGCGACTCAGGGAAGCCGGCGCGTGAGGCGCCGGCTTTGCGCAGCGCCAGCATCTCGCGCACGGCCAGCGCCCCGCGGGTGTCACGCCGGCCGGCGCGGGCTTCAAGCATCAGCTCAAGGCGGGCGGGGCTCCCGGCGATGCAGGCTTCAAGCCCGCCTTCCTTGGCTGACTTCACGAGGCCCTTCACGAACACCGGCCAGCCCAGCTCCGCTGCCGCCGTGATGCCGTCGCGGTCGCGCACGATCACGGTCCGCGGCGTCAGGCCTTCCAGGAGCGGCGCCCACAGGTCGATCTGGGTGGCCTGCAGGGACGCGGCGGCGGTGTTGATGAGCGGGGCGCCGGCCCGGGCTGCGGCATGCTCCAGGGCGGCGTAGGCGTCCGGTTCCGGCACCGGGCCGCTGTACGCGCTGGCGCCGGCGGGGATCCGGTGCAGGCCTGACAGCGCCGCTGAGGCTTCGCCGGCGTGCTGCATGTCCGGCACGCGGATGACCTGCAGCCCTTCGCGGCGGGCGGCTTCAGCGCACACCCGCAGCGCCCGGGCCTGCGGGGAGCGCTCCTGCGGCGCAGGATCATGAGCAAAGACCGCCAGGGGCATGCAGTGAACGTAGCGCCCGGACGCGCCTTCCCGTGCTGGGCCTGGCGGTCGCATCGGCAGGAGGTGCAGGCCGAAGAGGCGAACGTGAACGCGCCAGGCTCGCTGCCGAAAATGCGGGGGCATGACAGGCGGCCCGGGCTATTGCCTGACATGGCGCATTCCGGCCTCGGCCGGGGCCCGCCGGCCCCTCCCCTTGCCTTGCGCCGCGGGCTACGATGCGGCGA
>WBZU01002158.1_pt1 | contig 13895 bp, 9 predicted proteins | sample 5204311 | NCBI WGS metagenome assembly WBZU01 (sample SAMN12344359, study PRJNA552823) | activated sludge metagenome | biome: Activated sludge suspended growth; feature: Nitrification reactor; material: Wastewater; isolation source: activated sludge from nitrification reactor of wastewater treatment...
ACCGGACGCTCCTTGCCGTAGGAAATCGTGCGGATGCGCGAGGGATCGAGGCCGCGCGAGGCGAGATAGTCGCGCGCAACCTGCGCCCGCTTGGCCCCCAGCGCGATATTGTATTCGCGGGTGCCGCGCTCGTCGGCGTGGCCTTCGATCGTGAAGGCGTACCGGTTGTAGTGCTGCAGCCACTGCGCCTGCTTATCCAGCGTGGCGCGGGCCTGCGACGACAATTCGGTCGAATCCGACTCGAAGAACACCCGGTCGCCGACATTCACCACGAAATCCTGCTGGCTGCCGGGGACCGCCGCGCCGGCGAGGCCTGCCTGATCTTCGCCACCCGGCTTGTTCGCACAGGCGGCGGTCAACAGTACGACCGCCAAAACGCCGATGATCCTTGCAACCCGGACAAAACCAAATTTATGAGGCATCCCGGTCGGCTCCTTTTCGCATTGCTGGCGCCGATGTGCTTGAGCTTGCGACGCACGCCTAACGATCTAGTCCCAATTTGGTTAAGCGAAGGTTCCGTAAACCTTGATAAGGTGTTGCCTCGCGCCCCCGCGGACATAAAACGGTGGAAACCGTTTAGAATGGTTAATGCCGTGCAAAGGCGGCGGGAGCGCGACTGATACGCCGTCGTTACGCCGAATCACATGCCTGCGTGCCTTTTCGGCCACACTCGCAAGCCAGTTCGTGTGCCTTCCTCAATCGACGTCTCGCCAGTTAACGATGGAATCACAATCCAGCGTGATCTGCGAGCGCTTTTTTTAGCCTCGGTTGTCTCACGGGCAGGCGGCGGTAATATAATAATACCTGCATATGATGGGGCCAGCTGGATTGGGCCCGGCGGTAAATTGTTGCGTTTTTTGATCCAACAGCACGCCGGCCGTCCGATTTCGGCATAGAGACGGCATCTGCTCGAAGCACTGGATCGGTCGCCGAAGGGCGAAGAGACAAGGGATCGAGCCGAACCGAAAAGAGGTGCGAATCATGAGGACTCGGCTGTTGGGTATCATTGTCGGGGTTGCGGTCGCCGCGGTCGGTCTGGTGTCTTATGAGGCTGCCGGTCAGAGTCAGTCCGCGCAACGGTCCAAGCGTGCGCCGACGATCAGTTTCAAGGAGGATGTGCTGCCGATCTTCAAGGGCCGTTGTGTCGAGTGCCATACGCCCGGCGGCAAGGGCTTCGAGGCCAGCGGTCTTGACCTGCGGGATTATGCCGGCGTGATCAAGGGAACGAAATTCGGACCGATGGTGATCGCCGGCGACCCGGGCGGAAGCAGTTTAATGGCGCTCCTCGACTGGCGGGTGGCGCAGCAGATCCGGATGCCGCATGGAACCAAGAAGCTGTCCACCTGCGACCGCGACGCCATCAGGCGCTGGATATTCGAAGGTGCTCTCGACAATTGACGCAACCACGGAGTGAGGCATGACGGAGGTTGAGCCGCGGCCGCCGCGGCGCGAATCGGCTCAGCCCGAGAGCGCCCGCGGCGCGGGAAGCTTTGCTGCCGATGTCGGCCGCATGGTGCGGCTCGGGCGCGCCAAGCGCGGGATCAGTCGCCGCAAGCTCGCCGCCGATTCGGGAATTTCCGAGCGCTACCTCGCCCAGATAGAGGGCGGCCAGGGCAATCCGTCCGTCAACGTGCTGAAGGCGATCGCCGACGCGATCTCGGTGCCTGTGTTCGAACTCCTGCCGCACGCCGGCTTGGCGAACTCCGCGCTCGAGCAGGTTATCGATATCCTCACGCGCCTTCCCCCCGCCGAGCTTCCAGCAATCGCCGCCGCGATCCAGGAACGGCGCGGCGCGGCTGCCGACCGCGCCCGCCGGATTGCGCTTGTCGGCCTGCGCGGCGCGGGCAAATCGACGCTCGGGCGCAAGCTCGCCGAATATCTCGGCGTGCCGTTTCTCGAACTCAACCGGGTCATCGAACAGACCTACGGGGCGAGCGCCGCCATGCTGATCGAGCTGTCGGGCCTCGCCACCTTCCGCAAATACGAGCACGAATGCCTGCAGCGGGTGATCGCCAATCATGATGCGGCGGTCATCGCCACCGCGGGCGGGATCGTCTCCAATCCGCAGACCTACGAGCTGCTGCTCCGCCGCACCCACGCCATCTGGATCAAGGCCCGGCCGGAGGAGCACATGGCGCGGGTGATCGCGCAGGGGGATTTTCGCCCCATGGCGGACAATCGCGAAGCGATGGGCGACCTCGTCGCGATCCTCGACGCCCGCAGCGCCGACTATGCCCGCGCCGAATCCGAACTCGATACGTCGGGCTCCTCGGCCGAAAACAGCCTCGCCGACCTTGTCAGACTGGTCTCGCCCTACGCGGCGCCGCGGTCCGCCCCTTGAGGGGCGGCGGGCCGCCTGAACGCCCGGCGCCGGCTTAGCCCGCCTCGATAAGCCTCAGGGACGATCCGCTTATGCGCGCGGCTGGTGGCGGCGCGAGCGAAGGCGATCCTTCGACGCACCTCGAACCGTCCGCCGCGCCAAGCGCGATGCCGGGGAAATCCGACCGCAAACGAGCAAAGCAGCACCGGTCCGCCACTCCGGAGCCGCCCTGCTTGTGCGGCTCCGGAGTGGCGGAACGCCGCAGTCAGCCCGATCACAACCACGTTAGAAGCCGCCGAGGCAGTGTTGCCGAGTGCTGCATTATACTGCATATAACTCGCATTAGATGGGTGCCGGATCATGAATTATATTTCATGATCGTTTTGAGTTGAAAGCATTTCGGCGGGGCGGCGCGGCGACGGCCATGCGGCGCAAGGCCGGCAGATCGCGTTCGCGGCGAGACGAGTCGAGCGCAACTGAAACGCAGGGAGCAATCCGCAGGCAAGCGCCGCCAACGGCGCACCGGGCGGCGCAAAGGAGGACGTCGATGGCGCAAGCCGAACGCAAGCTCGCGAATGGCGCGACGCGGGTCGATTTTGCGACGGATCCGGGGCGATACCGCCATTGGAAGCTTTCGGTCGACGGCGAAATCGCCACTCTTGTCCTGGACGTCGACGAGCGTGGCGGGCTGTTCGAAGGCTATGAGCTGAAGCTCAATTCCTACGACCTCGGCGTCGATATCGAGCTGTCCGACGCGCTCGAACGAATCCGTTTCGAACATCCGCGCGTGCGCGTCGTGCTGCTGCGCTCGGGCAAGCCGCGCGTCTTTTGCGCCGGTGCGAACATTCGCATGCTCGCCGGCGCGAGCCACGCCCACAAGGTCAACTTCTGCAAGTTCACCAACGAAACGCGCAACGCGATCGAGGATGCGAGCGAGTATTCCGGCGTTCATACGATTTCCGTCGTCACCGGATCGTGCGCCGGCGGCGGCTATGAGCTGGCGCTCGCGACCGACCACATCATCCTGGTCGATGACGGATCGTCATCGGTCGCGCTTCCGGAAGTGCCGCTGCTCGCGGTGCTGCCGGGCACCGGCGGCCTCACGCGCGTAACCGACAAGCGCAAGGTGCGGCGCGACTATGCCGACGTGTTCTGCACGACCGAGGAAGGCGTCAAAGGCAAGCGCGCGGCCGAGTGGCGGCTGGTGGACGAGGTGCAGCCGCACACCAAGCTGGAAGCGGCGATCGCCGAACGCGCACGCGCCTTCGCGGCGAAGTCGGAACGCCCGCAGTCGGCGACCGGCGTCGCGCTCGCGGCGCTCGACCGCACGATCGGGCCCGATACGCGGCGCTACAAGTATCTCGCGGTCGACTATGCGCGGGCCGACAAGACGGCGACTCTCGTCTTGCATGGACCGGATGCGCCGCCGCCCGCTTCCGCCGAGGACATGGCGGCGCAGGGCGCTTCCTTCTGGCCGCTCCAACTCGCGCGCGAACTCGACGACGCCATTCTCGACCTGCGCTTCAACGAGCTCGATACCGCTGCGATCATCTTCAAGTCGGAAGGCGACCGCGCCGCCGTGCTCGCCTACGACGCGTTCCTCGAGGCCCACCAGGATAACTGGCTCGCCCGCGAGATCCGCCACAAGTGGAAGCGTCTGCTCAAGCGCATCGATCTCACCTCGCGCACGCTGGTGGCGCTGGTGGAGCCGGGGTCGTGTTTTGTCGGCACGCTTGCGGAAATCGTCTTCGCCGCCGACCGCTCGTACATGCTGGTCGGCAGCATGGAGGGCGATAACCGGCCGCCGCCCGCGCTGGCGCTCGGTCCGGCGAATTTCGGCGCCTATCCGATGTCGAACGCAATCACGCGGCTTGAGAGCCGGTTCCTCGGCGAGCCGGACTCGGTCGGCAAGGCCCGCGATCGCATCGGCGACGATTTGGATGCCGACGAAGCCGCCGAACTCGGCCTCGTCACGTTTGCGCTCGACGACATCGACTGGGAGGACGAAATCCGCGTGTTCCTGGAGGAGCGCGCGAGCTTTTCCCCCGACGCCTTGACCGGCATGGAGGCGAACCTCCGCTTCGGCGGTCCGGAGACGATGGAATCGAAGATCTTCGCCCGGCTCACCGCTTGGCAGAACTGGGTGTTTCAGCGGCCGAACGCGATCGGAGACGAAGGCGCGCTGCGCCTTTACGGCACCGGGCGCAAGCCGGCCTTCGATACGCGAAGGGTGTGAGCGTGGGCGAGGCCAGCGGTCGCTCGGCGGCGACGAGCTTCTACCTCTTCCTGTTGGGGAGGAAACTGTTCGCGAGCGGCAAGCTCGCCGGCAAGGAAGCCGTGGCCGCGAAGACGTTCGCCATCCGTTTGCGGTTGGGCCGCGCCCCAAAACGTCGGCGCGCCATGCATGGCGATCATCGGCTTCGCCGCCCCGGACACGACAATAAGCAAGATCAGGAGCCCCCAATGGATATCGTGAACGTCGACTACTCGACCAAGATCCCGAACAATGTCGGCCTCACCGAGGACCGCCGAATCCTGCGCGCGCTCGAAAGCTGGCACCCCGGCTATCTCGACTGGTGGATGGACATGGGGCCGGAAGGCTTCCAGGAAAGCCTCGTCTATCTGCGCACCGCGGTCTCGGTCGACCCCAAGGGCTGGGCCAAGTTCGACTACGTGCGCATGCCCGAATATCGCTGGGGCATCCTGCTCGCTCCGCAGGAGGAACAGCGCAAGGTCAATTTCGGCCAGCATCTCGGCGATCCGGCCTGGCAGGAAGTGCCCGGCGAGTATCGCGCGATGCTGCGCCGGCTGATCGTGATCCAAGGCGACACCGAGCCTGCGTCGGTCGAGCAGCAGCGCCATCTCGGCGCGACCGCGCCCTCGCTCTACGACATGCGCAACCTGTTCCAGGTCAATGTCGAGGAGGGGCGGCATCTGTGGGCGATGGTCTATCTGCTCCACAAGTATTTCGGCCGCGACGGGCGTGACGAAGCCGAGGAATTGCTGCGCCGCCGCTCCGGCAGCGAGGATGCGCCGCGCATGCTCGGCGCCTTCAACGAAGCGACGCCGGACTGGCTGTCGTTCTTCATGTTCACGTTCTTCACCGACCGCGACGGCAAGATGCAGCTCGAGAGCCTCGCGCAGTCGGGCTTCGATCCGCTGTCGCGTACCTGCCGCTTCATGCTGACCGAGGAAGCCCATCATATGTTCGTGGGCGAGACCGGCGTCGGCCGCACCGTGCAGCGCACCTGCGAAGCGATGAAGCAGGCCGGCATCAGCGATCCGTACGACATCGAGAAGGTGCGCTCGCTCGGGGTGATCGATCTGCCGACCATCCAGAAGAAGCTGAACCTGCATTACACGCTGTCGCTCGACCTGTTCGGCTCCGAAGTGTCGACCAATGCCGCCAACGCCTACAATGCCGGGCTCAAGGGCCGCTTCATGGAGACCAAGATCGCGGACGACCACCGTCTCGAAAGCGCGACCTATCCCGTGCTCAAGTTTGTCGACGGCGTCATCAAACGCGTCGACGAGCCGGCGCTGACGGCGCTCAATATGCGGCTGCGCGACGACTATACGGACGACTGCGCGCGCGGCGTCGATCGCTGGAACAAGATCATCGACAAGGTCGGCATTCAATTCCGCCTGGAGCTGCCGCATGTCGCCTTCCATCGGCAGATCGGCGAGTTCCGCGACATCCATGCGACCCCGAAGGGGATCGTGATCGACGAAGCGACCTGGCGGCGCGAGAAGGACAACTGGCTGCCGTCGAAGGCGGACGGCGATTTCATCGTCGAGCTGATGAAGCCCGAAGTCGAGTCCGGCAAGTACGCGAACTGGATCGCGCCGCCCAAGATCGGGATCGACAACAAGCCCGGCGATTTCGAGTATGTGAAGATCGCCGCGTGACGACGATCGTTCCCCGCTCCCCGGGCGGGAGAGGGGCTCGCGCGGGAGCGAGCCGGGGAGGGGCCTTGGCGCCCGTCCCGGGCGGTGCCTCACCCGATGCGGACTCGCCGTGCGCCGTCATTTCCTCCGCGGGAGGAAAAACCCGTTTGCCCTGCTCCGAGTAGCCGACATGGACGCAACCACCGCACCGACCCAGACCGACCTGCGCAAGCAGCACGTCATCGACCCGGAAATCTGCATCCGCTGCAATACCTGCGAGGAGACCTGCCCGGTCGATGCGGTGACGCATGACAATGCGAACTATGTTGTCGACGCGTCGAAGTGTAACTTCTGCCTCGACTGCATCCAGCCCTGCCCGACCGGGGCGATCGACAATTGGCGCATAATCCAGCAGGCATATTCGCTCGAAGACCAGTTCTCCTGGACCGAGCTGCCGCCGCAGGAGGAGATATCGGTCGTGCCGACCGACGGATCGATTGAGGCGCTCGACCAGGAGGTCGATGCCTTGCTCGCCGAAGCCCACTCGGGCGTCGGCGGCAAGAGTCTTGCGCCTGCCTCCGCCACCAAGCCGAGCGTGCATTTGTACACGCGGACGAAGCCCGCGGTCGCGACCGTGAAGGGGAATTACCGCCTGACCGCAGCCGACGCCGAAAGCGACGTGCGCCACATTATTCTCGATTTCGGCGACACGCCGTTCCCCGTGCTCGAGGGCCAGAGCATCGGCATCGTGCCGCCCGGCCTCGACGCGGAGGGCAAGCCGCATCATGTCCGGCTCTATTCCATCGCGAGCGCGCGCGACGGCGAAAAGCCGCACACCAACAATCTGGCGCTCACGGTCAAGCGCGGACCGGGAATCGGGTCGAACTTCATCTGCAACCTGCGGAAAGGCGACAAGGTCGATGTCACCGGTCCTTTCGGCGCCACCTTCCTGATGCCGAACGATCCGGAAGCGAACATCATCATGATCTGCACCGGAACCGGCTCGGCGCCGTTCCGCGGCTTCACCGAGCGGCGGCGTCGCACCATGCCGGATGCGCCCGGGCGCATGGTGCTGTTCTTCGGCGCGCGCCGCCCGGAGGAACTGCCCTATTTCGGGCCGCTGCAAAAGGTGCCGGACCGGCTGCTCGCCAAGTACTTCGCCTATTCGCGCGTTCCCGGCCAGCGCAAGACCTACGTCCAGGACCGCATGCGCGAGAAGACGCAGGAGCTCGCCGAATTGCTGCGCTCGGCCAAGACCCACGTCTATGTCTGCGGCCTGAGGACCATGGAAATCGGGGTGGACGAGTCGTTTTCGGCCATCTGCGCGGGCGCCGGCCTTGACTGGGCGGCGCTGCGCGCCGATATGCGCGCGAGCGGGCGCTATCACGTCGAGACCTACTGAACTCAGCAAGCGGAGTGCTGTGCCAGTGCGCCGCCCGGCGGGTTGCGGCGCACACCGTTGTTGTCTGAGGGCATTGTCTGCATTGTCGGTTGCGGTACATTGCTAGGGATGTCGGCCGGGGGATCAAACCCATGTCCGAGGTCGTCGGCGCGGACGGTCTAGGCCCGGAATCGTATGCATGAGCAGCCACACGCCTCCGTCGACGGTATTCTTGGCTCTGGAACGACAATCCTACGAGTTGCTGCAGGCGCTGCCTGCGGCGATCTACGTGACGGACGCCGCGGGCCGGATCACGTTTTATAACGAAGCGGCAGCAGAGCTGTGGGGCCAGCACCCGGAACTGGGAAAAAGCGAGTTCGGCGGCTCGTGGAAACTGTTGGCGCCGGACGGTACGCCGCTGCCGCACGACCAATGTCCGATCGCGCTGGCGCTCGGCAGTCAGCCGCCGAGCGGCGGCATCGAAGCCATCGCCGAACGCGCCGACGGCACGCGTGTTCTGTTTCTCGCTTATCCGACGCCGCTCTTCAATCAATCCGGCGCGCTGACGGGTGCGATCAACATGCTGGTAGACATCACCGAGCGGCGTCGGGCGGAACTCGACGCGCGCCGCCTGGCGGCCATCGTCGAGTCTTCCGACGACGCCATCCTGGCGAAGGACCTCAACGGCATCATCGTCACCTGGAACGAAGGCGCCCAGCGGCTCTTCGGCTACGCCCCGGACGAAGTGGTCGGCAAGCCCGTCACCATTCTCATCCCGGCAGACCGGCACGACGAAGAGCCGGCCATCCTTTCGCGCATTCGCCGCGGCGAGCGCATCGACCACTACGAGACCATCCGCCGGCGGAAGGACGGCAGTCTTGTCGAGATTTCGCTGACGGTGTCACCGATAAAGGGCATGGACGGCCGCATCGTCGGCGCATCCAAGATCGCCCGGGACATTACCCAGCAGCGGCGCGCGCAAGAGCGGCTGCAGTTGCTGCTCAGGGAAATGAATCACCGCATCAAGAACCTGTTCACGATCGCGAGCAGCCTGGTCAGCCTCAGTGCGCGTTCGGCCACATCGCCGGCGGATCTCGCCGCGACGGTGGGAGCGCGGCTCGCCGCTTTGGCGCGCGCGCACGAACTTACGCTGTCGAAAACGTCCGACACGTTCCCAACGGCGGCGCCGTCGACGACGCTGCACGCCTTGATCAAGACGATCATCGCTCCTTACGACGACGATTCGACGTCCGGAAGCAGCCGCGTGACGATCGGCGGATGCGACATTCCGCTGTCCGGGGAAGCGATCACGAGCTTCGCTTTGCTCCTGTATGAATTTGCCACCAACGCCGCAAAATACGGGGCCTTGTCCGTGCCCGCCGGCCGCATCGACATCGAATGCTCCGAAGAAGGGCCGCATTTCCTGCTGGCCTGGGCCGAACGCGGTTCGCCGCCGCCGGCCGAGCACGCAGACGAGGGCGCGGGCTACGGAAGCCTGCTCGAACGGGCGACCGTCAAAGGCCAGCTCGGCGGCGAGATCGAACGCGAATGGACCCCCGAGGGGGTGGTCATCCGGATGTCCCTCCTGCGGGATCGGCTGACGGGCTGACGGCGCCATCGGCGGCGGGCGTCGGCCCGCGCGATTGCCGTCTCACATCCGATGCCGCTCACATCCGATCGAGCGACGGCTCCTGCCCGCCGTCCCCCCGCGCATTCTCGAAGCGCGTCCGCGTCTCCGCTGCGGCCTTCGCGTTCCCTGCCGCGGTTTGCGCCTGCATGAGGCCGTAGAGCGCCCAGGCGCTGTTCGGCGCTTTCGTGCATGCGTCCTTGAACGCAGCGGCCGCGGCGGGCGCGTCGCCCTTTTTCAACAGGATCGCGCCGAGCGTCTGGTCGACCGGGACATACCAGTAGGGCGGCTCCATGTACGGCAGGCTGTTCTGTGCCTTTACCGCGGCCTCGGCGAACCGTTGCGCGGCATTGCCGTCGCCGCGCGCCAACGCGGCTTTCGCGCGCACGACGTCCTCGGCAATCTTGAGAATGCCCTTGGCGGGAACGGAGGCTTGTTCGAGCGCGCTGAAATCTCCGCCGGCGAGCTTTTGAATGGCGTCCGCCTCTTCGTCCGCACCGGCCGCGTTTCCGAGCAGGGCTTGCGCCGCGCCGCGCGCGTAATGCCAGCCGGCGACGACGAACGGCAACTGCTCGCTGGGCTTCGGCAGCGCGAGGATCGTCTGCGGATCGCTGAACTGCGCGTGGATGAAGTAGGGCGCCTGCTTGATCGGCTGCGAGGGAGGGATCGCGCGCGCTTCCTCGTCGCCGATGAGCCCGGCGAGCTTTTCCGCCGATTGCAGCGCTTCCTTGCCCTTGCCCGCCATCAACGCCGCCGTCATGTGGAAATGCACATTGTGCGGGTAGTACATCGCCGGATAGGGGCCGTGCACGCCGGGGTTTGCCGCGATGTAGCGCTCGTCCGCCGCGACCGCATCCGCGTTGACGTCGAGCGTGTCCTTGTATCGGCCGAGGCGCAGATAGATGTGCGAGGGCATGTGCACGAGATGCCCGGCGCCGGGCACGGCCGCGCGCAGGCGATCGGCGTAGGGCTCGGCGAGGCTCGGCTTGTCGGACGCTTCCACCAGATGGATGTAGTAGTGGATCGCGGCGATATGGTCGGGGTTTTTCGCGAGCGCCCCCTGGAGCAGGCTCAACGCTTTCGGCGTATGTTCCTTGGGCGTGCGGCCGCCGTCGCTCCAGTAATCCCATGGCGACAGCAGCATCAGCGATTCTGCGGCGAGCGTCGCAATGTCCGGATCGTCGGGGAACCTGCGGGCGACGTCGAGCATCGCATCGGCATAGGCGCGGTCGAGCGCCGCGCGCTCGCCCGGCTCCGCATAGCGCGTGAAAATGGCGACGGCGAGCGCCTGTTCCTTGGGCGGGGCCTTGGCGGCCTTTTCCACCGCCTTCTCCGCAGCGGCCCGCGCGAGCGGCACAGCCGTCTCGTCCATCGGCAGGTTCAAATTCGGCCCGAGCGCATAGGCCTCGCCCCAGAAGCACATGGCGCAATCGGGATCGAGCTGCTGCGCGTACCGGAACGCACGCAACGCTTCGAGATGATTGAAGCCGTAAGCGAGAACGAGCCCCTGGTCGAAAAAGGCGTGCGCCTGTTCGTTTGCGGTGACCGGATAGTGATGACCGCCGAGGTCGTCCGCCAGGATCGGCATCGGCAAAGCCGAACTGTCGTGCCACGGCTTCGCCGGCGCGGCCTTCGCCGGCGCCGGATGGTTGGCATGCGGATTAAACGGCTTGGTCTCGGTCCGCTGCGTTGCTTGGCCGGCCGGCGGCGAAGGACTCTGCGCGCCGGCGGCAAACGGGAAAGCAAAAGCAGCGAGCAATAAGCCCGCGGACGCTAATCGTTGCATACGGATGCCTCCGAATTTCGGACTTTGGCCGCCAACACCTTAGGGTGGCCGGGGTTCCTCGGAAAAGCTGGAATTGCTCTAAGCGGCCCATGGCCGCGGGACGATAAAAAACACAGGCCGAAGCACGCAATGCGCGTATAAATTGAGTCCGCATAAATGTGACAGCGACGGCGTGCGTCGCCAAAATGCATTTAAGTACCTGAATGCTGCTTTTTCTGCTAATCTCTGCCTTAGGTCAATGCTTGCCTTGCGCGGCACGATGGAAAATGCCGACGATAGGGACGGGAGCGGCGGCGGTTCGCCCGTCGGAAAATCGCTGCCGCCTAAACCAGAAGCCGGTCCGCCCTAACGATGACCGGCCGCGGGAGGAATCGGTGGGATGGATCTTGCGCATCTCGAGTGGCCTTTCTTTGACGACCTGCACCGGCGGTTCGCCCGCGATCTTTCGGCCTGGGCCCATGACGCAATAGGCGGGCTTCTCGATCACGGCGATCCCGATCGCGCCTGCCGCAATCTCGTGCGCGCTTTCGGCGAGGCCGGATGGCTCAAGGCCATGGTTCCGGCCGCCTACGGGGGCATGGCCGACGGTCTGGACGTGCGCGCGATCTGCGTCGGCCGTGAAGTCCTCGGCTGGCACGACAGCCTCGCCGATTTTGCCTTCGCGATGCAGGGATTGGGGACCGGGTCGATCTCGCTGTACGGGAACGATCAGCAGAAGGCCAAGTACCTGCCGCCGGTGTTCGCGGGCCGCCACCTCGCGGCCTTCGCCCTGTCCGAACCGGAAGCGGGGTCCGATGTCAGCGCGCTCGCGACCACGGCGGTGCCGGATGGTCCGGCGCATGTGCGGATCGACGGGCTGAAGACTTGGATATCCAACGGCGGCATCGCCGACCATTATGTGGTGTTTGCGCGCACCGGCGAGGCGCCGGGAGCGCGCGGGCTATCCGCCTTTGTCGTCGAAGCCGATGCGCCGGGTCTTTCGATCGCCGGGCGCATCGATACGATCGCCCCGCATCCGCTCGCCACCATCCGGTTTACCGAATGCCGCGTTCCTGTCGCGAACCGGCTCGGCAAGTCCGGCGAGGGGTTCAAGGTGGCGATGGCGACCCTCGATATTTTCCGCTCGAGCGTCGGCGCCGCCGCGCTGGGCTTGGCCCGTCGCGCCTGCGACGAAGCTCTCGACCGTGCGATGACGCGCAAGCTGTTCGGTGCCCCGCTCGGAGACCTGCAGATGACCCAGGCCGCCCTTGCCGACAGCGGCACCGAAATCGACGCGGCGGCGCTGCTGATCTACCGCGCCGCGTGGGCGAAAGACAAAGGCGCGGCACACATCACGCGGGAATCCTCGATCGCCAAGATGTTCGCGACCGAAATGGCGCAGCGGGTAATTGATCGCGCCGTGCAGCTCTTCGGCGGACACGGTGTGCGGGTCGGCGTCAAGGTCGAGGCGCTTTATCGCGAGATCCGGGCGCTGCGCATTTACGAAGGGGCGACCGAGGTGCAAAAAGTGATTATTGCGCGCGACATGCTGAAAACGCGCGCATCCGCCCTGAAACGAGCGGCCGAGTAGGAACGTGCGTCACACGGGGGACCAGGGGCAGTCCGTAACGATCATACGCGCTATTGCGCCGCGCGGTCACACGCCCGAGGCGGCCGACGTCTTCGCGCGGGCTTTGAGCGGCGCCGTGCGCGCCGTCGCATGATGGCAGGAAGGAGAACGCGCCGATGTTCGCGCTGAAAATCGCCGATGGAGTCGCAACGCTGACGCTCAGCCGTCCGCCGGTAAACGCGATCAGCGAGGAATGGCTGCGGCTTTTCGACCGCGAGCTCGACGGGCTTGCGGTCCGCGATGACTGGAAAGTGCTGCTTCTGCGGTCGGACCAGAAGGTGTTCTGCGCCGGCGCCGATCTCAAGGAAGTGCACGAGTACATGCAGATGGCCGACGGGCCCAACCGGATGTACGCCTATGTCGCCAACATCCAGCGGCTCTATTCGCGCATCGAGCGGATCGATCGCGTGACTCTGGCGGAGATCGGCGGCGCGGCGATGGGCGGCGGGCTCGAACTTGCGCTGTCCTGCGACCTCCGCGTCGCGGCGACCGAAGCAAAGATCGGGTTGCCGGAGGCGCGGCTCGGCTTGATTCCCGCCGCCGGCGGAACGCAGCGGCTGACCCGGCTGTGCGGCCCGTCGACGGCGTCCCGCCTGATCCTCGGCGCCGAAGTGCTGGATGGGGCGACCGCGCGGCAGTTCGGCGTCGTGCAGTGGGCATTTCCGCGGGCGGAGCTGGCCGAGCGCGCGCTCGAGATTGCGCGGCGCATTGCGGAACTGCCGGTCGCCGCGCTCGTCGGATGCAAGGCGTGCATGGCGGCGGTGCGCGAAGGCGGCCGCGGCGGCTATTCGGACGAGCTGGAAGTAACCCGGCAGCTATTGACCAATAAGGAAACGCAACAGCGCGTGGCAGCGTTTCTCGCCGGCCAGGCGGGCGACGGACGCGTCAAAAAGGGAGCAGGTTGAATGAAACTCGAGGGGAAGGTAGCGCTGATCACGGGGGGATCGTCGGGGATCGGGAAGGCGACGGTCTTGGAATTTGCGCGGGCGGGCGCGCGGGTGATCGGCGCCGACATCGACATGGAGCGCGGGGCCGCGGTTGCACGCGAGGCGCAGGCGGAAGGGCTGGCGGTCGAGTTCGTCGCGATCGACCTGTCCTCGTCGGACTCGATCAGAAAATGCGCCGCCGAAGTTCTGGCGCGCTATCCGCGGCTGGACGTTTTGGTGAATGCGGCGGGCTACAGCGCGGTCGAGGCGTTCGCCAGCAACAAGCCGGGATATATCGATCAGGTCGTTGCGATCAATCTGGGTGGGACATTGCATCTGACGCAAGCCTTGCTGCCGG
>WBZU01002160.1_pt1 | contig 13892 bp, 12 predicted proteins | sample 5204311 | NCBI WGS metagenome assembly WBZU01 (sample SAMN12344359, study PRJNA552823) | activated sludge metagenome | biome: Activated sludge suspended growth; feature: Nitrification reactor; material: Wastewater; isolation source: activated sludge from nitrification reactor of wastewater...
CCGTGAGGCTTCTCCCTATCCCGATTGGCATTCATGCAATTGCCCTGATCCTGGTTGCGACGCCGCGACGCCCGAAGCGACCTTCGCCATCACTCCAGCCAGGTGCTGTTTTTTCTTCAACCTGGGCGGTCTGCTCACCCGGATGAACATGATCCCGCTACCGGTCGCCAAGAAGATGTTGTTTCATGATCGGAGGGGCCTGGAAAAGTCATGACCGTTCGGGCCGAGTCCATCTTCCTGCATGGTCCCTGCCTGCTGTGCCGCCAGAGCCTCGAAAACGCGTACGGATTCCGACTCTACACGCTGGAGAAGGTCGGTCGCGCCATCGACACTGCCAGCACGGCCGATCAGTTCGAGGTCCCGGCACAGCGCGGCCAGTTGTTCGGCGCCGACATTGGCGCTGCTCGACTTCATGCCGTGCGCGCTCTTGCGCAGCGCTTCGGCATCGCCAGCCTCGGCAGCAGCACGCATCTGCGCTGACCGCTTTGGCGTGTCTGAGAGATAGGCGCTGATCACCTTGTTCACTAGATGCGCACCATTGGGTCCGGGCAGATGGCGGATGATATCGAGTGCACGCGGGTTGATCGGCTCGTCGGCTACCTCTTTCCCGGTCTCGTTGCTGGTCGTGGCGGGCGGAGCTTGCGTGCCCGGGAGCATGTCTGTCGACTGCGGCAGCCAACGCATCACGATCGATCTCAACTGCTCGCAGGAAAAGGGTTTGCTCAGGTAATCGTCCATGCCGGCGGCAAGGCAGCGCTCGCGGTCGCCTTCGACAGCGTTGGCGGTCAGGGCGACCACCGGCAGGTGATGGGGCAACCTGCCCTCACGCTGCCGGGCGCGGATCTGTGCGGTAGCCTCTAAACCGTCCATTTCAGGCATCTGACAGTCCATCAGAACGAGATCGAAGGGGGTGCGCGCCAACTGTTCGATCGCCACCCGACCGTTGGCCGCGAGACAGTAGCTGACCCCGAGTGAGTCGAGCATCGCAGCGGCGACCTGTTGGTTAACAGGATTGTCTTCAGCGACCAGAACGCGCCCGCCGATTTTGTCCGGGACAGCCGCAGCCACTGACGGTTGCGGCCGTGCGGCCAGCGATCTGACGCGCTGCAGTGACATGGCGGTGGCAATTGCGTCGTAGAGGTCGGACTGGCGCACGGGTTTGGTCAGGTAGTAGTCGATGGGTGCCGACTGCCGTCCCGGATGGTCGGTGCCAATACTGACCGACGAAAGCATGACCAACGGTATGGTCGTGCAGCCGGCCTTGGCCTTGATCGCGTGCGCCAGCGCGAAGCCATCCATCTCAGGCATGTGCAGATCCAGAATCGCCAGGTCGAATGCTCCTGTTGTTGGCCGATCGATGGTCTGCAGGGCCTCATTGCCGCTGCTGGCGCCGATAGGGTGCATGGACCATCCGTGGATCTGGTGCGCGAGGATTTCGCGGTTGGTGTCATTGTCATCCACGACCAGGATTCGCAGTCCCCGCAGGCTCTCGGCCAGGTCGAGTGCCGAGCGTGCGTCGGGATTCTGCTTCCCGAGCGGGAGTTCGAAGGAAAAGACTGTGCCGCGGCCCACTTCGCTGTGCAGATCGATCTCTCCGTTCATCATTTCGACCAGATGTTTGGCGATCGTCAGGCCAAGGCCGGTGCCACCGAAACGCCGGGTAGTCGAACTGTCGGCCTGGACAAAGGCGCTGAACAGGCGACTTTGCGTTGCCGTGTCGATGCCGATGCCAGTGTCGCGAATTTCGAAACGGAAACGTGCCTGTAGCGGGTCCTCGTTCAACAAGAGAACACGGATGACGATTTCGCCACGACTGGTGAATTTGACGGCGTTGTTGACCAGGTTGGTCATGATCTGTCGCAGGCGTACCGGGTCGCCGCTGACCGCTACCGGCAGATCGAAGGGAATGTCGCACACCATTTCCAGGTCTTTGGCCTCGGCGGGCTGGGCGAACATGCAGGCGACATCCTCGATCAGTTGACGCAGGTTGAAGTGGATCGTCTCGATCTCCAGCTTGCCGGCTTCAATCTTGGAAAAATCGAGGATGTCATTGATGACGTTCAGCAGATGTTCGCCGGACTGATAAACCGCGTCGGCGAAACGCCGCTGCTGCGGGTTGAGCGCCGAGCCGCGCAGCAACTCGGTCATGCCAAGAATGCCATTCATCGGCGTGCGGATCTCGTGGCTCATGGTGGCCAGGAAGTCGCTCTTCGCCCGGCTGCCAGCTTCGGCAAGGTCTCTTGCCTGACACAAGTCGGCGGTGCGCAACTCCACTTCGTGCTCCAGCTTGTCGCGATGCGCCGCGAGTTGTTGATCTCGATCCTGGATCTGTTCGAGCATGACGTTGAAGCCTCCGGCCAGTTTGCCGATCTCGTCACTCGATTCGATGGGCGCACGTGCCGAGTAATCACCCTCTTGTGACACCCTGGCCATGACGCGCACCAGGCGGGCAGTCGGTGCCGTGATTGCCCGGACGACCAGCATGCCGGCAACGACGGCGAAGAGCAACACCCCCAGGCTGACTGCGGCGAGTGTGGCGACGTTACGTTCGACCATCTGCCTGACCGACTGTACCGTGGTACTCTGTTCCGCCTGCGCCGCCCGGATGCTCTCAAGGCCTTGCTCCCTTCGTTGCGCAACCATGGACAGCAGGCGTTCGTTGAGCGCTTGCGCCTTCTGCCGGACCGCCAGGCCCTGGCGCAACTGATCCACGACACCTTCCTTGGCAAGCAGCAGCTGCTTGACCTCGTCCAGGGCACTGCCGACACCGTTGAGCAGTTTCAGCTCATGTCGGGACGGATCGCCCAGCGCCGCACGCAGTTTGCGCAGGGCGCCGGCACTGGACGTGAGTGCTTCTCGTAACTGGCGGGCAGCTCGTTCCAGATCGACGATCGCGTCGGCATCGAGCAAGTCCTGACTGAGCATGCTCATGTCGAGACCCAGCGAGATCAGCTGACCGCTGAGGGTAACCGTCTCGCTGGCTGCGGCCGAGTGGCGCAGCGACAGGTCATGGCTCGCGTTCTCATGATCATATTGTGCGCTGGCGAGAGTGATTTCCTGGGCGAGGGTCGCCATGGCAACGGTCAGTCGGCCTTCCAACTCATACAAGCGTTGCTCGTACCTCTGGCGTGCTTGCTCGCCGCCCGTACCGGAGATGAGCACAGCTTTCAGTTCGAGCAGACCATCGGATCCACCCGCGAGCTGCCGAACTTCGGCGATGAGTTTGCCCACATCCCGGATACCGGGGCCTCTAACGACCACCAGCCGGTTTCTGGAGAACTTGCTGAAAGCGGTATCCAACCTGCTGCGGGCGATCAGCAACGCCTTCCGGTTATCGGCCCTCTGCGTTTCGCTGATGGCGGCGATGATGTCTTTGAGCAGGTCGCGCGCGACGGTCATGTCCATCAGATCCTGGGTGATCTCCCGTGCTCGATCCCTGGACGCCACGAGCTGGCGCGCAGCCGCCATCTGCAAGGCACTCATCGATCGGTTGAGCGTTTCGAGACTGTGGTCGACTTCGTGCAGGCGGGTTTTTACCAGTGTACCGGCAGCACGCGCTGCCTCTTCGACCTGTAGACGTTCGACCGTCGCGTCCAGCGTCTCTGCAGTGATGGCCTGCAGTAAAGCCATGACTTTGCTGTTGTCACCGGCGGGTCCGGCAAGCCTCTCCAGTTCGCCCTCGATTCGGGAGACATCGGCAGCACTGTTTTCGACTTCAGATCTGGCTGTGGCCAAGTCAGTGGAGGCCTGGATACCCGCGAGTCTGAGCAGAGCGCTGGCATGCTCCTGGAGGCTGTGCTGCATTTCGATATTCTTCAACTGCTGTGGGGTGGATTGCTCGGTCAGGATCTTCAGCTTGCCCTCGACAAAGCGTATTCCCAGCAAACTCACCGTAGCGATCACGGCAATCCCTACGATGGTGATCGTTACCGAGAGCAGTAGTTTGTTCCTGATGTTCATGGGCTGGCTCGATGAACTTCGCCGCTGGCGTTCGGCCGTCCGGGCTGGTACCTGCCTCGCGACTACTGCCGCGTGTAGGCCTTTCCTTCGCCCCGCACGTAGTCCAGGAGCCTGCGCACTTTGGTCGAGGGCTTGCCGAGGGTGACGGCGATGATCGGGCTGGTCAGTGGCGCGTCGCTGTCGACCACCTTGATCGTCGTATCGGCGACGGTGATGGGATCGATACCGATGGCTTCCGGTGTCGCAGCAATCGTTTCCCTGATCTCGTTATAGTTGGTCGAATCGAGCGCGTCCCTGGTGACGCTTTCGCCGTCGAGCACTTTCTGGCTGAACTCGGCGTTCTGCCCGGGTGTGCCGCGTCCCCAGACGACGAGGATTTCCCTTTCGTCGCCTCCGACCTCCTTCCAGTTGGCTATCCTGCCGGTGAAGATGCCCTTGAGCTGCTCTTTCGACAGTTTGCTGACCTGGTTACTCGGGTGGACGAAAATCGCAATCCGGTTGACACCGATCTCCTCACTGACCAGGGTGGCCGGATTCACCTCTCGGCCATCCTTTCTGAGCGTCGCAATCAGGCTCTCCAGCGAGTGCGCGGCGGCGGTGACGTCGACCCTGCCATCGAGCAGATTGACCAGTCCGCCCTTGGGAGAGGATTGCAGGTTGATGAGGGTAATACCGGTAGCCTTCTCGAAATGGGGCTTGACCGGCTGAAAGAGGGTAATCAGCGCTGCCCCGCCACCGCCGACCCGGATCTCCTCGCAGCTTGCTGAGCGAGCCATGCCAATCAGGACCAGCAGACTGGCCAGAAGTAATGTGTATCGTTCGCACTTGCCCATGATATTCCTTCAAGTCAATTTCCGGAGTGGAGTCTCCATTAACTACTCACCTCTATCAGTAACGGCTAGCAGGTCGCGAACTTGAGCCTGGTCGGGTGGGTATAATGCTATAGTCATTGATGTTGCCAGGCTACGACCATGACCGATACTTCCCCGCTTTTTCCCGACGAACCGATGACGCCAGCAAACCCGACGAGCCAGGGTGGAGCAAAGGCCTCGCCACCGAAAGCCGCGGCGCGTGTTCTGATGCCCAACCGCCATCAGCTCGAATGGCGGGCGAGCGACCTGGACTCGCACCTCCTGCGCCTTGCTCCGGTAAAACGCCAGGGCGGCCTCAAGGTTCAGCGACTGATCGCCGCGACTTCGGGCGCCTTTCGCGCCGAACTCCTGGGTCTTGTATAAGATTCATGCAATCGCCCTGCCGCCACGCCAACCGGCAGCAAATTATGTGCTGTTCGGACCTATAATGGCCAATTTTTTCGGGTCCGCTCATGTGGTTCAAAAATCTTCATCTCTACCGCCTGCCCAGAAACTGGGCTGCTGACGCTGAGCAACTGGCGGCGCAACTCGACAAACTGACCCAGCAAGGATGCCACGCCACCGATCCGCGCAGCATCGGCTGGATCGCGCCACGGGACGGCGGCGCACTCGTCCACTCCGTCAACCAGCAATGGCTGCTCGCCCTCGGGGTCGAGGAAAAACTGCTGCCGGCCTCGATCGTCAAACGCTTCACCAGCGACAAGGCCAAGGAGATCGAGGAAGCCGAAGGCCGCCGTATCGGTCGTCGCGAGATGCGCGAGATCCAGCAGGAAATGACCCTCGAACTGTTGCCGCGTGCCTTCATCCGCAGCCGCAGCACTTATGGCTGGATCGACCCGATCAACGGCTGGCTGGTCATCGACTCCGCCTCGCCGGCAAAAGCCGAGGAGTTCCTCGAACATCTTCACAAATCGCTCGATGCCTTGCCGGCCAAGGTGCTCAAAGTGACGCAATCACCGTCGGCGGCGATGACCGGCTGGGTGGCCGATGGCGAAGCCCCCGTCGGATTCACCCTCGACCAGGACCTCGAGCTGCGCTCGACCGACAAGGCCAGCGTGCGCTATGTCAATCACACCCTCGAAGGCGAAGAGATCCGCCAGCATATCGCCACCGGCAAGATCGTCACCCGCCTGGCGATGACCTGGAACGACCGCATTTCCTTTGTGCTCAACGACCAGTTACAGATCAAGCGCCTGGTCTTCCTGGACATCCTCAAGGAACAGGCCGAAGGCCAGGGCGAGAACGCCGATGAACGCTTCGACATCGATTTCACCCTGATGACCGGAGAAGTGGTGCAGTTGCTCGATGACCTGGTCACTGCGCTGGGTGGAGAAGTGGCGGCGTAGGCATGTGTTCCCGGCTACATCCCGGCGACTCGGGTCGTCCATCCTTGCTGCGGGGCACTCATGGTCATCGTGCGTATCCGTCTGCGCGGCGGCGCTCCACGCACACCTGGCTCTGGCATGCCTGAATCCAGCTATCTCGCCCTGTTGTTGATCGGTCTGCTGGGGGGGACGCACTGTGTCGGCATGTGCGGCGGCATCGTCGGCGCCCTGTCGATGGGTGCCCCTGCAAGCTTTGCCCTGCACCTGGCGTACAACAGCGGACGCATCGTCAGCTATGCCACCGCCGGTGCCATGGCCGGTGCGCTTGGCGAAGCCAGCATGGCCCTGGCCAGTCAATGGCCGGTTCGCACCCTCCTTTATCTGCTCGCCAACGGGATGTTGATCGCGCTGGGTCTCTACCTGATCGGCGTCACCCGGGCACTGGCATTCAGCGAGCGCTGCGGCCAGAAACTGTGGCGACATCTGCAACCGCTGAGCCACCGCTATCTGCCTGCACGCACCGTGGCGCAGGCCTTTCCGCTCGGTCTGCTGTGGGGTTGGCTGCCCTGCGGCCTGGTCTATAGCGCCCTGGCAACTGCCCTCACCAGCGGTTCTGCGGTGCATGGAGCCGGTTTGATGCTGGCCTTCGGTGTCGGCACCCTGCCCAATCTGCTGCTCGCCGGTCTGCTCGCCGCCCGCCTCCAGGCCTATGCCATGAAACCAGGGGTTCGCCTGGCTTGCGGCCTGCTGATTCTCGGTTTTGGCATCTGGGGACTGCTCGGGGTGCTGGGGTTGGCGCCATAGGTGCTTAATGTGAAAGTCGCGTATGCGACTCAAGAATCTCCCCCCCTCGCGGGGGAGAGAGAGGTTGAGGGAGAGGGAAACGGTCATGACTTTCATGATCGGGGGTGCCTGGAAAAAGTCATGACCGTTCGCAGCGGATGAGCGATTCAGGCCCCGATTCCCGGCAGCCCCTCGACCTGCCGCCGCAGACTCTGGAACTGGCCATCACCGGCATGAGTTGCGCGGCCTGTTCGGCACGGCTGGAAAAAATGCTCAACCGTCTGCCGGGGGTGGACGCGGTGGTCAATCTGGCGACCGAGCGAGCGACGGTTCGTTACCTTCCCGGCGTCGTCGCACCAGCGCTACTGATCGCCACCGTCGAGCGCGCCGGCTTCACTGGCCGTTTGGCCGATAATCGTTCCCAGACTGACGAAAAGACCAGAAAACGCGCCAGCGAGCGGGCCGAATTGCGTCGTTTCTGGATCTCGGCCGCGTTGACGCTGCCACTGGTCGCGCCAATGCTGGCCATGTTCAACCCTGGCGCAGACGCTCACCAGGATCTCCTGCCCCGCTGGCTGCAACTGCTACTGGCAACACCGGTGCAATTCTGGATCGGCTGGCGTTTTTACGATGGCGCCTGGAAAGCCCTGCGCAGTGGCGGTGCCAATATGGACGTGCTGGTCGCGCTCGGTACCAGTATGGCTTACGGCTTCAGCCTGGTCGTCACCCTGTCGCTCGCTGCCGACCTGCATGTCTATTTCGAGGCCTCGACGGCAGTGATCACGCTGGTGCTGCTCGGCAAGCTGCTCGAGGCGCGCGCCAAGGCAAAGACCAGCGAGGCCATCGAGGCGCTGATCCGCCTGCAACCGAGAACGGCCCGTGTCGAACGCGACGGACGACTGCTCGACATCGACACCGTCCTGCTGGTACCAGGGGACATCTTCATTGTCCGTCCCGGTGAAGACCTGCCGGTCGACGGCGAGGTGATCGACGGTTCGTCGAACGTCAATGAAGCCATGCTGACCGGCGAGAGCATGCCGCTGGTCAAGCGCCGCGGCGACCGCGTCTTTGCGGCCACCGCCAACGGCGAGGGAATGCTGCGTTGCCGGGCCACCGGTGTCGGCGAGCATACCCTGCTCGCCGGAATCATCCGTATGGTGGCCGAGGCGCAGGGGTCGAAAGCGCCGGTGCAGAGACTGGCTGACCGGGTTTCGGCAATTTTCGTCCCGGTCGTCTGCGCCATTGCCCTGCTCACCTTGATTGCCTGGTGGGCTTTCTCCGGTGTATTCAGCAGCGCGCTGGTCAATGCCGTGGCCGTCCTGGTCATTGCCTGCCCCTGCGCCCTCGGGCTGGCCACGCCGACGGCGATCATGGTCGCCAGCGGTCAGGGCGCCGCGGCCGGCATTCTGGTCAGGAATGCCGAGGCGCTCGAGCGTGCCGAGAAGGTCGACGTACTGGCGATCGACAAGACCGGCACCCTGACGCGTGGCGAACCGGTCGTCACCGATCTCGTCCCTTTGGCGACGTCTGCCAAAGAAGCGCTGGCGCTGGCTGCTGGCCTGGAACAGGGATCGGAACATCCGCTGGGACGGGCCATCCTGCAGCACGCACAGGCCGCCGGGACGATCTTGCCGGAACTTGACGAGTTTCGGGCGATTCCCGGTCGCGGCGTCGAAGGCCGGGTCGCCGGGCGCTGGCTGCGACTGGCTGCGCCGGACGGCTGCCATGGCCTGGCCTTGCCCGAGGATCTGATCAACACCCTGCAGCGCGCCGGCAAGACCGTCGTGGTTCTGACGGAGAAGCGCAGCCCCTCATGTGCCGAAGACAATGGCTCACTGGCCCTGGCGCTTCTGGCCATCGCCGACCCGCTGCGCGAGACTTCGCGTGCCGCCGTGGATCGTCTCAAGGGCATGGGAATCCGCGTCGTGATGCTGACCGGCGACCATCCCGCAACCGCCACGGCGATTGCCCGGGAGACTGGTATCGATGATTTCCAGGCTGGCATCCTGCCCGCAGACAAGGCTGCAGCGGTCAATACCCTGAAAACCGGCAAGGCGGTGGTGGCGATGGTCGGCGACGGAATCAACGATGCGCCGGCGCTGGCGGCTGCCGACGTCAGCTTCGCCATCGGGGCCGGCTCCGATGCGGCCATCGCGGCCGCCGACGTGACGCTGGTGCGCAGCGATCTCAACGGAATCGCTGATGCCATCCTGCTTTCGCGTGCGACGCTACGGAAAATCAGGCAGAATCTGTTCTGCGCATTCCTCTACAATGTGCTTGGCATTCCCCTGGCGGCGCTGGGAATGCTCAGTCCGGTGATCGCAGGCGCCGCCATGGCAATGAGTTCGGTCTCGGTGGTGTCCAACTCGCTGCTCCTCAAACGCTGGCGCGCCGGTGACAATAGGGCATAGCGCCGGGCTCTCTGATGGGAAAGGTCTGATGGAAAGAATCGTGATTGCAGTAGCCGGGATGAGTTGCCAGGGTTGCGTGCAGAGTGTCACCGCCGCCCTCCAGGCGCTGCCCGGCGTCGAGCAGGTGGAAGTATCCCTCGCTGCGGGGCAGGCCAGCGTCGCCTGTGACCCGGCGCTGGTAAGCGCCACCGAGTTGCGGCAGGCGGTCGAAGAAGCGGGATTCGACGCCAGTTAATGAGAAAGTCGCGTCCGCGACCCACGAATGTTGTCGCGTAGCGATCTTCGCCATCGCTTTTCACACCGCATGCCTGCCCTGCCTGGTTAATAACCTGGTTAAGAAAAATGTCCAGAAAAAAACCCGCAACCAACAAGGTTGTTGCACCGCAAGTTCCCTCGACCGCAGCGATCAGACTGACGCAGTTCTCGCACGGCGGCGGTTGCGGATGCAAGATCGCTCCCGGCGTACTCGAACAGATCCTCGCCAAGACCTCGTCAGCGATCGTGCCTCGGCAACTGCTGGTCGGTATCGAAACCAGCGATGACGCTGCCGTCTATCAACTCAACGACGAGCAGGCGCTGGTGGCGACCACCGACTTTTTCATGCCGATCGTCGATGATCCCTTCGATTTCGGCTGCATCGCCGCGACCAACGCGCTCTCCGATGTCTATGCCATGGGAGGCGTGCCGCTGCTGGCCCTGGCGATCGTCGGCATGCCGGTCAACCAGTTGCCACTGGCGACCATCAAACGGATTCTCGAAGGCGGTGAGTCGATCTGCACCAAGGCAGGTATTCCGATTGCCGGTGGGCATACCATCGACTCGGTCGAGCCGATCTACGGCCTTGTCGCCATCGGTCTGGTGCATCCGGACAACCTCAAACGCAATTCCGGTGCTCGCCCCGGCGACCAGCTGATTCTCGGCAAGGCACTCGGAGTGGGCTTCTTCAGCGCGGCGCTGAAGAAAGGATTGTTGTCACAGGCCTGCTACACCGCGATGATCGCCGCAACGACCCAGATCAACACGCCGGGCCGCGCGCTCGCCTGCCTGTCCGGCGTGCATGCGATGACCGACGTCACCGGTTTTGGCCTGCTCGGCCACCTGGTTGAAATCTGCAAGGCCTCGGGCGTTTCGGCAAAGATCGATTACACAGCCCTGCCCTTGCTGCCGAATGCGCTCGGTTACGCAGCCAAAGGCTGTATCACCGGCGCTTCCGGGCGCAACTGGGCGAGTTATGGCGAACACGTCAGTCTCCAGAAGAAATCATTCAGCGACCCCGAACAAGCGCTGCTGACCGATCCGCAGACCAGCGGCGGCCTGCTGGTCGCCTGTGCGCCCGAAGTGGTCACCGAAGTCCTGGCGATTTTCCTGCAGGAAGGATTCGACCACGCCACGGTGATCGGAGAGATCTGCGAAGGTAAGCCGCAGGTGTCCGTGCTCAAGAGCCAGACCGGCTGAAGCTTGCAGGTGCGAATGAAAGTTTACCGTGAGCGACTCACGAGCCTCCCCGCTCCACTCGCGAGGTCGGGGGGTGATCACGGGCGTTTGCTACAGTAGCTCGAGCACCTTTTCCGGTGGCCGACCGAGCACCGCCCGGTCACCGCGCACGACGATCGGACGCTCGATCAGAATCGGGTACGTTACCATCGCCTGTAGCCATTCGTCGTCGCTCAGAGAGCGTCCGGCGTAGTGCTCCTTGAACACCGCTTCACCGCGACGCACCAGTTCCGATGGCCGCAGGCCGAGTTTTCGCAGAAGATCGCGCAGCTCTTCGTGGCTCGGCGGCGTCTTCAGATAGTCGACGATCTCGGCATCGACCCCCTTTTCGGCGATCAACTGGCAAGCGGCGCGACTCTTCGAACAGCGATTGTTGTGGTAGATGCGGATTGACGCATGGCTCATCGGTTTTCCTCAGGCAAAGGACGATCGCAAATGGTAACGCAGTAGGCAGCCGGCCGGCCTAGCGCCACAGGCTCAGCGGCGGATCGGTGATGATCGCACGCAGGATGTCGCTGCGCGATACGAAACCGACCAGCACCTGCGTTTCATTGACGATCGGCACGCCATCGACCTGGTGTTCGAGCATCACCCAGGCAATTCGCCGGATGTCGGTGATCGGGTCGGCGCTGACCACGGGCGTGGTCATCACATCGCTCACCTTCCTTGCCAGCACATCGCGCACGCGCCCGTCTTCGACGTTGACAACGGTCAGCAGGTCGCGCTCACTGACGAGGCCCACCAGCCGGTAAGTCGGGTCGAGCACCGGCGCCTGGTGAATACGACGTTCGAGCAGTATCCGCCACGCCCGTTCGACGGGATCGTTGCTGGTCACCGAGACGATCTGCCGTTGCATGATCTGATAGGCATGGTACAGCGGACCCCGCTCAGGGTCGCCGCGCAGCATTTCCTTATAAGCGCTCACGGCCTGCGCTGTCGGAGCACTGAAGACGGGTGCCGGCTCGCTCTCGGCAAGGGGTCGAACTGCGGAGCCCCGATGAACCTCGGCGACATCCTTGAGGCCTTCGAATGTACCCCGGTAGATTGGACCACTCAAGCCATAGACCGCAAACACGTTCTCCTCCTCATTCGGCGCAACGGCGCTTCAACAGCAATCCCCGTCCATTATAGCGACTCGCTTACGCCAGACATGCCAGACATGAGACATGCCGGCCGCCGCGAGCGAGCGTGAATGAAAGCGTTAGTTATCATGATTGGGGGGGTCTGGAAAAGTCATGACCGTTAATGTGAAAGTCGCGTCAGCGACTCACGAATCTCCCCTCCCCCCTCGCGGGGGAGGGGTCGGGGGAGAGGGGAAACGGTCATGGCTTTCATGATCGTGGGGTGCCTGAAAAAGTCATGACCGTTAGACGGCCAGCAACATGCCATCGACGTCCCGCAGGGTCCCCGCCCGGATCAGGTCGCGCACCAGCCATTGTGCGAGCACCTCGTTGCTGTGGCTCAGATAGCGTGCGTTGACGCTCCGGCAGAAGCTGAGGCTGGCGAGGAACTCGGGGAGATCGGCGCGCGGCAGTTGCCGCCTTTCCAGCAAGGCAAAAGCGAGAATGACCCGCAGGGCATGTCTGGCCAGCAGCTCGACATTCTGTTCGAAGGTGGCCAGCCGCTGATAGGCGCGCTCGAAGGCGTCGGCCACCTCGACGAAGGGCGCACCGTGGCCGGGGATCACCCCATCGATCGGCAGGCGCGCCAGGACGTCGAGCGTTTCACGCGCAGCCTTCAGCCCTCCCGCGCCCTCCGGATGACTCAACAGTTCCGAGAAGATCACCCCGAAGCCATTGCGCCACAGGGCATCACCGGAGATCAGCAGGCGTCGCTCCGGGTTGTGAAAGGCCAGCGCATCCATGTCGTGACCGGGAACGGCAATCGCACGCCAGTTGAGCCCACCAAGTTCGACTTCATCGCCGGCAGCGATCGTTGCATCATGGCAAAAGCGCGCGCCTGACTGGCCGAGCGGCGAGAGCAGCAGCGCCTCTTCGTCCCACTCGGCAATCGTCGCATCGATACCCTGGGGAACGATCACCTGGCAACCGAAGGCCTCGGTCACGGCCGCGTTGCCTCCGATATGGTCGGAATGCGAGTGGGTGTTGAAGAGCCGCGTCAGCTGGCGGCCGGCCAGCGTCTGTTCGAGCAGGGCGACCGTCTGTGCGGCATGCGTCACGTAACCACTGTCGATCAGCGCCGCCTGCTCGCCTTCGAGAAAGACGATGTTGTTCGACGACAGCCAGCCGCGTTCAAGAACCCGGAGACTATCGGGAAGCATCAGCTCTGATCTGGCGAGTCGTTGTTCGGCAAGGCGTCATAGATGGGTTCGCGGCGCAGTTCCTCGACGACAATCCCTTGCGTGATCGACGAGACCGGCAGCGGCGGACGACCGCAGCCGAGGCAGTAACCGGAATCCGGGTCGGGCATACAGATGCCGACACAGAAATATTCTTCTTCAGGTTTGTTCATGATCAACGATCGCAATCAGCACGGAAATCACCTCCCGACGCACAGCCGGCCGGATCGTGCTCGAAACGCCGGCGCTCGACGGCCAGCAGAATCTGCAGGCGCCGGTCGTCGGTGGCGCGGCTCCAGACGGCAATTTCTTCGATCGTCCGGAAGCAACCCAGACACCAACCGGTTCGATCGTCCATTCGGCAGACATTGATGCACGGCGAGACGACCCCTTGCGTGAGCAGCGTATTTCGAGCAGTGCTCATCGGGCGCTCTGCCTGGCGAGCAAGGCGCGCGCCACTTTCGACGCCGGTTCGCGGCCCAGGAAGTGTGCGATGAACCGGCTGGCGACCAGCAACTTGTCCCTATCGACGCCGCATTCAATGCCCAAGCCCTGCAGCAAATAGACGACGTCCTCGCTGGCCACGTTGCCACTGGCACCGGCGGCATACGGACAGCCACCGAGTCCGGCGATCGAGCTGTCAAACACCGCCATGCCGAGTTCGAGCGAGGCGTAGATGTTGGCAATGGCCATCCCGTAGGTGTCATGGTAATGTCCCGCCAGTTTTTCGATCGGCACCACTGCCGCG
>WBZU01002161.1_pt1 | contig 13885 bp, 10 predicted proteins | sample 5204311 | NCBI WGS metagenome assembly WBZU01 (sample SAMN12344359, study PRJNA552823) | activated sludge metagenome | biome: Activated sludge suspended growth; feature: Nitrification reactor; material: Wastewater; isolation source: activated sludge from nitrification reactor of wastewater...
CGGTGGTCGCGGTGCTTGATCTCCATGGGCACGCCGCCGTGCTTGAGGTTGGCACGCAGGGTCGCCTTGGCGTCGAGCTGGCCGGTCTTGGCGCGCTTCTGGCGCAGGGCAATACGGCTGCGCAGGCGATTGGCCAGCCGCCGCACTTCCTTGCGCAGCAGATCCATTTCGCGATCGGAGAGAGCGCGGAACGGCCGGTCCATGAGGTCATCGATGTTGGCGTCGTCCGGCTCCGCCTCGCTCATGTTCTCGGCGATCTTCTGGCCAGCGAAGCGATTGATCTGCTCCTCCAGCGCTTGCTGATTGGCTTGGATCAAGCCCTGCATCTGCTCGAGACGCTGCTTGTTCATGCCCATCTGCGCCATGAGTTTCATGATCTCGCGCATGGCTTCCTGCACATCCTTGAAGCGCATGGCGCGCATCATGCGCTGGGCATACCAGTCGCGGTACTTCATGTCCTGGGCGCGATTGAGCCCGGTCATCTGCGCCAGTTGGTCCAGTTCCTGCTGGGAGAGTTGCTCGCCGCGTAGGAGTTTCTCCATGAGCTTGCGTAACTGCTCGCCAAACTGCCGCAACAACTGCGCCAGCATCTGCGCCTCTTCCGGCGTCATCTCCTCCGTCATGTCGAACATGGGCTGCTGGGCGTCGGCACTGTCGAAGAAGAGCGGGAACAACTCGTCGAAAGTAGGCAGGCTCGCCGCGTCCTTGACCAGGGTCGCGCGCAGGCTCAGCCGGAAAGCTTCGCGCTCGCCGATACCGAGCATGTCGACGGCCTGAAACGCGTCGGCGCTCTCCGCCAGGCTGATGCGCACCCCGCCGGCACGCAGGGCGGAGATAAAGCGGATCATTCGTTCGTCCATGGGTTCCCCCCGAGAACTAGTTCCTCCACCGCGACGCCCGATCATCGTCATCGACGCGCGCGCCCTTGTCTGTCACCTCGATGCGACGCTTGACCTTTTGCAGGTCGCTCTCGTGTTTGAGCAGAACACTGAGCGTGTTCTCCAGCGTCTCACGGTCGAGTTGCTTGGCGTTGAGCGCCACCAACGACTTGGCCCAATCCAGCGTCTCCGAGATGCTGGGCGACTTGCGCAAATCGAGGTTGCGCAGGCGATGCACCAGGTCGACCGCCTGCTGCGCCAGCTTTGGCGCAAGCTCCGGCACCTTGAGACGCACGACCGCCATCTCCTGCTCGACGGAGGGATAGCCGATGAAGAGATAGAGGCAACGCCGCTTGAGCGCCTCGCTCAGTTCGCGCGTGTTGTTGCTCGTCAGCAGCACCAGCGGGCGATGCACCGCGGCCAGCGTGCCCAGTTCCGGCACCGTTACCTGGAAATCGCTGAGCACCTCGAGCAGAAATGCCTCGAACTCGGCATCGGCGCGGTCGATCTCATCGATGAGCAGCACGGTTGGCTGCTCGTTGAGAATGGCCTTGAGCAGCGGTCGTTGGAGCAGGAAGCGCATGGAAAAGAAGACATCTTCCTCCTGCGCCAAGCGATCGGCGGCCTGGGCCAGCGTGTTGGCACCAGCCAACGTATCCTGCAACTTGTCGCGCAGCAACTGCGTGTAGAGCAGTTGCTTGGCGTACTCCCATTCGTAGAGCGCCTTGGTTTCGTCCAGCCCTTCGTAACATTGCAGGCGGATCAATTCACGGCCGGTGGCACCGGCAATGCTCTTGGCCAGTTCAGTCTTGCCGACGCCGGCTGGCCCTTCACAGAGCAGCGGCTTGCCCAACTGGCTGGTCAGAAAGACGGTCGTTGCAATCTCATCACTGGCAATGTACTGTTGCCCGTTGAGACTCTCCTTGACCTGAGCGGGGGACGGAAATACCTGGGTGTTGCTCACAAAACTCTCCCTTTTGAACAAATCGCGTGTCTCACGCGGTGGGGGCGAAGTGTACCTGATGTGGCAGGCTTTGTAAACCAAATTCCACGATACCAGTTGGCGGCGGCGCAGTCGGTGACCTTCGCTGCAATAAGGGCCGGCGCCGGCACGCCGTTGATTCGCTTCGTTCTTCGGAATTGCTTGCGATGCGAGTACAATGGGTGGGTTGTTTGCCATCGTCACCGAAGGAGCCATGCCGTGGATGACCATCGCCTGATCACATTTACCCAGGATCTTGTGCGCCTGCCCAGCCTCAGCGGCCGCGAGCACGCCGTCGCCGAGCGCGTTCAGCAGGAGATGCAGGCGCTCGGCTTTGACCGCGTCTGGATGGACGAATACGGCAGCGTTGTCGGCATCATTGAAGGCCAGTCGCCCGGCAAGACCATCCTGCTCGACGCGCACACGGACACCGTGGGCATTTCGCCCGGCGTGCCATGGGTGCACGATCCCTTTGGAGCGATCATCGAGAACGATGTGATCTACGGACGCGGCACCGCCGATATGAAGGGCGCGCTGGCGGCCATGGTACATGCCGCCGCCGCACTCGATCGCACGCAACTGGCCGGGCGCGTCGTCATCAGCGCGTCGACGCTGGAGGAGGTGCTGGAGGGTGTCGCCCTGCACGCGGTCATGGACACAACGACGCCCGATTTCGTCGTCATCGGCGAGGCAACCGACCTAAACCTGAGCCGCGGCGGCCGCGGCCGCGCCGAGGTGCATCTGACCACCGTAGGCCGACCGTCGCACTCCTCGGCGCCGCACCTGGGGCGCAACGCCGTGCTCGACATGATGCGCGTCATCGCTGCAGTCGAACAAATCCGGTTGCCCGACAACGCGATCATGGGGCCGGCCATCCTGGCGCTGACCGACATCATCTCCGACCCCTATCCCGGCCACTCGGTCATCCCCAGCGTATGCAAGGTGACCTACGATCGTCGTCTGCTGCCCGGCGAAGATGCCGGCAACGTGCTCGACGCCATCACGGGGCTGGCGGAACTCGCAGATATCCAATTGACGGCGGAGATTGGGATCGGCGAGTACGCGGCGTTCACAGGCGCGATCCAGCGCTGTGAAAAGTTCTTCCCGGCATGGCTGTATGAGGAGGGCGAGCCTTTCGTGGCCACGGCGTTGGGGGCGCTTCACGCGGCCGGCATCGAGGCGGAACCGAGCGCCTATCGTTTCTGCACGAATGCGGCCTACAGCGCCGGCATTGCCGGGGTGCCCACGGTGGGCTTTGGCCCGGCCACCGAAGCCGACGCCCACGTCATCGACGAGCGGCTGCGCATTGTCGATCTGATGGCTGCGGCCAAGGGCTACCGCGCGATCATCGAAGCCTTTCTGGCCAGCTAGCGCGCCAAAGAGAAACCGAGTTTCTCGGAGAAACTCGGTTTCTAGTCGCTGGTCACCTTATCATCATGCCATCTTGTCAGGACTTCATCCCTCGCCCAACTGCCGCGCCGTACACAGCGCGTCCTTGCCGCAGTGAGGGCAGGCATAGCCCGGTCGTTTCGTCCAGTGGATGGCATCGACCAGCGGTTCGTCGCAGTGAGGGCAGCGCATGGCGAAGGCCTGGGGCACACGCCACTGCCAGTAGTTGTTGCCGAAGTAGACCATGATGAAGAGCAGCGCGGCGAGCAACAGAAAGAATGCCAGCCCGGTATCGCCCGACGCATTGCGGCTGACCCAGAAGCTGGTGGCAAAAACGACCACCAGCCCGACGATCAGGAAGGTCAGCAGCACCTTGGCGCCGCGCGTGCGCGCCCGGCGCACCGCACGCTGCAGAGCGACCTCGTCGGCGTCGAGCACCTTGCCGGCGAGCACGACCTTGGTTTCCGGTGTCGACGGTGATGGTTGTTCTGTCATGTTCTCCTGCCCGCATCTGGACCAATTCCCAGCCTCTGAGTATCGCACAGAGCGCCCATAACGAGTAAGTCGTCACGCCATGCTGTTACACCAAGCCCTACGTCTCACGCTTGACCCGGCCCGTCCCGATGTCGTCGCCACCGTCGGCGGCGGCGGCAAGAGCACGACCGCCTTCCGCCTGGCCGCCGAGGTGGCTGCCACAGGCCGGCGCGCCGTCGTCGCGCCGAGCACGCGCATCGCCGCCTTCCAGACAGCCTGGGCGCCGGCGTTCTTGGAGATCGACGGCACCGAGTTGCCTTGGCAGGAACTGGAGCTGCTGCTGGCGGCACACGGCTACTGCCTGCTGGGCGGTCCCATCGCCGGCGACCGCCGCCTTGGCCTGGAGGCAGCTCAGATCGACGAGCTGGCCGCGCGCGCGGCCGGGTTGGGCATCGCGGCCATCACCGTCGAAGCCGACGGCAGCAAGATGCGCCCGGTCAAGGCGCCGGCGGCCCACGAGCCGGTGCTGCCCGCGTCGACGACGCTCCTGGCGCCGGTCATCGGGCTGGATGCCGCTGGCCTATCCATAGAGGCGCGCACCGTGCACCGGCCGGAACTGGTGCGCGCCGTGCTGGGGCTTGACGCCGACACCGCCATCAACCTCACGCCGGCCATGCTGGCGCGCCTGCTGCGCGACCCAGCCGGCGGCGCCAAGGGACTGCTGCCGTCCATGCGCCTGATGCCGCTTCTCAACAAGGCCGACACGCCGCTGCGCCTGGCGTATGGGCGGCTGACGGCGGCGCTGCTGGCGAAGGCCGGCCGGGCATCGCTGCTGACCACAGTCGGAGCCGGCAACGTCGTGCCGGTCGTCGAACGCTGGGGGCCGGTGGCGATCGTTGTGCTGGCGGCGGGCGGCAGCCGGCGCATGGGCCGCCCGAAGCAACTCGAGCTGGTAGGCGGCGAGGCGATGGTCGTGCGGGCGGCGCGCACGGCGCTGGCAAGCAATGCTGGCCCGGTCGTGGTCGTCACCGGCGCTGAGGCTGACCCTGTGGCCGCGCTGCTGGCCGAGCGGGCACCGGCCGCCGCGATCGTGCACAACGCGGCGTGGGAAACCGGCCAGGCGACAAGCGTGCAGGCTGCACTCCAGGCACTCCCCGCGTCGGTCGAGGCGGCAATTTTGATGCCGGTCGACCAGCCTTATCTCGACGAAGTGCTGCTGCGGCGGCTAGTGCTTGCATGGCGCGCCGGTGCCGATCTCGTCGCCCCGAACATCGACGGCACGATGCGCGGCGCGCCGGCCCTCTTTGCCCGCCCGTACTGGCCGAAGCTGATGGCCGTCACCGGCGATGTGGGGGGGCGGGCTGTGCTGGCCGCACACAAGGCCGCATGCACAACTGTGCCGGCTGAACCGAACTGGCTGCGCGACATCGACACCCCGGACGATCTCTGAGCGTCATCGTCAGGAGGCACGGTGGGCGACAGCGTAGAGCAACCGGCGCGCGATTGTCGGTTGTGCGTAGGCTATAGACCGCCCATTTTTCAAGAAAAAGGTGCTATTTTTCTCTCTGCGCGATCGGTCGTTTTCGAGAAATCCCTGTATACTGCGTAAAGTCTTTTCCGGTACGGAGAAATCGCCTCACCAGACTGGAAGAAGGTTCTTTTTGGAGTAGCAGTACGCATGTTGCAGGCCAAATTCATCTTCAACCTTACGATCATTTACACTTTTTCGCTCGCTTTTCTGCTCATCCCCGCACCGACCCACGCCCAAAGCACACAGACACCCGAACTCTTCGCGGACGAGGTGCAGACGGTCTATCTCACCAACCTGGAACGGCGCAAGGTTGGGCTGGCGCCGCTGCGCTGGAATCACGAATTGAGCGAAGCGGCGCGCAGCTTTGCCGGTGATGTGGTCGCCAACATGCCCGTTGGCTTCTGCGACCACATCGATAGCGCAGGGCGTGGACCTGGCGAACGTATGCGCGCTGCCGGCTATACCAACATCGGCGCGTGGGGTGAAAACTCGGTGTGCGGGTACACGACGCCGGCCGCTGCCGTGCGCGCATGGATGAACAGTCCCAGCCACAAGGCCAATATGCTCGATGCGCGTTATCGCGAAATCGGCCTGGGCTACGCACGCAACAGCAACGGCCGCGGCTATATCGTCCAGGATATGGCGCTCGATCGCGATTACGCGCCGGTCATCATCAACGATGAGGCGCCTTCCACGCCATCGGCCAATGTCAAGCTCTACATCTACAGCCAGGCAATGGGCAGCGGCTTCACCGGCATGGGCGCGTCGACAGAAATGTTGGTGTCCAATGATCCCGACTTTGCCGGCGCCGAGTGGGAGCCATACCAAGCCGAGATCGACTGGACGCTGGCCGCGGGGGATGGCTGGAAGACTGTCTATGTCAAAACACGCGATGCGCTCGGCCGTACGGCGCTAACATCCGACACGATCTACCTGGGCAGCCAGTTGCCGAACGATCAGCTTTCGTTCGACGGCGCCAGCCAGGTCGAGAGTGGCTTCCGCCTCAATCGCATCGAGGCGGGCGGCTGGCCCAACGTGCAGTTCAGCATGGGGTGGGTAGGCGACGACAGCGATCCCACCTTTGCCATTTACGCCGGCACGGCGCAGACCATCAACGATGACAAGGCGATCGGCGGCACCAGTGCGCGCTTGCAGCCCGGCGCCGGAACGACGATGGCGACCGTCTGGGCCAGCGGGCACCTTGCCACGTCACCGGGCGTGGCCTACTTCCGGGTGAAGGTAAGCGACAACAGCAGCAGCCAGAATGTGCTGCGAATGCGGGTCGTCGTCGACGGTCGCGAGGTTGCCACGAAAACGGTGCGCGGCGTCGACTTTGGCGCCCCCGACCAGTACCAGGAATTCGCCGTCCCGTACGATCCTGCGAACGCCAGCGCGGGGTCGATCATGTTCTACTTCGAGCGTATCGGCCCGGTTGCGGTGGATGCCGACGCGGTGAGCCTGTACACGGCGCCGGTGCCGGCGAGCGCGCCGCTCCAGTGGCAGGCGCCGGGCGATTATCTGCGCAACCACGGCGTGCAGGCGCGCTTCGTGGACGACGCGGGCGCGTTTACGGCCCCGCAGGATGTTCACCCCTACACGGGCACGCTGGTCAACAATCCGGCCGCCGGAACGATGAAAACCGAGTTGACGGTTTCGCCACCGACGGTGTGGATGGAGACCCTGGACAGCAACAAAGCACCGGACCCGGCACAACTCAGCGTCCTGTGCCAGAACTGCGCAACCGGTCCCTGGCAGGCCGAGACCGCCGAGCAATGGCTGCAATTGTCGTCAACGAATGACATGTTGGAAGTCAAGGGAAACCCTGCCGGGCTGGCGCCGGGCATCTACCAGGGTGAGGTGCTGGTCTCGCTGCCGTCAGATCCAACCGTGCCGCCGGTGCTGGTACAGGTGACCATGACGGTGGGTGACGTTGGCGAATTGCTGCCGGAGAGGCTCTTCTTGCCGGCCGTTGCCAGGTGAGCTGTCGCGGGCAAACTATTCTGGGCGCTCTCGTCTAGCTGGCCGATTCCGGCCTGGATGGCGCGGCGGCGTTCGCTGCGACGGCAGCAAGCAATCGCTCGCTCTGCGGGCCAGTTGCCGTCAAACGGAGGACGCGCGCATCAGGTGTATCGGCGGCAGAGTTGATCTCTACGCGCAGATGATCGGCAGGCAGCAGCGGCTGGATGCGCTCGGCCCATTCGATGGCAACGATGGCCGCCGCGTCATCCAGGAAATCGTCCAGCCCAAAGGTCGCCGCCTCGTCCAGCGCGTCGCCGGAGCGATCGCCTAGCCGGTAGGTATCGACATGAACGAGATGCAGGTCGCGGCCGGCCGCATAGTCGTTCACAAGCACGAAGGTTGGGCTGGTGACGCGCGCCTGCACGCCAAGCCCAGCCGCCAACCCCTGCACAAAGGTCGTCTTCCCGGCGCCGAGATCGCCGCTAAGCGCAAGCACCTGACCGCCCTGGGCCAGGCGACCCAGCATTTCGCCCACTCCCCTGGTTTCCGCGGCCGTGCGCGTCTCAAGCGTCAGGCTCTTCACCACGTAGCCTATTCATCCTTCTTGTTGCTGACCGTCATCCCGGATTCGTGGACGATCTCCTCGATCACGCGGCGATACTCGCCGACGATCTCCCACGCGCGCTCCTCCGTGCCGGCTTCGGCCACAATCTCGAAGCGCGGTTTTTCGGGGTTGGGCGAAAGATGGACCCACTCCCCGTTGTCGAGGTGAACCTTGAGGCCATCCATCTTGTCGACCTGACGTTGCTGGTGGCGAGCGATCAGCACGCGCATCACCAGGCCCTTGGCATCCCACGGACACTCGACCGGTTCCTTGGCAATGCGGAATTTCGGCAGGTAGGCGACGATCTCGCTCACGGGCATCTTGCGGATCGCCAGATACTCGAGCAGGCGCACGGTCGCCATCATGCCGTCGACCGCGGGCTGGAAGCCGGGGAAGATGAAGCTGCCGGCGCCGTCGGCGATGAGCAGCACGCCCACATAACTGGCCGTATGCATGGGGCCGTGCAGATTCTGTGGGACGCGGAAAAGGCGCGCCCCATGCCAACTGGCGATCGTCTCGAACGCATTGGGCATGGTGATCGGCACGGCAACCGGCCGGCCTGGGTGCGCATAGAGCGCCAATTCCAGGAGCAGCGCAGCCGTCGTGATGTCATCCAGCACGTTTCCCTGCTCGTCGACCAGGAAGATTTTCTCGCCGCCGACGTCGAGTTGCACCCCCATTTGGGCGCCCAGCGCATGGACGATCTTGCCCATCTTCGCCTGGTTGTCCTTGAACTCGCCTTGGAGCATGGCCAGCTTAGTCTCGTCCATGCGCGCGTTGAGGGGCACGACGTCCACGCTCAGCTCGTTGAAAATATCGGCGAGCGTGTCACCTGCCAGCCCATGCGAGTAGTCGCAGACCAGTTTGAAGCCGTAATCGCGAATACGCTGCGCGTCGACGTGGCGCATGAAGTCGTCGGTGTACTCGGCAATAGGTTCGTGCGCGTAGGCGATCACGCCGATCTCGTCGAGGAAGGCGCGGCGGAAATCCTCGCGGAAGAAGTTGCGTTCGATGGCCCGCTCCGAGGGGCCGCTCTGGTTCAGACCCTGGCCGTCGATGATGCGAATGTCGACGACGCGCTGGTCAAACGGGCTGAGCCGGACATGGATGCCGGAGCTGGTATCCTTGCGCTGGCGCACGAAGTGGCGTAGCACGGGGATGGCGACGCTGCCGAGATCCCACACATTGACGCCGGTGCCTGGCAGCCCGCTGACCAGCGCGCGCTTGAGCATGCGCGAGCTGCGGTGCGTATCGCGATTCATGGCGACGAAGCTGCCTTTGGGCAGCGTTGCACCCAGCGCGGCACTGAGCTTGGCCGCAAACTCCGGGGTCAGGTCGATATTGACCACGCCGGAGACGCCAAAGCGGCTGAAGAGCGCGCGGCGGCCCTGGTTGCCCCAAATGACACTGTCCTTGATCGTGGCGCCCGCCTCGATCTCCTTGTGCGGCCAGAGCTTGACGTTGGCGTGCAGCACTGCACCTTCGCCGATGACACAGTTGTCGCCGATGACGACCCCTTCATAGGCGATCACCTGCGCCTTGACGCTGCACTGCCGCGTGATGATGACGCCGCGCAATTCGCACGACTCGCCAACATAGTTGTTGCGCCAGATGATGCTGCGCTCGATGCGGTTGTAGTTGTCGACAACGGTGTAGTCGCGAATCACTGCCGGGCCGTAGATGTGGACATCACCTTTGATCTTGACTTCGTTGCCCAGGTAGATGGGGCCGAATAGTTGGGCGCTGGGCGCAATCTCCACATTCTCGCCCACCCAAATGCCGCCGCCCAGGTGTGTGCCGATGGGCTCGGCCAGGCGCAAGCGGCCATAGAGCACGTCGGCATTGGCGCGCATGTACTCGCCGATATTGCCGACGTCGCACCAGTATCCCTCGGCCACGTGGCCGTAGAGGTCCATGTGCTCGGCGAGCATGCGCGGGAAGAGTTCGCTGGCAAAATCGTGCGGCACGTCGTCAGGGATCAAGTCGAGCACTTCCGGCTCCAGCACGTAGAGTCCTGTGTTGACCGTGTCGGAAATGACCTCACCCCACGACGGTTTCTCAAGGAACTGCGTGACACGACCATCCTCGCCGGTCATGATCACGCCGAATTCGAGCGGGTCGGGCACGCGGGTCAGCGTGATGCTGGCCATGGCCTTGCGCTCTTTGTGAACCTTGATGATCTCCTGGAGATTGAAGTCGGTCAGCGCATCGCCGCTGATGACGACAAAGGTGTCGTCGAGATATTGCGCCGCGTTCTTGACGCTGCCGGCCGTACCCAGCGGGGCTTCCTCCACCGTATACGATATTTTCATGCCGATGCTGCTGCCGTCGTCGTAGAAATCCTGGATCGCCGACGCCATGTAGCGCAGAGTGACCACGACCTCGGTGATGCCGTGAGCCTTGAGCAGGTCAAAGATGTGGCCGATGACGGCCTTGTTGACGACTGGCACCATCGGCTTGGGGCGGCCGATCGTCAGGGGACGCAATCGGGAACCTTCGCCGCCGGCCATGACTACTGCTTTCACGGAACCTCCGGATGGGGTATGGATGGACTGGTCGGCTGCCGGCGCTTCACCGCAATACCGGCGCTAGATCGGCGGCCAAGGGTAATTCCGCCGGTGTGCAGGCGGTGCCGGATAGGCACGCGTGCGGAGAAGGAGATCGATGCGCCGGCGCATGGCAGCCAGCTCCTGCTCGGTAACGAGCGGCGCCAGCCGGCGCATCACACCGCTCTTGCTGCTGCGCAGATCATCGCGCAGGCGGCCGAGGTCCGTCAACAAGGTTTCGGCGATCGGCTCGCAACTGAATTCCCAGATGACGGTGCGTAGCTTGTATTCGGCGTGGAAACAGATGCCGTGGTCGATGGCCCAGGCCCGCCCGTCGCTGCCGATGAGACAATGCCCGCTCTTGCGGTCGGCATTGTTGACGACAAAGTCGAAGAGCGCAAGGCGGCGAAAGGTTTCATTGAAGCGCGCATCTTCCAGCGCCGTGAAGTAATGTGCTTCCTGGTCGTGGTCGACAAAGAATTGCACGCTGCCGATGCCGCGCGTGCCGTCACGCAGAACGGTCGGCGGCACGAGCCCCCAATCGAGCGTACGGCTGATCTCATACGCAGCCGTCTCACGCTTGCAGAGCGTGCCCCATTCAAAATCCCACAGCGGTGTTTCGCCACGCTGGGGCTTGTAGACCGCCGGCAGGGCGAGGTCACCGTGGGTGACGACGACAAGAAAGCTATGATTCGAGCTGTACGGCAGCAGCCCCTTCTCGCTCATCTCGCCGTGGCGAATTGCGTCCAACACCTGATCTTCGGTCAGTTGAATTGTCATAGCTCGACCAGTGCGAGACAGTTGTCCCTAGACGGAAATCGGCACGGCATGGCCGTCGGTGCGCGGGCAGAAATGCCCTTCGCGGTCAATCGGCCGGCCGCAGAGCGGGCAGTTGGGCCTGCCGCGGGCAACGACCTCCAGCGCGTACTCGCTGAGCGCGCGCATTTGTGCGCGAGACGCTACGAAACGGGCCGCCGGTACCCGTTCATCGTCCGGATCGACAATCGTGCCGCTCTCATCGGCCACCATGGCCTTGGCAATCAGCCAGATCATGTCGTCATCTTCATCATAGCCGATGATGAGTTGCGAGACGCGGAAATTGGGCTCGAAGGGTGTCTCCGCGCGAAGCGTGCGATCCTGGCGCATGGCAGGGGGCAGATCAGGGTACTTTTCCTCGAGTTCCTCGAGCAACTGCAATACGCTAATCGCCAGATTGCTGACCTCCTGCTTCTCCAACGTCAGGCTGATGACCTGCCGGCCGCGCCGCCCTTGCAGAAAGAAGGTGCGATTGCCCGGTTCGCCGACGGCATCGGCGACGATGGAATCGACTGGGTTGAGGTCAAATTTGAACTGCGTCATATCCATGAACTCACTCCGGGCGAAGATGACCGCCCACACTGGAGATTGGGATTGCTAGCGGCTTGCGCCGTCTGTCGCCTGGGCGGGCTCCGGCTCGGGCTGCTTGATTTCCAGCTTCGGCAACTCAGCCAGATAGTTCATTCCCAGGATCATAGGCCGTTCGTCATGAAATGCCAAGATGCTGGTCGACGCCGTCTGAATCGCGATGCGCTGGAAGAGATCGAGCGGCACGCCCAGGTAATGCGCCAGCGTCGTGCGAATCACGTCGCCGTGGGTGAAGACGGCCACAACTTCATTGGGATGACAGTCGCGCAACTGCTCGACGCCGGCAACTGCCCGGCTCTGGACTTCGCGCAGCGTCTCGCCACCTGGAAAGCGAAAGGTGCTCGGGAAATGCTGCACCTGCTGCCAGGCAGGCAACTTGGCCAATTCGCGCAGATCGGCCCCCTGCCACTCCCCGTAATCGACCTCCAGGAAGGCCATATTCTCGACGGCAGACAATTCGAGCGAAGCGGCCAACGGGGTCGCCGTCTCTACACAACGCACAAGCGGGCTGGTATAGACGGCCCGGATCGGCTGCTCGGCGAGATAGCGAACCAGAGCATCCGCCTGGGCACGCCCCTTGTCGTTGAGATGCACGCCCGGCGTTCGCCCGGCCAGCTTGTGCGTCGCTACAAATTCATTCTCGCCGTGTCGTATCAGCAAAACAAATGTCGTGCTACCCATTACCCGTTTGATCCAATGGTCAGTCATGAACGTTGTCGAGCGGGTATCCGGCCACAGGAAAACCGCTCAGGAACAGGGACCGACTGCGAGCCTATTTGCGTCGTGGACCAAAAGGTGCTAAAAAGACTGCAGGTGCGGCAAAACTCTCGACAGCATAGCATAGACCCTTTGCATGGCGAAGTGGATAACCTTACCTTCTCCTCTATGAAAAATTGCCGCCCATCTCACGCCCGCCTGCCCATTGGAGTGCTTTCGCTGGCCTCCACGCTCGTCCTGTTTGCCATCCTGCTCTTGCTGCTCGGCGCATGTGGGCGGGCCGACGCGGCGACCGGCGACGATCCCTATGCGGCGTATCGGCCTGCCCTCAAGCCGGAATTCCAGAAGGACCTGGATGACCTCGGCCCGGTGCCGCGCTACACCATCAGCGCGACGCTCATGCCCGACGATCTGAAATTGATCGGCAGCGCGTCGGTGGTCGTGCCCAACACCAGCAGCGACCCGTGGACGTATCTCATGTTCCGCCTCTATCCAATGCTGGATTTCTATGGCGGGGCCATGGTCATCCAGAGCGCGCTGGTCGACGGCGAGCCGACGGCATTCACCTATGCCGCCGACAACACGGCCGTGCGCATCGACCTGGACCGGCCGCTGCTGCCCGGCCGTGAGGTAGACGTGCACTTCACGTGGCGGGTGGAAATCCCAAAGTGGACCGATCAGCCGGCCATGTATGCGCTCTTTGGCCGTAGCCAGCAAATGATCAGCCTGCCGCTCTTTTACCCGTCGCTCGCCGTCTACCAGCCGGGCAGCACGCTGGGCACCGGCACGTGGTGGCTCCAGACCGGCACCGAACGTGGCGACGCGGCATTCAACGTGGCATCGCTCTTTGCTGTCACGCTGACATTGCCGGCTGACTGGGTACCGGTGACGAGCGGCACGGAAGTTGCTTCGGCGCCGGTCGGCAATGGCCAGCAGCAGCACGTCTATGTCACCGGCCCGTCGCGCGAATTCATGATCCACACGAGCCCGCTCTTCCAATCCGTTGCCAGCGACGCCTATGGCACGCGCGTCACCAGCTATTATCTGCCGGGCAGCGAGGCCGCCGGCACCGCAGCGCTGAAATACGCCGTGCAGGCGCTGCGCATCTACAGCGATCATTTCGGCGAATACCCGTTCACCGACATGCGCGTGGCGCCGGCGCCCATCACCTTCCGTGGCATGGAATATCCGCAGGCGATCTTGCTGGGCATCGAAACCTACACGCGCTTCCGCGACAAGCTGGAATTGCTGACCGCCCACGAGATGGCGCATCAGTGGTGGTACCAGATCGTGCACAACGACCCGGTGAGCGAGCCGTGGCTCGACGAGGCGCTGGCCGAGTATTCCATGCGCCTCTACATGGAAGCCACGCGCGGCGAAGATGACGCCGAGCGCCTGGTC
>WBZU01001799.1_pt1 | contig 13884 bp, 7 predicted proteins | sample 5204311 | NCBI WGS metagenome assembly WBZU01 (sample SAMN12344359, study PRJNA552823) | activated sludge metagenome | biome: Activated sludge suspended growth; feature: Nitrification reactor; material: Wastewater; isolation source: activated sludge from nitrification reactor of wastewater treatment...
CTTCGTTGTTAATCCGGTTTTAAAAATGAAAAAACGTTAAAATACAAACTACGTCAGACACAAAGAATTAATCCTTTGTGTCTGACGGGTGATGCCAATGTTAAGTATTTTCAATGAGATATATTGTAAATATTATTTACTCAATTCAATATTTTTTTTGAAATATTCATCAGTACTGTGTCTCTTTATATCTCGTGCGGCTCTGATATCCTCCGGCGATGTCATCGGGGTGATCTTTGTAACAAACGCCGTAGAATTATTATAAGCTAAAATAATATCTGAAAGATCAGAAATGTTATCTCCGTTAAGATCTGTATTTGCATAGCCGGCTGTAAATACTGAAGCATCATTGTAAACTGCAATTACATCAGAAAGATCAATAACTCCATCCCTGACAACGTCACCGCTGTAGAAGCAGTACTTTGATCCGACCAGTATCATATTATTCCCAAAAGCCTGAGACTGCAGTGATGTAAAGTCATAATTAGAAGTGATGCCTTTGGTAAATGTTTCACCGCCGGTTTTACTCCATTCTTCAATTGCATTCCTGTGAATGATCTGTAAATAATATGTTCCGCTTGCCGCATTTTTAAATACAAACGGTGCTGTAAGTGATAATGAATCTATGACTGCGACTGCTGAATCAACTGCATTAAAAGGACTCATACTGTTTCTGAGATATGCTCTGGCAGTATCTCTGATGTTCATTGCTGATCCGTTATATAATCCTTCAGTTGTCATCTTTACATTGTATTGAGTATACAGGCTGCCGCTGTAAATTTTTATGCTGTCAAGATAAAGATTATCTCCGAATCCGCTTACAGCTCTGAATTTTATTTTGTTTGTTCCGGCAGGTAAATTCCATCTTCTCTTCAGCCACTGTCCCGGAGCAGGAACAAAATTTCCTCCGGTTGTAACAGTATTCAGTGCATAAATACCGCTGGCTCCCGTGTTTCCGTATAATCTTGCCAGAGTTGAAAATGAACTTCCGCCGTTTGTTGAAGATTCAATTATAAGTGAATCTGTAGCGCCTGAATAAGGTGCGTATGCATAATCATATTCCAGAGAATCTCCAGGTATGCTTGGAGTGAACGAAGGTGTTATCATTGACTGATTTGTTCCTGCAGGAGCTGACCAGAAATTATATTCTGCAGAACCTGTTCCGGCACCATAACTGCTGGCAGAATTATATATCCAGTAATTTGTTCCTGAAAAATTAAAAGTCCAGCCGGTAGGAGGAAATGTTCCTGTGAAGCCCTGATTAATTCTTGTTACAGATTCTCCAAGGTATGGAGTGATTGTTCCTGTTGCAACATCATTGACAGGATTGGTATCATCAAAAATATAAACTGAATCTTTTACTGTGTAAGTCGTTCCTGCATTGAATGTCCACGGATCGAAATTAACTGTAGTGGAAGTGCTGGCTGCAAGACTGCTTACAGTTTTTGTGCTGACATAACTTCCCGGACTTATTCTTCTGACAACATTAAATGTCGCCGTAGCAGCACCGTTATTATTTTTAACTGTTCCGGAAGGAATTATAGTCGGTGTTAAATAATAATTTACTCCTGACGCTCCTGTATTTAATGCCTGAACATCAATATTTACAAGCACTGGTGTATCTGTATAGACTATGTTCAATTTATAAAGATTTCCTGTCTGCATATTCAGCATAGTGCCTCTTTCAGTAACCATCATTCCTGCACCTGCACCGGACAATCCCGCATCGACATTAAAGAAATTCACTCCGCCGTTTGTTGATAAATATGCCTGAGCTCCGTAATTTCCGGTCAGTACAACGTTCGGATCTTCATGACACAGATCTGAACCCCATCCGCTTCCGGAATTATTAGATACTAAATTCCAGTTGTCTCCGTTATTACTTGTTTTAAATACCTGAGTGCTTCCCCAGGTGGTTGCGTAGCATATTGTTTTGTCAAACACTGAATTGCACATCGAAGGTACTTCAGAAGAAGAGTTTGCTTTTACCTGTGTCCAGGTCAGAGCTGAATTTGTAGATTTATAAATATCCGATCCGTCATCACCCATATACAAAACATTTGAGCTGTCCCACATAATTATCAGATCACAGGGCTGTCCGATATTTGAATTACTATAAGCAGCTACCAGACTAAAGCTGGCTCCGCTGTTTGTTGATTTGTAGACTCCTTCTCCGGCTCCGTTAGATGGCGCAAAATAAAAAGTAGAAGGATTATTCTGATCCATTTCAAGCGGCTGTCCGTATGTGCTGAAATCTTTAGCTAAAATGTTGGTCCAGTTAAGGCCGTAATTCGTTGTTCTTGCGATGCAGTCCGTAGTATTTTCCATAGCCGCTAACCATATATTTGTATCTAAAGGACTGACATAAAATGAATGCGCTCTTGAACCTATTCCAACCGTTGCGATCTGTGTCCAGTTATCTCCCTTATCTCCGCTTCTGTAAACTTTATTTCCGTAAACTACAAACATTGCATCTCTTACTGTCGGATGTCTGCAAAGATTATTTCCAATTCCGCTGCCTGAGGGAGTTTTGGTTATCCAGTTGAAAGCAACAGAAGAACCTGTCGGCATACTCCAGGTAGTACCTCCGTCAGTAGTATAAATGATCACATTATTCTGACTGCTTACTGCCCATGCTTTACCTGCATCATAAAAAAATATGTCTGCAAGATTTGCGAGCATAGGATTTATTTCAAAGTTAAAGAAATTGCTGCTTCCGCTTTTATTGTTTCTGATGAATCCACCACCACCGCATATATGAACATCACTGAATCCTGTTCCTGAAATTCCTCTTACATCTGATTTTGTTCTTGAGTTGACAGATGTCCAACCGCTTCCTGTATTTATCAATATTGTTCCGTACTCGCCAACTGCTGTGATATTGCTGCCGAAATATTTAACTTTAAGTAAATTATAAGAAGTACCTGATGACTGTGCCGTCCAGCTTGCTCCGCCGTCTGCTGTAACATATACAGTTCCGTTATTACCTACGATAGTACCGTTATTATTATCTTTAAAACTAATTGAATTCAGTTTTACTGAGGCAATACCTGAATTGCTAGAAGTCCAGTTTACTCCGCCGTTAACGGATTTATATACAACTCCTCCGTCACCGCATACATATCCTGTAATTGAATTCAGAAATGTGACAGAATTCAGATTTGCAGAACTGCCGACATTGTAAGTATTGTTTGGAGATGAAGTCTTTAAGGTTTTGATCACGTTTCCGTTCTGACCGGTCAGCCAGACATCATTTCCTACAGATGTTACGGAATAAAGATTTGGTGCACCGGATACTGTGGAGCTGGTATATGTAACTCCTCCGCTTGCTGAACGGTAAAGCTTTCCGGAATTACCCACAGCTATAATATTTACTCCGTCAGGAGTAGTAATACTGTTAAATCCCTGTGCATTTGAAAGATTTGTATACAAAAATAATAAAAGTATACAAAGCGATACTGAAGATCGTATGCAATTTTTCATATTCTTCTGTATTATTTGATTTTTGGTTGATTTTGAGTGTTTGTAAAATAGGGTTATTGAATGTTAGATTCAATATTAAATTTTAAAAGGTCTGATAATTTTAAATTAAAAAAATTAAGTTCTTTTGTTAAAGAACCCGAAATATTGGTTTATTAATTCCGATTTTCTTAAATGATAGTAATAATTTTTTATTATAAGTTTTAAAACATACCTGAATGTATTTTAACATTGTCCTATTATGTAAGAGTGGATAATCATTATTTTAGAAGGATCATCTTTTTGGTAATTATCAGATCATCAGAAATTAGTCTGTAGAAATAGAGACCTGCAGAATAATCTGAAGCGTCAAAATCTATTTCATAAGTTCCGGCATTTCTGAATCCCCGGTCAAGCAATGCAACTTCCTTTCCTGACATTTCAAATAATTTGAGAGTTACAAATCCGGAATATGGTATCGAGAATTTAATGACGGTATTTGGATTAAATGGATTCGGATAATTCTGATACAGATGATATTCAGGTATTTTGTGGTCAGAAGAATTAATTCCGGTCAGCTGGGAAAATTTAATTAATCCGAAATCCATTCCGCCTGACAGACTTGTTAGAAATCCGCTTACTATGACATTACCGTGATTATCAAGTGAAATATTATTTGCAGCATCATCCCTGTTCGCTTCTGAGTTGAATCTGTTTACCCATATTTCATCTCCTCCGGAATTATATTTTATCGTCACAATATCATCCATAGTTCCGGTGCCTGCACTCAGACCGGTAACAAAGACATTCCCGCTGTTATCAGCAGTTACAGAACTCGGTTCATCAAAGTTATTTCCAGACGGACCGTTATATCTCCTTGCCCACATCTCTTCCCCTGCTGCGGAATATTTTACGGTCATATAGTCATATGAAGAAGAAGATCCTGTAGTTGTTCCGGTAATATAAATATTTCCTGTCAGGTCACAGTCAATTGCCATTGGCTCTTCAAAGTTGACTGAATTAGAGGTATATCTTTTCAGCCAGATAACATCTCCTGAAGGTGAATATTTAATTGTAGCAAAATCCAGACCCGTCCCCGAGCCTGCGCTTGATCCGGTAATTACGGCATTATCAGTGATATCAATCGTAATGGATGTAAAGTTATCATTTCCGTTTACGGGACCATTATATGTCCGTGTCCACAATTCATCACCGTCGGCACTGTATTTGATTAAGACAAAATCATTTATGGTTGTTGTCCCGATAGTGCTGCCTGTCACATAAACATTTCCTGTGTTATCCAAACCAAGATCAGTTGCTAATTCATTTCCGCTTGCTGTTCCGTTGAATTTCTTAGTCCATAAAATATCACCTGCACTGTTGTATTTTATGGTAACAAAGTCAAACAATGACCCTGCTTCCCAGCTGTGTCCTGTTATAACTGAATTTCCTGAAGAGTCTGTAACAACTTTTGCCGGAATTTCAACACTGTTACTTTCTCCATTATATCTTCTTATCCACTGCTCTTCGCCCTGGGAATTATATTTTATCAGAATGTAGTCGCTGTTTGTGTTTATTCCTTTACTTTCTCCGGCAACAAAGACATTTCCGGAGCGGTCAATATTAACGGAATAAGCTATGTCATTTCCGCTGCCGGGACCGTTGTATATCTTCTCCCATAAAAAGCTTCCGGATGAATTGTATTTTACAACATAAATATCAAACCCGGTAGCTGATCCCAGGATCTTACCAGCCGCATATACATTTCCGGATGCATCAGTTGTATGAGTCAATGCCTCATCATTTCCATTTACAGGTCCGTTATAGATTCGCACCCATTCCTGATTCAGCTGCGCATTTAATAATGAGGGTAAAGAAGAATAAAATATTAAAATAATTATTATTAATGATCTCATAATAATAAGGATTTAATTTTATAAAATTATATCTGATTTATCTGAAAATTCTCAACTTATTTCCTTTCTTCAATAAATTTTCCGTGATAATCTGATACATACGCGTCATCCGCATTCCCAATTAATTGTGGTGTAAAATAAATAACAAAAAACCGGAAGTATGCTCACTTCCGGTTTAATAATAATAAATATTCCTGTATGAATTGAATGTCATAAAATCAGAATCCTTTTAAAGATTGCAATTATAACTATATTTCAACCCTATGGATCTCTATAAATAAATAGCACCTTATCAACACAATTAACACAATCAACTACTTGATAAGCATCATCTTCTTAGTATTTACGATCTCATTAGTTATCAGCTTATAAAAATACACTCCTGATGTAAGCGCTGATGCGTCAAAACTAATTTCATATGTTCCTGCGCTTCTGAATCCGTCTGCAAGATCTGCAACTTCTTTACCTAACCTGTCATAAACTTTCAATGAAATATTTCCGGAGTTAGGAATTGAGAATTTAATATTAGTTGTCGGATTGAACGGATTAGGGTAGTTCTGAGACAATTCAAATTTATCAGGAACATTAAGAGAAACTGTATTTTCATTTACACCTGTAAGAACTGTATATAAAATATTCATTTTATAAAGACTGCTTGTCTGCATATTCAGAAGAATTCCTCTTTCAGGGACCATAATTCCAGCTCCTGCTCCGCCCAGACCTGAATTTACATTAAAGAAACTTGTTCCGCCGTTGGTACTGAAATAAGACTGAGCTCCGTAATTTCCTGTTAGTACAACTGTCGGATCTTCGTGACACATATCTGAACCCCAGCCGCTTCCGGAATTGTTTGATGTAATGTTCCAGGCGTCACCGGAATTTGTAGTTCTGTATACCTGTGAACTGCTCCATGTGGTTGCATAGCATAAACTTCTGTCATAAACTGTATTACACATAGAAGGGACTTCAGAAGAAGAACCCGGTTTTACGAGTGTCCAGGTTAATGCCGAATTAGTAGACTTCCAGATATCAGCGCCGTCATCACCCATATACATTACATTAGAGCTGTCCCACATTATAATGAGATCGCACGGCTGATTTATTCCGCTGTTATTATAAGGAGCAACGAGAGTGAAATTCGCTCCGTTGTTTGTTGATTTATATACTCCTTCGTTAGTTCCGTTAGATGGTGCAAAATAATATGTAGAAGGATCATTCTGATCCATTTCCAAAGGTTGTCCGTAAGTGCTGAAATCTCTAGCTATAATGTTCGTCCAGGTAGCTCCGTAATTGGTTGTTCTTACGACTGCATCAGGAGAATTTTCCATTGCAGCAAGCCATACGTTGGTATCTACAGGACTTACATAAAAAGAGTGTGCTCTGGAACCGATTCCGATAGTTGCTATCTGAGACCATGAATCTCCTCTGTCCCTGCTTACATATACTTTATTTCCGTAAACGACGAAATAAGAATTTCTGTCTTTCGGATGCATGCATAAATTGTTTCCGATACCGCTTCCGCTCGGGGTTTTCACTGACCAGTTCATTGTTACTGAAGTTCCGGAAGGAAGATCCCAGCTTGTTCCGCCGTTGGTCGTTCTGATTACAACATTATTAAGACTGCTAACTGCAAACCCGTTATTATTGTCATAATAAAATATGTCCGTAAGATTGGCAAGCATAGGGTTTATTTCAAAGTTAAAGAAGTTACTGCTTCCGTTCTTATTATTTCTGATAAAACCACCGCCTCCGCAGACTGCCGCATTATTTAGTGAAGAACCTGTAACGGCTCTTATGTCAGAATCAGTTCTTGTGATCACAGATGTCCAGTCTCCGGATTCTGTTTTTGTTATGATTGTTCCGTACTCACCGGTAATGATAATTCCGTCGGCAAAATATTTGACATCGATCAGGTTTCTGTTTGTTAAAGAACCGGCCTGTTGTGTCCAGGTTGAACCTCCGTTAGCAGTAGTAAAAATAGCTCCGTTTTTTCCAACAGTTACTCCTTTATTATCATCTAAAAAACTAATAGAAGAAAGGGAAACTGCTGTTAATCCCGTATTTGCCGGATTCCAGGTTAATCCTCCATCAATGGATTTATAAACATAACCGTTATCACAGCAGACAAAGCCTGAATTTGAATTTACAAAATAAACAGAATTGATCGTGTATGATGCCCCGATATTATAAGCAGTGATAGGAGAATTCAATTTAGTTGTTTTATAAATATTTCCGTTGCCGGCTCCGATCCAAACATCATTTCCAAGAGAATAAACAGATCTGAAATTATCTGTCGTATGAGTATAACTTGCCCAGGTATTCCCGGAATTTGATGAACGGAAAATAAGACCCTGATCTCCGACAGCTATTATGTTAACTCCATCCGGTGTATAAATGCTGTTAAATCCAACAGCAAAAACATTTCCGGATGTGAATAAGAACAATAACGCCATCAGAAAAAAACCTGATATTTGTTTTTTCATTTTATTTGAATTAAAATTTATTTAGAAATTGATGTAAAATTAACTTCTACAGAATTTAGATGCAATTTAGTTAATTGGTTAATTATGTTAATTGGTTAATTGGTTAATTGGTTAATTGGTTAATTATGTTAATTGGTTAATTATGTTAATTGGTTAATTATGTTAATTGGTTAATTTTGTTATTTGGTTAATTTTGTTATTTGGTTAATATTGTTAATTGAGTTGTCTTAGTTACATTGGTTTGAAGATTTTAATTTATTTACATAAGTTGACCGCTTTGTTCCTTAATTTTATTTTCGCTACGAATTACACGATTTTTCACTAATTATATTAATAACTCATTTTTATAATTGTTGATAACTCGTGTTAATATGTGAAATTTGTGGTATCCTTTTCCAAAAACAAAATTAACACAATTTACATATTTAATACCATTTACATATATAACAAACTTAACACATTTACAAACTTAAATAAATTAACACAATTAACACAATTAACACAATTAACTAAACAGGATTATTCTTTGCTTCATCCAGATCCAGCTGTGCCTCCTGTCTTCTTAATACAGCATCATCATAGGCATTATTTCTGCGAAGCTGAGTAAGCACCCTTCGTTGTTCGGACAGAAGATCATTGATAATATCATTACAGACCCTTAAATCCCTGTCATCACATTCCAGTGAATTCAATCTCTGATTAGAAAGACTGATATTGCTTTCAAGTTCTTTTTTAATATTTTCCACAAGTTCATTTTCTTCAATCTCTTTTTTATATTTAAGATTAAGAAGTCTTAATGAAGCATCCAGCATTTGTATTCGGAGGCTTGTTTCCTGTTCTTCTTCAGGAACAATGTCGTCAAATTCCTCGATCTTCAGCCATTTAATGATCAGAGGCAGAGTAAGTCCCTGAACTACAAGAGTAACAAGTATGACTATGAAAGTTATAAACAAAATCAGATTTCTGTGAGGAAAAGGTTCTCCGTTTGAAATAAAAAGCGGAATAGACAATGCCGAAGCAAGCGATACGACACCCCGCATTCCTGCCCACCCCAGTAATATAGGTCCTTTCCATCCTGGATTTTTTTCTGTCTGACGGACTTTTTTACTCAGAAGTCTTGGAATAAAAGCTGCCGGATATATCCAGACAAACCTGATCAGAATAGTTACAGCACTTATTATAAGACCATACTTAACCGCCTCCCATATTGAGTATCCTTCAAGTCCGCTGACTATAGAAGGAAGTTGTAGTCCTATCAGAATAAAGATAAGTCCATTCATTACAAATGTGAGAGTAGCCCAGACGCCGTAAGACTGAAGCCGGGATCTGTAGTTTAAGATTTCATCTGATCTGAAAGATAAAAATAATCCCCCGCTTACTACTGCCATAATTCCTGAATAATGAAAATGCTCTGCTGCAACATACATCAGATAAGGAGTCATTATCGTTAATGCGGCATCAATACTTGCAGTTGTCGGAAGAAATCTGTGAACTGCATAAATGACATGTGCCACTGCCAGTCCTATAAGTATCCCCATAACAGTCACAAGAAAAAAATCTGTAGCTGCCTTTGAAGGTACAAAAACGCCTGAAACTACTGCAGCTATGGAAAATCTGAAAACAATAAGACTCGAAGCATCATTTATAAGACTTTCACCTTCGAGTATTGTGAGCCCGCGTTTTGGAATATTTAAAGATTTCAATACCGACTTAGCTGCAACTGCGTCAGGCGGTGAAATGATCCCGCCAAGTAAAAATCCAAGCGCAAGCGTGAATCCGGGAATCATTGAGGATGAAATATATGCAACTATAAATGAAGTGAATATCACAAGACCGAAAGCAAGCATAAGTATCGGCCGCTTCCATTTCCAGAAATCATGCCAGGAAGTGAACCAGGCTGCTTCATAAAGCAGCGGCGGAAGAAATATCAGAAAGATCAGTTCAGGATCAATTGTAATTAAAGGAATACCCGGAATAAAACTGATCAAAAGTCCGCCTAATACCAGTAATATAGGATATGAGATCTTCAGTTTCTGACCGATCATTACCAGTACAAATACGACAAACAGAAGTGATAATATAGAAAGCAGATTTTCCTGAATCATAGAACACAAAAATATGTGTTTTGATTTTTAATTCAAAGGATAGGATTAATAGGATTAATAAGATTTGTAAGATTTGTAAGATTTGATATACATGATAAATTTTCATAGAAACAAATCTGAAATTCAATATCTCAAATTCCAATTTACTTTAAAAGGATCATCCTTTTAGTCAGAGTAAACTCCCCCGCCTCAAGCCTGTAAAAATATATCCCGCTCGGCAGATCATTGCCGTCGAATTCTACATTATAGTATCCTGCCGGTTTGTTTTCATTAACTAAAGTTTTCACTACTTTTCCAAGCGCATCATAAACTTTCAAAGAAACAAATCCCAATTCCGGGATCCCAAATTCCAGATTCGTAGATGGGTTGAACGGGTTGGGGTAATTCTGATATATCATAAATTTATCCGGGGAGAAAGAATTGTTCTCAATGATGCCTGTATTCTTTACACGTACAGATTTTCCGTACAAACTGCTTAATCCATCATTATCTTTATTATAAACAACCCATATCAGGAAATCATAATTAAAATATTTCAAACCCGCGTTTATTGTAAGTCCGGTATTCTCAATTGAATTTATTGGCACTGTATCTTTATCGTTTGAGAAATCTTTGTTAAAAAGTATAATCCGCTTTTGATTTAATAATTCTTCTTTATATGCATAAGTATTAGAATAAATAAATGATGATGTAACTCTGTTATTCAGAAATGTTCTTAATGAAGTATTATCTGCATCATAGTTGAAATTTGAAAGACCTTCCAAACCATTCTCACGAAACCAGTAACTGTTCCAGTTTCCGGATCTGTTAGATTCAATACCCGGATTGTATTCTGTTTCACCCAGCAAATAAACTGAAGTCCTGTTATCTCCCAGATCAGATAAAATCTCAGGTTCTGACCATATATTATTTGATGTGTATATTCTTCTGAGAACTGAAAAATCCCCGTCTGATTTTTTTTGCTGATATGTGATCTGTGTATTATTCAAAATACCGGGTTTCCTACCTATTTCCGGTTTTGAGCAGACAGATGTATCTCCGGAAGTAAGATTGAATGAATAAATAGTCGAGCTGTTTACTGCGTCAATTTCTTTGTAAATAATATCATTTCCTGACTGATAAACAACTGAATAAGTTGTGTTGGTGATACCCGTCGCCTTCGGGTTATGATTATCAGATGAAGAATCTATAATAAATGTCTTTCCCCATCCAAGGTTATAGTCAAAGTAACACCCTGCTATTATGCTTCCTTCCTGTCTTTTGCTTTCCCAGACTGCAAGAGCATTTCTTATTTCTATACAACAATTCCCTATGCATACATCAGGATTTATGTCAGAAAAAGTACCATTAGAAAGATAGAATGGAACTCCATTAATTCCACCAGTATCTATTTTTACAGCACAAATTCCGGAAAGAGTATCAGTTAGTGAATTCTTTCTTTTAAATATCAGAAGATCAAGATTATGATTCCAGTAATTTTGATTTATCAACTGAATGAATTTTGGATCTGAATCATAATACCCTTCAGTAAGTTTCTTCTCGGGATTCCAGTTATATGGCTGTGCTGATATTTCATCAGCTTTGATAATCAGTAAAAAAATAGATACAAAAATTAAATGCTTCATAGAAATTAATGATTATTTTAAAAGTAACATTCTTTTTGTTTTAACAAACTCTCCCGCCTCCAGCCTGTAAAAATATACTCCGCTTGGCAGATCACTGCCGTCAAATTCTACATTATAGTATCCGGATGGCTTGTATTCATTTACTAAAGATTTAACAACTTTACCCAGCGCATCATACACTTTCAGAGAAACAAATCCCAATTCCGGAATCCCAAATTCCAAATGAGTAGAAGGGTTAAACGGATTAGGGTAATTCTGTCCGAGCAAAAGTGAATTCGCCAATAACTCTGACTGACTAACTGATGTTAATCCGCCGGTAATGGTTTTGATCACTGTCCCGCTGTTGCCCACAGCCCAGCCTGAATATTCATCAACAAAAAATACTGAAGACAAATGGTTTGTAGTATTTGAATTCTGATAAGTCCAGTTGAGTCCGCCGTTATTTGTTCTGATGATCTTTCCTAAACCTCCGCTGCACCAGCCCGTATCATTATTTATAAAATAATTATCTGAAATTCCTGAAGTGAAATTATTGTCAGTAAATGACCAGCTTATTCCTCCATTGGTTGACTTTAATAAACTCCCTCTTTGTCCATATCCGGTCATCTCATTTATAAAAAATATTTTCGTAAAAGGTGTGTAGTTGTTTGAATCAACATACATACTTTCCCAGCTATCACCGGAATTTGTTGTTTTGTAAATATAATTCCTTGTTGGAAGAACATCATCTGAAGTTCTTGAAGATACCCAGCCTGTATATTCATTCAGAAAAAATACTGAGTGTGATGGCATGCTTAAAGAAGAGGTCCAGTTTTGTCCGGAATTACTGGTGATACCCAGACTGCCTGATTCGGCAATGCAAAAAGGCGGACAGCAAATTCCTGAGTTAGTAAGATATGCTCTTTGATTATTTATCACAAAAAGATCATTGAACAAAAATCCGCTTCCGCTGATCTGCTGTGTCCATAAATCTCCTCCGTTAGTAGTTCTGATAACAATAATATTGTGAGAACATAAAGGATTATTATCGTCAAAGCCTCCCGCAGCCCAGCCTGTATTTGCATCGCCAAACATAATATTAAGCAGAGGTAAGGTTGTTGTCGAGTTTTGAATTACCCAGTTTGCTCCACCGTTAGTAGTTTTGATGATCGTGCCGTCAGTACCGGAAACCCAGCCGGTGTTCGTATTTATGAAAAATACACTGACAAGATTAGAAGTTACTCCGCTAACCTGATTTACCCAGCCGCTTTGAGAGAATATCCGCGGATTTGAAATCAATGAAACAACCAGAAATAAAATGATCTTTATGTTCATACTGTTATTCAGTTAATTAAATTAAAAAATTAATTTAAATTGGAAATTTTATTTTAAAAATATCATCGGCTCTTAAACTCATTCAAAGATACAAATCCCAAATCCGAAATCCCAGATTCCAAATTATTTGAGAAGTATCATCCGCTTCGTTTCAGCAAACTTCCCTGCCTCAAGCCTGTAAAAATAAATCCCGCTCGGCAGATCACTTCCGTCAAATTCAACTTTATAATAACCGGCCGGCTTATTTTCATTTACCAAAGTTCTAACAACTTTACCCAATGCATCATATACTATCAAAGAAACAAATCCCAATTCCGGAATCCCAAATTCCAAATTGGTAACAGGATTGAATGGGTTTGGATAATTCTGATATAATGTAATATTATCCGGTAAATTAGTATTAATCTCTTTTATGCCAGTGTTCATGACACGTACTGATTTGCCATATAGACTGCTTTTTCCCGAATCGGTTTTATTATAAACCACCCAAACCAAAAAATCATAATTAAAATAATTTAATCCTCCGTTTATTGTTAATCCGGTATTCTCAATGGAATTAATCAACACAGTGTCTTTGTAATAGGGATAGCCGAAGCTATTCAGTATTATTCTCTTTTCATCTGAAATTTCTTCCTTATATGCAAATGCATGAGAATAAATAATACCGTCAGTAACTCTGTTATCAAAAAATCTTTTTAGAGAAGTATTGTTCGCATCATTATTAATACCGGGAAGAGTGTCTATAATATTCTCACGGAGGCTGTAGATATTCCAGTTTCCATTAAAATTGGATTCAAAAGCAGTATTATATCCTACATAATAAAGGAGAAATCCGGAAGTCCTGTTATCCCCGTTATCTGAAATAATTTCCGGATTTGACCAAATATGATTTGAAGACCCGGTCCTTCTGATTACTGTATAATTCCCGTCTGTTCTTTTTTGCTGATAACAGATTTGAATATTTGAGATGTTAAATCCTCTT
>WBZU01001989.1_pt1 | contig 13879 bp, 6 predicted proteins | sample 5204311 | NCBI WGS metagenome assembly WBZU01 (sample SAMN12344359, study PRJNA552823) | activated sludge metagenome | biome: Activated sludge suspended growth; feature: Nitrification reactor; material: Wastewater; isolation source: activated sludge from nitrification reactor of wastewater treatment...
AATCAGCCGATAATGAAATAATACAGGATCTTAAAAATGACGGTAGACTTTATAAAAAAGAAATGTTCGTTCATTCCTATCCTCACTGCTGGAGACATCATGTACCTTTAATGTATTATGCAACAGATTCCTGGTTTATTAAGACCACAGACTACAAGCAGAAAATGTCTGATATGAATCAGAAAATAAGCTGGCATCCGGAAACATTCGGTACGGGAAGATTCGGAAAGTGGCTGGAGGAAAATAAAGACTGGGCTATTTCGAGAAACAGATTCTGGGGCACTCCCCTTCCTGTATGGTATTATACTGATGAAAACGGAACTGAGCATTATGAATGTATCGGCAGTCTGGAGGAGCTTAAAAGCAGATCAGTAAATTTCGAATCTGTTTACAACAACAATACTGAACTCGATCTTCATAAGCCTTACATAGATAAGATAATCATCAGGTCAAAGGACGGAAAGGAAATGAAAAGAGTTGAGGAAGTGATCGATTGCTGGTTTGACAGCGGTTCAATGCCCTTTGCACAGCATCATTATCCTTTTGAAAATAGAGAATTATTTGAAAAGAATTATCCTGCAGATTTCATTGCCGAAGGTGTTGATCAGACCAGAGGCTGGTTTTATACACTTCATGCAATAGGAACATTCCTGTTTGACTCTCCTGCATATAAAAATGTGATAGTTAACGGTCATATTCTTGATAAGAACGGTAAAAAGATGAGTAAATCTCTGGGTAACGTGATAGATCCTATTGAAATGATGGAAAAATACGGTGCAGATGTTTTAAGGTGGTATTCCGTTTTTTCATCACCTGTAGGTAATTCAAAATTATTCAATGAAGATGATCTTATTGAAGTACAGAATAAATTTTTTGATACTCTTATAAATACCATTAGATTTTATATTTTATATTCGGGGATAATAGATTTTGATTATGAAAAAGAAACTGTTATGGATCCCGGGGAAAGAACAGTAATTGATAAATGGATTCTTTCAAAAATTAATTCGGTAAAGAAAAAATATTTCGAATTGATGGATGAATATGATATTACAAAAGCAACGAGAGTTTTGTATGACTTTACTATAGATGAACTATCCAACTGGTATATCAGAAGGAACAGAAAGCGCTTAAGAAATCCATTGAATGAGGATGATAAATTAAGCGGATACCAGACTCTGCATGAAGTTATCATAGAATTATTACAAATGGTAGCTCCTTTCTCTCCGTTTCTCACAGAAAAGCTCTATCTGACGCTCATGACCGATGATAAAGAGTCAATTCATTTGTCTGAATTTTCTGATGCAGATGAATCCCTGATAGATTTGAGTCTTGAGGATGAGATGAAACTTGCACAGGATATTGTTTATCTTGTCCGTTCTGTAAGAGTAAAAAACAATCTTAAAGTTCGTCAGCCTTTAAGACAAATACTGATTCCCGTTCTTGATAATAAAGATAAGCTGAAGCTTCAGAAAATAAAAGAAATCATTTTAGAAGAAGTAAACGTAAAAGAGCTGAACATAATAGAGGGTGATTCTGATATTATTGTAAAAAAATCGAAACCGAATTTCAAATCGATCGGACCTAAATTCGGCAAAGATGTAAAGAAAGTACAGAAGATCATAAACGAACTCAGTTCGAGACAAATCTCCGAACTTGAGAAAACCGGCAGATTAAATGCCGGCGGGTTTGATTTTACAAACGAGGATGTAGAGATATATACAAATAATATTGAGGGCTGGATAGTTGAAACCTACGGAGGAGTTACTATTGCTCTTGATACAAAACTTGATAAAGAACTTACAGAGGAAGGTATACTCAGGGAATTCGTAAACAGGATTCAGAATTTCAGAAGATCCAATAATTTTGATGTAAGCGACAGTGTCCGGATATATTACAGAACATCAGAAGAAATCAGTTCTGTAATCAAAAAAAACTTAGAGTATATAAAATCAGAGACTATGAGTGTTAATATCTCAGGCTCAAACGGACATGATTTTGATTTCTCTAAATCTGAAATAAACGGTGAGTTATGTGAACTCTACTTAGAAAAAATCAATTAAAATTTTTAAACTTAAGGAGCGTAAATTTGGCAAAAACAAAATCCAGGACTACAGGTAAAAAGGTACCAACCAAAAAAACCGTTTCATCCAAATCTAAAAAAGCTGAATTGAAAACAGTAAGTAAAAAAATCATGGCAGCTTCCGTAAAAAAATCCACTGTTCAGAAAAAAGCAATTCCGAAAACAGTAGTAAGAGTCAAAGCATCTGCCGTTTCCGGAAAAAAGAATATTATTGAAAAAGTAGAAATTCCTGTAAAGAAGATCAAAAAATTCAAGCCTAACAAAAAGACAAGGTATTCCAAAGCTGAATTAAAACATTTCAGGGATATAATACTTCTTGAAAGAAAAGCAATTTTCGAAAGTGCCAAAGCGAATATGGAAGCATTGGTCGATAAGGAATCCGGTGAATATAAAGGTGACAATTTATCCTATTCTTCTCATATGGCTGAGCAGGGAACCGATGAAATGGAGAGAGAAAAAAATTATTTATTTGTACAGAGAGATGAAAAGTATCTCGGATATCTGCAGGATGCGCTGATGAGAATAGATCAGGGGACTTATGGAATATGCGTGGACTGCAGGGATGAACCTAAAAATTTATGCCGTACATGCCCTCTCATAGTAAAAGAAAGACTGGAGCTTGTTCCTATCACACAGCATTGTATAGAATGCAAAAACTTAAGGGGTTAATATAAAATTTGAAGGTTTTAATTGTAACTTTTTTTGTAGTACTAGCAGATCAGATCACCAAATTATATGTCAAAGGTATTTCAATTCCAAAGCTCGGAATTTCAATTCCGGGAATGCCTTATCAGTCTTCAATAAACGTGATCGGTGATTTTTTCAAAATCACATTTATTGAAAATCCCGGTATGGCTTTCGGGCTGCAGATAGGCGGGAAATTATTTCTGTCAATATTCACCATTTTCGCTACTGTGTTATTGTTTTTTTTCCTGTATAAAAACAGAACCGAAGTTTTTTTACTGAGACTGGCTCTTGCTTTCATACTAGGTGGGGCGATAGGTAATCTTATAGACAGAGTCTTTTACGGAAAGATATATGATTATGCGCCTTTTTTTTACGGAAGAGTAGTTGATTTTCTTCATCTTGATTTTCCCAATTTCACTATCTTCGGAAAAACAATTTATTCATGGCCGATATTTAACATAGCTGATATTTCTGTTTCCGCCGGCTTTCTGATGATATTATTAGGATATAAAAAGATCTTTCATAAAGAAGAGGTTCCTGAGATTGCACAATCAGAAAATCAAACAGATAGCTTATTAATTATTCCAGAGAATAATATAATTGCAGATCCTGAACCACATCTTAAAATAAATACAGAAGTGAACAATGATAGTGATGATTCTGAAAAACCGGAAGTTAATAATGCTATTAATAACAACGGTTCAGAAAATCACGATCCGGACAACAAACCTACAGACCGTATATAAATTTATAACTTATTAAATCAGCGCAAATAAATTATCTGCCTTCAAGATCCAGTTCTTCTTTCCTTTTTAATAAAGTCTCTTTGTCTTCCACATGGGAAGGATCTGGAATACAACAATCCACCGGACAAACTGAAGCGCATTGAGGTTCATCATGAAATCCAACACATTCAGTGCATTTATCAGGAACAATGTAAAAGAACTCGCTTGAATAAAATCCTGATGCACCGGACGGAGCAGCATCACCTTCACCGAATGATTTACCTGATAATACCCAATTGGAACCGCCTTCATAAATTGCTGTATTAGGGCATTCAGGTTCACAGGCACCGCAGTTAATACATTCAGTTGTAATCATAATTGCCATTATCTTATTATCTCCTTTTGTTTATTTGTTTATCAAAACTAATCATTAATAAATTTTTATTCAATTGAGTAATGAATATGGTATTTTATTTTACAAATAAAAAATGAGAGTATACAAAGTACAAGAAAAAAAAGTTAAAATTAAAATATCAGACATTAATTTTATAATTAAATTTTAGCTTTATTTTTTCAAAACTGATCTACTGGACGAGCTCCTTGCTTAACGTTTTGGACGGATGTGATAAAGATTTCTTTTTATTTTTCTTTTGTATGTATAAAATGGTAAATTTGCATACTAAATTTTAAAACAAGTAAAAGCATAAATGTTTAATTTCTTAAAAAAGATATTTCCGTCAAAACACGAAAAAGATGTTAATTCCATCCTTCCAATTGTCGATGAAATAAATAAGTATTATGAAGAATTTGAAAGTCTTTCTGAAGAGCAATTAAAAGCAAAGACAACAGAATTCAAAGAACGAATAAATTCCGAAACGGAAGAAACAGTTAAAAGAATTACTGAAATTCAGGAAAAGCTTAAAGAAGATATTCCTCATAATGAACGTCAGGATCTTTATGATGAACTGGATAAGCTGGAAAAGGAAAATGTTGAAATTGTATCGGCTGTTCTGGATGATATTCTACCGGAAGCATTTGCTGTCGTAAAGCAGGCCTGTAAACGGCTCTGCGGAAGTGAATGGGAAGCTGCCGGAAACAAGATCAAATGGAATATGATCCCTTACGACGTTCAGCTTATTGGCGGAATTGTTCTGCACAAGGGAAAGATTTCCGAAATGGCAACAGGAGAAGGAAAGACACTTGTTGCAACACTTCCTCTTTATCTTAATGCTCTTGCCGGCAGAGGTGTTCACCTTATTACTGTTAATGATTATCTTGCTAAGAGAGACAGTGAATGGATGGGTGAAATATTCAAGTACCTTGGTCTGAGCGTTGGCGTCATTTTAAATGATATGGATTCAAACAAAAGACGTGAGATGTACAATTCAGACATCACTTACGGTACAAATAATGAATTCGGATTTGATTATCTCAGGGATAATATGGTAGTCGATAAAAATTATCTTGTACAGAGAGAACATTTTTATGCGATAGTGGATGAGGTTGATTCTGTATTGATTGACGAAGCAAGAACACCGCTTATTATATCAGGACCTGTCGAAGCTCCCACACATAAATTTGATGAATTGAATGTAAAAGTCAAAAGACTTGTCGAAGCACAGAAAAATATGGTAAATAAACTGACCGGAGAAGCTGAAGATATTTTATCAAAAGAAAATATTTCAAAAGAAGATGAAGCAAAAGCCGGACTTGCAATATTGAGAGCCAATCATGCATTTCCTAAACACAAGAAACTACAGAAGCTTTTAAGTGAACCTTCAAATAAGAAGCTTCTGCTTACGACAGAAAGCGAGTACTTAAGAGATAATTCAAAGCAAATGCACATTGTTGATGATGAATTGTATTTTGTAATAGATGAAAAATCCCATGTCACTGATCTGACAGAAAAAGGAAGAGAATTTCTGGCTCCGAGTAATCTGGAAAAAGATTTCTTTACGCTTCCTGATCTCGGGACGGAATTCGCACAGCTCGAAAATGACAGTACATTGTCAGTAGAAGAATTAGAACTGAAGAAAGATGAATTTTCAAAAATATATTCCGAAAGAAGCGACAGACTCCATACTGTTCAGCAGTTATTAAAAGCTCATGGTCTGTATGAAAAAGATGTCGAGTATGTTGTACAGGACGGTAAGGTAATGATAGTGGATGAATTTACGGGAAGAATACTTTCCGGAAGAAGATATTCAGAAGGTCTGCATCAGGCGATCGAGGCAAAGGAAGGTGTTCACGTTGAAAAAGACACACAGACACTTGCAACTATTACACTTCAGAATTATTTCAGGCTTTATAAAAAACTGGCCGGAATGACGGGTACGGCTGAGACAGAATCAGCCGAATTCTTTGATATCTACAAGCTTGATGTAACTGTAATTCCAACCAACAGAGATTGTATAAGAGATGACATGAACGATCTGATATACAAGACAAGAAGAGAAAAGTATAATGCTGTCATAGATGAGATTGAAGTAATGAGGGGAAAACGCAGACCGACACTTGTAGGTACGACCAGTGTTGAAGTTTCTGAAACTATCTCAAGATTATTAAAAAGAAAATCGATTCCTCATGAAGTTCTTAATGCAAAGCAGCACGCGCGTGAAGCTCAGATCGTTGAAAATGCAGGCTTGCCCGGAGCAGTTACTATTGCTACGAATATGGCAGGAAGAGGTACAGACATAAAATTAGGACCCGGAGTTGCTGAAGCCGGAGGACTCCATATTGTAGGAACTGAACGTCACGAGTCAAGAAGAATTGACAGGCAGCTCAGAGGAAGAGCAGGAAGACAGGGAGATCCCGGGACTTCAAAATTTTATTTATCACTTGAGGATGATCTGATGAGATTATTCGGCAGTGACAGAATAGCCAATGTAATGCAGAGGCTCGGCATCAAAGAAGGTGAAGCCATAGAACACACGATGATCACTAATTCTGTCGAACGTGCTCAGAAGAAAGTTGAAGAAAATAATTATGCGATAAGAAAACGTCTGCTGGAATATGACAATGTAATGAACCAGCAGAGAGAAGTCATTTATACAAAGAGAAGGCAGGCATTAATGGGTGAAAGGTTAAAAGATGAAATATTTGAAATGGTGGATAAGTCAGTCGATAATCTTGTAAATAAATATTATGAAGAAGCTAACATTGAAGGACTCATTGATGAAGTTCAGAGAACCTTCCTGGTAAGACTTGAATTAACGCCTGATCAGTTTCAGAAGCTCGGAGAAAAAGGTTTAAAGGAAATGATCTTAAAGGAAACCAAAGATTTTTATGAGAGAAAAGAGGAGAGATACGGATCAGATCTGATGGGACAGATCGAAAGATTTGCAATGCTTAATATTATTGATGAAAAATGGAAAGAGCATCTTCGGGAAATGGATGACCTGAAAGAAGGTATAAACTTCAGAGCTTACGGACAGAAAGATCCGTTGCTTGAATATAAAACAGACGGATTTAAATTATTTGTAGAAATGCTGGATTCACTGTCTGTCGGTCTCATCAACTTTATTTTCAAATTTACAACTCAGACACCGGAAGAGGCAAAAAACATAAGAACTCCCGCCCAGACAAATCAGTCAAGACTCAGAACGTATCATCAGTCTTCTGAAGGAATGGGTTATATAGGAGGAAGCGCTGAAACGGAAACAACAGATCCTAATGCTAAACATCAGCCTGTAAAAGTTGGCGAAAAAATCGGAAGAAATGATCCTTGCTTCTGCGGCAGCGGGAAGAAATTCAAGAATTGTCATGGAAGAACCAGTAAAGAAGCAGTGAAGTAATTCTATTTGTTTATGAAGATATCAGAGAGCTCAAAAGAGCTGATTGAAAAAATAAACGATCATTCAACCGGACCACTGAAGAATATTTATGAGATCTCTTTTCTAATAGAGTCTGCACTGAATAAGGAAAAACCAGATGAATTCAGGGATCTGATTTTTACTGCAAAATATGTGAACGGTTTGAAGAATGTGTTGTCAGAAAGGATCGTTACAGGTGATGATTTCATGGAAAAGATTTTTGATGAATTTAATAATAATCTGCAGAAGTTCATAAATATCTTAAGATCAATTACTGTTCCATCTGAAATTAATTCAGAAAAATTTTTTGAAGATAAATATTTCAAGCTTGATCAGGATTCGGTTGTAAACGCAATGGAATTAATACAGGATCTGACGATATGCAAAGAATTCTTTAACCGGTATCCTGAAAATCTGCCTTACTGATCTTTATTTACTGCCTGAGACTTCTTCAAAGAACTCTTTTAATTGTCTTGAAGGCTGCACATTAAATTCCTTCTTGAGCCTCTTTTCATATATTTTATATACAAACTTGAATTTCCTGAAATCCTTTTCTTTATTATAAACGGATAATAATTTCAGCATTATGTCCTCATCACTGTAATCCATATCAACAAGCTTTTCCAGTAATTTCATTACTAGTGTGTTGTCTTCTTTTTTCTCATAATATGAGATCAGAAAGTGTATAACATCTGAATAAATAAACTTCATATTCTCCCGTATATCCTCAGACCAGTTATAATATAGATCTTTTGCAAAATCTGTTTTATAAATATCAAATGCTTTCAGCTTGTCATTTATATCTCTGCTTGAGGAATACCTTATAAATTCTTCTGTATCGATCTGAATATTCAATTCAATATTTCTTGATGTGATAAAATATTTCTTTTCCTTTATAACAAGAATATCCTTTTCGATCTTCTCACCAAACAGTTCTGAGATAAATGTCTTCAGTGACTTCCGTACTTTATTGATCTCCACATCTGCAATCGCTTCATAATTAACATTCTTGGAATTGTAAAGTATGTCATCAATTAATTTCTCCTTTGTAATATCAATTCCTTTGAAAGTATTATAGACCATGTAAATGAATATGGATTTTGATTTGGATCTCTGCCACTGACTGTTTAACAGCTCTTTATTATTAATAAAGATCCTGTTGTCGTTCAGATACTCTACCCTTAAGTTAAGAGCCTGTTTCTTAACACCTGATATAACAATTTCATTCTCTGCAAACAGCTTTTTCAGATAGACGTTATGCACTTTATTTTCTGAGGCATATGTGAAAATATAATTTAATCTGCTGGCATTCGCCCTGAAACATAAATAATTGCCATAGTCATATTCAGTGCTCATATTCATTAATTTATTGAATTTGACCTTGAATTTTTTCAGGTCATTTCTGAGAGCAGAATAAAAACATTCACAGTAACAAATTACGAACTGATTGAAGAGAGTAAAATTTTCTTTCTTAATTTCACTCACTTCATTCATTATCTGATAATATTGTTTGTAATCCTTAGTCAAAAGGCTGGCTTCAAGTCTGAGAATCATTTGTCTTGTCCGTGAAACTTTATATTCGCCTTCATTTAGCAGACGGAGCATGGTAAGAGGCTGATCGGTCAGGTTATAGCAATATAGAATAAGTGAATCTATAAAATAAACATAATTTTTCTGATATGTGTTTTTTTTCAGGATCTCAAGTTCATTTATAACCTGTCTGAATTCATAGTTCAGGAATTTCCTCAGAATGCTCTGAAATTCATACTGATTCTTATAAGCGGAAAAAATGGTCTGATCTTTTTCTTTGTTCTTCTCTTTCAGGAAGTTAAAATAAAATTCGAATTCAGCGATATTATAGCTGGTGAATAATGCAAAGCATATCTGGGAATAATTTGAAAGATCGAAATTCTTAAAATCAAAATTATCAGCAATGTATTTTACTACCATGTTTCCGGTCTTATAATCTCCATAGTCAAAAAATATCAGCATGGAAAATGCTGATTCCACAAGACTGTTTTCTTCAATTTTATTTTTATCAGATATCTTCTTTTCTGTCAGCTGCCTGAATATTTCTTTTAACCTTAAAATAAATTTTTTATTTTTTGAATTTTCACTTGTTGTAATATAGGACTTGATAAGAGATACAATAAACTGGATTTCCTGATCGGTCTTCAGCCTGAATTTCAGAATATGCTCTGAGATCGGTATATTCCCCGCTCCTATACCTTCAAGAAGGAAATTACAATTGCATATCAGCATAAGTAATTCTACATAATAGTTTACTCCGCTGTCTTTTACGCGGTTCACAGGTATCAGTATATTTTTACCTGAACCTTTCTGATACTGTAATAATATTAAATTCTGCAGATATGTGATCGCTTTGGAAATATCTTTGTCTTTATAAATAAAAGTATTCACCTTCAGAAGTATATTTTCAAGTGAATACTTGAATTTTACATCCTGTATTTCCTCAATCTTATTGAATAGTCCGCTGGAGTGTATCAGAAGAAGCTTATCGGATGCGTTCAGCTTTATCCATTTTTTAAGACTGTCATAATCTTTTCCCAGTATCAGGTAATTCAGGGCTATATAATCTTCGCGCCAGTCCGCGTTTCTCAGGAAATAATTGCCGAGGTTTTTGTATATACTGCTGATCTCAATTTCCGTAAACTTTTCAGAAGCTGTCCTGTTAAGAAACTTCTTAAGAAGCTCATGAAACCTGAACGTCTCATCTTCCCTGCTTATAAATACATTACTCTCATACAGCCTGAGAAGGGTCTCATATCCGTTTTCAATATTAAGTACATTCTCAATTATATTCCTGTTGAATGATTCCGGAAAAGATAAGATCAGAAGTAAATTTTTTTCGTCTGCAGTACAGTTTTCATATATTTCATTTGTGAAATATTCAAAGATCTCATTTCTGCTGAAATTAAAATCTTCATTCTTAAGAACTTCAAAATCATTTGTCATGAGCAGAAGCTGTATAGCAGTAACCCATCCTTCAGTGGTTTTCAAAAAATCCTCAAGTAAATTCCGGTCTAAATTGTCCGTCTTCTTTTTGTAAATCTTAATGAAATTATCAATGTCAGATTTATCAAATGAAAGATCTGTCTTTGAAATTCTGCCAAGCCAGTTTTTTGCAAGAAACTTAGGATAGTTTATTTTTTTGGGGTCACGTCTTGAAATAAATACAAAATTGATGTTAGGCGGGAGATATTCAAGAAAATAATTCAATGCAGAACATACTTCATCACTTTCGTCTATGTTGTGGAAATCGTCAAGAAAAATGTATAACTGTTTTTTTCTGTTTTTGAGATAACTGTACAGATCGCTCGAAAAAGAAGAGATTACATTGTTTATTTTTTCATTAATTGAAACATTCTGTGACCTTGAAAGAATATTCTTCAGCTTCGACCCGAATACCGAATCCTTGAAATTATTCTCAAACGCTATAGCAAGAAGAAGAAAAAAGTTTTCAATTGAATTATCATAAGGACTCAGGCTGATCCAGAGCTTTAGCTTATCATTAAGCTTGTGAAAAAACTCAACCGAAAAAGAAGTCTTGCCGTATCCTGCCGGAGCAGTTATTAATATAAGCCTCTTTGAACTGTATGATAATATCTTTGCTAAAAGCTTATCCCGTGAATAATAATACTCCGGAATTTCAGGGGTAATTATCTTTTGCGAAAATTCTATTTTTAACACCGGCAGTATAATTCTCCGTAGATTATAATTTTTTTAATCTATCAAACCTAAACAACAAAGGCAATAATCATTTTCAGTTTAAAATAATTATTGCCTTATAAATTAAATATTTTTGGAATTAATGTTTATACGGATTCCATCTCCGTACTTCTTATTTTTATATCCTCAACCGGTATTATAATGCCCGGCTGGGATTTTGAAGTCATGCTGAATGCTTCCTTTGTCTGCTTGTCCTTCAGAATCTCCTGAAGCTCGAAATTCTTTCTTATCTTTTCTTCAAACTCCCTTAGCTTCTCTTCTATTGTTATTTTACTCCTGTCTTTTGCCAGCATATCCTCCCTGTATCTCTTTAAAAAATATCCTATCGTCTCTACTCTTATTCTGATGGAACCGGTTGGCTTATTTTCATCAATGTCTTTGAAAGAAAAATACGGAGTACCGGAATTTTCAACGATCTCCTGTATCACCGTATATATCGGAGCGTCATGACCGCATTTGAATGATGATAATTCCAGTGCAACTAAATTGGGATGACGTGCAGCGTATTTTGCTGCCCATACTTTTCTTGAAGTGTTTTCCGAATACGAATTTTTCCAGACATCCTCAATATCAAATGGAGATTTGATCAATCCTGCCCTTACCTCATCTCCGAATAATTTCTCCAGAGTTTCCTTATCGGTCGGTAATGTATCTTGATAAAATACCGGATAGCCGAGTTTCTGAAACTCTTCAAGTATCTCATGATTGATTCCCGGATCATTGTGATAGGGTCTTGCAAGAACAACTATTCCGATCCTGTTTTCCTTTTCCAGCATGTCTAAAATGTGCCTGGATTCATCTTTCAATCCATTCATGAATTTATAATATGCAATGTATCCTTCCTTTACCGCTTTCCTGTTTTCTTCTTCAGTCAGTCCAAGTATATCCTTAAAGCAATCATACATCTGACTAACTGTCAGCTGCTCATTAAACAACTGCACGAAAGGACATAAATACTCTACTCCGAATTCCTTGAAAAGATCTCCTTCCTTTGTGAATGCAGCTTTAGCAGCTTCAATCGTTGCAGTAATGGTCGGACAGGAATTGTGAGCCTGAGCAAACTCAAGATCAGAAGGCATGTTATCTACAATCGGTGAAAACAGAAAATCAATTTTCTTCTTTTTATGCTGAACATATAGCAGATTGTGTATATGAGGAATTGCAACCTTTGACGGAAAACATGGGTCTATGCTGCCGCGCTTAGCTCCGGCTTTATACATTTCCTCTGTAGTAAACTCAGAGTAAACAAAATTTCCGGGCATTATTCCGAGCGCTTCAAGATATGCCGTAAAGAACGGAGTATGCTGATACATATTCAAAACTCTTGGAATTCCAATTACGATTTTCTTTCTCTTTTCCCTGAGTTCAATATTCTTTGCATAATCTTCTTTCTCTTTTTTACTTACAAATAATCCTTTCGGCTCTTTAAGCTCTGACATCACGATCTCAGGTTTATATGTTATCCAGGCATTATGGGCAGCTTCTTCTATCATATTCGGATTCAATTTCTTTATATCATCGAGCTCCTGCTTTATATCACGCATATCTGCAATGTCTTCCACTGTTCCCTTCTCACACGTTGCAATGATAAGTCTCTGTGTCCCCTCTTCCATTGCAACCTTGGATTTCGGATTAATTACTTTTTCAGGTTCAATGACTTTCGCTTCTACAAATTTCTTTCTTTCCGCTTCAAGCTTTTCCTCCGGAATGTTTTCTGTCTTTACATCAATGAACGTTCTGAGACATTTATTCTTGCAGAAGTAACATCTTGTAGTTTCTTCCCGGGTTGTCTTGAAAATAATTTTTGCAACCCTGTCAAGACCTATGAACTCTGTTCTCTTTCCGTTATGATAAAGCCTAGCTGCTTCTATCCCGCAGCCTATAGCTCCTGCTTCTCCGGTATGCTTGTGAACAAATACTTTCGGCGTGATTCCGCTTCCTTTGAATCTTTCTTCAATGAAATCTACCTGTGTTTTTACTGCTGCTAAATTATGCTGTGTTCCTCCCTGCAACACAAAAGAAGAACCGAGCTTTGCAAGATTTGGGATCTGTGAAACATAAAGCCAGATATTTTTCGGAAGTACATTAGCAAGTCCTGCCATTATTTCTTCTGCCTTCCAGCCCTGTCTCTGGAAATCCACAATGTCAGACTGCATGAAAACAGCACAGCCGTATCCGAAAGTCGGGAATGTCTTTGCTTCAAAAGCCTTGTCAGCAAACTCTTCCACTGTATATCCGAATCCCTGTGCCGTTGACTGAAGGAAATAACCGTTTCCTGCAGAGCACTGTGTGTTTAATTTAAAATCAACTACTCTTCCCTGATTTAAAATAATTATTTTAATATCCTGTCCGCCTACATCACATATCACATCTGTATCAGGGTAAAAATGCAAACCTGCCTGTGTATGAGCTACTGTTTCAACCAAAGCTACATCAGCATGAAGTACATCTTTTAAAATGTCTTTTGCATAACCGGTTGTACCGACACCCAGTACTTCTAGCGTCGCTCCCTGCTCTTCCACCTGCTCTTTTATCTTTCCGAGAATTTCTATTGTATCTTCGATCGGATTTCCCTTTGATAGCTGATATGCTTTTACTAGAACATTTTTTTCAAGTGAAACCAAAGCAGCTTTAGTAGAAGTAGATCCTCCGTCGATTCCGATAAACCCTCTGACGACTTCACCGGGCTTAAATGTTGCAGGAATAAATTTCTCAACTTTATGCTTCTCCCTGAATGCATTAAGCTCTGCCTGATCTTTGGATAATCCAGTTGTATTTCCACCGCTTAGTTTTTTCTTCTCTTCTTCCCTTCCAACTAAAAT
>WBZU01000535.1_pt1 | contig 13875 bp, 10 predicted proteins | sample 5204311 | NCBI WGS metagenome assembly WBZU01 (sample SAMN12344359, study PRJNA552823) | activated sludge metagenome | biome: Activated sludge suspended growth; feature: Nitrification reactor; material: Wastewater; isolation source: activated sludge from nitrification reactor of wastewater...
GTTGGCGGCGCGCCGGCTGTGGGAGGATGTCGCCCGGCTCGTGGACGCCCTGCATCCGGTGTGGCTGGCGCACGCGCACTATGCTCAGGCGGCGCGTGGGTATGCGTGGGCGGTCGCGGCGGCCACTGCGCGCGACGACGAAGTTGCGCGCGCACAGGCGTTGATCCGGCTGGGCTTTGTGGGCTGCGAGCTGGGCGACTTTCGCGCCGCATCTGAGCACTTGCAGGCCGGGCAAGTCGCAGCGGCGCAGACGGGTGCGGCCGTGCTGGTGGCAGAGGCGCTCTTTCTACGCGTGCGCATTGCCATCGAGCAGAACGAGTTGGAACAGGCCGATGAGTGGCTGGACGCGTGTCACCGCATCTATGGGGCGGCGGGGGACGCGGCCGGGCTGGCGCGCACGCAGCGCGAGCAGGGGTTGCTGGCCTATCGCGGCGGCGACTACACCACCGCCTTCGCCCGCTGTCGTGAGGCGCTGGCGATTCAGGAGCGGTTGGGCGACGCCGCCGGGATGCTTGCCAGCCTGCGCCTGCTAGCCGATACGGCTATGGCGACGGGTGATCTGGTGCAGGCGCTGGAGTGCGCACAGCGCGGATTGACACTGGCGCAAGCCGAAGGCCGCCACGCTGAATTGGCCGAGGCGCACTTCACGCTGGCGACGGTGCAGCGGTTGCGCGGGGAACTGAGGGAGGCGGAAACGCACGCCGCAGAGGCGCTGGCGCGCTTCACGCGGTCTGGCAACCGCAGCTTTATTGCCTACACCCTCTATGAGCAGAGCGTCATCCTGGGCAAGCAGGCGCGCACGGACGCGGCGCTTTCGTGTGCGCTTCAGGCTTGCGCCATGCAACAGACGCTGGGCGACGACTACGGTTGCGTCACCACGCTCATTCAGCTTGGCGATCTGCACGCGGCGCGCGGCGATCTCATCACCGCTGCCGCGACCTGGCAAACGGGGCTGGACTTGGCGCGCGTGATTCGCTATCCGCACCTTCAAGCATTCATCAAGCGGCTGGATGCAACTGCGACGACAGTCAGGGATGCTGAACCCGCCAAACGCGGTCAACTGGGCGGCTGAGGGTTGCCTGCCCCAGGGCCTTCGGTTGTCCAGAAGCCGGCGCTGAGTACCGCCAGCCACCAGGGGTTCCAACCGGCCATTTCCAGGCGCGAGATAGCGTCCAGATCGCCGTCACGCGCAAGCTCCCAATCCCATTCAAGGCCGGTCGCGCCGATTTGCCAGGGGCTACCCGACACGCTGGCATGGGTCTGCGCGGCCACCTGCTCGGTTGCTAAGGGAGGCGGGGCGGTAGAGAGCCCGTCGGCGACAGCTTGGATGCTGCGCAGGGTGTTTGCCATGACAAACGGGGTCTGTGTCCACAACTTGTAGGGGGCATCGCCCTGTGGGCGCAGCGCAGCCAGCTCGTTGTCAACCAGACGATACACGGCTTCGGTGATAAGTTCAAGCGTCCGCGTCAGTCGCATCGGCGCTCCCGTGCGCGGGCGAAACATCAGCCACGGCGGTAAGCTTCCGCCAAGCCACGTATCCGTGGCCTGATCCAGTTCACACGCAGCCGCGCAGAGTTGGTCGGCCAAATCCTGGCCGGTATGGTGTGCCATCGCACGCATCGTCGCGGCATAGATGCGCGGGCGCAGGAGCGGCAGCGGGTGTTCGCCATCGTCTTCCATCCAGCGGGTGGCCGGGAGGCGGCGCATTGCGTCGAGCATGGTGAAGCCGGTCATCGGCCCGCCGACAATGCAGGCGTACACGTCGGCAAAGATCTCTTCTTCCCACCCGCTGAGTGCGTGCTCAGCAACCGCCAGCGGCGGCTCAGCACCAAGAACTGAGCGTCGCTGCGCCAGCTTGTCGCTGCTGCCAGCCGGTGTACAACGGTCGGCGGGCTTCGACTGGATCCGCCGCGACGCCACATAGTGGCCGATCTCATGCACAATGGTCGCCAGATCGCGCTCCATCCCATTGGCGCCAAAGGGGATTCCCACCAACGCCACCGGCGCATAGGGAATGAGCCGCACCGAGTGTGATTTCTCGTAGTAAACGAGGACGGTCGCCGGCGGAATCAACCCGTGGGAGATCGCAGGTTCCAGCGCAGTCCAGGCGATCCGGTCGGCTGTTTGCAGCGTAAACCCAAAGCCGGTCGCAACTTGATTCTGCGGCGCGATCGGCAGCACCCGTTGCTGGCCGGCGCGCAAGAAGAGATCCAGATCGTGCCCGATCTGATTTTGAGTCACATCGAACACGTATTCCGGCGAATAGAGCGGGTGGGAGATCGCTGCCAAAGATTCCGACGTCTGGAACAAGGCCAGGAAAAAATCGATCTGCTTCTGGCCGAATTCGCGCAGACACGCCAACAGCGTTCCCAAGGTATTGACCCGCACTTCAGACTCGACCCCCGGCGCGCCGGCATACATGCGCTGAAAGTAGGCAAGCAGAGCTTTGCGCGCTTCCCATTCCGCGGCGAGGGATTGAAAATTGGTCATGATCGGCGCCTTTCCAGTTGCTATGACTGTTGACTATCGACTTCGCAGTGTACACAGCAAACGAACTTCTTCAAACCGTCGAAAATTACCAGCCAGACTATTGTTCTCACGGCGGCCAGGTCGTGGTGCAAGCTATGGCATCCCCCTTTCCTGTTCATCTGAAGGTATATGCGGAGCAGCATCAGGCGCAAGGGTGAAAGCGTGTGTTGTTCCACGGATCGATGCAACAGAACCAATCTGCGGGCGCGTTCCGGGTTTTCGGCGAACTCTTGGCCAGCGCCGGGGACATACCAACAACCTGGGACGCACCTCAATCCACCCCACAGTGTCGGACGTGATGCTGATCGGGGGTCACCACCACGTCCGACACTATAGTGCAAACCCTGGTGGCTTGCTCAACCCCAACGTTGGCGCACCCCGGAGTTCGCCCGGGCAGGCGCTGTCAGCCCAAGATATGCAGAAAGAGATTCACACCCTCCGGCTCTTGCCCGATGTGGACCGCAGCAGGGGGTGCGCCGGCCGCCAGTGCCAGCGTCCTGAGTTGGTCTACATCGCGGTGGAAGAGATTCCAGTCGAAAATCTTCATATACGACTCACTTGGATTCCGCGTCGAAAAATTGCCGATCACCAATTCGCCATCGGCTTTTCTTGCCATGCGCAATCTGCTGAGCAGGCTGACGAACTTCGCATCATCGAAATAGTCAAAGATGCCTGCCGCCCAGATCAGGTCATATTTCCTGTCCGGTTTGAACCTGAGGGCGTTCATATTGATGAAAGAAATCCTGTGCATGAAGGGTCGGTTCAAGTTGCTGGCAAATTCGATCGCATTCTTGTCAAGCTCAATGCAATCGAATTTGATGTCGTAGTCATGCGCACAAAGCCACTCATACATGGATCTGCCTGGCCCGCTGGCGATCTTCAGCACTTCAGCCGCCGGTTCGCGATCCGCCGTCCGCTTCAAGATTTCGTGGAAATAACTCTTTCGATTCCTGACTGCGTTGGCGGCCGGATGCGCCTGCCAGTATTCATCCCACTTCGTGTGCGGGCTGGGGGCTAGATAGTACCGATAGATGCGGTCGATGATTTCGTAATCGCCCGCATAGCCGTGAGGCTTGTTGTACGCGAACCCCTGCATGGTATCGTTTGAAAATGCATCGCCAAATGCATGCCTGATCGCCTGCATCTGCTCAACCGTAATTTCGCCACGCTGGTGGCGCGCTAACAGGTCGTGTGTCCAGGTTGTCAACTGCGCCCACTGGGTTCGTTCCGGCCCACCATTTGCAACCAAGGACTGAATGTAGTCTATGTCATTCATGTTTGCCTCCTCTCATGTCGTGCCGCAGACCGCTCAGCCCGGAATCTACCCTAGATCGGCGCGCCGTGACCTGATCGAAACCTGTCCGCATCCTGATCGGCGCCAGTTTGTCCAGAGCCGTGGCGCAGTGGCTTGCTACAATTGGCAGCGTTGGGAACGGACACCGCCCGAAAAAGCACGGCGGACTCGGCGGATTTGTCGATGTCGTGGTGAGTGTTCGCTGGTATGCTGGTGGTGATGCGGTACGGGGATACAGCGCGTCGGCGCCGTGCTGAGACCGAACAATGAAAGAGCGAGGAATCTTATGCGCAACGGCTTGTCTGTCCTGCTTCTATGCTTGTGCGTGACGTTCGTGAGCGCAACTGCGCCGGCGCACGCAGCGCCGCCATCCGGCGACATCTATTTGCCTTTGATCCTCCGCTCCGGCATCCAACCGCCTGTCCTCAAGTGGCAGCGCGGCGGCTGCTTCAATTCCTGGTGCGAGACGGGCTGGTACTCATCGCCGGCCGTGGCCGACCTGGACGGCGACGGCAGCATGGAGGTCATCGGCGCAGCGTACGACCTGGTGATCCTCGACGGCGCCACGGGCGCGCTGGAGCATCGCGCCGAAAACGGCAGCCGTGCCTGGCCAGGCGTCGTCGTGGCGGACATCGACGACGATGGCGAGCTGGAGATTGTCGTCGGCCGCGGCGGCGACCAGGTGACCGTCTACAACGCCGACGGCAGCGAGCGCTGGACGCGCAACCCCTTTGGCAGCGGCGAGGTGCGCACGCTGGCCGTCGCCGACATCGACAAGGACAGCCAACTCGAGATCATCGTCGGCCGCGCGTCGGGCGGGGCGACAAAACAACTGAGCGTCTACGAGCCTGACGGGAGCGTGCGACCCGGCTGGCCGGCGCGGCGCGATGGCGAGGCCGGCTATGGCTGGGGCATGTACAACCAGAACGCCGCGGCCGGCGACCTGACCGGCGACGGCTACGCCGAGATCGTCGGCCCGACGGATACGCACTACATCACAGCGCTGGACCGCGACGGCAACCAACTGCCGGCCCATGCCCGCTACAACAACTTCAATCCGAAAGGCCCGAAGGTGTGGAGCCAAGTAGGCGTGCACGTGGACGATCCCGTCGACCTGCGCGGCTATGCCGAGTGCGGCGTCGAGCACCGGCCCAACTTTGCCAATAGCGCGCCCACCCTCGCCGACCTCGACGGCAACGGCACGCGCGAGATCGTCGTGGTCGGCAATGTCTACAACTGTGGCGCCGACCCCTACCAGAGCCTCTACGAGATGCCCTTCATCCTCAACGCCGACCGCAGCCGCTGGCAGGCAGCTGGCTTCGACTGGACGGCCATCCCCGTGGCCGACGACAAGGCCGCGCCGCTGAGCGAAGATTACAATGTGATCGAGTCGTCGCCGCCCAACCCGGTCATTGCCGACCTGGACGGCGACGGCGTTCCCGAAATCCTGCACGCATCATACGATGGCCGGCTGCACGCCTGGTGGCTGGACAAGACGGAGCATGGCGCCTGGCCCTACGCGGTCTATGACGGCGATGAGGGCTTCTTCCGCTTCGCCTCGGAGCCGGTCGTCGCCGACCTGGACAACAACGGCAGCGCTGAAGTGATCTTCACGTCGTGGCCGCAGAAAGGTGAGAACCGCGTCGGCAAGCTGCATATCCTCGATGCGCTGGGCAATGTCCTTCATGAAAGCGATCTGCCGGCGCCCTTCTCCGGCGACTGGAACGGCGGGCTGGCCGCGCCGACCATCGCCAACATCGACGGCGACGCTGACTACGAGCTGGTGATCAACACCGCACACAGCGGGCTTGTTGCCTACGACCTGCCCGGCACGGCCAATGCCCGCGTGCTGTGGGCGACCGGTCGCGGCTCTTTTCTGCGCAGCGGTTCGCGGTGATATGCTTCTGGCGATTTGCGCCACCTTGCCGTCGTCGTTACACTGCAACCGTTGCCGCTCGCCTGGGCGCGAGTTCGGCACAGGTACCAATTATCTGAGCAATCACAAACCGCGCGAAGGAGTACCGGATGGCCGTTACGAAGCATGACTTTAGCGCCGAGGAATGGCAGGGTGTCGTCGCCCTCCCTGTCGAAGTCTCCATGTACATCTCGCTGGCCAGCCCGGCCATGGGCGATATGTTCAAGGAATCCATGGCGCTCGCCAATATGGTCGCCGAAGTCGCCAAGGATCCCAATGCGACGGGGCTGCTGGCCGAGATTGGCGCCGAGTACAAGGACAAGGAGACGCTGAAGAAAGCCCAGCCCTATCTGGACAAGAGCAGTGTCGAAGCAGCCAACGCCAAGCTGCTGGAGAGCGTGCGCGCCAAGGTCGCCATCCTCGACGCCACCGCCGGCGCCGAGGCCCGGCCCGTCAAGGCGTGGCTCTACCGCGTCGCGGTCGCCACGGCTGAGGCAGCCAAGGAAGGCGACTTCATGGGCATCGGCGGCGTGCGCGTCAATGACGCCGAGAAGGCGGCCCTGGCCGAGTTGGCCGCGATCTTGCAGTTGACGGCGTAGCGAGCGGCGACGGCCCAACCAGGGCCACATCCCACACGGGGAAGTATGCAGCCGGCGCCAGTGGCCGGCTGCGCTCTTTTGAGAGGCGGTGAACGATGCCAATCTATCTGGCCTTTGACGTGTACGGCACGCTCATTGATACGGCGGGCGTGACCGGCGCGCTGCGCGCCGTGGCCGGCGAACGGGCCGGCGCCTTTGCCCAAGCCTGGCGCGAGAAGCAGTTGGAGTATTCCTTCCGCCGCGCCCTCATGCAGGACTACGTGCCCTTTGGCGTCTGCATCGCCCAGGCGCTTGACTACACCTGTGCCGGCTTTGGCGTGGATCTGACCGCCGGCGACCGCGACGCACTACTTGGCCACTACCGCCGGCTGCCCGCCTTTCCCGACGCAGTCAAAGGGCTGGCCGCGCTGGCTGCATTGCCGGTGCGCTGTTTTGCCTTCTCCAACGGCCACCCGGACGACCTGCACTCGCTCCTGACGAGTAGCGGTTTGATCGATTCGATCGAGGGCGTCGTCAGCCTCTACGACGCCCGCACCTACAAGCCGAACCCGGCCGCCTACGCCCACTTCCACCGCGCCGCGCAGACCGGCGGCGCCGAGACGTGGCTCATCTCCAGCAACCCGTTCGATGTCATCGGGGCGGTGGCGGCGGGGATGCGCGCGCTCTGGCTGCGCCGCTCGCCGCAAACGCTCTACGATCCGTGGGAGCATCAGCCGACGGCGACGGCGACAACATTGCTCGAAGCGGCGGAGTTCTTCCGGCATCGCGTCACGAACGGCAGGTAAGGAATGGCTGCAACGATGGAGACACTCACTCTTGGCCGCAGCGGCCTGGCCGTCACCCCGCTGGGCCTTGGCCTGGCGGCGCTGGGCCGGCCCGGCTATATCAACCTCGACCACGCAGCCGATCTCGGCGCTGACCGTACCGTCGACGCCATGGAGGCGCACGCCCACGCCGTGCTCGATGCAGCCTGGGCCGCCGGCATCCGCTACTTCGACGCCGCCCGATCCTATGGCCGAGCCGAGGCCTTCCTGTCCAGTTGGCTGCGCACGCGCGCCATCGCACCGGAGAGTGTCACCGTCGGCTCCAAGTGGGGCTACACGTACACCGCCGGCTGGCAGGTCGATGCCGACGTGCACGAGGTCAAAGATCACTCGCTGGCCGTGCTCCAGCGCCAGGTCGCCGAGAGCCGCGACTTGCTGGCGCCCTATCTCAAGCTCTACCAGATCCACTCGGCGACATTGGAGAGCGGCGTGCTGGCGAACCGCGCCGTGCTCGACGAGCTGGCACGCCTGCGCGACGGCGGCCTGGCCATCGGTCTGAGCCTCAGCGGGCCGCGGCAGGGTGAGACGCTGGCACGTGCATTGGAGATCGAGATCGGCGGGCAGCCGCTTTTCGCCGCGGTGCAAGCGACGTGGAACCTGCTCGAGCCGTCGGCCGGGTCGCTGCTGGCGGCGGCGCATGCCGCGGGCATGGGCGTCATCGTCAAGGAGGCACTTGCCAACGGGCGCCTGATGCCGCGCAACCAGGATCCGTCGTTCGCCGTGCAGCGACGCTTGCTTGAAGAGACCGCGGCCGTGTTGGGTGTCAGCGTCGACGCGCTGGCGTTGGCCGCCGTGCTGCACCAGCCGTGGGCGACCGTTGTGCTCAGCGGCGCGGCCACGGCCCAACAACTTCAGTCAAACGTCGCTGCCCTGAATATTCCAGGGGTCGCGTCGCTGGCTGCAACGCTGGCGCCGCTGGCTGAAGACCCCGAAGCCTATTGGGCGACGCGCAGCCGGTTGGACTGGAATTGAGCCACCCGATCCTCTCCCCATTGCTGGACATCGGCGCTAGAGTGAGTCGCGCTCCTTGGCAGCTAGCGCTGAGCGGGCCACGATCAATCGCCGGTACAGACGCATTGTCTTCTCTGCATTGCCTGCTCGCGTCGCCTTGAGCAGATCGCCTTCCAACTCAGCCACATTGAGCCGATCGTAGTAATCGAGCATCTCCTTGAGATGGGCCAGGACAATCTTTCCCGTCAATAGCGGGTGATTGTTCGTGACGTTGGCATCAGGGAAAGTGATCCCGTGCTCCAACTCTACTTCCAGCCCTTGCTGGAATGCCTCGGCCGTGATCTGGTCCGTTTCGCCTCCGACTTCGATCTGGATCCGGCGGGCTTCATCGAGCGTTACCTCAGGCGCGGTCAACGTCGTCCAATCCCGGATGCCAAGTTCGCGGCAAACGCGTTGTACTTCTGCTTTTGTGATGTACTCGGGTAAATCCATGGAACAACCTCCTGGTCGTATGGCCCAAGGTGGGCGGTGTCATGTAGGCGTCTTTACTGTTCATTTCATACACCAACTGTGGTGCGCCATTGTTGTGAGCCGGCTCTGACACATTTGCTCTGTAGCGTCTGGGGCGCCGCCTGGTCGCCTTCGACGCTTCGTTTTGGGTGTACAATGGATAGAGACAGTCTATCCGTTCTCAAGCGAAGGATGTGTCCGCCATGAACCCAAAAGCCCGAAACATTCTGATCATCAGTCTACTCGCGATTGGCCTGCTGTTGCCCGGCGCGGCCTTTGCCCAGGATGAGCCGGCGCCGCCGTCTGCACCGCGCGCACCGCTGGCATATGCTGATGCCTGGAATCCCATCGAGCCGGGCGCCTGGGACTGGTATGCCTTCAAGTACCGCGAAGTGGAGGGCAATCGTCCCATGCTCATCCGGCTCTACACGCGCCCGCACAACGGCATCGAGTTGCTGCTGCTCAACGGCGAGCAAGTGCGCGTCTGGCAGCAGGGCGGCAAGCTGGAAGGCTTTGGCGCCGCGACGCCGGCCTACACGCTGGTTGAGGAGCAGGTCAGCCAGGAGGAGCTGTGCAAAGCCAGGCCAGAGGCCGACGAGTGCCAGAACGGCGACTTTGACAGCAACAGCACGAAGGTGAATCCGGACGACTGTGCCGCCAACAACGGCAGCGATGGCGACGACGACAACTGCTTTCTGCTCGCCGTGCCGGAATCCCTTGGCTACGGCCAGTGGGCCGGTAAGATCGGCGCGTCGGGCGAGTACTACATCCTCGTGCGTCGTGCCGCCAGCAGTGAAGGCCCAGCGGCCTATCGCATGGCGGTGAGTGGCGACGGTTTCACCTTTCGGTAGAGAGTGGGCGGGACCGGCTGACTACCGCGTTCGACTTACTGCCGCAAAGCGCTCGTCGATAGCACATTGCTTGCCGCTGCGGCCGCGCCGTTCGCATTGCGCGGCTCCTCCGCCAGGTCGGCAAATTGTAGTGACCAGAGGTGCGCATAGAGTTCACCGCGCGCCAGCAGTTCGGCGTGCCGGCCGCTCTCGACGATGCGACCATCCTGCAACACCAGGATGCGGTCGGCGCGCTGCACGGTCGACAGCCGGTGCGCGATGACCAGCGACGTACGCCCCTGCATGAGCCGCTCCAGCGCCGCCTGCACCCACCGTTCGGACTCGGTGTCGAGCGCCGATGTCGCCTCGTCCAGGATCAGGATGCGCGGGTCCTTGAGCAGGGCACGTGCAATAGCGACGCGCTGGCGTTGCCCGGCCGATAGCTTGACCCCGCGCTCACCCACTACCGTTGCATACCCTTCCGGCAGTTGCATGATGAAATCATGCGCGTAAGCGGCGCGCGCCGCAGCCTCCACCGCAGCATCGTCGACATCGGTGCGACCGTAGGCGATGTTTTCACGCACGCTCCCGCCAAAGAGAAAGGTGTCCTGCGGCACCAGCCCGATCAGCGCGCGCAGGTCGGGCAAGGCCATACTGCGGATATCGACACCGTCGATCTCGATGGCGCCCGCCGTCACCTCGTAGAAACGCGGCAGCAAATTGACGAGCGTGCTCTTGCCCACGCCGCTAGGCCCGACGAGCGCGATGACTTCATCTGGTCGGGCGTCCAGGTCGATCCCCGATAGCACGGTGCGGCCGCCTGCATAGCCAAAGCCGACCGCGCGATAGCGCACATGGCCTGCGGCTGCGGCGTGGCCGTTCGTGGCGAGTACGGGTCTGGCGGTCGGCGCCATGCCGACCGTCTCCGCCGGCGAGTCCAGGATTTCGAAGAGCCGGCGCGATGCGCCCAGCGCCTCACGCACCTGCGAGTAGAGCCCGGCAAACTCGCCCAGTGGACCGGCCACCATGAAGACATAGAAGAGAAAGGCTACCAGCTCGCCCGCCGTCAGCGCGCCGGCCAGCACCTGGCGCCCGCCAAACCAGAAGATCGCAGTCACCGCGGCAAAGGAGAGGAAGGTGATGAGCGGGATGAATTGCATGCGCACGCGCGTGCGCTCCATGGCGGTGCGGAACGTGGACTCGACCCGCTCGGCAAAGCGCTGCTGCTCGTACGCCTCGCTGCCGAAAGACTTGATGACGCGGACCCCCGAAAGCGTCTCGTCGAGCACGGTTGTGGCGTCGGCCAGGCGATCCTGAACCTGCGTCGAGAGCCGCTCAAGCCGCCGCCCGAAGAAGATGCCGATCCCCATGAGCGGCGGGATCAGCACTAGGATGAAGAGCGTCAGTTGCCAGTTGATATAGAGCATCAGGGCCAGCCCGCCCACGAAGGTGACGATCTGGCGCAGGAAGCGCGTCGGCGTCTCTGTGATGGCTGCCTGCACCACCGTCACGTCGTTGGTGACGCGCGAGACCATCTCGCCGACGCGGCGGTTGTCGTAGAAGGGCAGCGGCAGCCTGAGCAAGTGCTGCTGCACCTTCAGCCGGATGTCGGCGATGACCCGCTGGCCTACAAAGGCAAGCAGGTAAATCTCAATGATGAAGAAGATTGCCTGAATCAGGAAGAGCCCCAGCAGCCCCAGCGCGATCTGGTTGAGCAACTGCGCGTCACCGGCCTGGAAGACGGCGTCGACCAGCAGGCTCACGGCCCACGGCAGCGCCAGCACAACCAGACTGGAAATCAACAATGCAACGATGGCGCCCACCATCTGCTTCCAGTAGGGCGCCAGATAGCCAAACAACCTGCGAAAATCACCCATACGCTCGCCTGATCTAGAACCAAGAGTGCATCGAAAACCGACTGTTCGATTCTAGCGCGTCGCCGCGCCATGCGCTGTGGGCACGCTCCCGAAGGCGAGTGGGACCGAACTGTCGCAAGGTTGCAGAGATTGGCGCAGACAGAATGCGACACCTGACGCTGTCGGCGCGGCCCATGCGGTGCTACCGTCAAGAAGTCAACGCGTTCGCCCCGCCTGGAGATCGCTTCGCAGCCCCAATGGCGGTCACTTCATAATGAGGTGTGCTTCATGTGCCGCATTCAATCCCGGCTCTTCTGGTTCCCTGTCGCACTGCTGATTGTCGTCGCCGTCATCGTCTTTCTACTGGTGGTTGCCATCCCGGTGCCTGCCCATGCTGGCGAGCAGCCGGCCGCCGGCTCGGTGGTGGCGGTTGCTGCCGGCGAAACCCATACCTGTCTATTGACCGGCGATGGCGCCGTCTGGTGTTGGGGCGCCAACAGCTACGGACAGCTTGGCGACGGGACGCGCACGAGCCGCCGCGTGCCTGTCCCCGTGATTGGCTTGACATCGGGCGTGCAGGCAATTGCGGTCGGCGGCCATCATACATGCGCAGTGACGGCTGGCGGCGACGTCCTTTGCTGGGGACGTAACAACTACGGCCAGCTTGGCGACGGCACGACCTACCTGCGGACGCAGCCCGTGCCGGTGCGCGATCTGGCGCAAGCAAACTCCGTCACTGCCGGCTATGCGCATACCTGCGCCGGCCGCAACGACGGTACGGCGGTGTGCTGGGGCAGCAACACGTCGGGCCAGCTTGGCGACAATACGTCGATCGCGCGGCGCACCCCGGTCGTCGTGAGCGGTCTGACGCAGGTGCGGACCATTGCGGCCGGCGGCGCCCATACCTGTGCGAGCCTGGACGACGGCGGTGCGCGCTGTTGGGGCAACAACTACTCAGGTCAGCTTGGCGACGGGACGCGCACCTATCGTCGTACACCTGTCCCGGTGTCGGGGCTGGATAATGTGATCGCCATCGGCGCGGGCGGCAGCCATAGTTGCGCGCTGACCGCCAGCGGGACGCTGGCCTGCTGGGGCAACAACTACTACGGCCAACTTGGCGATGGAACGACCAGCCAGCGCCTGGTGCCGGTTCCCGTGAGCGGTCTCTCGGGGCCCGTGCGGACATTCAGCACCGGGCTTGCCCATACCTGCATGCTGCACGAAGATGGCAAAGCGTCGTGCGCCGGCTGGAACGCCTATGGCCAGCTTGGCGACGGGACGACCACCAATCGCAACCGGCCCGTCGCCGTAAGCGGACTGCCGGCGGCATCGGCCATCGTGGCGGCGATCGGCATGGGCAGCGCGGGGCATAGCTGCGCGCTGGTCGACGGCGGGCTCCAGTGCTGGGGCAAGAACAACTACGGCCAGCTTGGCGACAACTCCTACGTGCAGCGGACGGCACCGGTCGCCGTCGTGCAGCCGGCGCCGCCACCGACCTATGCGATCAGCGGGCAGGTGCTCGACGAGCAGGGCGCGCCGCTGGCCGGCGTCATGCTCTCCATGCCCGGCGGCGCCCAGGCTGTGACCGATGCCGGCGGCGTGTACACGCTGCCAAACCTCAAGCCGGGGCTCTATGCCGTGACCGCGGCCAGGCAGGGTTATGGCTTTGTGCCGGAGGGCCGCAGCGGGTTGATCGTGCCGCCGGCGCAGACGAGCGTCGATTTTGTCGGTGTGCCGCTGCCGGTGAAGGCGTTCAGCCTGGACCTACCCTTCCCCTATGCCGGCACCTCAAGTGAATTTGCGCGGCTCGTCCAGAATTGGTCTGATGGCGGGCGCACGACTTCGTGGTTCGATCACGCCTACCCGGATTATTCGATCAACAACGTCATCTGGACCTACAACCAGAGCGTCGCGCTGCCTGAACCTTCTGCCGGCGCGCAGGCCAATCGCTGCGCCCAGAACATCTGTTACGACGGTCACAACGGCATCGACTTTGCGCGCAACTACGTCGTCAGCAGCGGCACGCCGATCCTGGCGGCGGCGGATGGCCGCGTGGTGCTGGTCACGACCGGCTGTGTCATCGGCGACGCGCGCTGTGCTTCCGGCTGGGGCAACCAGGTCGTGCTGGCGCATACCGGCGACACCACCTATTTCACGCGCTATGCCCATCTGGCGACGGTCGATGTCGCCATGGGGCAGGACGTTGCCGCCGGCGCCCAACTTGGGATGATGGGGACGACCGGCAACAGCACCGGGATTCATCTGCATTTTGGCATCTACCGCGACGACGGCGATGGCCTTTGGGAGGATCGCACCTACGACAAGCCGCTTGACCCCTTTGGCTGGCAGGCATCCGTCCCCGATCCGTGGGTGGCCGACCGCGGCGGTGCCGTCAGCACGCACCTGTGGAAGCACGCCGCGCACAGCCAAGGCACAGTCGCCGCCGCCGCTGCCCCGCCCGATTTCATCCCGCCTGACGACCTCATGGGTGCCGCCGCCGAGCTCGCCGGCTTTGCCGAAGCGCCGCCGGACGAAGCAACAGCGATCGATACGTGGCAGACCGTCGT
>WBZU01002162.1_pt1 | contig 13874 bp, 9 predicted proteins | sample 5204311 | NCBI WGS metagenome assembly WBZU01 (sample SAMN12344359, study PRJNA552823) | activated sludge metagenome | biome: Activated sludge suspended growth; feature: Nitrification reactor; material: Wastewater; isolation source: activated sludge from nitrification reactor of wastewater treatment...
TGACGTCGCCGGGTTTGACATCACCGGGTTTGACGTCGCCGGGTTTGACGTCGCCGGGTTTGACATCACCGGGTTTGTCTTCGCCCGGCTTTACGTCGCCTGGTTTGTCTTCACCAGGTTTGGTGCCGTCCGTCTTCGATTGTTCTACTCGCTGAAGCGCGAGTTTGTCTTCGAGCAGCTTGATGATGCGTGCGGCTCCACCGCGATCCGCCGGGTCCCCCGCGAGGTATTTCTTGTACTCCTCGATGGCTCGTTCGAGCTGTCCGGCTTCGGCATACGCACGCGCGATGTTGAATTGAACGTTCGGGTGCGGAAGAATTTCGTTGGCCAGTTCGAGTTCTTTGGCGCCTTCGAGGAACTGCCCTTTGGCGAGCAGTTCCATGCCGTTTTTGAAGTGCCGTCGAGCTTCCGTACGCGCGTCGGCAAACGCCGGCTGCGACATCGTGATCGCCGCCCCGACGAGCGTGAGTGCGGTGAATGCACGAACGAGCGAACGACGGATCGAGGCGAGGGGTTTGGAGGGTAGAACGCCACAGGCGACTCGATGCCCCGAACGTTCAACCTGGGAAGTGGGCGCGTCGCGACGCGCGGATGATTGCGACGACATGGCTTGTTCCTCGGGCAAACCGCACTCTACACGAGCGTGCGTCAGGGCAGTTCGTCAATTGCCATGTAACCCGATGGATTCGTTGCGGGCGACTATTTGTAGGGATCGGGAGCCCAGCCGGGGGTCGTCGTCTTGACCGTGCCGTTTGGCGTCACGCGCGTAACGGCGTCGAGTGACACTTTCACTTTTTCGTCGACGGGCGAGACCTTGATGTCCTTGGATTTGTAGCCCTTCTTGGACACGGTCAGCTTGTGAATCTTGTCCGCCGCAGCGTCTTCGCCGCGGAACGGGACATCGCACGGCGTGTTGTCACACAGCTCTTTGCCGTCTTTGATCGAGATCGTCGCTCCCGCGGGATCCGTCTCGAAATGCACCGTGCGTTCGGAAGGTTTGGCCGGCGTTTGGGTCGGCGCGGTCGTCGCCGCAGGCGCGGCCGAAGACGTCGCCGGGGGAGGTTGTGTCGTCGTCGAGGTTTCTCCCGACGTACCTCGCGATTGATTCAGCGTGAAGATCACGCCGGCAAACCCGAGCACCAACACGCCGACGATGGCTGCGAATCGCTTTTTGTCGCCGGGCGGAGGCGCGACCGCGACCGCTTGCGAGCCCGCGAGAGGATCCGGAACCGTGTTTGGCCCGCTAAACCCAAGCGCCGCCGGACGCGATCCGGAGAGCGAAAGTGAACCCGATGGTCCGCTGTCGCTCATCGAAGGAATGCCCGAAGGCCGACGATTCGCCATCGAATCCGAACCATCGCTGCTCGAAGGACGTCGCGAAGGATAGGACCCCGACGTGTACGTGCCCGTCATCGCGAGCTCGTCCACACCGCCGCCGCATCGCTTCAACGCGCCGAGCAATTCGTCCATGCTCGCGAAGCGATTCTGCGGATCTTTTTCCAAACACTTGTACACGATTCCGGCCATTTCTTCGGAGATCGCAAGGTTTGGATTGTACTGCTCCATCGGCGGAGGCGGATCGTTCACATGGGACATCAACGTTCCCACGCCCGGCCCTTTGTCGAATGGAACCTTTCCGCAAAGCATCTCGTAGAGCATCACGCCGAGCGAGTAGATGTCGGTCCTGGCGGAGACCTCCGCGCCGACGATTTGCTCGGGGGCCATGTACTTGGGCGAACCCATGAACAAGCCTTGTTGCGTGAGCTCTTCGGCTTCTCCCGTGACGTCTTTGACGAGGCCGAAGTCGAGGACTTTGACGTTGTCGCCTTCGTCGCCGTGTTGGGCGAGCAAAACGTTGCCGGGCTTGAGATCGCGATGCACGACGCCCATGCCGTGAGCTTCGCGAAGCGAACGACAAATCTGCCGCGCGATGTGACACGTGCGCGCTTCGTTGAAAGGCCCTTCTTGACGCAGCACTCGGTGGAGTGTCTTGCCGTCGACAAACTCCATCGCGATGTAATAAATCTCGTCGCTCTGCCCGTAGTCGAACACGGTGACGGTGTTCGGATGGGTGAGCTTGGCGGCGATGGACGCCTCGAGGAAAAAGCGCTTGTGAAACTCGGGATCGCGATCGCCTTCATACTTGGGGCTCAAAACTTTGAGCGCGCAAATACGGCCGAGCGGGGCTTGTTCGGCGCGATAAACCTTCCCCATGCCGCCGCGGGCGATGACGCCGATGATCTTGAAACGACCATCGACGACTTTGCCGATGAGCGGGTCGGGTTGGTTCGCACCACCCTTCGGATCTTCACTCACTTCGAGCTGATTTTCGGCCAATTCGGACATATCGGGAACCTGACCGATCGAATTCGGAACGGACGTTGAGCGTCGACCCCCACCAAGGTGTGCTCGAAGCTCGAAAAAAAGTCTGCCGATCGCGAGGGCGGGTGTCAATTAACCTGAACATAGATTTCGCCCGCCGCGCGTGATGGGGGTTCCACGCGAGGTTTTTCCGGGTGTAGGTTGGAAGAATTTCTTGCGGTCGACGCGGGGGTGCGTGGCGTCGAGCCGTCAGTTCTTACGCGCAAGGACGAGCATCACGAAGCCGGTGCCGCGCTTGCCGGCAACCCAGATGCGGTCCTGATCATCGTTGATGAAGTTGAAGACTTCTCCGGCGGTCGTCGGCGTCATGAACGGTCCGGCGACACCTTGGTCGGCGATCGCCGTGCCATCGACGGTGAATCGCTGCGCCACAACCTCTTTGCCTACGGCTTTCATCGCCATGGCGTCGTATTCTTGAGGCTGGAACACGACGACACCCGTGCCTCCAGCCTCCGGGGAAACCGCCGCGAGCGAGCCGGCGAAGCCGGGTAGTTTGAACATCGACGTGCCCACCGTCGGTCCCGCACCTCGCTTGACGCTGTCCGCGGCGTATCCACGGGCTTCTTGATCGCCGGCCATCGACGACATGACGACGAATACGTTGCCCGTCTTGTCCGCGGCGACCGGACCCGAATAGTCACCGAAGGCATCGATCGTGACCGTGTCCGAGCAGCCCGGATCTCCGTTGGCGCTGGAGACGAGCGCGGCGTTTGTCCCGGGCATACCACAGGCATCAGCCCCATGCAGGGCGTTCTTGTTGCTCGCGTTCTTGTAGATGGGGGACAAACCCGAATAGAGGACTCGACCGAGCGTTCCACCGTCGCTTGTCCCGACCGCCGAGAAAAACCCGTTGATGGGATAGTTGAGCACGACGTTGTTGCCCTCGAGGACGATGATGCCGCCGGTGAACAACGCGTCGGCTTTGGTGAAGCTGATCAGCGACCAATTGAAGAAGGGCAGGTCGACGATTTGCCCGCCCAAGATCGCGTCCGGGGCGAGGGCCACGAGCGCGGTGTTTGTCCCGGACGTGAGTTTGCCCGTGGGGGACATGGGCGCGGTCAAACGCGTGATGTCGATCGCTCCCGCGGGACTTTGCGCCGCCGCGACGAACATCGGACCGCCGTGGCGTCCCCACGAAAGCGTTCCTTTGATGTTGTCGACGTCGTACGCGCCGACGACGCAGAAGCCTGCATCTTTGATGGTCAACACATCCGCGTACGTCGTTTCATCGAGACAACCGGCGTTGCCGCCGGCGCCGCCGCCTCCGGAGCTCGAGCTGCCGGAGGTGTTGTTGCCGTCCGGGCCGCACCCGATCAGCGTCGAAGTTGCGATGGATGCCAGGACAAACCAACCGTGAATGCCGCGCAGGGACAAACGTTTCTTCAGGTTCATAAGGATCTCCACTTCGGGCGTCACACCCGCGCCCTCGGGGTGGTGGACGTGACGGGCACGCCTCACCAAATGGATGGCTTCGGGGATTGCGTGACGGATGGAGAGGCGACGCGTAAAGCGTTTGTCTTTCACGATGCGCACAGCTTCAATCCCCTTGCCGTGGTGGCTCGATCAGCAGGTTTCCTGGCTCCCGGATCTTCCTCGGGCGGACCTTCCCACACCACAATCGCAGGCGCTGCATGATGCGCCGCGCGTTGGATGCAGTGGCTCTTCCGTCTTCGTCCCCGGTTACAGTGGCGGGGGCCGCGTCGGTGTTTCACCGGCTTCCCTGTTGTCCGGTGCGGCGATGCTTTCGGAGCCATCATCCGCACCCACTGTTCGAGCGAGTCGTCATGACCCGTTCTCCGGGTCTCGATCCGGCCTAGGCCCTTATCGGACATGTCGTCAAGGGTTCAACACGACCATGCATGTCGGATCACTTTTCTTTTGGACCGAGCCGCCAAGGCATTGGCGATCCTGGTGATTGTGTGAGCAAGTACCCCGTCGGAAAGCAAAATCTGCGAGCCCGTCATCTATCGTTTGCCTTGGAGGTGCGGATCGTGAAAAGACCTCGTTGCGCTCGTCTCGAAAGTGGACGACGCTTGTGCCAAACCAGCACTGCACTCCGCGCCCACACCCTCTCGGATGGGGTAACGAGTCGGTCGACCAGCTCCTCGTCGTGACTACAAGAACTCCTCCTCCTCCGATCACGCCTGGAACGATCGTCAACGATCGTTACGAAATCCGACAAAGCCTTGGCAAGGGCGGCATGGGCGAGGTTTTCCTCGCCTTCGACCGGTCGACGCAGCAAGAGGTAGCGCTGAAAGTCGTGCGTGAGGAATCGCGCATGCCTGGCGACGATGAAGCTCTTCGCCAGGAGCTTTTGGCCGCACGCTCGGTGAGTCACCCCAACGTTTGTCGCGTCCACGACCTCGCGCCCACGCCTTGGGGCCCCATCCTCGTGATGGAGAAGATTCCCGGACAAACCTTGCACACGCACATTCGGAAGAAGAAGGCGCAAGGTGGTTACAGCGCGGACGAGTTCCGAAAGATCGCGTTCGAGGTGTGCAGCGGGCTCGCCGCGATTCATGCGCAAGGTTTGGTTCACGGCGATCTGAAGCCGGGCAACGTCATGGTCAGCGAGGGACGCGCCGTGATCTTGGACTTCGGTTTCGCGATGGAGCGCGCTCGTACGTCGGCGCGTCGTCCCGGAGCTCCGCCGGATGGTGGAACGCCGAACTACATGTCGCCCGAGCGTTTGCGCAACGGTGGAGCCAGCGCGGACGACGATGTGTACGCGATGGTGTTGACGTTGTGGGAGATGTGGACGTGTCGCGTGCCCGAGCCGGGTTACAAGCCGCGCGCCCGACCGATGCGTCAGCAGATCATGTTCGACGTCCCGTCGGGTTTGTCGCCGGATGAGACCAAGCAAATTTTCCGTGGGATGAACGAAGATCCGACGATGCGTCCGCAAGCGCGGCACATGCGGTTCTTCAATCCCACGCAGCTCACGACGAGCCCCATCGCGTTGCCGCGTGAACGCCTCGAACCGGGACCTCCGCCGGGACGCGCGCAAACGTCGACGTTCACCGCGGGCGCTCAATCGCTCCTGCTTACGTACGCGACAAACGCTCCCGAGATCGTCGGCCAGCTGTTGCCTTTGGACAAACCCGTCCTGAACCTCGGTCGACGTGCCGATCAGGATCTCGTGATGCCCGAAGCGACGGTCAGCGGTCAGCACGCGCTGCTTCGTTGCAACGGCGGTTCGTGGACGGTCGAAGATCTGGGCAGCACCAACGGCAGCTATTCCGAATACGGGTTCGAGAGGAAAAACCAGATCACGTTCATGCACGGCGGCGAAATTCAGGTGGGCGAGTGCCGCTTGAAGCTCGTCAGCTTCTCGTCCGAATCACCGCCTCATAAACGCGCCCGCCAGTACCTCGCCAAACGCGATGGTTTGACCGGCCTGCTCGTCCGTGAGCACTTGATGAAGGCCATCGACGAAGATGGGCTTTTTGCGGAATGGGCGGAAGTGAGCATGCAGGTTGCGCGTTACGAACTGCGTGGACCCAATCGCCAAGTCAGTGAACGACCGACGATCCTCGAGATGCTTGCGCTTCGCAAAGCAGCTCAACGGGTGGTCGACTTGACCGAGATGCTGATGCTCAGCCTCACGCCCGTCGTTGCGGGACGCACCGGACCGCTCAAGTTTGTCGTGTCCATGGTCGGCCATTCTCTCGAAGAATCGCGCCACGTCGTCGAGCAGGTGCTGTCGCAGGTTCAAGGAACTCTGCCGGAATCGCTCGAATTGAGTGCCACCATCGTGAAGGGCGAGCCGGGACGACCGGCTCATACCCTCCTCGACTAACCCCTTTTCGTTGGGACGACGATGAATCGGTCTCCGCTGTCGTCGAGCCCTCCATCCCAGCCGTCTCCGTACCGGTATCTCGGTCGTGGGGGAGGGGATCGTCCCGTACGTGTGCAGATCATCATCGCGCTCGTTGCGGGCATGATCCTCGTCGCCGTGCCTCTGTATTTGTGGCGTCGGCCGAAGCCCGAATCGATCCCGTCCGCCGATGCCGCAGTTGTCGCCGATGCGGGTGTCCCCGACGCTGCGCCCGCGGCGACTCCACCGGTCTTCGCGATCAACGCGGGGCCTCCGCCCGTGTCTTTGTCGCCGTTCACCACCATTCGCTGTCAGAATCCAGGCCCAGGAAAAACGCCTCCCGAGCGATGTGATCACGTGACCTTCTTCGAAGACGGTCTCGCTCGCGCCATCCGAGAGAACACAGCGTGCGCCCCAACCGGAAAGAGCCAGGTCACGGTCAGCTTCGTCTACGAATTCGACTTCAAAACGAAAAAGACAAACCTCTTCTCCGGCAAGTCGTCGTCGGTGAAAAAAGAGAAAGTCAAAGAGCTGTTACGTTGTGTAAAACGCGCGTTGCCCAAGCCCGATTGGCCGACGATTCCGCATCAATACGTGCGTTACAAGATCAACGTCTCCGCGACGTACCAGCCGCAGGTTTCTCCCGAAAAACAGCCGCTCTGATCCTCTGCTTCGCGGCGTTTCTGCAGGCCTCATCCGCTTGCGCACAAGCACCCGACACCGACGCTCTGCCGCGTCCGGTGTATTCGCCGTACGAACGTCAGACCATTTCCGACTACCTGCGAAAGCACAAAGCGCAGGCCGAGGAGAACCCGAACGGCAAGATCATCGAGCTCGTCGACATCGTCGCGCTCGACGTGATCGAGAAGCGGGATCCGGCGCCGAGGTTCCTGAACGTTTTTCATGTACGCACGCGCGACTACGTCATTCGTCGCGAGCTGCTGCTCAACGCCGGGCAACGTTTTCGTCAGGATTTGGCGGATGAAACGGGGCGTAATCTCCGAGCCATCTCGCAGTTTTCCCTCGTGCTGGTGTTCGCCGTGAAAGGCAGCGCGCCTGATCGCGTGCGGCTCGTCGTGGCCACGAAAGACGTCTGGAGTCTGCGACTCAACACGGACTTTCGTCTGACGCCCGACGGAGGCTTCGAATACTTGGTGCTCCAACCAAGTGAAGTGAACCTATTCGGCACGCAGCATACGGCCGCGGTGAACTTGTCGTTGTTGCCGGAAACGGTCGCGGTTGGAGCGCGGTACATCATCCCGCGCGTGGGCGGCAGTCGGTTGCTCCTTCAGGCCGAGACAAACGTCGTGTTCAATCGAGCCTCCGGGCAGCCGGAAGGATCGAACGGCGTTTTCAACTATGGGCAGCCGCTGTATTCGACGCGCGCGAAGTGGTCGTACTTGGCGAAACTCGGATGGCGTTACGAGATCGATCGTCGCTACGTTCGCGGACGATTGGCACATTTCGATGCGCCGTCGACGGAAGCGGAAGACGGGATTCCGTTTCGTTTTCGCGCGGACCAGGTCGCCGGTTCTTACGCGCTTCTCCGATCGTTCGGCATTCGCATGAAGCACGACTTCAGTGTCGGCGTCGAAGCGAATCGGCGTGTGTATCGCGCGGATGATTTGTCCGCGTATGAACCGGTTGCCGCGAGTGAGTTTGTCTCGTTTGCACTACCGCGCAGCGACACGCGTATCGGACCGTTCGCGCAGATGCGTGTGTACACGACGAACTTCTCTCGCGTGCTGGATCTGAACACGCTCGGTTTGCAGGAAGACGTGCGTCTTGGACACGACGTGTTTTTCCGGTTGTATCCGGTGTTTCAAGCGCTTGGGTCGAGTCGTAATTTTCTCGGATCGATGCTGAGTGCGAGTTACACGGCGCCGCTTGGGGACGGCATGGCGCGTGTGTATGCCGAAGGAATCGTCGAAGCTCAGCCGGATCGGATTGCCGACGCGTCGATTGAAGCGGGGGCACGGATTCACAGTCCGCGTACTCGCTTGGGAAGGCTCGTGTTCGACGGTCGCGTGCTTTATCGCCTACGCAACTACATGAACCGTCGTTCGGTACTTGGAGGGGACACGCGTTTGCGGGGGTACGCGACGCAAGGGTTCATCGGTGAGGATGTCGTCTCATCGAACCTCGAATTTCGTACGCGTTCGGTCGACATTTTTTCGGTGCAGGCGGGAGCGGTGGCGTTTTGGGATGTGGGGGATGCCTTCGATGGGTGGGGACAGATGCGCATCAAGCACGGGGTCGGCCTTGGTTTGCGGGCGGTTTTCCCGCAGTTTTCCCGGCATGTTTGGCGTCTTGATTGGGGCGTTCCGCTGACGCGTTCGGCGGCGCCGAACGGCATGTTTCCAGGCGAGTTCGTCTTGACGTTTCAGCACGCGTTTCCTTTGGCCAACGTTCCATTGCGCGACTTTTGAAAGGCTCACTGCTACCTTTGAGCCCGCCATGCGCCTATTGCTCGCTGACAAACTGGACACTCGGGCACTCGAGGAACTGCGCGTACTCGGGGTGGAGATCATCTCGCGGCCGGAACTCACCGGAGCGACGTTGCCTTCGGCACTCGATGGAATCGGCATCTTGGTGGTGCGATCGACGGAAGTGAATGCGAAGGCCATCGAAGCCGGGCGGCATTTGAATTTGATCATTCGAGCGGGAGCGGGCGTGAGCAACATCGACGTTGCTGCGGCGAGCGCTCGGGGCATCTACGTGGCGACGTGTCCGGGCAAGAATGCGATTGCGGTGGCCGAGTTGACGATGGGCATGATGCTCGCGCTCGACCGACGCATTGTGGACGCGACAAACGATTTGCGTTCGGGGCGTTGGGAGAAGAGCAAGTACGCGAACGGCCGTGGATTGTATGGGCGGCGGATTGGAATAGCGGGGCTTGGAGCGGTCGGACGCGAGCTCGTATCGCGGGCGCGAGCGTTTGGTTTGGACGTGGTCGCGTGGTCGCGATCGCTCACGCAGAATCGCGCGCAGCGTATGGATGTGGGTTACGCGCGTTCGCTCGAAGAGCTTGCGGCGCGCAGTGATATTTTCACGGTGCATTTGCCGGTGACGGCGCAGACGCGCGGCATCGTCGGGCGCAAAGTGATCGAAGCGTTGCCCGAGGGAGCGATCTTCATCAACACGGCGTCGAACGATCTGGTCGATCATGCGGCGCTCGAGGACGCGGTTCAGAAGAAGGGTTTGCGCGTGGGGCTCGATGTTTTCCCCAGCGAACCGGATGGTTTGTCCGCGGCGTACGAAACGCAAATCTTGGGGCGGGGAATCGTTTACGGCACGCCGCACATCGCGGCGTCGACGGAGCAGGCGCAGCGGGCGATCGCGATGGAGACGGCGCGGATCGTGCGCGCGTTCTTGACGGAAGAAGACGTTCCGAATGTCGTGAACATTTGTGCGACATCACCGGCGCGATATGCCGTCGTGATTCGGATGCTCGACAAGGTGGGCGTTTTGGCCAACACGCTGAGCGTGCTCAAGCGTCATGGGATCAACATCGAGGAAATTTCGAACACCGTGTTCGACGGGGCGCTCGCGACGTGTACGAAGCTCCGAGTGTCCGGACGACCGAGCGACGCGTGCGTCAAGGAAATCGAAGCCTTTGACGAGGTTCTTCACGTCGACGTCGTGTCCTTGCCGAACCTGGCTTGAGCCGCTTCGGCGGTTTGTCGGAGGTAATAGGCAAGGTTTTTCGCGCTCGGGGTCTATGCCCCCTTGCATATCCCTTCGCGTTCGTCTAACGTACGCGCCACAAAACTAGGCGGATCCGCGGAGCCGGATTCCCGTTTTGGGAATCGGCTCTTTTTTTTCGCGTGGGCACCGAGTCGCGTGGTGCACGTGAGGAAGGTCGGGTCCGCAAAGCTCCGCCACGCCGTCCAGTTCCCGTTTTTCGCATGCAGCAAACGTCCACCGAACAAGCCAACAAGACCATCGTCGACTTCGACCGTATTCGTGCGGCCGTTCGTCCGGTCTTGGCTGCTCATGGCGTCTCGCTCGTCGATCTCGAATGGGGCACCGATCATGGAGCGTGGACCTTGCGCTTCACGATCGAGAGCAACGAAGCGGCGGCATCGATGTCTTCGGATCCTGCCGGAGGCGTTTCACTCGATCAGTGTGCCGACGTGTCGCGAGACATCTCGACGGTGCTCGATGAAGTCGATGCGATTGCGCATGCGTACAGCCTCGAGGTGTCATCGCCGGGGCTCGACAGGAAGCTTCATTCGCCTGCGGATTTCGTTCGATTTCGGGGGCAGTCCGCGCGCGTCAAGTTGGCTCGTCCCGCACCCGATGGTCAGCGTCTGTTGCGCGGAGAATTGCTGGAAGCACCGGAAAATAAGGTTGCCGTTCTCGTGGACGGCAAACGGATAGAAGCGCCACTCGACGATGTGGTCGAGGCGCGTCTCGTGTACGAACTCGCGCCGGCACCCAAGAAAACCAAGGGTTCCGGAGCGGGTAAGAGTCAGCGTGTAAAGCCCAAAGGGCAGAACCGATAGCCGGAGATCAGGAGACAAGAGCAGCATGGCAACGATGGGAGCGTCGCCGGCCGGGGACATGAGCCTCGGAACAATCCTCGATCAAGTCGCCAAAGAGAAAGGCATCGAGCGCAAAATCTTGGTGGAGACGATCGAGGCTGCGATTTTGAAAGCAGGCCAAAGCGTCTTTGGTCCGACACGAGAACTCGAGGCGCGGTTCAACGAAGAAACCGGTCAGGTCGACTTGTTCCAGTACATGACTGTCGTCGAAGACGTCGCCGAACCGGAACGCGAGATTTCTCTGGCCGACGTCGAGAAACACAAGCTCGACGCGACACTCGGTGAAGAGCTTGGTTTTCAGGTCTTTTGGCGTCCGGAAGATGCCGAGCAGGCGCGCGCGCAAGATCGCGAGTTCGGTGAAATTCTCAAGCTCAAGCAAGGTCGCACGACGTTCGGTCGCATCGCTGCGCAGACGGCCAAGCAAGTCTTGTTGCAACGTGTGCGCGATGCCGAGCGCGATCTGATCTTCAACGAGTACAAAGATCGCAAAGGCGAACTCATCCGCGGCATCGTTCGTCGCTTCGAGAAGGGCAACAACATCATCGTCGACATCGGCAAGACCGAGGGGATCTTGTCGTTCCGCGAGCAAACGCCGCGTGAGACGTACAGGCCGGGCGATCGCATCGTCGCGTACGTCAAGGACATCGATCGAGAAGCGCGAGGACCACAGGTCATTTTGTCGCGTGCCGATCCGCGTCTCGTCGAAAAATTGTTCGAAGCTGAAGTACCTGAAATTTACGAAGGCATCGTGCGCATCGTGTCGGTTGCGCGTGAACCCGGAGCGCGATCGAAGATCGCCGTCACGTCGCGTGATGCGGATGTCGATCCGGTGGGTGCATGCGTCGGCATGAAGGGCTCGCGTGTGCAAGCCGTCGTGCAAGAGCTGCGTGGCGAGAAGATCGACATCGTGCCGTTCGATCGCGATCCGGCGCGTTATGTCATCGCGGCGATTCAGCCGGCCGAAGTGCACAAGGTCATCGTCGACGAAGCCGATGGGCGCATGGAGCTCGTCGTGCCGGATGAAAAGTTGTCGCTCGCGATTGGTCGTAAAGGCCAGAACGTTCGTCTTGCCGCACAGCTCACCAGCTGGAAGCTCGACATCATCAGCGAGTCGAAGTTCAAGCAGATGGAGGAGGAAGCCATTCATGCGTTGCAGCAGATCGATGGTGTTTCCGAGACCATTGCGAAGTCGATGTACCGTTTGGGTTTCCGGGCTCTCGAAGAAGTCAGCGAAGCATCGGTCGAAGAGTTGGCGGCGATTCCGGGACTTGGTGGGGCCGACATGGCCGATCGCATCAAGTCGCAAGCCGACACGACGATGGAGCGCTTGCGTCAGGAGCGTATTCGGGCGGCGAGTACCCGAACCGAGCCGCTCAGTGATCGCGAGCGATTGATGTTCATTCGCGGCGTGGGTGAGCGGACGGTCGGACTTCTTGAAGAAGCCGGCTACAAGACGGTTGAAGACATTCTGCGTGAGGACGAGGATCGTCTTGCGATTCGCAGCGGCCTTGGCATCAAGAAGGCGCGCGCGATTCGACAAGGGGCTCGAGACTTCGTCGACAGCGAACAAAAGGTGCTCGAAGCAGGTCGTGCAGATGCTCGACGTGCAGCGGTAGCGATTTCGGCACGGCAGGCGTAAGAGGGAGCTGTGTTCATCCCGGGCACGGAACTCGTGCTCGGGAGAATGCAAAGCGGAGGAAGTTTCATCAGGACATGAGCGTTCGAGAAGTACAGCACGACAAACCAGCGGAGCGAGATGTCGAGTCATCGACGTCGTCTCGTGTGCGCACGTGTGTCGGCTGTGGTGAACGGGTCACGTTGCAGCGCGCGGATGCTGCGGCGATGACGCTGGTTCGTCTCGTCCTCGGTCCCGGTGGAGAAGTCGCGGTCGATGCGGGGTCGGGCGGATTCGGGCGTGGTGTTCACGTGCATCCGCGTCCCGATTGCGTCGAACGTGCGGCGCTTCGCGGGTTGGCTCGATCAGCAAAAGCGAAAGTGACGCTTGTTTGGAATGATGAACCGCTCGTCGGGACCGACTCGGGGATTGAGTCGAAGAGCGCCGATGGTTTGTCGGAGTCAAACAAAGGTTTGGTGCCGCTCGAGCCTGCGACCTTGGCGGCCGCGATGGTTCGAGCGATCGAGCGTCGAGCGCTTGGGCTTTTGCTGGCGGCGGCGCGTGCGCACAAGGTCGCGCTTGGTGCGGATGCGGTGACGGGGGCGGTTGGTCGCGGCGAAGCCGATCTGGTTGTCGTGGCGACGGATGCTGCGGCATCGGCGGAGTTGCCTGCGGTTCGTCGGGCCGTTACGGACGGTCGTGCGGTTGCTTGGGGGACCAAGCAGGTGTTGGCTGCGTCGTGTTCGTCGGCAGCTTCATCGAAACGAATCGAGGGGCTTGGCGTGGTGGCGATCTTGGATGATCGCATTGCGGCGGCATTACGCGCGGCGGTCCATGCGGCTGCGGCGCTTTCATCATTGTCTTCGGGTGGTACGAAGCGGAATTCCGGGGGGCGCCTTCGCCACCGGAAAACTGGCGGCGCTGACATGGGCGACGGTGTCGTCGAAGCGGCGAGTGGGTCGGAATTGTCGATACTGGAGCGAGGTGCATGAGCAAAGTCCGGGTGTATGAAGTCGCGAAGCAGCTCAACATGGATCAGAAGGCGCTCGTATCGCTCTTCCAGTCCATGGGTATCGGCGATGTGAAGAACTACATGAGCACCGTCGAGCCCGATGCCGTCGAGCGCGTCAAGCGGCACCTCGAACGCCAGAAGACCCCCGAGGTGGTCGAGGAGCGTATTCGCCCAACGGTCGTCAAGCGTCGCGCGCGCGGAGCGGATGGCGATCAGCCGGGTGGTGGGCGTGCGGAAGCGCCCGAGCCGGTTCGGACGAGTGCAACTGTTCCTGCGGCGCGTTCGTCGTCACCGACAGCGGCACCGGTTCCTGCGGCGCGTTCGTCGTCGCCGACAGCGGCACCGGTTCCTGCGGCGCGTTCGTCGTCGCCGACAGCGGCACCGGTTCCTGCGGCGCGTTCGTCGTCGCCGACAGCGGCACCCGTTCCCGCGGCCCGTTCGTCGTCGCCTGCGGCCGCACCGATTCCGCCTGCGCGTTCGTCGTCGCCGACGGCCGCACCT
>WBZU01000574.1_pt4 | contig 13870 bp, 13 predicted proteins | sample 5204311 | NCBI WGS metagenome assembly WBZU01 (sample SAMN12344359, study PRJNA552823) | activated sludge metagenome | biome: Activated sludge suspended growth; feature: Nitrification reactor; material: Wastewater; isolation source: activated sludge from nitrification reactor of wastewater...
CCTGGTTTCGGGTCACCCGGTCGCCGCGCGCCCGGACTCGCTCTCCTATCGACTGCGCCGTTTCGCCGGCCGGCACAAGGTGGCGGTTGTCGTCAGCACGGCGGCGGCCCTCGGCTTCGTGCTTCAGCTCGGCCATGCGGCCATAGCCATCGTCACCCGGCGTGCGCAGTGAACTGAAGATCACGGCGTAATACGGCGGCTCGGGCGTGGTGGCGAAGGGCATGGGAGTTGCAATCACAGCCCTGATCAAAATCAAAGCTCTTTGTGCAGGTAGAGTGAATCACCTGCCTCCGGCACATAGACCGTCTGGGCAAATCCGGCGGCGGCACAGACATGGCGTGCGCGATGGTTGTTCTCCTGGACCTCCTGCATGAGCAGGCAGCAGTCCAGCTCGCGGGCACGCCCGGCAACGAAGGTCATCAAGTCGCGCCCGATGCCCCGACAGCGCTGCGAGGGAAGAATGAAGTAGTCTTTGATTTTGAGAATCCGGGGCGCGCGAAAGGTCGAGTAACCGAGAAAGCAGATCGCCAGCCCCACGGCCTCGCCATTCCGATAGGCAGGGAAAACATGCGTGGTGGGGTGCGCGATCAGGCCGTTGATCACCTTGCCACGCACCTCCTCACTCAGTGGATGACCGTTGCCAAACGGGTCGTTTGAACACGCATCGAGCAAGGTGAGCACGTCGCTCGCATGGTCTTCACGCTCCAGGCTGCCTTCGTGGATCAGGTTGGACATAGTTATCAATGCTCAAACGAGGGAGTAGCGCCAAGCGACAACCAGGAAGCGCTTTCCTGAAAGCAGCTCAACGGTGTGAGTTTCGATCATGGCGAAGCCAAGCGATTCCATCCCGGCTTCCAGCTCCTTTGGGGCGACGAATCGAAACAGCGATTCCAGCTGTTGCAGGCTGGTGAACGGCGACGCGCTGACTTCGGCATGGGCATCGGAGGGCAACTGAAGCACCACGGCGGCGATGCCACGGGGTGTCAGATTACTGGTCAAAACATGAGTCCATTGAGTTGAAGGCAGGTATTCGAGAACCAGTCCGGCAAAGACAAGATCCACTGGCTTGATGGCGGGCGGACCAAGGGCGAGATCATGCACGATCGGCTCGAACTGCTCGAACTTCGCCGCGTAACGCTCAATGCAGGCGTCGAGGTAGCAGGCATTCACATCGACGGCCACGACACGCCTGACGATCGACTCATCCACCGACGACAATCCATTGCCACCTGCCGCTCCGAGCAATGCCGCCGACTGCGGGCGATGCTTCGCAATCAACTGTCGCAACTGCTCCGCAAGCATCTGCGCCTGAGCGATGTCTGGCAGCGTCATGTGGTGCTCATAGTCGTCGAGCGGAATCGTGAGCCAGGGGTTCATGCGAGGCGACGGTAGTAGTAGGTCGTGCTGCAGTAGCCGCCTTCAGGATAGAGCGCGAAGTCAGGCACATCGCCTGCGCGCACCCAGCCGAGGCGTTCATACAACCGCGCCGCATCGCCATCGGTCACCGCATCAAGCACCAGCAGCCACCGGCCACACTCAAGTGCCACAGCTTCGGCGGCCTTCATCAGTGACTCACCCAGCCCCCGCCGCCGTGCGCGACGATGCACCAGCATCTTTGCGAGATCGGCGCGATGCGGCTGGTTGTCCGGCAAATCGAAGATCAACTGCACGGTTCCGCAGATGCCCTCCGCATCCTCGGCCACCAGCAGCGCTCGCTTCTGTTGTGCTACGTCCGCCGCGATCCGACGCCAGAATTCAAGGCTTCTCTCAAGCGAGAACGGTTGCATAAAGCTCACCGATGCCCCGCCATCCACGCAGTCTTTCAACACCTCCGCGAGCTGCTGAAGCTGGAGTTCGCTGACGGACGCGAGCCGCCGGATGCGGGGCCGTCCTGCATTCATGATGGACCGGGAGTGTCGTGTTCCAATCGCTTGCCCATGCTGGTCACCGCATCCGTGGTGAATCCCATCTGCTCGTAAAATGCAATCACCGCCGCGTTGGTGCTGCGGACTTGTAGATTGATCTTCGGGCAGCCAGCCGCACGAAGCAGCGACTCCGCGTGCTGCATGATCGCGCGCGCGTGGCCCTGCCGCTGATGCTCCGGATGAACGGCGAGATAGTTGATCCAGCCGCGATGCCCTTCATAGCCGCCCATGCAGGTGGCGACGATGCAATCACCGAGTTCGCCGACGAGAAACAGATCCGGGCTCACCCGCAACTTTCGTTCGATGTCGCGCTTCGGGTTGTTCTGCGGAACGACGAGGCCGCAGGCATGCCACAGCTGGATCACGGCGGATTCATCTTCGGCTCGATAAGCACGAACGGTGAGCGCCGGCGTGATCGCATCACCCACGCGGATTACGCCATCGCTCAAAATATTCGCACGTAAGCCACCGCGATTCGCCAGCGGCTGAAGCAGCGACTTGCCGGTCAGCTTGTCCAGATGCGCGCATGGCGGACACAAGCGGATGCCTTCGATGAGCACCTCGCCAATGCGGAAACGCTTGCCTGCCAGATCATTCAAGCGCACGCCTTGCGTGACGATGTTGCGCCGCAGCTCAGCGGCATCGAGTTGCAGCTGTTCAATCACCTCGTTCTCAATCAGCGTGAGTTCACGCCCTGGCCCCTTTGGTTCCGAGCCCGTAAAGGTGCCGCGTCCTTCACCGTAGCGATCACCAACGAGGCCCCGATGGGCATGTGCTTCCACCTCGTTCACCAGATACGGCAGGACCGTGGCTTCCGAGGACACATAGATGGCGGTGACACGCGCTGACATGACCGCATGATGGAATCGGTTCGGGGCCGGTCAACATCGCTCTCATCGCCCGATTTGCCGGTAGATCAGCATGGTCATGCCGCTGACTTCGATGGACTCATCGGTGCGGTGAAAGCCGAGCTTCGCCAGCACCCGCTGCGAACGCGTGTGATCGGGATGCACGTCTGCAAACAGGGGCCGGCCTGCGAGATGCGCGTCGAACCACGCGAGCCAGCCACGCGCGACTTCGCTGGCATACCCCTGACCCCAATGCTGCCGGGCCAGGCGAAACCCGAGTTCGATGCGCAGGCCATCTTGCAAGTAGTATAGCCCCGCGTCTCCAATCGGCTCGCCAGTTTCGCGAAGAAGGATGAGCCTCTTGCTGAAGCCATGCTTTGCCTCGTGCTCGCGATACCGCGCGATGCGATGGCGAGACTCGTCGATTGTCTTGTCAGGACCACTCGGAATGAAGCGCATCACTTCGGGGTCAGAAAACCAGGCGAAAGCAGCGTCCGCATCCCCTTCTTGGAACGGACGCAAAACAGTGCGCTCGGTTTCGATGAAGAGAGCCATCCTGTGGCGAATCAACGATCCGTCGCGATGAGGTTCAACTCTGCTTCTTTGTCCGGCTGCGAGCGCATCAGCGCCGTTTGCAGGATCGCAAGTGCAAGAGTATCGCTGCGGGAGGCGGCTGAGTAGATGTTCTCGCGCACGGAGGCGCGCGGCAGCGGGCTCTTATCTGGCCAGAATTTTTTCATCGCCCACGTGCTGAAGAACTCCGCACGCGAAAGGTAGTTGTCGTTCTGCGTCATTTTGAACACCGCATTAAGCAGCACGATGACGTTGCCAATGGAGCCGGCTTCCACGTCCGGTGCGCGACCGCTCTTGTCTGGCGATGTGATGCCTTCCTCGGGATCAGCGGCAAGATAGGTGTCCGCACAGGCGACGAGCAGCTTCTTGTAGCCATCGTTGTGCGTCTGCTCGTAGCGCGCGATCAGTGCAGGCGTCACCCAGGTGTGTGGATGCTGGCCGGTATAAGCTGAGCGCCAACCACCGGTATAAGGGATGCGGCGCGGTGGCAGACCTTTCGCGAGATCGTCCTTCGACTGCCAATACTCTGCAGGTTGCAATGTGGAAGGATCGCAAAACAAGACGAAGCCTTTGCCATTCGGACCCGGTTTGTGCGGCGTGGCGAGAAAGGCCTTGTCGATGCTCTCCGCGAGCGCGGTCATGCGCTGCTTCAGTGCGACAGGCATCGCCGGCGCCGCGGCGTGCAGTTCGATGGCGAGCCCGACAGGGCTCTGCGTGTAAACGTATTGCACTTTGCGCCCCGTTTTATCGTAAGCGAAGTCATTCGAGCCGTGAGGGATCGCGCCAGATATCGGATCGCGTTCGGCTTCATAGAAGGCCACAAGCTGGTCGATCGCTTCGAGCATCTCGGCATCCTGGGTGTGCCGATACGCCGCCGCCCAGGTTGCGATGTAGAAGCCGCCATGTCTTGGGAAGTCCATGCCGCGACGGCTTGGCCCGCCGCTGCTGGCGATCATCGCATGACGCGAGAACGAAATCTTGCCATCTTTGTGATCGATCTGATGCCGCCACACCGCCTGCGCGAAGCGATGGCAGGCGTCCGGTGCCATCTGCCATGACTTGTCCCAGTAAATCCACGGCCGATAGAACTCGTGAATCATGCTGCCTTTCGGATCTTCGCGAATGAAGCCACCGGGCTCGTTCTTCAATACATCCCAGCCGAGATGCTCGCCCCAGCAGAAGAACCCATACTTCGGCTCCTGGCAGTGTTTGAGGAACCAATCAATGATGCGGTCCGCCTCATGCGCATACTTGGCATCGCCGGTGACTTTCGTCAGCGCGTAGAACACTTGATACAGATTCAGATCATGATGGATGTTCGCGATTGTCCGGAACTCCTGCGGCACGCGCGCGGTGACGAGATTGCCAATCTTCACCCGCGGCACCTGGAACGTGTCACGGCTGAGCACGATGGGAAACAACGGCAGCGCGGGGTCCGGGAGATTCTCTCGCCCGCGCTCGATCATTGCATCTGCAAATGCCCGCACGGTGGCGAGAGCTTCCGCCGCCTCACCCGCAGCTGGAAAAGCGTGTGTGCAAAAAAGGGAGGCCGAGACAATCAGAACCCAGCAAAGCTTGATCATGACTGCGAAACGCGATCATTCACAAAATCTAGCCTGGCGCTGACGTGAGTATTCGCAATGCCAGGCAATTCAGGGCTGGCGCGGCGATTTGAAATCAACCCGGCGACTAAATGTTCTCCCCCAGAAGGAATACACGCCGAGAATAGAAGGGATCTGCGTCACGGATACAGGTCGGGCGCCTGACGGGATTCGTCGGACAGCTTCCAGCTCATGTCCTCGACCCAGGCGAGGTGATTGAGATTGGCGATGTTGTCCGCTTCGTGTGCACGACGGAAAGCGATCAATTCCTCGATCAGGGACTTGGTTTGCTCCTGTCCTGCGACTGGACGAGCCAGGGTGATCTGACTCGCCACGCGCGAGCAGAGCTTCGCGTGCTGGAGGCCGATCTTCAGGAATTCGACGCGACGCCTGGCTGCTGGATCGGCGGCCACCGCTTGCGCACCTTGATCGAGCAGTTTCTCGGCGGGCTGAAAACACGGCTCCGGAAAAATGATGTGCGCAGCTTTGGCCCACGATCGCCAGCGCGAAGCCTGCAACTCTTCAAAGGCCTTCCCCAGGAGTTCGCGCCGGGCGATTGTGTAGTTCTCCCAGTAATCGAAGCAGGCTTTAACATGCGGAGCCGCCGCACCAAAGGCAGAGTAATACTCGGCGAGCAGGACATCGACGGACGCTTCGGGATGCGTGTGCAAACGCGCGGCCACATAGAGCGTGGGCCCCTGAGTGCTCCATTGTCCTGTGAGCGAATCGAAATCGGTGGCGACCATGCCATTGCGCGCCGCGTGCTGAAACTCATCGGCAAATTGATGCACGAAGAGGAATGGCATGCAGTAACCGTCCAGCAGATGATTGGTGCGCAGGAAGAGGCGGGCACCCGTGGCGCGCCAGCCATCCCATTGCTGCTTCATCCAGTCATGCTCCTCGTCCGAACGGGGAAAGAAGCCACCTGACGGGCAATAGCCGAGAAGGATATGCGAATTCAGCTTCACACCACTTGTGGGTGCCTGGAAGTAGTTGAAGTAAACGTAGCTGATGACGGTCGCATCGGGATCTGCCTTCGCCGCGAGCTGCTGCACGCCCAGCCAGAAGTGCGCGTAGCGATCAGAGACAAAGCGTGAGCCTGCCATCTTCGAGGTGGGTGAGTAATAGGTCAGGTAGCCGGCAGGAGCGGGACCATCGAGCGCACGGCACATGGCGCAGGTGCATTGACCGAGGATGTCGTTCTCGCAGGCATTGATGAAGCGTCCGCCGCCCTTCGCCTGCCAGTTGGTCACGATTTGTTGCTGAAGCTCCGAGTTGGAAACACACATGGAGAAGCGGGATGTGGACTTCTTCGGGCCGCGCTTGCCGTCCTCACGCAATTGGAACCACTCCGGGTGCCCTTTGCCATACTTCGTCCACCAGTCAGTGAACGCATGGCCATAGCCCATGGCGAAGCTGCGACCCATGCGATGTCGCCGCAGGAACACGGCCTGATCGTGGCTGTAGTGTTCCAGTCCCGCTTTCGTGAAGCCGAGGGCGGGATGCTCGCTTTGATTGCCCAACCCAGGCCTCAGCTTGCGTTGAAAGAAGTGCGGCGGCGTGGTCTCGTTTGCCTGGTGCACCACGATGGTTTGCTGCGTCGGCACAAAGGTGCCCGCGTCGCCAGGCCAGAGCCAGCGCACGCCCAGTTCGCGATCAAGAAACTCGTAGACGCCCCACAAAGTGCCTGCGCGCGTGTCGGGATCAAGCGGGTCGCCGTGCTTGTCATCGCCCACGATGAAGAGTGAATTGCCCTGGGTGCTCATCACGAACGCCTCGGGAGCAAGTCCGGCCAATTGCAGGCCAGCATGCTGCGAGGCGAGGCAGTCGCCAATCACGACGCGATTCACCTTCGGATCCTTCAAATCGCTCTCCTTGACGATTGGCAGACGGGTGCCAGAGGCCTTTTCAATGTGCGTGTTCAGTTCATCACAGGCGTAGCGCACGACTTCGCCCGACCGATCCCCGATCACGATCACAGCGTTCGGCTTGCCTGCGCCCACCAGGGTGAATGCACCACCATCGGGTGAAGCCGCTACCGCGACCATGGCAGTCCCGGCTAGCGCGATGATCATGAAACTTCGCATGAACACTGGAACGCCGGGGCGCGGAGGATGATTCAGCAGATCACCCGGCCCCCACCACGACCACCACCGGACCAGGAATCGATCACCGGCCCGTTACTTCTTGTCTTCCGAACGCGCCGTGGCGGGCGCGCCATTTTGAAGCTCAATCATGTCACGAATGACTCGCAGGCATTCCAGCTTCGCCGGTTCGACACCGTAAGGGTATTTGTTCGCATCGGGGTCCTCTTCATCATCGGCCGCGCGCGCCGCCATGCGCATGCCCGACATTTCCTCACGCGTCTTGGCGGACTCCAGCACGAGTTCGGGATTGTCCACATTGTCGAGTGAGAGAGCGTAAACTCTGAAGTCATTCGCATTACCGGCGCCGGCGACCTGTTTTGCCCGGGCGGTGCGATCAGCTTCATACTTGTCCCGGCGCGCTTCGCTCTCCAGGCGCTCCGCCTCACGAACCTTCTTGTTCAGGCTGACGGTATCGCGTTCGAGGCGCTTCTTCAGGCGTTCAGCCTCATCGCTGATGTAAGCGAAGTCGGGATTGTTTTTCACCCGGCTCAGGAGGCGGGTTTTCAATGCATCCACCGGGAACGGGGTGCGGCGGGAATAGCTGAAGGGCAGGGCTGGGATTTCATCATACGGCAGGGCGTTTTTCTGTGAGGCCTCACCAAAGTCCATGGCGTCGCGCAGGGACGGGAAGTTCAAGTCGGGGATCACACCTTTGAGCTGGGTGGATCCGCCCGCGATGCGGTAGAATTTTTGGATGGTGACCTTGAGATTGCCCGCACCTTCTTTCTCGGAGAAGAAGGGCATGAAGTTCCGCACTGGCTGAATCGTCTGGACCGTGCCTTTGCCGTAAGTGCTGTGATCGCCAATGATGATAGCGCGACGATAATCCTGCAGGGCCGCTGCCACGATTTCGCTGGCGGATGCGCTCGCCTTGTCAGTCAGGACGATCATGGGGCCGTCATAGACGGGGCGCTCGCTGGTGCATTCGCGGAAATTGATCTCCTCCCGCCAGTCCTTGACCTGGACGACCGGACCCGCCGGGACGAACAAGCCGGTGAGGCGGATCGCTTCCTCCAGTGAGCCGCCGCCATTGCCACGAAGATCGAGGACCAATCCCTCAATGTTCTCTTTGATCAAACGACGCAGCAGCCGTTCCACGTCGGCAGTGGTGCTCACCTTGCCTTCATCCATGTCCGCGTAGAACGAGGAGAGATTGATCCATCCCAGCCGCGTTTTTCCCCCGAGGGACTCCGGACTTTCCAGCAGCTCCGCGTTTGCGACTTTGTCTTTAAGGGAAACTTTGCCGCGCACGATCGATATCTCCCTGGTGGTGCCAGGTGCCGAAGCGGGCACGATGCGCAGATTGACGGTGGATCCTTCTTTGCCGCGAATCATGTCCACGATCTTTTGCAGGCGAAGATACTTCGTATCAACCCACTTGTAGTCGCCCTGTGCCACGCCGACGACTTTGTCGTTCAAGGCAAGGCCCCCCTGCTTGTCAGCCGGACCACCGACCACGATGCCCTGAATCTCCGCCACGTCGTCCTTGAGCTGGAGCATGGCACCGATGCCGAACAACTCGTGCTTCATCGTCGAATTGAAGCTGTCCATCTCGCTGGGGCTCATGTATTCGGTGTGCGGATCGTAGGAAGTAGCGAGGCAGGTCAGGAAGGTGTTCGCCACATCCTGGTTGTCATTGGCATCGAGATTCTGGAGCAGACGGACGTAATCTTTGGCCACGCGCTCGGCGGGAGTCTCCTCGACCTCAGGTGCCGCCCCTGCGTCAGACGGCTTGGCATCGCCTTCTTTGTCCTTGGGCTTGTCGCCGTCTTTGGCGGGCTCGGACGCTGAACTGTCTCCCTTTGGTTTGGCGGCATCCGCCTTCGTTTTTTCCGCCGCACGCTTCGCCTTGTCGCGGGCTTTGGCTTCGTCGTTCATGACTTCCTGGAGCATCTCGGCCTCGACCAGATCATGCCACAGAGCGTCTGCCTCCGCCTTGTCTTTGGGCCAGGGGAGCTTTTCGCGTTTGAGGTCCACCGTGCGATCGCTGTCGAAGGTGAATTTTTCCTCCTTCAGGAGCTTCTGCGCATAGGCGACACGCTCTTTGATTCTCGCTCTGTAAACGTCGTAGATTTTCAGCGCCGGAGAAATGTCCCGCAGCATGACGGCATCATCCAGGCCGTCTTTGTATGCGGCGCGGAAACCATCCACATCCGCCTGCGTGAAAAAGTTGTGGCGAGGATCCAGCGCGTTCAGGTAGCTCTCCAGCACCTTCGCCGACATTTCGTTGTCGAACACGCGCTTGGAGTAGTGCGTGTTTTCCAGCATGTGGGCGACATAGATCGCAACCTGTCCGAAGTCCGTTTCGGCCCGGACTGTTGGAGAAAATACAGTCATCGCGGTCAAGGATGCCGCGATCAGTGACAAGGAACGTGTGGTCATGGAATGGGGTGCCCCAGGGGTTTCGCCGCGCCGCCGCAGCTCGGCGCAAAGTGTGCGCGGTCAGTGCGGAAATGTCCAACGCTTTCAGGCCTCGCAATCTTTTGCCAAGAGCTCAAGGTCAGCCCCCGGAAGTCAGCGATTCCCAGACTGTGCCCTCGTGGAAAGCAGAGGGCAATTCGAGCAGCACACGCCCAAGAAAGTAAGCGGTGAACCAGATGCCCATCAGCCCGAGGAAGGCCTGCACGCCGACGGACAGAACAAACCAATCACGCTTTCGCCCCTCCTTTGGTCCCGTGGCCGACCGGTAGCAGGGTGCGCAGAACATGCGTCTGTCCACCGGTGTCACGCACTCCCGGCAGAAGGACTTCCCGCAGGCGACACACTTTGCCGCAGCTTCCCGCTGCGGATGGTTCAGGCAAGTGGCGCGGCTGATGGCGCTGACCGGGGTAGTGCTCATGGCGGGGGCGAATCGGCAGGATCGAGGGCGGCTTCCGCCGAGGGAGATTGGTCTGCGGACGGCACCGGTTGACGCGGAGGCACCGGCACCGGAGAAGCAGCAGGAACTCGCGGAAACAAGGCGGGGATCGCCACCACGGCCAGCAGGATTGCGATTCCCCCCACACCGATCAAGGCCCAACCGGTCCAGCCCAGCCGGCTCATGTCTGCATCGGCCATCCACGTAAAAAGCTGGTTCGCCAAAGATGCTCCCGGCTTGAAATTGCTAGATCTGGGAAGATCGATCGCCGCCTGCACATAAACCACGAACGCGAGAGCCATCATTGCGACAAAGTCCGCAGTCAGTCCCCAGAGAGAAAATCGCAGCGACTCCGGCACCTCACACTGGAGGGCACGCACCATACCCGCAACGACCAAACCCATCGCCGTGCACCAAAGCGCTCCGTTCACCAGGAAGAACGCCATCCCCGGCACAAAAGGTTCCGCGATGGCCGCAGCGCCGGCGAGTATCGCAGCCAGCGTGCCCCACGACAGCAGAGATGAGCCGGTGAACACGGGTTTTGCCAGCCCCGTGTAGTGCGATCCCAGGTGAGCGCGGGCAGCAGCCAGCTCCATCTGCTCCAGGGAGAGAGGCTCCCCGCCCTGATGCAGGCGTGCGAGTTCCGACAGCCGCTGCACGACACGCATCGTCACGCGCATCCGCTTCAGCGGGCGCAGACGCAGCACCTGCACCGCTGTCTGGAGGTTGCACCTGCTCGTAGGGCCCTTCACCAGATGGATGAGCAGCAGCAGCGCTACCAGCGCGGCACATCCACCGAAAATGCGCGCCGCCACGGGCGAGTCAGGCAGATTCCCAAACACCGCCAGAATCAGCAGCCCCATCAGGCCAAGCATCCATGCCAGATTCCATCCAAATGCCGCAGTGCGTCCGTAGGCGATGGCTTGGATGTTGTTGTAGTCGATGCGCTTGTAGCTCTCGCTGAAGTTCAGCAGAAATCCCTCCGGCTCCACGCACAGCAGGTGGTCCGGCCCCTCCCAGAGGGATCCGGACGTGCGATTGCCAGCCAGGTAGCGATAGTCATCAAAGGATTTGCGCATGTGACCAGGGGGTTATTTGAACCAGCCAAACCAGGCTCCGGTAAAGAAGGCGACTCCGCCGCCCACCTGGAGCAGCCCTAGCAGCAGTGCAATCACCAGGCGCACTCGCGATCTGGGCATGATGCTGCGAGGCGAATTCCAGTGCCAGAGCGCCACAAATACCGCCGCCGGAGCCGTCACGAATGCCATGAACCAAAATGCGATCGTGGCCGGCACCAGCGCCAGTCCCAGGGCGATGTTGTCCCACTGCGTGATCTTCGTCTGAAAGCGCCGGTCTTTTGCTTTATCCTTCAAATGCTCCAGGCACTTGAGACATACCGTGTCCGCGCCCCACTGCGCGGACCAGATATCACAAATCAACACACCACAGTGCGAACATGACTTGGTGGCCCGCCGACCAGGACTGTAGTAACACGCCGCCTCCCCCTCCCCCGGCGGATCGGCAAAGGGCGGAGGCTTGGGAGCAGAATCACGCACCAGCGCAGGCATCGGCACGATCACCGAACGCCTGCCGCAGGTCACGCACTTCACCGCGCCGCCATCGGCCGACAGGTCCGATGCACGAACCGGCTGACTGCAATAGACACAACGGGCGACGGCCATGACGGGGACGGGCGAGAACTCCCCATCATTTGACCTTGATCACACGCGTAGAGCACATGTGATCGTGGAGCGCGCGCTTCTGTTCATCGAAGCCGGCGATGATGTAGCCGATGTAACAGGTCAGACCGCTTACAATCTCAGCGAACACCCGTCCCACAGCTTTTCCTGTCTGCACCGCGCTGCCGTCGTCATTGATGACCTTGAGTCCCACCGCCATCTTTCCCCATGTGGCTCCATACTTGGAGACGAGAATCGAATTGTAGAGCACATTCGTCGTGATGCTGAACGCCATGGACGCCAGCGCCGCCCCCACAGCAGCGGCATCGCCCGGATTCGATTGAGTCCCGAATCCACCGATGGCGCCTGTTAACAAAAACTGCACAGTCATGTTCGGCACCAGCAGAATAAGGCCGTCGATAAACTTGGCGACAAACCGGATCCAAAATCCCGCATACTCCACCGCCCCGGCCACCATCGGCTGCACGCCCTCCCGCATCTGTTGCACCACGATGTCCTTCTGGGCGAGCGGCACCGCCACACCACCGATCTGCGGCGCATCAGCAGTCAACGTTCCACCCGCCAGAGCCGCCGGCATCGCCACCGACAGCGGCTGCCAGTCTGCCATCCCATCCCGCCAAATCAAAGTTCCCGCCTGAATCGTGCCGGCGGCGGCCAGTTGCATGAGTTGCTGTTCGGATACCGGGCCGCTTTGCTGCCCGTTGAGAGCGTAATACCAGTTCATGGAGGGAGATAGGAAGTCAGGAGTTGGGAATCAGTGGAACTTGAAGGCGAACACCAGGATGTGGCACCGCCCGGCGCAAACGCTCGCTGAATTCCTCCGGGATGAGAAGCAAAAAATGCGCGCTTCTTTGACAGGCGGGTCACTCTTGGCACATCATGCGAACAGCTAGCACCGGGCCAGCCCCCTCCAACCTCAACGACCATGTCCGCCGAAACCCGCCTCCAGTCGCTCAGCATCGACCTGCCACCGCCCCCGCCACGAGGCGGCATCTACAAGCCCCTCGTGATCGTGGGAAACATCGGCTACCTCTCAGGCCACGGTCCCTACTGCCATGATGGCACCTACCTCACCGGACGCGTCGGCACGGACGTCAGCCTGGAAGAAGGAAAAGCCGCTGCCCGGCAAACCGGCCTGGCCATGCTCGCCACCTTGCGGAATGAACTGGGCAGCCTCGATCGCGTGAAACGTGTGATCAAACTGCTCGGTATGGTGAACAGCGCGCCCGACTTCGAGGAACACCCCAAAGTCATCAATGGCTGCAGCGAACTGTTTGCCGAAGTCTGGGGCGAAGACGCAGGCGTGGGCGCACGCAGCGCCGTCGGCATGGGCGCACTGCCAGGAAACATACCCGTGGAGATCGAAGGCATCTTCGAAATCGCGTGAGCCGCGCAACAGCACCACCCACCAGCCCGCTCCCAGAACTATGAACGAAGACAATCGCTACGCCTGGTTTCACGTGGAAGATGAGCAAAGCATCGCCACACCCGCGCTCCTGCTCTACCGCGAACGCATCGAGCACAACCTCGCCAAAATGATCGAGATCGCCGGCAGCCCCGAGCGCCTGCGTCCCCATGTCAAAACCCACAAGCTCGCGCAGCTCGTCCAGCGCCAGGTCCAGCTCGGCATCACCAAGTTCAAGTGCAGCACCATCGCCGAATGCGAAATGACCGCCGGTGCCGGAGGTCGTGACATCCTCCTCGCCATGCCACCCGTAGGCGCAAACGCACACCGGCTCGCCGAACTCGCTCAGAAGTTCCCCGACACCCGCTTCGCCACCATCGCCGACGACGAAGAAACCATCCGCTTCATCGCCGCCGCCGCACAGCAGCATCGAGTCAATATCCCCGTCTATCTCGAACTCGATTGCGGCATGGGCCGCACCGGCATCGCGCCCGGCACACAGGCAAAGATGCTCGCCCGCGTCATCAAAGAAACCCCGCGCCTCGGCCTCGCCGGCCTCCATGCCTACGACGGCCACATCCACGACGCCGATTTGCAAACACGACGCCAGCGTTGCGAAGAAGCCTTCGCACCAATCATCGCCTTCAAGAAAGAACTGCAGGGCGATGGCCTCATCATCAAAGAACTCGTCGCCGGCGGCTCGCCCACCTTCGCCATTCATGCCGGGCACGCGGACCGCACCCTCAGTCCCGGCACCACCGTGCTCTGGGACTTTGGCTACGGCGACAAACACCCCGATCTCCCCTTCCTGCCC